>Ga0207652_10000125_pt1 | contig 82619 bp, 72 predicted proteins | sample KBSC63BmetaG_FD_184334 | JGI IMG/M metagenome (GOLD analysis project Ga0207652, IMG submission 184334) | Corn rhizosphere microbial communities from Kellogg Biological Station, Michigan, USA - KBS C6-3B metaG (SPAdes) (version 2) | ecosystem: Host-associated > Plants > Roots > Rhizosphere ... | reverse complement strand
CTGGTCGGCGCGAGCCTGTACGCGCTGGGCTGGAAGCCGGTCGATGTTTGCGTCGACCCGCGCACCCGCGTTTGCAAGCTGGATGATCCGACGATGGTGGGCGTCACGCCGGGCCGCTGGCAAGTACCGCAAGCGAAGTACCAAAGGCCACCCCGAAAAAAATCTGCTTGTACGCCGCGCGTACTGGACCGCTACGCCGCGCGTACAAGCAAAGCGCCTCACCGCTACGCCGCGCGTAGCGATACGGGCACTTTTTGAGGGTTTCCCTTGTACGCCGCGCGTACACCTATTAGATCTTACCAAGCGGGAGCGCATGCGGACGCTTGGGCTGTTGATCTTGATCCTGGTCTTGATCTGGTGGACAGCGGCGCGAACGAAACGCACGAGGTTGACGAACGATGACGACGACAATTCATGAAAACGTGCTGGCGGCGCTAACCGTCACGCATCGCGCGGCAGGCTGGAACTTCCGGCCAGCCGACACGATCCCCATTGACCTGCCGAACGGCGACGGCACTGCCTGCCGGTTGCTTGTCGTGCCGTATCGACGCTGGGCGTATCGGCGTTGGGAACGGCTGGTACAGGAACGCCAGCGTGGCGGCCATGCAGCATTACCCCGACCCAGCGCACGCTTGCAACCCTGCGGGCCAGTGAATGCCGCGCTAGTGCACGCCGGTCACAACGGCTGGTGACGCTGGGGCGAATGCTGCGCCTGCCGAATTGACGGCCTTGTTGAATGCGACGATCGCGACCCATTGATTAGGCACGCATCCAAACATGTTGTCGCAGTTGACCGCGATCGCGATGTTGTAGCCGCCTTTGGGGTCCGGGTCTTTGGTGACTTGGCACGCAAGGCCGGCTTCGCCGTCGGTGGCGTTGTACGTGTCGATATAGCTGTCCGTCATCGTCTGGATTTTCATCGCGCAGTTGCTTACGACCCAGTCACGCGCAGCCGCCCATTCACCTTCGCATTGGCGAGCGGCCGTGCAGTGCGGAATTGTGGCTTGAGCTTGTGCCTTGAGTGCATCGTCTTGCTGCGGCGAAACCGTGGCGCATGAGGCCAGCGCCGACATGCAAATCACGTTCAGCAAAAGCAGTCTGAACCCCTTCATGGCAAACCCCTGTAACGTACTGGGATCGGTACGGCCTGGATGATGCGCGTTTCGTGCCAGAAATCAAGGTGAACCATGAGCTACAACACCCGGCTGGCGTTCAATGGACGCGTGACGTGGGCTGGGCAATCGGCAAGCCTGCGCCGCAAGTACAGGAACGCCAGCGTGGCGGCCATGCAGCATTACCCCGACCCAGCGCACGCTTGCAACCCAGCGCGCCGATGAGTCCCGCGCTAGCGCACGCTGGACGCAATGGCTGGCGATCCTAGCTGCGCGAAGTGTTTTTCAGGATGCCACGCAGCGCCGCAAGCACCGCAGCAAAGAAATAGATGCTCACAGCAGACCCCGCAAGGCCGCCTGCGATCATCCAATCTTGCACGGAGGCATCGGGCCGATAGAAGTTGCCCGCATCGGCGAACGCGGCGAAGACAGCGATCGCAGCGCCAATTGCGGTAAGTGTGGCAATCAAGGCCAAAACCCAAGGCAATCCGTGCCACTCGCCGGTGCTCCGGCGTGTCGCGGCGGCGCTTACCGCCTCTTGAGTCGCCGACATCGGAATCCCCTGTCGCATACCGGAATCGGTAAGGCGGGATGATGCGCCTTTCGTACCAGAAATCAAGATGAACCGTGAACTACAACACGTGGCCGGTGTTCAATGGACGCGTGACGTGGGCTGGGCAATCGGCCAGACGGCATCGCCGCACGGGCGCAATACTGTCCAAAGATGACCTTTCTGCCTTACACGCGCGAGGGTGTCTTGCTGACCGAAGTTGTGGTTTCCGCTTACGCGCGCGCGAGTATATTTGCAGCCGTCACCCGGACGCCGACCTGCTGGCGAGTTGATGATTCAGGACGCTTCGCGTGGGGAGCCGAGCAAGCCCACTTCCAATTTTTGCGCCGTGGAAGCCCGTTTAACAATTGGCACCTTCCCCACCCGTACGGGCGAGCGTCGCGTCACATTGGCGGTAACTTTGGCGGTAACTGCCGAAAGTGAGTTTCTAAAATAGAATGAAATACAGCTACTTGGTGCGTCAATGTTAGGGAGCCCCTGACCATTCCCACACGTCATCGCGCGCGAGCGTGTGCGTCACCTGCTCTTGGCGTGCCCGGCTGGCTGGTAATGTCCGGGTTCGGAGCGGAACGGTATCGCGAGGCGGTTCCAGCCGTTGATCGCGATGATCGCGAGCGAAAGGTCCGTCAGTTCCTTGTCGCTGAATTGCTTGCGGACTTCGTCGTACAGCGCGTCGGGGACGTCCTTGGTTTTCGAAATTCGGGTGAGGGCTTCGGTCCAGGCCAGGGCCGCGCGTTCGCGTCCGCTGTAAAACGGTGATTCGCGCCACGCGTCCAGCAGGTACAAGCGTTGCTCGGTTTCACCCGCGGCGCGCGCGTCCTTGCTGTGCATGTCGAGGCAGTACGCGCAGCCATTGATTTGCGAGGCGCGCATCTTCACCAGTTCCAGCAGCGGGCGTTCAAGTCCGCAGTCGTCGACGTGCGCCTGGAGTTGGCGCATGGCCTTGAAACCCTCGGGTGAAGCCTTGGCATAGTTGAGACGCTGCGACATGTTCGGGAACTCCAAAGTCATCTGCTGCGGAAGTTGGACCGGGATGGCCGTTGTGGGTAGTGATTGTCTTCAATCTGTTCGCCCCGGATCGAGTCCGTGGCAGGCTTTGAGCATAGGCCAAGGTCGTAGTCGAAGGCCAACAGGCGTTTCGACTCCGCTCGCTTCGCCCACTACGCTCGACGCGAACGGCCACTCAATGTTGATGATCGCATGTCAATGGAACGGTACCGGCGTGTCGGCGCCGGACGCGGGATGCATGAAGAAATCGTGCAGGTATTTCTCGCCTTCATCGTCGAGGATCGTGACGATGGTCTTCAGTTCCGGAAACTGCTCGCGGATGCGTCGCGCCGCGATCATGTGCGCGCCGGAACTCGGGCCACAAAACAGGCCGCGGATACGCGCGAGCTTGCGCATTTCGGCGACTGCATCGGCGCTCGCGACGCTGGTGGTGTCGCGGACCAGGTCGCGGTGGTGCGCGAAGATGCCGGGCACGAAGCCATCCGAAATGCCTTCGATCTGGTGCAGCGCCACTTCGCCGCAAAGGATGGTGCGCGATTCCGAGGGCTCCATCGCGAACAGACGCACGTTCGGGTTGACCTTGCGAAAAGCCTGGCCGACGCCGATCAACGTGCCCCCGGTGCCGACGCCGTGCACGAAGGCATCCGGCACGCGGCCTACCGGAAGTTGCGACAGGATCTCGGGGCCAAGGATTTCGCGATTTTCGTCCACGTTCCATTCGTTCTCGAATTGGCCGGGAAAGAAAAACCCTTGCTGCCTGCCGAGTTCGCGTGCGCGTTCCAGCGCGTCATTGACGTGGAACGTGCCGCAAAAGAGAACCTCGGCGCCGTAGGCGCGCGAGATCGCGACCCGCTCGCTGGAAAGTCCTTCGGGCATCACCACGATCATGCGGTAGCCCTTGACCGCGGCGACCATCGAGAACGCGTTGCCGGTGTTGCCGCTGGTGGCCTCGACGATGGTGTCGCCGGGTTTGATCGCGCCGGTTTCCTCCGCGCGTTCAATGATGTATCTGGCGATGCGCGCCTTGATCGAACCTGATGGGTTCAGGAATTCGCACTTGGCGAATACGCCGTCGATTTCCAGCAGCGGCGTGTCGCCGACGGCGTCGAGGATGTTGGTGGAAAGTCCCGTGTAGCGCGTTGCCATGGCGTGGTTTCCGGTGCGGATTGCGCAGTGTGCGCTCCCGACGCGTTCGGGTGAATGATCCACGTCAGCCGGGGTACGCGGCCGCGGCGCAGGCCGCGACCGCATAATACTCACACCGGATCACCAGGACGAACTATTGGCTTTCGCGGTGGAACCATCCTGCAATCTGGCAGCGGCTTTGCCGGCGTCCTGTTGGACGGCAGCGAGCGACTTCGACTTCAGGCCGGCTTGCGCGTCCGCGAGCGCGTTTTCCAGCTTCGCATGCAGCGCATGGTCGGTTGCTGCGTCCGGAATGGCGCCGTTGCCCTGGCCCTTGCAGGGCGTGCCCGCGGCGGCATCGAACCCACTGCCATTCGGGCCCACCAGGCAGTTGATGACGTGGTGCAGGTGGGTGTGCGCCATTGCGATAGACGTGGCACTGTGCGCCATCACCGCGTGCGCATGCGCCGTGCTGATTTCATCTTTCGCGGAATGCGTTTGCGCGGACGCGGCGAATGCGAGTCCGCCCGCCAGTGCCCCGGTAATGCCGACAATCAGCAATCTGTTCATCGCTGCCTCCGATCTGCCTGGTGTGGGAGCGCAAGCGTACGCGCCGGAATGTAATCGTCGCGTGTAGTGATTCGTGGGGTCGGTGGCGGTTCAGGCGGTTTCGAACAGCGCCATGAAGCCGTAATCCATGTGCTGCTGCATATGGCAATGGAACAGTGTCAGGCCCGGCTGATCGGCAGTGAAATCGACCTCGGTGGTCTGGAATGGTGGCAACAGCACCACGTCCTTGATCACGCCGGCGGTGGGTTGCCCGTGGATTTTGGTGATTTCGAAACCGTGGCGGTGCAGGTGCAGCGGGTGGATGTCACCGCTGGCGTTGCGGAAGCGCAGGCGATAGCGGCCCCCCCGCTTCAGCTTGCGTGTCACCGGCATGGTTTTCCAGTCGTAGGGTACGCCGTTGATCGCGTACACGTCGAAACCCTCAGCCGCACTCTGGCGCGCGGTGATGACCATGTCGATGACTTCGTCCGGCCTTGGCGGCGTGCGTCTGGGATCGGCGAACAGGCGGTAGTCCCACATGAACTTCGGGGGTGCCTGCCATTGCGGCTTGCCGCTCGCGTCCGCGTATTCGACCACGACGCCCATGCCGCCTTCGCGGTCGGCATCGGTGGTGTCGCCGAGGACCCATACTCCGGGATGGTTCATCTCGACGATGGCGGATACGCGCTCGGCGGTGCCGATCCACAGCACCGGCACCTCGGCCAGATGCGGGACCGGGTTGCCGTCCAGCGCGACCACCTTGAAGCTGTGGCCGGGCAGCGCGAGGCTGCGATTCTCGGTGGCGCTGGCATTGATCACGTGCAACATCACGCGCTCGCCGCGCTTCACCCGGATCGGTTCACCGTGCCCCAGCATCTTGCCGTTGATCGCGAAGGCGCCGTAGGCGAGTTCGTAGCCGGGCGGCACCTTGCCCGCGTTGGGGTCGGCATGCGCCGCGATGGTGACGAGATCCATTTCCATGCCCGACGGTTCCATGAACGCCATGTCGGTATCGACGCGCGTGAGGTACGGCATGAATTCCTTGAGCGTCAGGAACACTTCGCGGTCATGGGCGCCGGGTTCGTTTTTCGGCTCGATGTAAACCGGACCGGCCAGGCCCGTGTACAAACCGCGCGCAAGGTCGGGGCCGGCGCGCACGTGGGTGTGATAGAAGCGCACGCCCGATGGCGTCGGAGTGAACGCGATGCGGCGATGGCCGTCCGCCGGAACCGGGGGTGTGCGTTCCTCGTCAGCGCCATCCACCCTGTCGGGCACGTACTGGCCGTGCCAATGCACCTGCTCGTCGTGGTCGGTGTCGTTGAAAATGTCGACCGTGGTTTTTTCGCCTTGCCGGAAGCGCAGCAGCGGGCCGGGAAAATCGCCGTTGTAAAGCGTGGTCGAAACGAATTTCTGGTCGGAAAGTTCCAGCACACCAGGGCCGATGCGCAGCGTGTGATCGGCCTTGTCGCCAGCGATGGGCATCGCGTCCGCCGCACCGCGCATTTGCGCGCCGAACGCATCCGCTCCCGGCAGGATGCCGGCTGCCAGCGCGGTGAGACTGGCGGATTTCAGAAAATCACGACGATCCATTCATGGCTCCGGCGCCAGCGCAAACGGCCATGCTAAACGATCATCGGAGATCGTGAAGGCGCCGCTCAGGTTGCGAAACCGGCTTGCGCTGGTAGCGGGTGCCGAGAATCACGTCCCACAATCCGGTGGTCACGCCGAAGTTGGCGTCCGGGTGGTAGTGATGGACGTTGTGGAAGCCGGCCCAGCGACGCATCATTGGGCTCTTGAATCGGTGGACGTGGATCACGACGTGGCTCAGGCCATAAGCCGCGTAACCCGCCGCGATGGCGCCGGCCAGCAGCAGGGCGTAGCCTACGGGGATCGCGAGCGCGAACAACAGGCCCAGCGCACACATGAAAAGCGGCGGCATGAAGAATGGCAGCGCGTCATAACCGAGAGGATCGTCGTGATGGTGATCGTGGCCGGTCTTGAATGGCCCGGTGTTGCCGTGGAACAACCAGCGGTGCGCGGCGTATTCGATGAAGGTGAAGACGAAGAGTCCGCACAACGCCGTCAGCGCAGCCAGCGCCGGCTGCATCCGTCCGTACCAGATTCCTGCAGCAATCAACAATACGCTGATCACGCTGTCACTGGTCAAGCCGGCGCGCAAATTGAAGTGGCTGGTGGACAGGCGCGCCAGTGGACGCGCAACCCACTCCAGCGGCGCGGGCAGGCGCGTCGATGGTTTGCCGGAAATCTGCTGGTGGGCGGACACGGCCTGGGACAGCTCCTGGGGATGGCGCGGTCGCAGGTGACCGGCGTTGGCGCCTGCTCACCCTGCCCGCGGCGCAAGTATAGTGACAAATCCGACGGCGAGCATGAGGTCGGTCGAGATGAAAACTGCCCGGAACTTGGTGATTTTTGCGCTGCTGTTGGCCGGCGCCGCCGCGCCGCCCGCGTGGGCCCAGCAGACCGACTCCGAACGCGCCGATCTTGCGCGTTACCAGCAATACGCGGAGGCCCCGGTGGACCACGTGCGCTACTTCCAGATCAACGGGTTCCAGTATCTGGCGCCGGACACCGTGGCGATCTGGTTCGGCGTCAACAAGCTGTATCTGCTGACCGTGGAAACGCCGTGCACCAATCTCGCGTTCGCGAATGGCATCGGGTTGACCGCGAAGAACCAGATGCTGTACCGCAATTTCGACTTCGTCACCTTCGATCACCAGCGCTGCAAGATCACCAAGATCGTGCCGGTGAATGAATTGAAGATGAAACAGGATCGTGCGAAGGAAAAGCAGGCCGGCGAGCCTGCATCCAGCGGTTAGACCGCGGGCTCGTCCCCGAACAGGAATCGCTGCATTTCGGTGACGAGAATCTTGCGCGTGCCTGGATCAAGCGGCGACAGCCGGTTCTCATTGATCAGCATGGTCTGGTAGTCGAGCCACTGCTGCCAGGCTTCCTTGCCGATGTGTTCGTAGATGCGTTGGCCGAGCTCGCCCGGCCACGGCGGGCGGTCGAGGCCTTCGGTTTCGCATTTGAGTTTTTCGCAGAAGACGCTTCGGGCCATGACATCAATACCTTTCTTACCGGCGCGGGAATGCCGAGATCCGCGATGTCGCCGCGGGTACACCATCGCAATGCGGATTCGTCTTTTACGGAGGAGTGCGCGCACACGCCGCGCCACTCGATGGGTGTCGCCTGCAATCTGAAATGCGTGAATACATGCAGGATTTGCGGCAGCGCGGCGGCGACGCTGCAATCGAGCCTGGCGAGGCGCGATGCGAGTGCCTGCGCGTCCTGATAGCCTTCTGCTTCGGGCAGGCTCCACAACCCCGGCCATACGCCTTGCGGCGGGCGCCGTTGCAACAGCACGCGGTCACGCTCGTCGCGCAGAATGACGAACACGACGTGCTTTTCCGGCAGGACGCGCGCCGGGCGTGGTGAAGGAATCGCAGCGGCGAGACTGTCGCGGCGCGCGATGCAAGCCTGCGCCAGCGGGCATTCGCCGCAGCGCGGATTCGCACGGGTGCAGACCGTCGCGCCGAGATCCATGATCGCCTGCGTGTAATCCGCAATCCGCGCCGTCGGCGTGTGCGCTTCGGCGTGGTACCACAAGGTATTTTCGATCGCGCGCTCGCCCGGCCAGCCGCGCACGCCGTGAAAGCGCGCCAGTACGCGCTTGACGTTGCCGTCGAGGATCGCATGGTGCTGGCCGTCGCCGAGCGCAAGGATCGCGCCGGCGGTGGAGCGTCCGATGCCCGGCAGCGCCGCGAGCGATGCGAACTCCCGCGGCAGTTCGCCGCCGCGCTCCACGACGCACAGTTTGGCCGCCGTGTGCAGATGGCGCGCACGCCGGTAGTAGCCGAGCCCCGACCACAGCGCGAGCACATGATCTTCCGATGCGGCGGCGAGCGCCGCAACATCCGGCAGCGCGGCCACGAATCGCACGAAATAGGGGATCACCGTTGCGACTTGCGTCTGCTGCAGCATCACTTCGGAAACCCAGACGCGGTAAGCCGTGCGGGGGTGCTGCCACGGCAGATCATGTCGGCCGTGCTGGTCGTACCAATGCAATAGTCGGCGCGCGAGGTCGTCCATTCGGTCAATGTGCAGTCGAAGGCGCGGGCGCCGCGGTCGTGGAGCTGCCGGCTGGCGCGAGATCCGGTCCGGCATCGATGCTGAGGCCCCTGGCCTTGAGCCAGCCGAAATCGAGCTGTTGCACTTCGGCCTTGCCCGTGAACGGCAACGATCCGGGCGACTGGCCTGGCTGCGCGGTCAGCATGCGTTTCCACCAGCTGCCGAATTCGGTCGGTTGCAGGCGCAGGTCCGCATGCGCATCGTTGCCGTCCAGTTTCAGCGAGACGGTCAGTGGCGTGCGACCGCGGGCGGGCTCGACATTCAGCACGATCCGGTCGGTGACGGACGCCGCGTCGGGCGCAGGCGGCTGCGCCGTCGGCGCGGAGTCTGCGGGCGCGCTCGTCGATGCGGAAACCAATGGCGCCAGCGCGCGATGGCGCAGGGTCCCTTGAAGCTGCATCGTCAAGTCTTCGCCGCCGCGCCAACTGCCTTGGCCCTGGAGCTGCAGCGCCGTGCCTTGCTGTTCGGCCAGGTACAGACGCAGTGACTGGAAATCGATAACGCCATCGTGCGCCGCGGAGGGCACCATGGTCAGCACGCTCGTGAAACGGCGACCGGTCGCGCTGCGCGCCGCGGCTTCCAGTCGAAACGCTTGCCCGGGCGCCAGCGCACCGGTTTCCACGCTGAAGTCGAACAACAATGGCGAACCGTTGCGGGACAGCGTGCCCTGGCTCATGTGTATGCCGGTGGCGATGGTCGGCAGGCGCGGTGGCCCCGCATGATGCGGCAGTCGCGCAAGCAGCGATTCGAGTTCATCGAGGCCAAGGTGCGGGGCGTCCACGTCCACCCGCTCGATGGCTATCTCCCCGTGCAGCAGCGCGCGCCAAGGCACCACGATGGTGGCACCGGCGGCTTGCAGTACCGGTCTGTCCGAACCGACATTGGTCAGGCTGAAACCCTGCAGTTGCACGCCGGGTCGCGGGAAAAGGGTCGGTTCCGCGGGTGCCTGCAAGCGCAACTTCAGGCCGACCGCGGCAAGATCGTTTTCCAGCAGCGCCGTGAAGCGTTCCGGTTGCAACAGATTGTGGATGTGCACGGCCAGCGCAATCGCCAGCGCAACCAGCACCGCAACGATCGCCAAAGCGATCCAGCGCACTAGATGCCGCGGCGATGGCGCGGGTGAATGCATGCGGCGTCAGGTACCGGCAGGCAGCAGCCCGTCCACGAAGGCGCGCGCATCGAACACGCGCAGATCCTCCGCGCGTTCGCCCAGGCCCACGTAACGGATCGGCAGCGCGAACTCCCGCGCCAGCGCAAACACCACGCCGCCCTTGGCGGTTCCGTCAAGCTTGGTGACCGCGAGTCCCGTGACGCCGATCGCGTTGATGAATTCGCGTACCTGGTTGATCGCGTTCTGGCCGGTGGTGCCGTCGATCACCATCAGCACCTCATGCGGCGCTTCGGCATCCAGCTTGCCGAGCACGCGCTTGACCTTGCCCAGTTCGTCCATCAATCCGGAACGCGTATGCAGGCGGCCGGCAGTGTCGGCGATCAGCACATCCTTCGCATGCGCGACCGCCATCTGCAGCGCATCGAAAATCACGCTGGCCGAATCCGCGCCCTGTCCCTGCGAACACACCGGCACGCCCAGCCGGGCGCCCCATTCCTGCAACTGTGCGACCGCGGCTGCGCGGAACGTATCGCCGGCGGCGAGCAGCACGTCGCGGTTGTCCTGCCGGAAGCGCCGCGCCAGTTTGCCGATGGTGGTGGTCTTGCCCACGCCATTCACGCCGACCACCAGCAGCACGAATGGTTTGCGCGTGCCGGTTTCCAACGGTTGCGCGACAGGTTCCAGCAGCGCGACCAGGCGCGCGCGCAATCCTTCGCGCAGGGCAAGGGCGTCCGCGAATTCGCGCTTGTGCATGCGGTGGCGCAGATCCTCGATGAGCTCGCTGGTCGATGCCACGCCCACATCGGCCGAAAGCAAGGTGATTTCCAGTTCGTCCAGCAGTTCGTCGGACAACACCGGGTTGCGCGCGAACAGTGATGACAGGCCTCGCGCGAAACCGCTGGACGAAAGCCGTTCGCGCCAGTTGTGCCGCGACGAGGTTGTCTGTGCCGGCGCCAGAAGATCATCCGGTCCGCTTGCGAGATTCGGCAGGCTCTGTTCGGACCGCGTCGCTGCGGATTCGTGCGGCGCCGGAATGCTCGAGTGTTCCGGGGAACCTTGATGCTGCACCTCGGGTTCGTCATTCGCCGGCGGAGGTTCGGGCCGCGGCTTGCGGCCGGCCAGTTTGTTCCAGAGACTGGGCATCGGATTCAGGCTGAAAATTCCATGGAGCGGAATGCTAACATCCGCTTGCTTTACTGATGCGGTCGTCCATGATCGCTGCCCCTGCCAGACTTCAATCATGCATGGCGTATCGTATCGGCAGCCATTAGAACGGCCATGGAACGGCCATCCATGGCCTGACATTTTTCTTGCGATCGTCGATGGTCGCCGCCTCTGCCAGACTTCGATCCTGCGCGGCCGCATCATGTCTGCGGACACCAGAACGCCCGTCCATGGGCTGATTTTTCACAACATTCGATGAACAAATCCAAAGAAGACGCCCCGCCGGGGCACGTCCGGATCATCGGTGGACATTTGCGCGGCTCGCGCCTGACGGTGCCCGCGTTGCCGGGCTTGCGGCCGACGCCGCAGCGGCTGCGCCAAACCGTGTTCGACTGGCTGGCGCCGGTGATCGAAGGCGCGCGGGTGCTGGATGTCTTCGCGGGCACCGGCGCGCTGGGCATCGAGGCCTTGTCACGCGGTGCGCGCGCAGCGGTTTTTTTCGAGCAGGACCGGGCGCAGGCGCGGGCGATCGAATCGGATCTGGCGCGCTTGCACCAAGGTGCCGGTACGGTGCGGGACGTGGATGCGCTGCGTGCACTCTCGGCGCCGACAGGGGAAACATTCGATGTGGCCTTCCTCGATCCGCCGTTCGGGTCGACACTGTGGGCACAGGCAGCACAGTTGCTGGACGCGAACGGCTGGCTGGCGCCTGGTGCCTACGTGTATGTCGAGGCGGGAATCTCTGACACCTGGCAGCCACCCGCGCGCTGGCATGTCCATCGGCAGCGCGACGCGGGTGCGGTGCGTGGAACGATGTTTCGGGCGGTTGGCGATTGATGTGCGTCGTGCACTGCCACGCCGGCGTCGCAAGATGGCACAATGGGCCATGGGGAACACCAAGCCAACCCGCTCCAACCCACGTGTCGCGGTGTACCCGGGCACGTTCGATCCCATCACCAACGGCCACGGCGACCTGGTGGCCCGCGCGGCGCCGCTGTTCGACAAGGTGATCGTGGCGGTCGCGAAGTCGAGCGGCAAGATGCCGCGGTTCGAATTGGCCGAGCGCGTCGAGCTTGCGCGCGCCGCGTTGGCCGATGTCGCCAATGTCGAGGTGCGTGGATTCGACACTCTGCTGGCCGGGTTCGTGACCGACTGCGGCGCGGGCGTGATCCTGCGCGGATTGCGCGCCGTGTCGGACTTCGAATACGAATTCCAGTTGGCCAGCATGAACCGGCACCTGATTCCGCAGGCCGAAACACTGTTCCTGACGCCTGCCGAAGAATGGAGTTTCATTTCGTCATCGCTGGTGCGCGAAATCGCAAGCCTCGGCGGCGATGTTTCCAATTTCGTCCATCCGGCTGTCCAGAAGGCCTTGCGTCAACACGTGCGCAAGCCGCAGGGGAAAGCTGGTTCTGCCGTTCCACGCAAGTCATCGAGGTGATCAACATGCGCAAATTCCTTTTCATCGCTGCCATCGCGCTGCTGGGGACCGTCGGTCTCAGCGCCTGCAACAACGATCAGTCGCAAGCCCCGACCGAACAGGCGAAGGCGACCAAGCCGACCAGTTCGACCGACATCAAGGGTTGGCAGGCGTACCTGACCCAGATCGTGCAGGACAACCTCGGCAACATCACCAATACGCCATACGTCTACTTCGTTCCTGATGTCCCCGTCTCGGTAGCCGCCGCCAACGCGGCCAGCGCCGCGAAGGGTACGGCCGGCACTTCGGCCCGCACAGCCAGCATGGCGGGCGCCCCGGCAAGCGCGTCGTCCGCCGAAGCGACCCTTGGCCGGGTCCAGGACCAGCTCGATAGCGTGGTCGCGGCCACGGTATTGCCGGGCAACATGGTGGCGGCGGGCGGACCGAATTCGGCGACCACCGCGCAGGTGATGGAAAGCGCGTTCAAGCAGGCCGCGCCGGGCTCGTTCAAGGGCGTGGTGGTGCTGTTCATCGGCGACAAGGCCGACGAGGCTGCGGTGAAGGCGGCGGTCGAGCCGAGCGGGGCGACCTTCAAGTTCGCACAGATGTAACGGGTCGGGACTCGGGCTCGGGTGCCGAGTCCCGCCTGCACATGCGATAATCGCGGTTTTGCGCCGCCAGGCGCCGACACCCGCGCGCCATGCAGCAGATCCGCAATTTCTCGATCATCGCCCACATCGATCACGGCAAGTCCACGCTGGCCGACCGCATCATCCAGATTTGCGGCGGCCTCACCGAGCGCGAAATGGAAGCGCAGGTGCTGGACGACAACCCGATCGAGCGGGAGCGAGGCATCACCATCAAGGCGCGCTCGGTGTCGCTGCCGTACACGGCGCGCGACGGCCAGACTTACGAGTTGAATTTCATCGACACACCCGGCCACGTGGACTTCAGCTACGAAGTCTCGCGTTCGCTGGCCGCGTGCGAGGGTGCGCTGTTGGTGGTGGATGCGGCGCAGGGCGTCGAGGCGCAGTCGGTCGCGAACTGCTACACCGCGGTCGAAATGGGCTTGGAGGTAGTCCCGGTGCTCAACAAGATCGACCTGCCCACCGCCGATATTCCGAAGGTAAAAGAGGAAATCGAAGCGGTGATCGGCATCCACGCCGACGACGCGGTCGCGATCAGCGCCAAGACCGGCGAGAACGTAATCGAGGTGCTGGAGGCGATCGTCGCACGCATTCCGCCACCGAAGCCGCGCGATACCGACAAGCTGCAGGCGCTGATCATCGACTCGTGGTTCGACAATTACCTCGGTGTGGTGTCGCTGGTGCGCGTGATGCAGGGCGAGATCAAGCCTCGCGACAAGCTGCTGGTGATGTCGACCGGCCGCGCGCACGAGGTGGAGCAGGTTGGCGTGTTCACGCCCAAGCGCACCAGGACCGACAAACTTGGCGCGGGTGAAGTCGGTTTCGTGTGCGCGTCGATCAAGGACGTGCACGGCGCGCCGGTCGGCGACACGCTGACGCTGGCGAGCGATCCGGCAACCAAGCCGTTGCCGGGGTTCCAACACATGCAGCCGCGCGTGTTCGCCGGGTTGTTCCCGGTCTCGGCCGACGATTTCCCTGCCCTGCGCGAAGCTCTGGACAAGCTGCGCCTCAACGACGCCGCGCTGTTCTTCGAGCCGGAATCGTCGGAAGCGATGGGCTTCGGTTTCCGTTGCGGTTTTCTCGGCATGCTGCACCTGGAAATCGTGCAGGAACGCCTCGAACGAGAATATGACCTCGATCTCGTCACCACCGCACCCACGGTCGTGTACGAAGTCCTGAAGAGCGATGGCGTGGTGATGTTGCTGGATAATCCGGCCAAGCTGCCGGCTTCGCCGATGGTGGCGGAAGTCCGCGAGCCGATCATTGTTGCGGATATCTTGACCCCGCCCGAACACGTGGGCAGCGTGATCACCCTGTGCGAGGAAAAGCGCGGAGTGCAACGTTCGATCCAGTATCTTGCCAGCCAGGTGCGAATCAGCTACGAAATGCCGCTGGCGGAAGTGGTGCTGGATTTCTTCGATCGGCTGAAATCGGTCAGCCGCGGCTACGCGTCGATGGACTACCACTTCGACCGCTTCGAGGCCGGTCCGTTCGTGCGCGTGGACGTACTGATCAATGGCGACCGGGTGGACGCGCTCAGCCTGATCGTGCATCGTGCGCATGCCGACCGGCGCGGACGGGAACTGGTCGAGCGGATGCGCGAGCTGATCCCGCGACAGATGTTCGATGTGGCTATCCAGGCCGCGATCGGCGGGCAGGTGATCGCGCGTTCGACGGTGAAGGCGCTGCGCAAGAACGTGCTGGCCAAGTGCTACGGCGGCGACGTCTCGCGTAAGAAAAAACTGCTGGAGAAACAGAAGGAAGGCAAGAAGCGCATGAAGCAGGTCGGTCGCGTCGAGATACCGCAGGAAGCCTTTTTGGCAGTGTTGCGCACGGACAAGTGAAATCGGCTGGCCCGGCGCGCGGCGGTCGCCGGAATGACCAAAGACACTGGATATCGCCTTTCGCCGGAATGACGATGGCACGCGGCGAAACCTCGCCACGCGCGCCAACAAGGAATACGCAGTGAAGAAAGACGCATTGGGTACCGTGGTGTTGGTGGCGATCGTCGCCATCTGTCTTTACATCTGGTACAGGACTTCGGACTTCGCGCTGGCGCTGGTGCTGATTACCGCGGCGTTCTTCGTGATATGGCTGGTCGATCGCGCGGCGTTCGCTCGCCGCCGCCGGGAGCGCGCCGCAGCGGAAGGCCAGAAGCCTCACGAGCCGGTACTGGTCGATTACGCGCGCTCGTTCTTTCCGGTCATCCTGGCGGTGCTGCTGTTCCGCACCTTCCTGCTGGAGCCTTTCCGGATTCCCTCGGGCTCGATGATGCCCACCCTGCTGGTCGGGGATTTCGTGCTGGTCAACAAGTTCGCCTACGGCCTGCGCCTGCCGGTGAGCAATACCAAGATCCTCGATACCGGTGAGCCGAAGCGCGGCGACATCGCGGTGTTCCGTTATCCACTGAATCCGAAAGAGGATTACATCAAGCGCATCATCGGCGTGCCGGGTGACACCATCAAGGTCGTGGGCGAAGACGTATCCATCAATGGGAGGCCGGTGCCGCAAACACTCGTCGGCGAATACCACGGGACCGACCAGGTCAGTATCCAGATGGAAGAGAACCCCAACATGTCGCCGGTGCAGCTTTACACGGAAGACTTGGGCGCGGTCGAACATTCCACCCTGCACTTCAGATACGTCGAGTCCTACAACTGCATCGGGTCCGGCGGCAACCTCACCTCCGATGGCGGTTGCGAGTGGAAGGTGCCCCAGGGTTACTACTTCGCGATGGGCGACAATCGCGACGACAGCGCCGACAGCCGGTTCTGGGGCTTCGTGCCGGAGCAGAACCTGGCCGGCAAAGCCTTCTTCATCTGGTTCAGCCTTACGGATTGGCATCGCATCGGCACCGTCTTGCGCTGAACCGGGCCTGCGGAAGCAGGTCACGGAATGGCACCGCGCTTCCTGGCGCTTGCGCGCGCCGGCGGTGTGTTGCACTAAGCTCTTGGCGTCCGCGGGGCGCCATGGTGGCAATTTCGTTGCGGCGCGGTCGGGCTGGGCACATTCTCAACCGAGATTCGAGGGGGCGACTCCATGAAACGTCAATCGGGCATTACCCTGATCGGGTTCGTGATCATGCTGGTCATCGTGGCGTTTTTCGCCTACACCGCGATGAAATTGGTACCGGCCTATCTTGATTATTTCAACGTGGCCAAGGCGCTGAATACCGTAGCGACCCAATCGACCTCTGCCGACATGAGCGCGGAAGAAGTGCAACGGCAGCTCGATACCCAGCAACTTTCGCAGTATTTCGCCGATGAGGACATCCAGGCCAAGAACATCACGGTGGTCTCGAATCCCAACGGCGGCAGGTCGCTGAAGTTGAGCTACGACAAGAAGATTCCATGGATCTACAACATCGACTTCCTCGTGCATTTCGAAAAGACCATGCCATTGAAGGCGCAATTGCAGGGGTGACGTGAAACTCGGCTACCACTTCACCGACGAGGCTTTGCTGCAGCTTGCCCTGACCCATCGCAGCGCCGGGCGTCCCAACAACGAGCGGTTGGAGTTTTTGGGCGACGCGCTGGTCAACCTGGTGGTAGCCGAGATGTTGTTCGACGCGCGTGAGCGCGCCAGCGAGGGTGAGTTGTCGCGCCTGCGTGCCCAGTTGGTGAGCGAGCCGGCGCTGGCGGAACGCGCACGCGAGCTGCGATTGGGAGAGGTGCTGAAACTGGGCTCGGGCGAACTCAAGAGTGGTGGGTTCCGGCGCGATTCCATTCTCGCCGACGCATTCGAGGCGGTGGTGGCGGCTGTCTATCGCGATGGCGGCTATGCTAGGTGTCGTGAATGGCTGCACTCGATTTTCGCGAAGCCGCTGGCCGCGGTCGGTCCACCGCAAAAGGATCCCAAGACGCGTCTGCAGGAATGGTTGCAGGGACGCGGCTTGCCATTGCCGCGCTATGAACTGCTGGCCGAACGTGGTGACGAACACGCCCGAATATTCGACGTGGCGTGTGCGGTCGAGCAACCGCATGTGGCGCGTTTCGAGGGCAGCGGCGGCAGCCGGCGCGCGGCGGAGCAGGCGGCCGCCGAAAAGGCGCTGGTGTCCCTGTACGATCATCCATGATCGCCGCATCGCCGCGGTTTCAGGATCAATCGTGTAAGCAGGACAGCCTTGAGATCCCATCCGTGGCCAACGCACTGGCCTGACATCTACAGCTCCGAATGGAACAATTGCCGAACAAAAATTTCCGCTGCGGCGGCGTGGCAATCGTCGGCCGGCCGAACGTCGGCAAGTCCACGCTTTTGAACGCGCTGATCGATGCGCCGCTTTCCATCGTGACGCCACGCGCGCACACCACGCGGCAACGTATCCTTGGCATCGCCAATCCCGAGGGCGGGCAGGTGCTTTATCTCGATACGCCTGGCCTGCACCGCGAGGCGAAGCGCGCGATGAACCGCAGCCTGAACCGGGCGGTACACGCGGCCATCGCCGATGCCGACATCGCCGTGCAGGTCGTGGCTGCGGAGCACTGGAATGACGAGGACGCCGCGGTTCATGAGGCGCTGGCCGAGCGCGAGATTCCGCGCTTGCTCGCGATCAACAAAGTCGACCGCGTCGCCGACAAGGCGAAATTGCTGCCGTTCGTCGAAAGCCTCGCACGCGAAAGAAAATGGGATGAGGTATTCATGGTGAGTGCGCAGAAACACGCGGGGCTTGCCGAGCTCCAGCGCGCGATCCTGGCGCGTTTGCCGGAAGGCGATCGGCGCTATGGCACGGATGCCTTCACCGATCGCAGCGAACGATTCCTGGCTGCCGAGCTGGTTCGCGAACAGTTGATGCGCCAGTTGGGTGAGGAATTGCCCTACGCAACCACCGTGGAAATCGAACGCTTCGAGGACCGGCCTGACGGGGTTGCCGAAATTGCGGCGGTTGTCTGGGTCGAGCGTGAGGGCCAGAAGGCCATCGTGATCGGCGCGGGCGGACGTCGCGCCAAGGCGATTGGCAGCGCGGCGCGGCGCAGCATCGAAGCCTTGCTCGGCCGCAAGGTGTTCCTGAAGCTCTGGGTGCGCGTGCGCGCGGGCTGGTCGGACGACGAAGCCGCCCTGAAACAATTCGGATACGAATGATCCATGCGTGTCGCGGCGCAATCTGCCTACGTGCTGCACGCCCGCGCGTGGCGCGAAACCAGCTTGCTGCTGGAAGTATTCACGCGTGATTTCGGTCGGGTGGCGCTGGTTGCGCGCGGCGTGCGTGGTGCGCGTGCGCGCTTGTCGCGCTGTGCATTGGAACCGTTGCAGGCGCTGCGCCTGGATTGGAGCGGGCGCGGCGAATTGCAAACATTAACGGCGGCCGAGCCCGATGGCGCGCCGCACGCGTTTCATGGCGACGCTTTGTTGTCAACGATGTACGCGAACGAACTGCTGGTGCGGCTGACCGCGCGCAATGATCCGCACCCGCGTCTGTTCGATCGTTACGCTGCCTTGTTGGATGGCTTGGCGGCAGCGCCGTCGCTGGCTTGGCACCTGCGGTGTTTCGAGCGCGACCTGCTGGCCGCGATCGGTTACGCGCTGCAACTGGACGTCGCGGCCGACACGGGCGAGCCCATCGATTCCTCACATGACTACGACTATCTGCCCGAGGAGGGTCCGGTAGCAACCGGGGTGCATTCCGCCAGCGTGCGGGTTCGCGGCTCCGCATTGATCGCGCTGGCTGCCGGTACGATTCCCGAAGCGGAAGACCTGGCCGCCCTGCGCCGCCTGATGCGAACGGTCATCGGTGCGCACGTGGGCGAGCGTGGATTGCAATCGTGGCGGGTGCTCGCCGGAACCTTGCGCCAAGGTTGATCAGGCACCGGATTCTTCGAGGCTAGCGCGCAAAGCTGTGCGTGTTGTCGCCAGCGCATTGCGGAAATCCAGGAGTGCAGCCTGCACGCGATCGGCGTTGATATTGTCCGACAGGGCGCGCTGCAATGCCGCAGTGGCGAGTGCAAGCGTTATGGCGCCGCAGAATCCGCAGGAAGCCTGCAAGCGGTGCAGCGTGGATCGCAGCAGGAGCGGTTCGCTGCCCACCTGATCGAGTTCCTCCTGCACCTTGGGCAACTCCTGCTCGGAGAATAATCGTCGCAGTCGCGCCATTGCTTCCGCCGACCCGCAGGCACGTAGCGCGTCGTCATCGTCGAGCGGCGAATCGACCGGACAGCCGTGCCGGTGAAGTGTCGCCCGCAAGACCGCTATCGGCATTGGTTTGGGCAGCACGTCGGCAAAACCCGCCCGAATCAACGATGCGAGTTCGGTATCGCGCGCGGCGCTGGTCGCGATGGCGGGTACTGCGCGCGCAGCCGCGCCTGGGTCGGCGCGCAGTGCGGCAAGCACCGCATCGCCGTTCCGGCCGGGCAGGTGGTGATCGAAGATCAGCAGATCCGAAGCGTGGGAACGCGCGAGTTGGAGGGCCGCCTCGCCGTCGGCGCAGGCTGTCACTTCGGCGCCGGAAGCGCGAATGGCCTCGGCCAGGAACTGGCGGCTGACCGGGTCGTCCTCGGCCAGAAGTACCCGAAATCGGGTGGCGTCCATGTCCATGCTCGGCTCCCGTTGGCATCCGTTCGGATGTGGGCTGGCACAATCGCCACCACTGTTACCGGAAATCATCGATCGTGGCAAGTTGGCGGCAATGGCTGGTGGCGGCGTGCCTGCTGCTCGCGTGCGCATGCGCGCGGGCGGCTGTGCGCGTGCAGGCCCAGTCGCTGGCGTTCCCCGGTGTCACGCTGGCCAACGTGCACATGGACGCCTCGCTCGGCGCCGACGGGCGGCCGCAGTTGACGTTGAATGCCGCCAAGGTTTCGGTGCCGGCGCTGGGATGGCGGGACGTCGCGCTGGTGCTGCAGGGACAACCCCGGCAAGCCGGAGATGATGCGTGGAAGTTCACCGGTCACGTTTCTACCCGGCGAGCACCCGGCGGCGCACTGGCCGACGCCAGCCTGGTGATCGTCTATGACCCGGATGGCGGCACGCTTGCGGTGGATGTGAGGCAGGGCAAGACTGCACTGAGTGCGCTGATGCCGCTGGACCAGACCACGCACCTCCAGATGACACTGGCAGGATTGCCGTTGACATGGTTGCGCGGCGTGCTCGCTTCGGCGTGGCCGGAAGGCCGCCTCAATGGGGGCAGCGCCGATGGGACGGTGGCGCTGGATCTTGCCATGGGCGCCACGCGCATTTCCGGGCGCGTCGATGTCGCGGGCATCGAACTGGACAGCAAGGGTGGCAACATCGCGGCGCAGAAGCTGAGCGCCGATGGCAGCTTTCGCATCGAAAACGGACCTGTCTCGACCAGCACGATGTTCGACGGTTCGCTGCGCGGCGGACAGATGCTGCTGGGGCCGCTGTTCGCACAGTTGCCGTCGCACGCCGCCAGCCTGCACGTGTCTGCAACGCTTGGCCCGGCGGGTATCGGCATCGATTCTCTGGACTTCGACGATCGCGATGCCTTGCGCGTTTCGGGGAGCCTGGGTTTCGATCGCAAGGGAGCTATCGCGAAGCTCGACCTCACGCGTTTCGCGGCGACTTTCCCCACGGCCTACACGCGCTATGGCACCGCATTCGTGCAGAACCTCATCGGGCTCAAGCAACTGGAAACATCGGGCGCGGTGGCGGGGTCGCTCAGTCTTGATGGCGACGGACTGAAGGCTTTCGACCTGCACGCCGAGAACGTGTTGGTGGACAGCCATGGCGGCAGCCTTGCCGTCACCGGCTTGAACGGCAACATCGACTGGCGCGCGAACGTTTCGCGCCCGGCCACTGCGTTGAGCTGGAATGCCCTCGCGATGTACGGCATTGCATTCGGGCCGGCAAAGCTGGATCTCGGGGATGCTGCGGGTGCGCTGGCCTTGCGTGCCCCGGTTTCGGCCACCTTGCTGGGCGGGTCATTCCAGCTCAATCGTTTCGTATGGCGACCCGATGCCCGCAAGGCGCAGCAGTTGTCGGCGGCTTTCGCCGTCACCGATGTCGATCTGCCCGAACTGTGCAAGGCATTTGGCTGGCCGGCGTTTGGAGGCAAGCTCGGCGGTGCGGTGCCGGATTTGAGCTACCGTGGCGACGAACTGGTGTTCGGCGGTGGATTGTCCCTCGATGTGTTCGGCGGCTCGGTCAGCGTGACCAACCTCAGCATGCTGCATCCGCTGGGCAACACGCCGCGGCTCGCTGCCGACGTCGACATGCAGCAACTGGATCTGGCGCAACTCACCGGCGTGTTCGACTTCGGTGAAATCACGGGCCGCCTTGATGGGAGCATCCATGGGCTCGACCTGGTCAGTTGGAAGCCCACCGCATTCAACGCCAGACTGGTTGCGGATGGCGGTGGCAAGATCAGCCAGCATGCCATCAAGAGTTTGACCGAAGTGGGCGGCGGCGGCATCGCCGGAGGATTGCAGAGCATCGCGCTGCGCGTGTTCAAGAACTTCGGTTATTCGCGCATCGGGCTCAGTTGCACGCTGGCCAATGGCGTGTGCACGATGGGTGGCATCACGCCCGATCCGGACGCGGGCGACGATGGGTACACCATCGTGGAGGGCAGTGGCCTGCCGCACATCACCGTGATCGGTCACCAGCGCGAAGTCGACTGGGCGACGTTGGTGGGCCGATTGAAGTCCGCGACCGAGGGGAACGGGCCCGTCATCAAATAAGGAGCGCGCGGCCCGGCCGTGTAAACTGCTGACATGACACTGCCGCGTGTGCCGGACGCGTCAACAACCCATGGAGATCTGCGATGCGCAAGTCGGCTTTCCTGCTCGTCTTCTCGCTGGCCCTGCTGGCGGGTTGCGTCACCATCAATGTGTATTTCCCGGCCGCGGCCGCACAGCAGGCGGCCGACAAGGTGATCGGCAACATCATCGGGCCGGATACGTCCGGCAACGCGCCGGCACCGTCGTCCAGCCCGCAACCGGCGCCGTCCAGCGCGCCCGCGTCACATCCCGAACCACTCGCGGTGCAGGTACTCGACGCAATCATTCCGGCGGCGTACGCCGCGGATTCACAACCGAACCTGGATATCCAGACCCCAGCGATCCAGGCGATCGAAGCACGCATGCGCGATCGTTTCCGTTCGACCCTGCAGGGCCTGCTGGCTTTGGGGGCAGTCGGGTTCACCCACAATGGTGACGTCGCCATTCGCGACGCCTCGAAGATTCCGCTGGCACGGCGCGCGCAGGCCAACCAGGCCGTGTCTGCCGAGAACGCCGATCGCGCCGGGTTGTACAAGCAGATCGCGGTCGCCAACGGCCATCCGGAATGGGCGCAGCGGATGCGCGAGTCGTTTGCCAAGCAGTGGATCAGCCGCGCGCGCGCGGGCTGGTATTACCAGGACGCTTCCGGAAACTGGCAGCAGAAGTGACGACAGGATCCCGTCATCCCGGCCAGCACATGGATGTGCCCAGCCGGGATCTGCACAGGGAAGTACCCGATCCGGCATCGCCCCCTCTTGCATGTTGAGCCGTGATCGAAGCCACGCTTGACACGTCTGGCAAGATGCGCGAATGAGCAGGCTGCCGCGCGACGCAAGTTTCGAAACCACGATCGATGACCTTTCCCACGATGGGCGCGGCGTCGCGCACGTGGAGGGGAAGAGCGTGTTCGTGGCCGATGCGTTGCCGGGTGAGCGGGTGCGCGCGAAACTCATTCGCAAGCATCGCCATTTCGACGAGGCGCGCGCGGAAGAAATCCTTGTCGCTTCCCCCGATCGGGTCGAGCCGCGCTGTCCTCACTTCGGCGTGTGCGGCGGCTGCGTGTTGCAGCATCTGGCGCCCGCCGCGCAGGTCGCGGCCAAGCAGAACGTGCTGGCGCAGAACTTCGCGCGAATCGGGCACGTGGAACCGGCGTGCTGGCTGGAGCCGCTGACCTCCGACGTTTGGGGCTATCGCCGTCGCGCACGCTTGTCGGTGAAGCATGTCCCCAGGAAAGGCAAGACGCTGGTCGGTTTCCGCGAGCGCGATCCGCGTTTCGTGGCGGACATTTCGCATTGCGACGTGCTGGATCCCGCGCTGGGTGAGCATCTCGACGCGCTGGGTGCGCTGCTGAACGACATGGAAGGCGCCGCGTCGATTCCGCAGGTCGAATTCTCCGCGGGCGATGCGGTGCGGGCGCTGGTGTTTCGCCATCTTGCGCTATTGTCGGATGGCGATCGCGAGAAACTCGCCGCATTCGGGCGCGCGCATGGGTTCGCGATCCTGCTGCAACCGGGTGGCACCGACAGCGTGCATCCGCTGGACGACGGGCCGGTCGACCTGCACTACGCGTTGCCCGACTTCGACCTGAAGCTCGCGTTCACGCCGCTGGATTTCGTGCAGGTGAATGCACGCATCAACCAGAAAATGATCGAACACGCATTGCAACTTTTGCAGCCGACCTCGAACGATCGCGTGCTCGACCTGTTCTGTGGCCTCGGCAATTTCAGCCTTCCGATCGCGCGCCGCGCAGGACATGTGTGCGGCGTGGAAGGGGACGCCGGACTGGTGGAACGCGCGCGCGCGAACGCAGTGGAAAACGGCATCGACAACGCTGAATTCCACGTTGGCGATCTCGCGGGCGACGTGCGCGGCAGTGCGTGGGCGCGTGCCGAATGGGATTTGATGCTGCTCGATCCGCCGCGCAGCGGCGCCGACGAATTGCTGAAGCAACTGCCCCGAAAGACGGTGCGGCGGGTGGTGTACGTATCGTGCCATCCCGCTTCGCTTGCACGCGACGCCGGGACGCTGGTGCGCGAGCATGGGTTACGGCTGGAAGCGGCGGGCGTGATGGACATGTTCCCGCACACCGCTCACATCGAGTCGATTGCGCTGTTCGACCGCGGCTGATTCGGCCGCCGTCGGGGCGTCTGCTTTATGATCGACGGTTCTGACCATTTGGCCGGACTGTCTCAATCCTGCGCATGTTGATCATCGGAATCGAAGGCAAGCAACTCGTCGAACGCGAACAGTCCCGACTGTTGGCACCTGAAGTCAGTGGCGTGATCCTGTTCACCCGAAATTACACCGGTCGCGAGCAGTTACAGGCGCTTGTCGAATCGATTCGCGAATTGCGCGGCGACCAATTCGTGATTTCAGTGGATCATGAAGGTGGCCCGGTTCAGCGTTTCCGCGAAGGTTTCACAAGGTTGCCGCCACTGGCGCGCATCGGCGAGTTGTATCACCGCGACCGCGAGGCCGGCATCGCAATGGCGGAAATGCACGCAATCGTGATGGCCAGTGAGGTGCGCGCCAGTGGCGTCGACCTTTCCTTCGCGCCGGTGGTGGACCTTGCGCGCGGCAACCGCGTGATCGGCGAGCGCGCGTTCGATGCCGATCCGCAGGTCGTGGCGGAGCTTGCTGCGGCTTATGTGCGCGGCATGCGCCTTGCCGGGATGGCCGCGACGCTCAAACATTATCCAGGACACGGTTCGATTCCGGAGGACACGCACGTGCAGGCCGCGGTCGATCCGCGTCCGCTGGACGCAATCCTCGCGACCGATTTGGTTCCGTTCGGCGAAGGCTTTGCCAGCGGTGCGGAGGCGGTGATGGTCGCCCACGTCACCTATCCCTCTGTCGATCCACGCGCGGCGGGTTATTCGAAAATCTGGATCGAAGACATTTTGCGTGGAGAGCTCGGATTTCGCGGCGTGGTGCTCAGCGATGACGTGGGAATGGCGGCGGCCGAATCTGCCGGCGGCGTTGGCGCGCGCGTCACCGCACACCTGGATGCAGGTTGCGACCTGGTGCTGGTGTGCCATCCGACGATGGTGGACCCGGCGATAGACTCGGTGCGTGGCCGCCCGCCATGCAACAACGCCAAGGTTGCCAGCCTGTGCGGCACCGTGGCGGCCGGTTGGGATGCCTTGCTGGATGATCCACAGCACACGCGCTATGTGGCGGCGCTGGGCACCTTGTCGGTGCCGGAAGCGGCCCGCGCATGAGCGCGCTGGACCATCCGCTCGCGGCGGTACTGCCGGGTGCCGAAATCATCCACGATCGTGCCGCGATCGACGCCGCGGTCGCACGCATGGGCACGGACATCACCAGGACGCTTGCGGGTGAACGCGCGGTGTTCCTCACGGTCATGAACGGCGGGTTGTTCTTCGCCGCGCCGCTGGCGCTGGCGATCGGCCGCGACATGGAATTCGATTACGTGCATGCGACCCGCTACGGCGATGCGATCGTAGGGCGCGAGGTGCATTGGCTGCATCGCCCGCGGGCGAAACTCGCCGGGCGCACGGTGATCCTGGTAGACGACATCCTGGATGAAGGCTACACGCTGGAGGCGCTGCGGGAGGGCTGTCTGGCAGAAGGCGCCAAGCGCGTCCTGGTCGCGGTGTTGTGCGAGAAACGCCACGACCGCCGCGTGCCTGGACTCGCGGCAGATTTCGTCGGCGTGGAGGTGCCCGATCGCTACGTGTTCGGCTACGGCCTCGATTATTACGGGCAGGGACGCAACCTGCCTGCCATTTACGCGTTGCCGGGGGATGAAGCATGAGTGCTGCCACCATTGACCTTGCCGTGATCGGAGGGACCGGCGTGTACGCATTCCCGGGGCTGGAACATCCCGAACGGATCGAGATGACCACCCGCTGGGGCACGCCTTCCTCCGCGGTGGTGGCGGGCGATGTGGGTGACAAGCGCGTGGCGTTCCTCGCACGTCACGGCGAGTTGCACACCTTCGCGCCGCATCGCATCAATTACCGCGCCAACATCGATGCACTGCACGAACTGGGGGTGCGACGGGTCATTGGCGTGAACGCCGTGGGCGGCATCCGCGACGACATGGTGCCGCAGGTGCTGGCGATTCCGGACCAGTTGATCGATTACACGCAACGCGTATCGAGTTTCTGCGACGCGGACGGCGAAGCGGTGCTGCACATCGAATTCGGTGAGCCGTACACCGAACCGTTGCGGCGCGCACTGCTGGACGCGGCGCGTCGGGCAGGTATCGACGTGGTCGATGGTGGATGCTACGGCGCCACCCAAGGGCCGCGCCTGGAGACCCGCGCCGAAATCGCGCGGATGCGGCGCGACGGTTGCGATCTGGTCGGCATGACCGGGATGCCCGAGGCAGCGCTGGCGCGCGAACGCGACATGGAGTACGCCTGCATTGCCGTGGTTGCGAACTGGGCTGCCGGTTGCGGGCCCGATCCGGACGCGCCCATCAGCTTCGAGGAGATCCACGCTCACCTCGCTGCGGCCACCGGCCATGTGCCCGCCATCGTGCGCGCGTTGCTGGCTGGTTGAGCGACGCAGGTCACAAAACAGGCTTGCGCATGTCGGGGGTCCGCCTGATACTCGTTCCCGCGGCGGGTGCGTGTCATGGCGCGCCGTTCCATGGGATCGTTGCGAGAGGGGTTTTCCAAATGTCAGTGGGTACGGTGAAGTGGTTCAACGACGCCAAGGGCTTTGGTTTCATCACGCCCGATGGTGGCGGCGCGGACGTATTCGTGCATTTCTCGGCGATTCGTGCGCAGGGATTCCGCAGCCTGAAGGAAGGCCAGCGCGTAAAGTTCGAGGTCGTGCAAGGCCCCAAGGGCATGCAGGCGTCGGAAGTGACCGCCGAGGACGAGGCCGCATCGGCTGCGCCTGCGGCCTGACGCGTTGAAGTTCCTGAAATTGGCATCGACAACAGCCCATCGAAGCGGCTGTTGTAGAAAGTCAGGCCATGGAAGGCCGTTCTGGAGTGCGCGAGCCGGGATCGGTTTCGTTGGTGGACCGGTGCGTGGCGCGGCGATCAGGGACGATCGCACAGCTTGGTGAAAAGTCAGGCCATGGAAGGGCGCTCTGGAATCATGCGAGCCCGCAACGGTTCCGTTGACGCAATTGTTTCACGAAGCAGCGATCAGGGACGATCGCACAGTCATGCCGCAAACTGCAGCCGGGCCAACTCCGCGTAAAGCCCGCCCTCGCGCAACAACGCATCGTGGCTGCCGTCGGCCACGATGTGGCCATGGTCCATCACCACGATGCGATCGGCCCGCTGCACGGTAGCAAGCCGGTGCGCGATCACGAGCGTGGTACGGCCGCGGCCCGCGCGTTCGAGCGCGGCCTGGATCGCGGCTTCCGATTGCGCGTCCAGGCTCGAGGTTGCTTCGTCCAGCAGCAGCACCGGCGCGTTCTTCAGGATTGCTCGGGCGATCGCGATGCGCTGGCGCTGTCCGCCGGAAAGCCGCACGCCTCGTTCGCCCAGTTGCGTGGCGAAGCCTTCCGGCTGGTCGCTGAGGAAGCCGAACGCTTCCGCATCGCGCGCGGCCGCATGCACCGCGTCATCGGCTGCATCGGCACGACCGAAGCGGATGTTGTCGGCGGCGCTGGCGCCGAAGATCACGGTTTCCTGGGGCACCAGCGCCAGTGCGCCGCGCAGTTCGTCCAATTCCAACGCGCGCAAGTCCACGCCGTCCAGGGTGATGCGCCCGCGCTGCGGATCGTGGAAGCGCAGCAGCAGGTTGAACACGGTGCTCTTGCCAGCGCCGGATGGCCCGACCAGCGCCACCGTCTCGCCGGGAAGAATATCCAATGTGAATTCGTGCAGGGCCGGCGTGTCTGGACGTGACGGGTAGTGGAATTCCACGTGCTCGAATGAGATCGCGCCACGCGAGGGTCGCCGCAGCGGCGTCGCTTGCACTGGGTCGGCGATCGACGGGCGTTCGGCCAGCAATTCGCTGATCCGCCCCATCGAGCCTGCCGCGCGGAGCACGTCGCCCCACACGCCGCCCAGCGCGCCCACTGATCCCGCCGCCATCACGGCATACAACACGAACTGGCTCAGCAGCCCCGCGTCCATCGAGCCGGCCAGCACGTCTCGTGCGCCGGCCCACAGCACCAGCGTGACCGCGCCGAAGATCAGCACGATGACTCCACCCGTCAGGACGGCGCGCGCCGCAATGCGTTTCTGCGCCGCCCGCAACGCGCGCCGGACGGCGTCGGCATAACGCCTGCTTTCGGTGCCCTCGCGCGCATACGCCTTGACCGCGTGCACCGCATTCAGCGTTTCGTTGGCGATCGCGCTGGTGTCGGCGATGCGGTCCTGGTTGGTGCGCGAGAGCCGCGTCAGGCGCCGGCCGTACAGCGCGATCGGCAGGATCACCGCGGGTATCACCAGCGCGGCCATGCCGGCCAGTCGCGGGCTGGTCCAGACCATCAGCGCAGCTGCGCCGATGACCATCACGACGCTGCGCAGCGCGATCGAGATGCTGGAGCCGATCAACGTTTGCACCACTTCCGTATCGGTACCGAGGCGCGAGATCAGTTCGCCGACGCGGGTTTTCTCGTAGAACGCGATGTCCAGCCGGATCAGGTGCGAATACAGGATCCCGCGCAGCGCCGCGATCGCGCGCTCGCCGAGCAGGCTGATGCAGAAATAGCGTGCCGCGGTGGCGATGGCCAGCACCAGCGCAAGCAAGAACAGCAGCAGGAAGGTTCCGTTGATCAATGCAGCATCGTGGCTGGCGAAACCCCGGTCGATCATGCGCCGCACCGCAACGGGCAACGCCAGGGTCGCGGCAGACGACAGGGCCAGGAAAAACAGCCAGCCCGCGGCCAGCGCGCGATGCCGGCGCATGTATGGCCACAGTGCGCCAAGCGCGGCGAGCTGGGGGGCGGGGCGTGCGGCGCCGGAATCGTCTGATCGGGTCATCGTTTCGAAGTGGGGCTGAGGCCGGCTGGTTCAATGCGAAGCAGGCCAGTGCACTGGGGACGGACCCGGCTGCCTCGGAGGGTATATGGATAAATCATCATCCATACAGAAGGTTGTGCGTGTTTCCTGAGAGCGTTTGGAGTCAACCACACCGGGCCATCAATATCAATGATTTCCGAGAACGGCCGATAAAAGCAATGCGACCGACCGGTGCGGTGGATCGGCGGTGCGTTGAAGGAGACTCGGCTGGCATTGCTTGTGCAAGAGATACAAGGCTCGCCACGAGTCCGGCTTTTCCGCGGCAGGGGCGGCGCATGACCAAATGGAGTTCCACATACATGGGAGGGCTGAGCAAGGCGTTCACCGCGATGGTGTTCGCGGCTGCCATCACGACTGCGGGGGCGCTCGGTTCCGCCGCGGCGACGGATGCGCACGATCACCGGCCGGAAAGTATCCGGGTGGTGGGGGACGGCAATTCCCCACCCTACATGTTCTTGGATGCCGCAGGCAAGTTGCAGGGTTACGAGGTGGACATGTGGGGGTTGTTCCAGGCCCATACCGGGATCCGGGTGGACCTGGTGCCGATGGACTGGGCTTCTGCCCAGCGGGAATTGCAGGCCGGGCGCGCCGACGTGATCGACATGCTGTACCGCACGCCCTCGCGCGAGCCGCTGTACGACTTCTCCAAGCCATATGCCACGCTGCCCACCGGCATTTATGTCGATCGCCGCATCCGCGGCGTGCACGACGTGCGTTCCCTGCATGGATTTCCGATTGGCGTGGAGCATGGCAATGCTTGCGCGGAAAAGCTGCAGTCGCTGGGTTTCGAGGGCCTGCACGAGTACGCCCGTGGCCAGGACATGGTGCAGGACGCGCTGCGCGGAAACCTGCCCGTGTTCTGCATGGACGAGGGACCTGCGAACTACTTCCTGTACCGCGCCTCTGCGCTCGACCGCTTCTACAACGCCTTCGTGCTTTACCAGGGTCAGTTGCATCGTGCCGTGCGCAAAGGCGACGTGGCGATGCTGCAGGTGGTGGAACGCGGCATGGCCCGCGTCACCCCCGCCGAACGAGCGCAATTGCATGCACGCTGGCTGGAACACCCGGTCGCGATGATGCCGTATCTGAATGCCGCCAAGATCGCGCTGGCGATCATCGCCGCCCTGGTCGCACTGATGACCCTGTGGGTGTGGACCCTGCGCCGCAGCGTCGTCCGCCGCACGCGTGAGCTTGCAGCGGAACAGGGCAATCTGCGCGCGCTGTTCGATGCCAGTCCCGATGCAATGTGGGTGACCGATCTTCAGGGCGTGCTGCTTAAATGCAATGAACGCGCGACCCTGGTTTTCGGGATGCCTGCCGAGAAGATGATCGGGTACACGGCCGCGCAGGCGATGGACGCGGCAAACACCGCGTTCGCCACCGAGTCGCAGGCCATGAACTGGGCGGTGTTGAACACCCGCGAGTGCCGCCGCGCGGTCCTGCCACTCACGGTCACCGGCAGCAGCCCGGTGCAGCTGGACGTCATCAAAGTGCCGCTGCGCGGGAGCGATGGCCAAGTGCACGGCGTGCTCAATACGGCGCGCGACATCAGCGAGCGGCTGCAGGCGGAGGAGCGGCTGCGGCTGTGGGCGCACGCGTTCCAGCATGCCACGTTCGCCGTCGCCATCTTCGACGCCCGGACCCAGACCATCACGGCAGCCAGCCCCGCTTTTGCCCGCGAGCGCGGCTACATGCCCGAGGAGATGGCGGGCATGCCGGTCGACGCGTTGTATCCGGAGGATCTGCTGGAGGAGCGCCGGCAGGCCCGATGCCACATCGACACGCTCGACCACGCGATGACCGAAACCGAGCAGCTCACGCGAGATGGCCGGCGCTTCCCGGTATTGCTGGACATCTCGATAACGCACGATGCCGAAGGCAAAGCGCAGTACGTCATCGTCTACGCCCAGGACATCGGCGACCGGAAACGTACCGAAAGCGAGTTGCGGTTGGCGGCGGTGGCGTTCCAGTCCCAGGCCGCGCTGATGGTGATGGATGCCGGCCGGGTGATCCAGCGCGTCAACAGCGCGTTCGCGCTGCTTACGGGTTACGAGCCCGACCAGGCCATCGGCCAGCCTGTCTCGCTGCTGCGCGCGCGCCACCACGAGGATCCTTTTTACCAACACATGTGGGAACAGGTTCAGCGCGAAGGGATCTGGCAGGGCGAACTGTGGATACAGGTCAGACAGGGCCAGCCCAAGGTGGTCCGCGCGGTCGTCTCGGCGGTCGCCGATGTCACGGGCAGCGTGACCCACTTCATTTGTTCGATGATCGATCTGACCAGCGAACGCGAGGCGCATGCCAGCGTCGACCACATGACGTTCTTCGATTCGCTGACGGACCTGCCCAACCGGCATTTCCTGCATGGACGTCTGCAGCATCTGCTGGAAGACGATGATTCCAATGGCGGCGCGTTGTTGATGTTCGACCTCGACCATTTCAAGCGGGTGAACGATCTGCGCGGGCATGCCGCCGGCGACTCGCTGCTTGCGCTGGTCGCGCAGCGCCTGCGCCCCCTGCAGGATGAGCGATTCGTTTTGAGCCGTTTCAGCGGCGGCACCTTCTCTTTGCTGGTGGGATGCAGTGCCGAGCAGCCGACGGCTGCCCATGCGTGGGCTTGCGCCGAGCGCCTGCGCGAGGCACTGCGGGAACCCTTCCAGTTGGGCGGCGATACCCCCGTAACGATCACCGTGAGCATCGGCTGGACCGAACTGGTTCCGGGACACGGCACGCCCGAATCGGTGCTCAAGGAAGCAGAACTCGCGATGTACCGCGCCAAGTCCGCAGGCCGCGATCGCGCCTGCCGGTTCGAGCTCGCGATGCAGGCCGAGCTGGCGCACCGCGAGGCGCTCGTCCACGACTTGCGGCGGGCGATTGCCGAGGAGACGCTGGATTTGTATTTGCAGCCGCAGGTCGATCGCGGCGGCGAAGTGATCGGTGCCGAAGCGTTGCTGCGTTGGACACGCCCGTCCGGAGAACAAGTGCCGCCGGATGTCTTCATCCCCATCGCGGAGGACAATGGGTTGATCTTCCCGCTCGGCGATTGGGTACTGCGGCGTGCGTGTGGCTATCTCGTCGCGTGGTCCACGCAACCAGGGATGCAGGGGATATCGCTTTCGGTAAATGTCAGCGCGCGACAGTTCGCCCAGACCGAATTCGTGGGCAGCGTGCGCGGCGCGCTGGAGGCCACCGGCGCGATCGCGTCCCGACTCAAGCTGGAGATCACCGAGACGGCGGTGCTGGTGGATTTCCACGAGACGGCGGCGAAGCTCGCCGAACTGCGCTCGATCGGCGTCAAGGTCTCGCTGGACGATTTCGGCACCGGCTACTCCTCGCTCGCGTACCTGACCCGCCTGCCGCTGGATCAATTGAAGATCGACCGTTCGTTCGTGGATCGCCTGACCGAGGATCGCAATGACGCAATGGTGGCGCAGACGATCATCGGAATGGGGCGCGGATTGGGCCTGGAGGTGATTGCCGAAGGCGTCGAGACCGAGGCACAGCGGGATTTCCTGATGGCCCAGGGTTGCGATGCCTTCCAGGGTTACCTGGTGGCACGGCCGATGCCGCGAAGCGCGTTCGAGGCGATGCTGGGGGAGCGTACGGATGCAATGCAACTTGCCGGCAGTCCCCGCACCACGCCGGGCGAGCCGATCACCCGCGCGCCGCGCAAGCGTAGCGCCGGTTGAACCGCGTGATGCACGGTTTCGATCAGGCGTCGCGAATCACCAGCAGCCTGCGCTCGGTCATGTCCTCGATTGCGTAGCGGATGCCTTCGCGACCGAACCCGGACAGCTTCACGCCGCCGTAAGGCATGTTGTCCACGCGGAAGCTCGGGATGTCGCCGACCACCACGCCGCCTTCGACCAATGCGTCCCAAGCACGCATCGCATGGGTGAGGTTGTCGGTGAACACGCCGGCCTGCAGGCCGTAGTCCGATTCGTTGACGGCGGCGAGTGCCGCGTCGAAATCGTCGAACGCTTCGAGCAGCGCGACGGGGCCGAAGGCTTCCATGCAACTGATCTTCGCGGCGTGCGGAACGCCTTCCAGCACGCTTGCTTCCAGCATGTTGCCCGTTCGCCGGCCGCCGCAAAGGATTTTTGCGCCCATTTTTTTCGCTTCCGCGATCCAGCCTTCCAGACGCTTCGCCGCGGCTTTATCGATCATCGGCCCCAGGAAAGTTTCGGGATTTTTCGGATCGCCGGTTTTCAGTTTTTTCGTGGCCGCGACAAAACGCTTTTTCACATCGTCGTACAGCGATGCGTGCACCAGGATGCGCTGCACGCCGATGCAGCTCTGCCCGGATTGGTAGAAGCTCCCGGAGATCAATCGGGAGATCACGAAATCCAGCCGCGGTTTCTGGTCCGCATCGACGATGCACGCGGCGTTGCCGCCGAGTTCCAGCACGACCCTTTTCTTGCCGGCCCTCGCCTTCAGCTCCCAGCCGATCTGGCTGCCCGTGAACGAGAGCAGCTTCAACCGCTCGTCCTCGATGAACGGGTCGGCGTCTTCCACGCGGCACGGCAGGATCGAGAATGCGCCTTCCGGCAGTTCTGTTTCTGCCAGCACCTCGCCGATGATCAGTGCGCCGATGGGCGTGCGCTCGGACGGTTTCAGCACGAACGGGCAACCCGCCGCGATCGCGGGCGCCACTTTGTGCGCGACCAGATTCAACGGGAAATTGAACGGGGTGATGAACGAACAGGGCCCCAGGGGCACCCGCTTGACGAAGCCCCGGTAACCTTTCGTCCGCTCGGAAATTTCCAGGTTCAGGATTTCACCGTCGGTGCGGGTCGATTCGTCGGCGGCGATGCGGAACGTATCGATCAGGCGTTCGGCCTCGCCTTGCGAATCCCTGATCGGTTTGCCGGCTTCAACGCACAACGCGTAGGCAAGGTCGTCCTTGCGTTCGCGCATGCGGACGACGCAATGTTCCAGCACCGCGCGGCGCTGATACGGTTTCATCGCGGCCATGGGCGCGGCGGCTTTCGCCGCGGCCGCGATCGCCTGTTCGATGGCTTTGGCATCCGCCATCGCGACGTGCGTCGCGATCTCGCCGGAGTATTTGTCCAGCACCGGCAAGTCGGTGTTGGCCTGCACCGGCTGGTTGGCGAGGTAATACGGATAGCGGGATTTCAGTTTCGGGGTCTTGGGCATCGCGAGTGTCCTGGAGCGGCGTGGCCGCCAAGCATGCGGATTGTCGGAGATCGGCCGTGTCGAAACCGTATAGGCCAGTGACCGCGATCAGGTCCGTTCGTCCACGCGCAGCGGCAGTTCGCCATCGCCAAGTCGCGCGCGCAGGCGCGCGCCGGGGGTCACGTTGCGCGCCGAACGCAATACCGCGCCGGATTCGTCGAAGAGGATCGCGTAGCCGCGCTTCAACACGTCCAGTGGACTGACTGCATTCAACGCGCGCGCGAATTCGGCAAGGTGCTGGCGGCGGCGGTCCAGATCATGCCGCCAAGCCGCGAAAAGCCGCCGTTGCAAATCCATGTTGCGCTGCGCGAGCTGCGCAAGCCATGCTTGCGGATGTCGCGAAAGCAGCCGCATGTGGGCCCGCGCAACGCGCGCGACAGCGCGTTCGCGGGTGAGCGATTGCGCGCGCAGCAGTCGCTCCGCCGCCATGAGCATCCGCTCGCGACCTGCTGCAAGGCGCCGTTTCGGGTGCTGGTTGTTGAGCCGCACGGCGAGGTGGTCCAGCTTCTGCATCAGGTTCTGCGCATGGCGCTGCCGGCCCGTTCGCAATCGGCTGTCGAGGTGCGCAAGCATCCGGGTCAGTGCATCGCCCTCGGGCAGGATCAATTCCGCCGCGGCGGATGGCGTGGGCGCGCGAAGATCGGCGACGAAATCACTGATCGAAAAATCGACTTCGTGACCCACCGCCGACACCACCGGGACCGGGCTTTCCGCAATGGCACGCGCGACCGCTTCGTCATTGAAGGCCGCGAGATCCTCCAGCGAGCCGCCGCCGCGGGTGACCAGCAGCACGTCGTAACGTGGGACTTTCGCGGCCTTGCGCAGCATCGCTGCGATCTGCGCCGGCGCTTCGACGCCCTGCACCAGCACCGGCAGCACCTCGATTTCGGTCAGCGCGAAGCGTCTGCGCGCCACCGACAGCACATCGCGGATTGCGGCGCCGCTGGCCGAGGTGATCACGCCGAGGCGACGTGGAAACGCGGGCAGCGGGCGCTTGCGGCTTTCGGCGAACAAACCTTCGGCCAGCAACTTGGCCTTCAACTCCTCGAATGCGCGGCGCAGTGCGCCCTCGCCGGCATCTTCCATCTGCTCGACGATCAACTGGAAACTGCCGCGTGCTTCATACAGGCTGACGCGCGCACGCGCCAGCACCCGGGCACCGTTGCCGGGCCGGAAGCGGAGCCGCGCGTTTTCGCGCGCGAACATCGCGCAGCGCACTTCGGCGGCGGCGTCTTTCAACGAGAAGTACCAGTGCCCGGATGCGGCGCGCGTGAAATTGCAGACTTCGCCCTCGATCCAGACCATCGGCAGCGCACCTTCGATCAGTTCGCGCACCAGCCGGTTGAGCGCCGAGGGCGTCAGCACACGACGCGGGTCGGGGATGGTGGTTTCAATGGTCATGGTCGCGAGGCGCCGATGCGGAAGTGTCGGAGGCTACGCCCGTTGGCGACTGCGAAGTGCGTCGCCGATGCTGCCGCATCCGCAGCCAACGCGCGGCGAGGCTGATGCCGATCCATGCGGCCAGTGCGCCCAGCGGCCACGCCAGTGCCCACGGCCACAGTACGGCGACGGCGGCGATGGCGAGCAACAGCAAGGCGCCGCCCAGCAGCGGGCGGGTTTCGGTGTCGCTCAACACGCGCCGGTTGCCCAGCGCCGCGCCCAGCGTGGTGGCCATGCGCATGGCGCCAACGGCGCTGCGGCTTGCGCTTCCGTGGCTGCCTGACCCGTGGCGGTGGTGCGGGACGGGACTTATCGGGCGGGCGCGCCGTCGCGACAGCACAATCTCGGTGGCGTGCTCGAGGTCGCGCTCGTACTGTTCGGCGAGCTGCTGCACGAACGCCTTGTTCTCGATTGCCACGTCGATTTCGCAGTTGCCCAGCCAGCTCGCGATGTTGAGGTTGGTGGAACCCACCCGTGCCCACAGGTTGTCGGCCGCCGCAGTCTTGGCGTGCAGCATCGGCCCGTTCCATTCGTAAATGCGGATGCCGGCCTCCAGCAGCGCGCGATAGCCCGTGCGCGACAGCGCGGCCACGACAGGAATGTCCGAGGCGCCCGGCACCAGCAGGCGCACGTCCACGCCATCCCGCGCGGCATTGATCAACGCGCTCACGTACGGCGCAACGCCGATGAAATACGCATCGGTCAGCCACAATCGCTCGCGCGCCAACGCAGCGATCAACTGGTCCATCCGGTACATGCCGGCGCTGGACGGCTGCGTGGCGATCACGCGCAAGGCGACGTCACCCGCGGGTTGTACCCAATCGGGATGAAGGTTCGAATGTTCAGGCAGCGGCTCGCCCAGCGTGGCCCATGTTTCCGTGAATGCGCGCACCAGGTCGCCCACCGCGGGACCCCGCAGCGCTATGCCCGTATCACGCCAGGGTTCGCGGTCGCGTGCAGGGTCACCCAGCCAGGCCGCGCTGACGCAGACACCCGACACGAACCCGACGCGGTCGTCCACCGTCAGCAATTTGCGGTGATCGCGGTTCACCCATCCGAAGGGGCTCAACGGATCGAACGGGTTGAAGGTGCGCACCTCGCCGCCCGCAGTCCGAAGCGGCTGCCAGAAGCGCGCCCGTGAATGGCCCAGGCAGCCCAGCCAGTCGTGCAGCACGCACACCTGCACCCCCGCGCTCGCGCGTTCGGCCAGCGCCGAAACGAACTCGCGGCCGACTTCGTCATCACGGAAAATGTAGTTTCCGAACAATATGTTGTGCCGCGCACTTCGAATGGCTTCGAGCCATGCGTCGAAATTGGCGCGGGCGTCGATCAGGAGATCCACGCGGTTGCCGGTGGAAAGCGGCGCGCCGGCCGCGCGCGACAACGCCTGCTCCGCGAGCGGGCGGAACGATGCAGGCGGAAGTTGGCGCGGACCGTGCATGACAGGTTTCACGGAGGCCATGTTCGACGGCCTCGCTGTTCGGTTCAAGGCCAGAACGGTTCAAGGCTAGAATGGGGGAAGTATCGACGCAAAGTGTCGGGCCGAAGCCACAGGGGATTCGAAGCCGCGATGGATAATTATCAACGCCTGATTGAAGATTTGCCCGCGCGCCTGCCGCCGGGACGCTCGCAACGTATTGGCGAAAGGTCGATGCGCGAGGCCGTCGCCGCGCTGCCATTGGCCAATCCCGTCCAGGCAGTGCGTGAGGTCGAGCAGCTTCTGGACGGCATGCTGGCGACGACCTGGGCGGGCGCCGAACGGATCGCCGCGCTGGAACATCTGCGTGCGCCCGTCGAAAGCCTGTGCGCGGGAATCGAGCGCCAGGTCGGCGCCGAGCGGCACCCGCTGCCTGCCGCTGCGGCCGAATGGGCCGCCGTGGCGCAACGCCTGCAGTGGATGGTGATGTGCGGTTATACCGTGGGCCTGCACGAGTTGTGCGCGCCGGCCGGCAAGCTGCCGATGTTCAAAACCAAGGTCGCGGCGATGGCGGCGGTGCGCGCGTTGGCGCATGCCGATCGCGTGCTGGTCTGGTCGTATCGACAATACCAATCGCCGCCGGCGGGCGTCTGGCGCCGCATCCATGCGCTGAATGCGTTTGCAGGCGAGCTCGCGGTCGCCGACCAGGCGGTGGACGATTCGCTCGGCGGCATGCCGCTGACGGCGCGCACGGCCTACGCGAGCCTGTTGCTGCTGGCCATGAGCAACCCCTATCGTTTTTCCGCGCGTGAACTGCAGGAGGCTCGGCAGGTGGTCCGCTGCGTGGCCAGCCAGTGCGGGCTTGCGCGCGCCGGGGGCGAGGGAATCGGCGTGGATACCGACAGCGACGCGGGACCGGGTTACATCGCCGAGGAACGGCTTTCAAGCGGATCGGGCGTGTTGTCCGTGGACGTGTCTCCCCTGGAGCGCATGTTCGACGAACGCAAAGGATTGCTGGCCCCCGGCGTCGATGCGATCGACCTGCCGCAGCCCGGCGGCGCTGTGCTCGCCACTAGCGTGCGTTTTCTTGATCGCTTGCGGGGGGCCTGGGAACCCGCGCCGCGCGGATACACACGACTATCTGCGAAACACGCGCTGGATGTGGTGGTCGGCATGCACGCGCTGCATTACGCGTTGGCGGGCAATGTCGATTTCGCAACTTTCGTGCGACGCGTGCACGGCGATGCGATCACGATCGGTGCCCACGAATTGGCTTCGGCGTGGCTGGCAACGGCCGACACCACGCGCCCCCAGGTTTTTCGCGCCGACGTGCTGGACCAGAGCGGAGGCGGCTACCGGATGCGGCTGCACGGCGCGGACGGCTTGCGGATGCGCATCGGCGAGGTGATCGGCCTGGCGCCGATCGGCGACGAGGGCGACCGCGACTGGATGGTGGGCGTGATCCGGTGGCTGCGCCACGACGGCGACGGCGAATTGCTGGGTGTCGAACTGTTGCGGCGCGAAGCGCGCGCGGCCGGCTTGCGCCCGGTTACCCTGGAAGGCGAAACGCTGGCGCCGCTGAGAGCCGTGGAATTGTTGAACGCTCGAAATGCGGAAAACCTGTCGGTACTGGTTACCCACAATCTTGCCCGTGACATCGTCGCGGCGGAAGTGGTCCTGCCCGCGCGCGCTTCAGACTGGAATTCGCATGCCTCGGTCGCGACCTGGCGAACCGGCGACACCGAGGCGCTGGGGCCCTCGTGCTTTCGCGTTACGCTTGAGCGCGACGAAACGACCGAAGCGGCTTGAACCGAGGAGATGACATGGCGCTACAGATGCGCGGCGAATGCGAGCACTGTCACGCACAAGTGATGCCTGATGGCGAGGCCTTCATCTGCGTGTTCGAGTGCACCTTCTGCCCCGAGTGCGCGGATTCGATGCAACATGTGTGCCCCAATTGCGGCGGCGAGCTGGTGCGCCGACCGCGACCGAAGCGGGCCCACGCATCCGGACACGCGCCTGCGTGAACGGCGCGCAGGATTTCATTGTCGCGATCCCCGCGCGGCACGGCTCGACCCGGCTGCCGGGCAAGCCGCTCCGCCTGTTGGGCGGCGAACCCCTCATCGTGCACGTGGCGCGGCGTGCACGCGCGGCCGGCGCGGCGCGGGTGGTCGTCGCCACCGACGACGCCCGAATCGCGGATGCGCTTGCCGGCGGGGCCATCGAAGTGTGCATGACCCGCGCGGACCACGCGAGCGGCAGCGATCGTCTCGCCGAATGCGCGGTGAAGCTTGGCTGGCCGGAAGACGCGCTCGTGGTGAACCTGCAGGGCGATGAACCGTTCGCGCCGGCGGCGGGCATTCGCGCGGTCGCCGATGCGCTGCGCGAAGATCCGGCGCCGATGGCGACCTTGGCGGCGCCGATCGAATCCGCGGAACAATGGTTCGATCCCAATTGTGTGAAGGTGGTGTGCGGCGCGCGCGGACACGCATTGTATTTCTCGCGCGCACCCATACCTTGGGCGCGGGACGCGCTGGCGCGCGATCGCGCGCGCATGCCCGAAGGTATGAATGCTTTGCGCCACATCGGCATTTATGGTTATCGCGCCGGTTTCCTCAAGGCTTTCGCGGCGCTGGCACCCACTCCGCTGGAACGCGCCGAATCGCTGGAGCAGTTGCGCGCCCTGGAACATGGTTTTGCGATCGCGGTCCGCGCGACGCCCGAACCGTTTCCGCCGGGCGTGGACACCGAAGAAGATCTCGCACGCGCCGAATATGCGCTTGCAGCCCTCAGGTTGCCGTCATGATCCGCCCGCCCGCAGGAGTGTTGTTCGTCTGCCTCGGCAATATCTGCCGATCGCCGACTGCCGAATACGTGGCGCGGACGGAATTCGAAAAGCTCGGCTTGCGCATACCGGTGGCATCACGGGGCCTCGGCAACTGGCATGTCGGGCAGGGCGCCGACCCGCGTGCCGTCGCGGCGGCGCGCGCGCAGGGTTACGACCTCTCGCCGCACCGGGCACGGCAGTTCCACGAAGACGATTTCGCCCGCTTCGGGACGGTGCTGGCAGTCGATCGCGCCACGCTGGCCGAATTGCGCCGGCGCGTGCCCGAAGACATGCCACCGCCGCAGCGCTTTCTGGTGGCGGCGGGCTTGGCGAGCCGGCGGTCGGGCGACGATGGCGATGTGCCCGATCCGTACACCGGCACGCCGGATGATTTCGACGCGGTGCTCGGGTTGATCCGGCGCGGTATCGATGCGCTGGGCGAGGGCCTGCTTGTGCAGGCCGAAGCAGCGGGGAGACCGTCGCGATGATCGTCGGCGACATCGCATTCGATGCGGTGCGGGCGGTTTCGCGGCCGCTGCTGTCGGAGTTCCCCGAGGGATTGCATTGGGTCAACCGCCGGGAGCGTCTGCGGCTGGCCGATTGGCGCGGCCAGATAGTGTTGGTGCTGTTCTGGAACGCGAGCAGCGTCAGCAGTGCGAACATGCTGGGCGAACTGCGGCAACTGGAAAAGAAACTGCCGGGCGCGTTCGTGTCGATCTGCGTGCACACGCCGCGCTTCGTGTCGCAGCAATCCGACGCGGCCGTATTGAAGGCCGCGCACCGCAATCGGCTGCGGGCGCCGGTCGCCAACGACGAGCAGTGGCTGGCCTGGAGGCAGTTCTCGATTCCGGCGTGGCCCACCACGCTGCTGGTCGATGCGAGCGGCGGTCTTGCCGCGCGGCTGGTGGGCGAGGGCCGCAGCCAGGAAATCGAAGACGCGATCATCCAGTTGCGTGACGAGATGCACGCGGAAACTTCCGCGATGGCAGCGCCCGCGCCGGCGCCGGTGCGCGACGTGCGCGGAGAGCCCGCGAGCCCGCTGGCTTTCCCGGCACATGCGCTGGCTACGCGGACGCGTCTTTTCGTCAGCGACACCGGTCATCACCGCATCCTTGAATGCAGCCATGATGGCCGCGTGTTGCGCCAGTTCGGCTCGGGCACGCCCGGCAGTTGGGATGGCCAACTGGCTGCCTGCGGATTTCAACTGCCGCAGGGATTGGCGATCGACAACGACATGCTTTACGTCGCCGACGCGGGGAATCATTGCGTGCGCCGTGTCAGGCTGGACGCGGGCGAAGTGGAGACGGTGCTTGGTTCGGGACGCCCGGCCTACAGCAATGTCGAGGAACAGGGCGGTGGGTTGCGTGCCGCGATCAATGCGCCGCATGCAGTCGCCGTGGAGGGCGGTGCGGTCTACGTGGCGGCATCCGGCCAGCATCAAATCCTGCGGATCGATTTGCATCACCAACGCGTCGAGACGGTCGCCGGCGACGGTCGCAGCGATGTGCGCGATGGCATCGGTGGCCAATCGTCGCTGTCGCAACCGGTCGCGCTGGCGTCGATGCACGGTCAATTGCTGGTGGCCGATGCCGGCGGCAACGCGATAAGGCGCCTGCGCTTCGCCGACCTTGCGCTCACCACGCTGGTGGGCTCGTCGCCATGGGAACCGGGCAGGCACGACGGTGCGGGACGCAAGGTACGCCTGGCCTATCCGTGCGGCGTGGCCATCGGTGAAAACCGCGTGTACGTGGCCGACACCTGCAACGACCGCCTGTGCGTGCTCGACCCCTACAGTGGCGAAATGATCACCTTGCAATTCGATTACCCATTGCACGAACCGCAAGGACTGTCTTTTGCAGCCGGATCGTTGTGGATTGCCGACCGCAACGATCATGCCGTGCTGCGCATCGATCCCGAACGCGGCACATGCGAGCGGGTGGCGGTGGACGAATGACGTCGAAAACACGCCCTTCGCCCATCCGTGGCTGCGGCCCGGTAAGGCGAGAATAGCGCAGCGGATCCCGCCGCATGACGATCCGGAGGCGGGTTGCCATCCGGCCTACAAATGCAGGCCATGGATGGACGGTGTCATAGAAGATCTTTCCCCGTTTCCATTGCGTGACGTCGAGCATCGCGGGAAGTTTCGGCGACACGACGTTGCCGAAACCCTCGCGCCGGGCGTCTGGCTTCGGTGACTTTCGCGTAACGATCCGCGCGGCCGGAAACGCGCGGAATCGAGACATGGAAGCCATGTGCATTGGGTGCGCAGCCAAGCCGCGCAACGGTGCAGATACAATATGGCCATGCAGTCCGATGCAGCGGCCTTCGACGGCAAGGCCTTCGTTCGTACCCTCACGACGTCGCCCGGCGTGTACCGCATGTTCGATGCGGGCGACGCGCTGCTGTATGTCGGCAAGGCGCGCAATCTCAAGAAGCGTGTCGGCAATTACTTCCTGAAGCCGAACCTCGAGCCGCGCATCGCCTCGATGGTTTCGCAGATCGCGCGCATCGAGGTGACGCTGACGCGCACCGAAGGCGAGGCGTTGCTCCTGGAAGCGCAACTGATCAAGTCGCTGAAGCCGCGCTACAACATCATGTTGCGCGACGACAAGAGTTATCCGTATATTTTCGTGTCGGAAGATCCGTTTCCGCGCATCGTGTTCCATCGTGGCGCCAAGCGCGAGAAGGGTCGCTACTTCGGGCCGTACCCGAGCGCGCACGCGGTGCGCGAAAGCCTGGCGCTGATGCAGAAGCTGTTCAAGGTGCGCACGTGCGAGAACAATTATTTCCGCAATCGTTCGCGTCCGTGCCTGCTGTACCAGATCGGGCGTTGCAGCGCACCGTGCGTCGCGCTCATCGATCCGGAAGAGTACGTCGAGGACGTGCGCCACGCGGTGATGTTCCTGGAAGGCCGCAACGACGCGGTGCTGGACGAACTCGCGGCGAAGATGGATGCCGCCAGCGTGCGCCAGGATTACGAGCGCGCTGCGCGCCTGCGCGACCAGATCGCGACCCTGCGCAGCCTGCAGGCACAGAACTACGTGCACGGCGCCACCGCCGACATGGACGTGTTCGCGTGCCACGTCGAGGATGGCGTCGCCTGCGTGTCGGTGCTGTTCTTCCGCAACGGCATCAGCCTCGGTTCGCGCGCGCACTTCCCGAAGCTTGCATTCGATTCCGCGCCCGAAGACGTGCTCGGGCAATTCCTCGCGCAGTACTATCTCGACCAGCCGGCGCCGAACGAAGTCGTGTGCGATCGCGAACCGGCGGACGCCGAGGCGCTTGCCGAGATGCTCTCCGCGCAACGCGAACGCGAGGTCGCGTTGAAGTGGCGCGTGCGCGGTGAGCGTGCACGTTTCGTGGAAATGGCCGCCCGCAACGCCGAGGCCGCACTGCTGGCCCGGTTGACCAGTCGGCAAACCCTGCATACGCGGTTCGAGGCGCTGCGCGACCTGCTGCAGTTCGACGAAACGCCGCAACGCCTCGAATGCTTTGACATCAGCCACACGATGGGCGAGGAAACCGTCGCGTCGTGCGTGGTTTTCGGCCCCGAAGGGCCGCTGAAAAACCACTACCGCCGCTTCAACATTCGCGGCATCACCGGTGGCGACGACTACGCGGCGATGCGGCAGGCGCTGGAGCGGCGCTTCAAGGCGCTGGTGCGCGGCGAGGGCGAGGCGCCCGACATCCTGCTGATCGACGGCGGCAAGGGCCAGGTGGCGCAAGCGCTGTCGGTGCTGCAGGACCTGGGGATCAACGGCATCGAAGTCGTGGGCGTGGCCAAGGGGCCATCGCGGCGTGAAGGCGAGGAGACCCTGGTACTGGGCGACAGCGGGCGCGAACTCGAGCCCGGTCCGGATTCGCCGGCGCTGCACCTGATCGATGCGGTGCGCGACGAGGCGCACCGCTTCGCGATCACCGGCCATCGCAAGCGCCGCGAGAAGGCGCGTGAACGGGGCATTCTGGAAGACGTGCCCGGCATCGGCGCGGCACGGCGATCGGCGTTGCTGAAAGCGTTCGGCGGGCACGCAGGCGTGATGGCGGCCGGCGTCGAGGAGCTTTGTGCCGTGCGCGGCATCAATCGCGAACTGGCCGAGAGGATTCACGCGTTCCTGCACGGGTGATTGGCGCGGTCGTTTCAGTCGCGGCAATGCGGACCGCTGCCGTTGCGGCTTCACGCTGCGCCGTGGAGTCCTGAACGGACTCATGGGGTGAGGTGCGCGGTGCCGCGATCGCCCGCAGCAGTCGATGACGTTTTCGCGCGTGTGTGCGACACTGGCAAGGATTGCCCGGAGCGGAACCGGTAAGGATCATTCGGAGGGACGCGTGCGCATCAACCTGCCAACCTGGCTGACACTTTTCCGCGTCCTGCTGCTGCCGGTGATGGTGCTGGTGTTCTACTCGCACGATGCGATCAATGCGATCCCGCTGCGGTTCGCCAACATCGCCGCGGTCGCCGTGTTCGCGCTGGCGTCGATCACGGATTGGCTGGATGGCTGGATCGCGCGGCGCTGGCACATGGAATCGGCATTCGGCGCGTTCCTCGATCCTGTCGCCGACAAATTGATGATGGCGGTGGCGCTGTTCCTGCTAGTGCAGAGCCATCCCACGTGGCTGCTGGCGGTCACCAGCGCTGTCATTGTCGGGCGCGAGATCACCGTTTCCGCACTGCGCGAATGGATGGCGTTCGTCGGCGAACGCGGTCGCGTCAAGGTGCAGTGGGTCGGCAAGTTCAAGACGGTGATGCAGATCGTCGCGATCCTGATCCTGCTGTGGGAACGCGACAAGGACGCTACTTTCTTGCGTGGCTGGTACGTCGGCGAGGTGTTGCTGGTGGTCGCCGCGATCCTGACGATCTGGTCCGGACTGGCCTACATGCGGGCTGCGTGGCCGGTCTTGCGCGACGGCCGGGTGCCGGGCGGCGAAGAGCGCCCGGAGGCTTGAACCGGATTGCAGCGCCCCGTATCATTGCCGGCTCGCGCGGGAATAGCTCAGTTGGTAGAGCACGACCTTGCCAAGGTCGGGGTCGCGAGTTCGAGTCTCGTTTCCCGCTCCAGGTTTTCGAGACCCCGGCCATGCCGGGGTCTGTTGTTTCGGGCCGCGCACGGCGGTTCCGGTTGGAACGGCCCACGCATGCGCGGCGAGCCGTTCCGCGGTCACCGGCCAGGTGGCAGAGTGGTCATGCAGCGGACTGCAAATCCGCGTACGCCGGTTCGATTCCGACCCTGGCCTCCAATCTTGAAGCCATTGATGCGGCACGTGCTTGCCTCGAACGAGGCGGTTGGCTGGAACCGCACCCGCAGTTCGGGCCGCGTTCCGCGCCCGCGCGCGGTCGGGTTTCCACCTCCGTTCTTCGCCCGCGCGCGAGTTTGTGCTGGGTCAGCCTTGGCCGTGTTTTTTGCTGTGGCTGGCGCGAGCGTGCAGGCCGGAAGTGTCGACGTTCTTGACGCCTCGCACGCGCATTGCGGCTTTCTTTGCCTTGGAGATGTCTCGCTGGTTGTACACGGTCCCGGTCAGGGTGGCTGTGCCGTTGTCGAACGCCACATTGACATTGGTGGCGGTGACGCCATGTGAGGTCAATTCCTTCTTGACCTTCTGCTCGACCTGCGCACTGGACATCGTGCCGGACATGTGGTCCGACTGGCCGGTCATTGAAGTCGTGGGCGAGGCGGGTTGCGGAGGGGTGGAAGGCGGGGTCGTCTGGGCGTAGGCGGCGGTGCCCAGCGACGCGACCAGCAAAGATGCAATGGTGACTGCGATTCGGGTTTTCATGATTGACTCCTTGTCGGAGGTTCGCGGTGAATCTGCTTCGTGCGCGCACCACAACCGCGCCGGCTGCGGTTTCGACGCGAACCCTGGTTTTCGACGCGATACTCGACGACTTTGCCGGGGACCCGTCATTTCCATGGTGGTCCGAAGCCCATGAATGCACATCGAATCGCCCAATCTGGACATTCAGACCAGGAATCACCGCAGATCAACGGTTGGACGTGGCCGGCAGCATGAAAGGCTGCCACGACGGAAAGCAGAAAGTCGCGGCTACTATAAACAAGTGCGGCACGCAACCGCCCGGGTGGCGAAACCGGTAAACGCAGGGGACTTAAAATCCCCCGGCCTCGCGGCCTTGCGGGTTCGAAACCCGCCCCGGGCACCAGAAGTTTTGCACGCTTGCTGGCTTCACTTTTGCGGTGGCTGGTCTAGGTGTCCGCAGGCCTTGCAGGTGCGCGCTTCTTTTGAACCGTAATAGCGCTCGAACACCGGCGGGAAATCCTTTTCGATGCTGCCGAGGACGAAATATTCCTCGTAAAGCTTGTGGTTGCACTTCTCGCAAAACCACAGGAGACCGTCCTTCTCGTGCTGCAACCGGCGCCGTTCGATCACCAGCCCGATGGAATCCTTCATCCGCTGCGGCGAGTGCGGCGTACGCGGCGGAAGGTAGAAGATGTCACCGGCACGGATCGGCAAATCACGGCGCCGGCCGTCGTCCTGCACACGCAGCACCATCTCGCCTTCAAGTTGATAAAAAAATTCCGGACCCTCGTCCCAGTGGTAGTCGGTGCGTGCGTTCGGGCCGCCCACGATCATGATGATGAAGTCGCCGTCGACGACGCACTTGTTGCCGACCGGCGGCTTCAGCAGGTGGCGGTTTTCGTCGATCCAGCGTTGCAGGTTGAACGGCGGCGTGAGCGACATGGGCGTTTCCGGTTTCGTATGGCGCTTACCTTAGCGCCACAAGACCGTCATGGAACGATCCGCGACCTGGCGCTGCAGTCCTCTTACACTTCCAGCGAGGCCAGATCGCCTTTCTCTTCCAGCCAGTTGCGGCGGTCGGATGCACGTTTCTTGGCCAGCAGCATGTCCATCAGTTTCGCGGTCGCGTCGCTGTCGTCCACCGTCAGTTGCACGAGGCGGCGGGTATCGGGATGGATGGTCGACTCGCGCAGCTGCGCCGGGTTCATCTCGCCGAGACCCTTGAAGCGGGTGACGGACACGGCGCCCTTGATCTTGTCCCGCTCGATGCGCTTCAGCAGCGCGTCGCGTTCGGATTCGTCCAGGCAATAGAACACTTGTTTGCCGACGTCCACGCGGAACAATGGCGGCATCGCGACGCACACGTGGCCGTCGCGCACCAGCGCCGGGAAGTGGCGCAGGAACAACGCCGACAACAACGTGGCAATGTGCAGGCCGTCGGAATCCGCATCGGCAAGGATGATGATCTTGCCGTAGCGTAGGCCGGACAAATCATCCTTGCCCGGATCGCACCCGATCGCGACCGCGAGGTTGTGCACTTCTTCGGATGCCAATACCGCGCCGGATTCGACTTCCCAGGTATTCAATATCTTGCCGCGCAGCGGCAGGATCGCCTGATAATCCTTGTCGCGCGCCTGTTTGGCCGAGCCGCCCGCCGAATCGCCTTCGACCAGGAACAGTTCGGTGCGGTCGGGATCGCTGGATGCGGAATCGGCCAGCTTGCCGGGCAGGGCAGGCCCCTGGGTAATTTTCTTGCGGACGACTTGTTTCGCCGCTTTCATGCGTGCTGCGGCATGTTCGATCGCAAGTTGCGCGATCGCCTCGCCGGCCGCGACATTCTGGTTCAGCCACAACGAGAACGCGTCGTGGACCGCGCTTTCGGTGGAGCTCGCCGCGTCGCGCGAGGACAGGCGTTCCTTGGTCTGGCCGGCGAACTGCGGATCGCGCATCTTCACGGACAACACGAATGCCACGCGTTCCCACACGTCTTCCGGTGCAAGCTTCACGCCGCGCGGCAGCAGGTTGCGGAGGTCGCAGAACTCGCGTACAGCATTGGTCAACCCGGACCGCAAACCATTGACGTGCGTACCACCCTGCACGGTCGGGATAAGGTTGACGTAGCTTTCCTGCACCAGTTCGCCATCGGGCACCCACGCGAACGCGGCATCGACGCTGCCGTCCTCGCGCTGCGCATGGTGCACGAAAAGATCGGGCGGCAGGCAGGGTGCGCCCGCCAATTCGGATTTCAGATATTCGGCAAGGCCATCCTCGTAACGCCATTCCTCGTGTCCGCCGCTGGCTTCGTCCAGCAACGTCACCGTCAGTCCCGCGCACAGCACGGCCTTGGCGCGCAGCAGATGCTTCAATTTCGGCAGCGAGATTTTCGGTGAATCGAAATACTTCGGATCGGGAAGGAAGCGCAGCGTCGTGCCGGTACGGCGCTTCGGCACGTCGCCAAGTGTTTCGAGCTGGCCGACGACTTCGCCATCCTTGAAGCGCATCCGGTATTCGGTGCCTTCGCGGCGGATCAGCACTTCCAGGAATGACGACAACGCGTTGACCACCGACACGCCGACGCCGTGCAGGCCGCCGGAGAACGTGTAATTGCGGTCGGAGAACTTCGCGCCCGCGTGCAGGCGGGTGAGGATCAACTCCACGCCCGACACGCCTTCCTCCGGATGGATGTCCACCGGCATTCCGCGGCCGTCGTCGATCACCGTGACCGAGCCGTCCTTGTGCACGGTCACGTCGATCTGCTTCGCGTGTCCCGCCAGAGCCTCGTCCACCGAGTTGTCCACGACTTCCTGGATCAGGTGATTGGGCCGCGTCGTGTCGGTGTACATGCCGGGGCGGCGGCGCACGGGTTCGAGACCCGAGAGGACTTCGATGTCGGCGGCGTTGTAGCGGGTGGAAGCGGCCATCATTCAGGCTAACGTACCAAGGCAGACAGCCGACCAGCATGGCCAATCAAGACACACGGGTCAATGCCTTTTTTTTAGGAAGCATAACGGATGCCAAGGCTGCGGGTTCGACGCTGTGTCATTCATGGGCCAGTTCGCGAAATGGGCACACGATCCGCGGTTACCGGGCGTTCGCGCTCACCGACGGAACGGAGGCTTTGTGGTCCCCGAACATGTATCACGCGCCGACCAGCCTCCGGCAATCCCGGGGGCGATTCATCCAACCCCTTTGGGAGAAGAGACGTGAAAAACGAGCATTTGATGACCCGTTTGTCGATCGCGGCCGCGATCGCGGCAATGCCCCTGATGGCCTTGGCTGCCTCGTCCAACCCCGCACTCGATGGCCTCACCGCCATCGAACCGTTGCGCGTCACGCAAGTTGTCGACAACGGGATCCGGTCCACGCTTGGCAAAACCCACCTTGGGCTCCTGAACCGACTCAAATCGACCGGCAATGTGCCCGATTCGACGCCGATGAACCACATGCATCTGATACTCCGGCAAAGCGCGGGGCGTGCGGCGGAACTGCAATCGCTGGTGGCCGCGCAGCATGATCCGGCTTCGCCGAAGTTCCACAAGTGGCTCACGCCTGCGCAGTTCGGTGAATACTTCGGGGTCGATGATGCAGACATTTCTGCCGTGACGGGTTGGCTGAGTTCGCAGGGTTTTACCGTCAATGGCGTGTATCCCGACAAGTTGCAGGTCGATTTCAGCGGCACGGCGGGCCAGGTGCGGAAGGCGTTTCGCACCCAGGAAAGCCGCTACACCTTCAACCGCGTCAGCTACATCGCTAATGATCGTGATATCAGCGTTCCATCGGCGTTGCACAGTATCGTGGTCGGTGTCGCGGGCCTCAACAACTTCCGACCGCAACCTTTGCACAAGCCGCCCCAGGTGGCGCAGTTCGACCCGTCCACGCAACGTTTCAAGATTCGTGAATCCGCGCCCGCGGCCAAGTCCGTCACGCCGTTTGCCGTTCCGTTCGTTGGTGGCGTGCGCGGTTTCGTGCCCTACGACATGAATGTCATCTACAACACGTCGGGCCTGTATCGCACCGGCATCACAGGCAAGGGCGTGATCATCGCGGTGGTCGAGGACCTCGGGATGGACAGCGCCGACTGGCCGAATTTCGTCGCGCAATTCGGCTTGGGAGGTTATGGAGGAAAGTTCAAGCAGTTCCAGCCGCAGTTGTCGCCCTCCACCGGCAATTGCACTGATCCAGGTGGCGAGAATCCGGCAGGGGAAAGCATCGAAACCGTGCTGGATTCGGAGTGGGCCACGGCCATGGCGCCAGGGGCCACTATCTGGGTCGCCACATGCAACGATGCAGACAGCAGTAATTTCTTCGGCGGCGTGTTCACCGCGGCGGACAACCTGATCAATGCGAAGAAGCGCCCCAACATAATCAGCGCGAGCTACGGGTTCGGCGAAGGTTTCACGGATGCGGCCAGCAAGACTGCGATCGACCTGATGTGGGCACAGGCTGACGCCGAAGGCATCTCGGTATTCGTGGCCTCGGGCGACTCCGGATCCAACCCGAGCTTCAACGGTTCGATCATCAATGGCGTGCCGGCGATCGATGCCAACTCATTCGCCACTTCCCCCAACGACACCGGCGTGGGCGGCACCGATACGGCCGACGTGCTCGACGGCACCACCAGCAAGTACTTCAACAGCGAACTGAACGCGGTGTACGGGTCTGCCAAGTCTTACGTTCCGGAAATCACCTGGAACGAATCGTGCGGCAACACGCGGGCGGCCAGGGATTTGATCCATGCGAGCGCGTTGAAGTTTTGCGAGAACTTCCTGATCTACGACCCCAACGGCAATTACGTGACGAGTGAGAGCGGCAGCGGCGGACCATCGTCGATCGACCCGAAGCCGGCATGGCAACGCATCGTGCGTGGCGCGGCCCGGGACCAGTCGCGCGACTTGCCCGACGTCTCGTTGTTCGGCGGTTCCTACGGCGGCTATTCGTGGGTGATCGTGTGCAGCGGGCAATACCCGTGCACGAAGAACTTCACCTCGCCGGTCTATCTTGTGGCAGGGACATCGCTGTCCGCGCCGATGTTTGCCGGAATCCAGGCGCTGATCGACCAGGGATTGTCGGGCGGAGGCTTGCCCGCAGACCAGGGCAACGCCGCACCGACGCTGTATGTGCTGGCCAGCAACGAATACGGCCGCGCCAACGGTTCGGCGCCATCGTCGTTGGCGAGGTGCAATGCCGACAACGGCACCAAGGGCACCGGCAACTGTGTATTCCACGACATCACCGATGGCGGCAATTCGGCGCAGTGCGTCGTGGTCGAAGCGTTCGACGAAACCACGCCCGACTGCTACTTCTACGGGACGATCAACAACTTGTTAGGAACCTATGGGCCAACCCAGGTCGGCCTGACTTCGAGCAGCATCTCGACCTACAACAGCCGAACCGCCGCTTTCGCGGCGCGTGCAGGCTGGGGTTTTGCCAACGGCCTGGGTTCCGTCAACGCAACCAATTTGTTCGCCGCCTGGAAGAAGTTCGTCGGTTCACCGTAAAGAGCGATGTCACGTCCCCCTGACGGTGGTCCGTCAGGGGGATTTTTGCGGATCGATGGTGGCCTCGGGGGGCGGCCCCAAAGGGTGTTTACCGTCGGATTCTTCGCTCGGCAGAATTGCAAGATGGCGACACAAAATTTTCGGTGCGGCGTTCAGCGTCCAGTTTGCCGATCAGGCAGAATATGCGCGCGCCGGGTCATCGTGACCCGTGCATTCCCAGGAGACCATTGCAATGCGTAAGCTGATCCTTGCCGCCCTCGTCGCGGCTGCGTTTTCGATCCCGGCGTTCGCCGTCCAGACCACCCCGGCGGCTTCCGCCCCGGCCGCCGAGCAGGCTGCTGCTCCGGCCAAGGCTGACGCCCCGATGAAGGCTGAGCACAAGACCCACGCCAAGAGGCATCACGTCAAGAAGTCGCATCATCACGCCAAGATGGCAGAGTCCTCGGCTCCTGCCTCCAGCGGCAAGTAATCCGAAGCCCGCAAGGCTTTGGTTGCTGACTTGAACGCCCCGGCTGGTCCGGGGCGTTTTTTCGTGCGGGCCGGTTCGGGTACGCACCACTTAAGGCGCTGGCTGGCCGGAGTTTCTGAAGAATCGCCGCAACTGGTTATTCGGGGGTTTCCCTTGTCGCCAACTGCCTGTTGCAGCTACACTATTCGGCTCACCAACCCGCCTGATGCGGGTTTCATCATCCCGGCGGCGGCTTGTGCAACGGCATCGTGGTGTCGTTGCACAAGCCACGTGCCGGAACCGTCCATTCATCGAGAAGGCTCCCATGCCGCTTTCCACCGAACAAACCAGCAAGATCATCGAGGATTACCGCCGCGCGCCAACCGATACCGGTTCGCCGGAGGTGCAGATCGCGCTGCTGTCCGCGCGCATCCAGCAGTTGGCCGACCACTTCGAATCGCACAAGAAAGACCATCACTCGCGTCGCGGTCTCCTGAAGATGGTCAACCACCGTCGCCGTCTGCTCGGCTATTTGAAGGGCAAGGACGCCGAGCGCTACCAGGCGCTGATCGGCCGCCTCGGCCTGCGTCGCTGAGCGACGCGCCCCATTCGAACTGGCACGCCGGCAGCCGTCGTCTCTGAACGCTGGCCGGCTTTCGGCGTTTGCCCAACGCGAACGCACAAACCAAAGGACAACTCCCGTGGCAAAAGTAACCAAGACGTTCCAGTACGGCGATCACGCCGTCACCATCGAAACCGGCGAGATCGCGCGCCAGGCATCCGGCGCCGTGATGGTCAGCATGGGCGGCACCGTGGTGTTGGTCGCGGCGGTCGCCGCGCAGAAAGCACGCGAAGGGCAGGACTTCTTCCCGCTCACCGTCGATTACCAGGAAAAGTTCTACTCCGCCGGCCGCATTCCCGGCGGCTTCTTCAAGCGTGAAGGCCGGCCGACCGAAAAGGAAACGCTGACCAGCCGCCTGATCGATCGCCCGATCCGCCCGCTGTTTCCCGAGGCGTTCAAGAACGAGGTGCAGGTGGTCGCCACCGTCGTTTCGTTGAACCCGGAAGTGGACGGCGACATCCCGGCCCTGCTCGGTGCGTCGGCCGCGCTGACGCTTGCCGGCATCCCGTTCAAGGGCCCGATCGGCGCCGCGCGTGTCGGTTACGTCGATGGTAAGTACGTGCTGAACCCGTCCCGTTCGCAGTTGAACGATTCTGCGCTCGACCTCGTGGTCGCCGGCACCGGCAATGCGGTGCTGATGGTGGAATCCGAAGCCAAGCTGCTGTCCGAAGACGTGATGCTGGGCGCGGTGACCTTCGGCCACAAGGAAATGCAGGCTGCGATCCGCGCGATTGCCGAGCTGGCGACCGAAGTCGGCAAGCCGTCCTGGAACTGGCAGGCGCCCGAACGCGATCCGCAGCTCGTCGCTGCAGTGCGCGGCGAGGTCGGCGACAAGCTGGGCCAGGCGTTCCAGATCAAGGACAAGCTGCAGCGCCGCGACGCAGTTGCAGCGCTGAAATCCGATGTGCTGGCGGCGCTGAAGGCGCAAGCCGAAGAGAAAGGTTGGCCGGCGGGAGATATCGCCGGTGAATTCGAGGATCTCGAATATCGCACGGTGCGCGACAGCGTGCTGAAGACCAAGCAGCGCATCGACGGCCGCGGTCTGGAAGACATCCGTCCGATCAACGTGCGCGTCGGCGTGTTGCCGCGCACCCATGGCTCGGCGCTGTTCACCCGCGGCGAAACCCAGGCGCTGGTCACCGTCACGCTCGGCACCGGCCGCGATTCGCAGATCATCGACGCGCCGGAAGGCGAATCGAAGGACACCTTCCTGTTCCATTACAACTTCCCGCCGTACTCGGTCGGCGAAACCGGCCGCATGATGGGTCCCAAGCGTCGCGAGATCGGCCACGGCCGGCTTGCCAAGCGCGGCGTGCAGGCGGTCAAGCCGTCGATGGAAGCGTTCCCCTACGTGATCCGCGTGGTTTCGGAAATTACCGAATCCAATGGTTCCTCGTCGATGGCGTCGGTATGCGGTTCCTCGCTGGCGATGATGGATGCGGGCGTGCCGCTCACGGCGCCGGTCGCGGGCATTGCCATGGGCCTGGTCAAGGAAGGCGAAGACTTTGTCGTGCTGTCCGACATCCTCGGCGACGAGGACCACCTCGGCGACATGGATTTCAAGGTGGCCGGTACCGCCGAGGGCGTGTCCGCGCTGCAGATGGACATCAAGATCGACGGCATCACCGAGGAAATCATGCGCACCGCGCTCAAGCAGGCGCACAAGGGCCGCATGCATATCCTCGGCGAGATGGCCAAGGCCATCTCCACTCCGCGCGGCGAGATGAGCGAATACGCGCCGCGCCTGCTCACCATCAAGATCCACCCGGACAAGATCCGCGAAGTGATCGGCAAGGGCGGTTCCACCATCCGCTCTATCACCGAGGAAACCGGCACCACCATCGACATCAACGACGACGGCACCGTGGTGATCGCGTCGGTCAACCGCGAAGCCGCCGATGCAGCGAAGCACCGCATCGAGCAGATCGTGGCCGATGTCGAACCCGGGCGCATCTACGAGGGCAAGGTCGTCAAGTTGATGGACTTCGGCGCGTTCGTCACCATCCTGCCGGGCAAGGACGGTCTGGTGCATGTGTCGCAGATTTCCAACGAGCGCGTCGAGAAGGTCTCCGACAAGTTGAAGGAAGGCGACGTGGTCAAGGTCAAGGTGCTGGAAGTCGACAAGCAGGGCCGCATCCGCCTGTCGATGAAGGCCGTGACCGAGGACGAAAAAGCCGCAGCGGTGTGAAACTTGGCGAAAAGTCAGGCCATGGATGGCCGTTCTTGATCCTCGCGATCAGGGACGATCGCAGAATAAGCAAACGGGCCCGCAAGGCCCGTTTTTGTTTGTCGGCGCCCAATCCCTGCGTTGCTTGCAGCCCCTGTCGTGACGGTTGACGTTCGCGTGTTCACCATCAAACGACAACATCATTGCTGATGGATTCTTGCAACTGAACCACGCGATCGATGCCTCTTCCGCTTTGCGGGGAAACGGTTAGACTCGCCCCGACGGGCGACGCCGGCAGGTCCGACGCCCCCGCGGACGGCAGGAGCGTGGCGTGCAACCGACCGACATCCGCAACCCGCAGTATTTCCACAAGGTGGTGGACTGCCAGTGGGCGTGCCCGGCGCACACCCGGGTGCCCGAGTACATCCGCCTGATCGCGGCGGGCCGCTACGACGACGCGTATTTGCTGAATTGGGATTCCAACGTGTTTCCCGGCATCCTCGGGCGCACCTGCGATCGTCCCTGCGAACCCGCCTGCCGGCGCGGACGCGTCGAGGAATCGAACGGAGAAAAACCCGAACCGGTCGCGATCTGCCGTCTGAAGCGCGTTGCCGCGGACAACCGCAGCGCCGGCATCGAAGCGCGGATGCGTTCGCGCCTGCCCGAACGCATTCCCGGGGCAGAAAAATTCCGTATCGCTTGCGTAGGAGCCGGCCCGTCATCGCTTGCCTTGGCGCGCGACGTTGCGCCGCTCGGCTATCGCGTCACGATTTTCGAAGCCGACGCCAAGGGCGGCGGGTTCATGCGCACGCAGGTGCCGCGCTTCCGGTTGCCCGAGCACGTGATCGACGAGGAGGTCGGTTACATCCTCGACCTGGGCGTGGAGCTGGTCGGTAACCGCCGCATCGATTCATTGCGCAAGCTGCTGGATGAAAATTTCGACGCAGTATTCGTAGGCTGCGGTGCGCCGCGCGGCCGCGATCTGCATGTTCCAGGCCGTGACGAGAATACCGACAAGATCCACGTCGGCATCGAGTGGTTGGCGTCGGTGTACTTCGGCCACATCAAGCAAGTCGGCAAACGCGTGATCGTGCTGGGTGGCGGCAATACCGCGATGGATTGCTGCCGCAGTGCGCGCCGACTCGGTGGCGACGATGTCAAGGTCATCGTGCGTTCCGGTTACGAGGAAATGAAGGCCAGCCCGTGGGAAAAGGAAGACGCCGAACACGAGGGCGTCGAAATTCTCAACTGGCTGAACCCCAAATCGTTCGCGCACGAAAACGGCAAGCTCGCGGGAATGTGGTTCACGCCGATGCGCGCCGAGCACGACGCGAACGGCAAGCGCAAGCTGCTGCCCAGCGGCCAGCCGGACCGCTTGATCGAATGCGACGAAGTGTTGATCGCGGTCGGGCAGGAAAACGCGTTCCCGTGGATCGAGCGCGACCTTGGCATGGAATTCGACGAGTGGGGCATGCCGAAGCTCGACAAGCTGACGATGCAATCCACCAATCCACGCGTGTTCTTCGGTGGCGACGCGGCATTCGGTCCCAAGAACATCATCTGGGCAGTCGAGCACGCTCATCAAGCCGCGGCGTCGATCCACAATTTCCTGCAAGGTGACGACGTACGCAAACGGCCGCCGCCGTTGACCAACCTCATCTCGCAGAAGATGGGCATCCACGAGTGGAGCTACGACAACGACATCTCGCCCGACGAACGATACGTCGTGCCATGGGCGCCCAAGGAAAAGACGCTGGTCGACATCAAGCAGGAAGTCGAACTCGGTTTCGACGTGCAGACCGCATGGAAGGAAGCCCAGCGTTGCCTCAATTGCGACGTGCAGACGGTGTTCACGAAAGACGTCTGCATCGAATGCGATGCCTGCGTCGATGTCTGTCCGATGGATTGCATCACCTTCACGGCCAATGGTGACGAAGCCAATCTGCGCACGCGTCTCACCGCACCGGCCGAAAACATCGAGCAGGATCTGTACGTGTCGGAACCCGTCAAGACCGGCCGCGTGATGGTGAAGGACGAGGACGTGTGCCTGCACTGCGGCCTGTGTGCCGAGCGCTGCCCGACCGGCGCATGGGACATGCGGCGGTTCCTGTTCGCCGAATCCTACGCGGGGCGCGGCGAGGATTATTCGGCGCTGCCGTCGAAGAAGAAGGTGGCGGCGTGAAGCCAGAATCCATTGCAGTTCCGATTCTGCTTGAATCCCTCTCCCCTCGGGGGAGAGACTGGGTTGAGGGTCCGGTACCACTGTACCGATTCAGTATTCCCGAACCTTCACCCGGCGTTGCGCGCGCGTTCGCTCCGCTCCGCCTCTCCCGGAGGAAGAGGGGGGAAAGCCGGGATCGTCTGGCATGAATCCCGTCACCGCCACCAACGACTTCGTCGTCAAGTTCGCGAACATCAATGGTTCCGGCTCGGCATCCGCCAACGAACTGTTCGCCAAGTGCATCCTGCGCATGGGCGTGCCGGTCAGCCCGCGCAACATCTTTCCGTCCAATATCCAGGGCTTGCCGACCTGGTATGAAGTCCGGGTGTCGGAGCAGGGTTGGCTGGGACGGCGCGGCGGCTACGACCTGCTGGTGGCGATGAATCCGCAAACGTGGGACGGGGACGTCAAGGGTCTCGCGCCGGGCGGTTATTTGTTTTACGACAATTCGAAGCCGCTTCCGAAGTTCAAGTTCCGCGAAGATGTCACCACCATCGGTGTGCCGCTGACCGATATCGCCAACCGGACGTGGGACGATCCGCGCCAGCGGCAACTGTTCAAGAACATCATGTACCTCGGCGCGCTGTCGGTACTGCTCGGCATCGAGCGCGACGTGATCGTCCAGTTGATCGGCGAACAGTACAAGGGCAAGCAGGCGTTGCTGGAACCCAACGTGCATGCGCTTGATTTGGGGCGCGACTACGCATCGCAACGCTTGCAACCGATCGGCCTGAAGATCGAACGCCGCGACAATGTGGGCGATCGCATCTTCGTGGATGGCAACAGTGCCGCCGCGCTCGGCATGGTGTATGGCGGGGCCACGGTGTGCGCGTGGTATCCGATTACCCCGTCGTCGTCGCTGGCCGAGGCTTTCCAGAAATATTGCGCGAAGCTGCGCGTGGACAAGGACACCGGCAAGCACAACTACGCGATCGTGCAGGCCGAAGACGAGATCGCCTCGATTGGCATCGTCACCGGCGCCGGCTGGAATGGCGCGCGTGCGTTCACCGCCACGTCCGGGCCGGGCATTTCATTGATGAACGAAATCATCGGGCTGGCGTATTTCGCCGAGATTCCCATAACGCTGGTCGATGTGCAGCGCGGTGGCCCGTCCACGGGCATGCCGACGCGCACCCAGCAGTCGGATGTGATGTTTTGCGCGCACGCCTCGCACGGCGACACCAACCACGTGCTGTTGTTTCCGGAAGATCCCCACGAGTGTTTCGAGTTCGCGGCCAGGGCGCTTGACCTGGCCGATCGGCTGCAGACGCCGGTGTTCGTGATGAGCGATCTCGACATCGGCATGAACCACCGCCTGTGCAAGCCATTCGAGTGGGACGACGCACAGCGCTACGATCGCGGCAAGGTGCTGACGGCCGAGGAACTCGAAGCGGGTACAGCGTTCGGTCGTTACCGCGACGTGGACGGCGACGGCATTCCGTATCGCACCTATCCCGGCACGCACCCGACGCGCGGCAGCTTTTTCACCCGCGGTACCAGCAAGAACGCCGACGCCAAATATTCGGAGAGGGGCGAGGATTACGTCGAAAACATGCAGCGCCTGCGGCGCAAGCTGGAAAGCGCAAAGGCGCTGCTGCCGCAGCCCATTCCGCACACGGCGCCGCATCCTGCGCGGCACGGGGCGATCCATTTTGGCTCGACTTCGCCATCGATGGCCGAAGCCATTACCAAACTCGATGCGAACGGCATGCATATCGACGCGCTGCGGGTGCGCGGTTATCCGTTTGCGGATTCGGTGCGCGCGTTCGTCGATGCCCATGAGCAAGTGTTCGTGGTCGAGCAGAATCGCGACGGCCAGTTGCGTTCGTTGCTGATTGAACAGTTCGAGGTCAATCCCGCACGGTTGATTCCGATCCTGCACTACGACGGCACGCCGATCACCGCGCGTTTCATCGCCCGTGCGATCGGCGAACGCATGGGTGGGGCCGAAGTCGCGCGGTTGCGTAGCGACAAGGTGGCTTAGGTTTTCCTTCTCCCCTCGGGAGAAGGGGCGTGCAACGGCGCTTTTTCCGTTGCGCGAAGCGCCGGATGAGGGTCCGGTGCTTCGCGAGTGACAACATCGAGCGGATTCCGCGAATGCCTCCCGGACCCTCACCCCAGCCTCTCTCCCGGAGGGAGAGGGGGCGCAAAGCGACAGACCGCATGACTTATCTCCCCAAACCCAAACTCCACCATCCCTCGCTGCAACGAAACCGCGTCGGCTTCACCCGCCGCGATTACGAAGGCGCGATCTCGACCCTGTGCGCGGGCTGCGGGCACGATTCGATTTCGGCAGCGATCATCCAGGCTTGCTGGGAACTGGACATCGAACCGCATCGCGTCGCAAAGATTTCCGGAATCGGATGCAGCAGCAAGACGCCGACGTATTTCCTGTCGGCTTCGCACGGCTTCAATGCCGTACATGGCCGAATGCCAAGCGTGTTGACTGGCGCCAATCTCGCCAACCGTGAATTGCTGTACCTCGGCATTTCGGGCGACGGCGATTCCGCGTCCATCGGCATCGGCCAGTTCGTACACGCGATCCGGCGCGGCGTGGACATGGTTTACATCGTCGAGAACAACGGGGTGTACGGGTTGACCAAGGGTCAGTTCTCGGCGACCGCGGATCAGGGCAGCAAATCCAAGAAGGGCGCGATCAATACCGATGCGCCGGTGGACATGGTCGGGATGGCGCTGCAATTGGGCGCGAGTTTCGTCGCGCGCAGCTTCTCCGGCGACAAGACCCAACTGGTGCCGATCCTGAAGGCGGCGATGTCGCACAAGGGCGCGTCGTTCGTGGACGTGCTGAGTCCCTGCGTCGCCTTCAACAACCACGAAGGCAGCACCAAGAGCTACGACTACGTGCGCGAACACAACCATGCGTTGTGCCGGATGGACTTCATATCAAAGCGCGAGGAGATCACGGTCGAATATCCGGCCGGAGAAGTGCGCGAGGTACGCCAGCACGACGGCAGCGTGCTGCGGCTGCGCAAGCTGCCCGAGTCGCACGACACCGGCGATCGGGTCGCGGCGATGAATTACCTGCACGCCTGCCAGGCGCGCGGCGAAATCGTCACCGGGTTGTTGTACGTCGATCCCGACGCTCCGGACTTGCACGCGCACCTCGAGACCGCGCCAGTCGCGTTCAACACGCTGGGCGAAAGGGAACTCTGTCCCGGTGCGGCGACGCTTGCGAAGATCAACGCCGGCCTGCGTTGAACCCGGCATGGCATGAATTCCCTTGGCGGCGCGGCGACCGTTCGTGGCATCGTCGCCAGCCGTTCACGCGCGGGTGATCGCGGACGTGGCACCGTGTAGACGTGACAGACAGAAACAAGCGGCGACTGGATCTTCACCTCGATCGCTGGCAGCGACTGCTTCCGCGCTGGGCGGCTCGCGGCCTGCGCTGGCTCCGCAAGCCGTCGGCGCGATGGCTGCGGATTCCGGTCGGCCTGCTGCTGGTACTGGGTGGATTGGTCGGGTTCCTGCCGGTGCTGGGCTTCTGGATGCTGATTCCCGGCTTGTTGCTGTTGTCGCTGGATCTTCCGTTCCTGCGACTGCCGATGCACGTCATGATCGTGCGGACCCGCGCTTGGGTCCGCCGGTTGCGGCGGCGGTACAGGGCGCGCAACGGCTGAAGCGCGAGCCGCTTTGTTGCAGCGCAGCATGACCGCGACTACCATACATCGATACGAATCCGGAGAACACCCTCATGGCCAACGGCCCTGACACGACGCGCGCGCAAGAGGACTGGCAAGCGCTTTCGCAGCAGTACTGGAATGCATGGACCGACGCGACGCGCAACGCATTCGGTACGGCCGCCAATACCACGACCGCGGGCAAGATGCCTTGGCACGAAGGCCTGGAGCAGTGGTCGCGGATGTTCGATGCCGGCAAGGCCCAAGGCGCGCAGAACGAAATCGTCGAGCGGCTGCTGGCCGGAGCCCGCAGCTATTTCGCCTTACTGCAGTCGCTCGCCGAGAAGGGCGCGAAGGGCGAGGCCGATCCGCAGGCTTGGTCCGATGCGGTGCGGCAGTCGTTCAATTTCCCGGGCGCCGATGCCGCGTTGCTCGACAATCCCCTTGCCCGCGCCTTGCGCGAATTGGCGGGGCAGGGCGCCAAGGGCTTCGAGCAGATGATGGAAAATCTGAAGCCGGCAATGACCGAAGCCCGTGCGCTGCTGGACCTTCCGGTATTCGGTTACGCGCGCGAGCATCAGGAACACTATCAGCAGATGGCAAAGGCGTGGCTGGATTACCAGCAGGAAACCAATCGCTACAACGCGCTGATCGCACGCGCCAGCCGTCGCGCGTTCGAAGTGTTCGAGGACAAGCTGGCCGAGCGTGGCGAACCCGGGCGCCAGATCGATTCCGTGCGGGGCCTGTACGACCTGTGGGTGGATGCAGCCGAAGATGCCTACGCGGAAATCGCGTTGTCTCCGGAATTCCGCGAAGTCTATGGCGCGCTGGTGAACGCGCAGATGCGGGTGCGCCGGAACGTGCAGCGCGAAGTGGAGCGCGTCGCGACCGATCTCGGGATGCCTACCCGCACCGAAATCGACAGCATGGGGAAGCGCCTGCATGCGTTGCACCGTGACGCCAAGAATCAGGCCGAAGCGCTTCCCGGACTCGTGGCCGAAGTGGCCGCGCTGCGCGCCGAGGTCGAACGCCTGAAGGCGGGTGGCGCGGCGGCGAAATCCGCGCGCAAGGCGCCCCGCAAATCCGCCAAGACGGCCGCCAAGGAGTAGTCGCGATGGAACCCATCCGCATCGATTCCAAGCGCGCGCTGGACGAAGCCATGCGCGCCCAGCAGAAACTCGCCGCCAGCTTCAAAACGCTGCGCGAGGTCGAAGACGTGGACTACGGCGCCACCGAAAAAGAAGCGATTTACCGCGAGGACAAGGTCGTCGTCTATCGCTACAGGGGCAAGACGAAGCCCACCGCGAAAGCGCCCATCCTGATCTGCTACGCGCTGGTCAACCGCCCGTACATGGTGGACCTGCAGGACGACCGTTCGCTGGTCAAGAACCTGCTCGCGTTGGGCGAGGACGTTTACATCATCGATTGGGGTTATCCCGACGGCGCCGATCGCTGGCTGACGCTGGACGATTACATCAACGGGTACATCCGCCGCTGCGTCGACGCGGTCGCGAAACACGCGGGCGTCAAGAAGATCAATTTGCTCGGCATCTGCCAGGGCGGTGCGTTTTCGCTGTGTTTCACGTCGCTGCACCAGGACAAGTTGCAGAACCTGATCACAATGGTGACGCCGGTCGATTTCCATACGAAGGAAAACATGCTGTCGCACTGGACCCGCGACATGGACGTGGACCTGTTCGTCGATACGCTGGGCAACGTGCCGGCGGACCTGATGAACTGGTGCTACCTCACCTTGAAGCCGGTGCGGTTGAACCAGCAGAAGTACGTCGCGATGCTGGACATCCTCGACGACAAGGTGGAACTCGAGAATTTCCTGCGCATGGAAAAGTGGATCTTCGATTCGCCCGACCAGGCCGGCGAAGCCTTCCGTGAATTCATCCGCGACTTCTACCAGGGCAACAAGCTGGTGAAGGGCGGGCTGGAGATCGGCGGCCAGGCGATCAGCCTGAAGAACATCACGATCCCGGTGCTCAACATCTTCGCCGAACAGGATCATCTGGTGCCGCCGTCGGCGGCACGCCCGTTGGGCGAGCACATCGGCACCAAGGATTACACCCAACTCGCGTTCAAGGGCGGCCACATCGGCATCTACGTGTCCGGTCGCGCGCAGCGCGAGGTGCCGCCGGCGATTCACGAGTGGCTGGCGAAGCGCACGAAGTGAGTGAAACCTGCCCGCCCTGAACCTTGCGACCGGCCCCGGAGAGGCTGTGGCGAAGCGCCGGGGGAAGAGGGCAGCGTTTCGACTGCTCTCTGCGCGGGATACGTTCAGCGAACGGAGCACCTGGAATTCGAGGACAGATGACATGAGTACCCATCCACCGCTTCGCCGCTCCCGCCGTGACCGCATGATCGCCGGCGTGGTGGGTGGTCTGGCCGACTACTTCGGCGTTGATTCCGGCCTCGCCCGGATCGTGTATGTGCTGGTGTCGATTTTCTCGGCAGCGTTCCCGGGCATCCTCGTGTACATCCTGTTATGGATCCTGATTCCTCAAGAGGATTGACCACTTTCCCGTACGCTTTGCAGCACGTGACTGTCTGATGCACGTGCTAGGCTTGCGTGAGCCCGCGGTCGCAGTGGACTTGCATGCCGGTTTCCCTTCAGTCTTTGAACGATCACGACAACGTTCGCGCGGTGCAATGGCAGGACGATCACCTGCGCCTGCTGGACCAGCGCAAGTTGCCATTCGACGAGGCTTGGGTCGATTGCCGCGACGCCGGTGAGGTCGCGCAGGCAATCCGCGATCTGGTCGTGCGCGGCGCGCCGGCCATCGGGATCGCGGCGGCTTGGGGCGTCGTACTGGCGGCGCAACGCGGCGATAATCTTGATGATGCGTCTGCGACGCTGCGTGCCGCGCGTCCCACTGCGGTGAATTTGATGTGGGCGCTCGATCGTATGCATGCGCACGTTGAAGCCGATGCAGATGCGGCCACACTGGCACGTAAAGCGCAGGCGATCCAGGACGAGGACCTGGCTGCCAATCGCGCGATGGGCGCGATGGGGGCGGCGTTGATCCAGCGGGAAAGCGGTGTGCTCACGCATTGCAATACGGGCTCGCTCGCGACGGCCGGCTTCGGCACCGCATTGGGTGTGATTCGGGCCGGCTACGCGTCCGGAAGCATCGCACGTGTATTCGCCGGCGAGACGCGGCCGTGGTTGCAGGGTGCGCGGCTGACGATGTGGGAACTGCAGCGCGACGGCATTCCCGCGACGCTGATCGCCGATTCCGCTGCGTCGCATTTGATGAAGACCGGGCAGGTGCAGTGGGTGGTGGTGGGTGCGGACCGTATCGCCGCGAACGGCGACACCGCCAACAAGATCGGCACTTACCAACTCGCGATCACCGCGAAACACCACGGCGTGAAATTCATGGTGGTGGCGCCTTCGGGCACGATCGATCTGGGCACGCCCACGGGCGACGACATCGACATCGAGCTGCGCGATCCGCTGGAACTGCTCAGCCATGCCGGCCGGCGCACGGTGGCCGAAAATGCGCAGGCGTGGAACCCGGTGTTCGACGTGACCCCGCATGAGCTGATCGACGTGCTGGTGACCGAACGCGGCGTGATCACGCGACCGGATAGGGCCGCGTTGCGCGACGTGTTTGGCAAGCCACACGCGCACTGAAATGTGGCATTTGCCAAAGCAGCTCGCGTGGTTCGGTGTCGGCGGTTTCGTCGGGTTTCTCGTCGACGCTGGCGTGGTGCAGTTGCTGGTCAGCAAGTTCAGCGTCGACCCGTACGTCGGGCGACTGTTCTCGTTCCTGTGCGCCGCGACCGCGACGTGGCTGTTCAATCGCCACTTCACCTTCCATCGGCGCGGCGATTACGGCTTGTTCGGTGAATGGTCGCGCTACATCGTCGCGATGTCGGCAGGTTTCGCAATCAACTATCTGGCCTACGCGCTGGCTGTGCACTATTCGGAATTCGTGCGCGCCTGGCCGTCCGTCGGCGTGGCGATCGGGTCGGTTCCGGGATCGGCGGCTAACTTCCTGGGCGCCCGCCACTGGGTATTTTCCGGGTCACGGAGACGACACTCCGCCGAGGATGTGAAGAAGCGCGGGAACAAGCCGTAAGTTCGCGTCGCTGCAGGAGTTTTCTAGGCTGTTTCAGAGCCGGCTGTGGTACAATCTCAAGGTTGATTTCCAGGCGCGGGCGGCGTTCCGGACCCGCGCCTTTTCCGTTCTCGAAAATAGGGAAACAAGCGAATGGCGGAGCCTGCCAGTGAAGTAATTCGCGTCAATATTGAAGACGAGATGCGCCAGAGCTACCTCGATTACGCGATGAGCGTGATCGTGGGCCGCGCGCTTCCGGACGTGCGCGATGGCCTGAAGCCGGTGCATCGCCGCGTGCTGTTCGCGATGAACGAACTGGGCAACGCCTGGAACAAGTCGTACAAGAAATCCGCGCGCGTGGTCGGTGACGTGATCGGCAAATACCACCCGCACGGCGACTCGTCGGTGTACGACGCGATAGTGCGCATGGCGCAGCCCTTCTCGCTGCGCTACATGCTGGTGGACGGGCAGGGCAACTTCGGCTCGGTGGATGGTGACAGCCCGGCGGCGATGCGTTACACCGAAGTGCGCATGGCGCGCCTCACGCACGAGCTGTTGGCCGACATCGACAAGGAAACGGTCGACTTCGGCCCCAACTACGACGAAAGCGAGCAGGAGCCACTGGTCCTGCCGACCCGCGTTCCGAACTTGCTGGTCAACGGTTCCGCCGGCATTGCCGTCGGCATGGCCACCAACGTGCCCCCACACAACATGGGCGAGGTGATCGACGCGACGGTGGCGTTGATCGACAACGCGGATCTCTCCATCGACGACCTGATGCAGTACGTGCCAGGACCGGACTTCCCGACCGCCGGCATCATCAATGGCGCGGCAGGCATCGTGCAGGCGTATCGCACCGGTCGCGGCAGGGTACTGGTCCGCGCGAAGACCGAAATCGAGACCAATGAACACGGCCACGAAGCGATCATCGCCACCGAAATTCCGTATCAGGTCAACAAGGCACGGCTGATCGAAAAAATCGCCGAGCTGGTCAAGGAGAAGAAACTCGAGGGCATCAGCGGCCTGCGCGACGAGTCCGACAAGGATGGCATGCGCGTGGTGATCGAAGTGCGCCGTGACTCCGCGGCCGACGTGGTGTTGAACAACCTGTTCCAGCAGACCCAGTTGCAGGTCACCTTCGGCATCAACATGGTGGCGTTGGTCGATGGCCAGCCGCGCCTGTTGAATCTCAAGGAAATCCTCGAACACTTCATCCGGCATCGGCGTGAGGTCGTCACCCGTCGCACCATTTTCGATTTGCGCAAGGCGCGCGCACGTGCGCATGTGCTGGAAGGCCTGACTGTCGCGCTGGCCAATATCGACGCGATGATTGAACTGATCAGAACGTCCGAATCGCCGCAGGTCGCGCGTGAACGGATGCTGGCGCGCAAGTGGGAACCGGGCATGGTTCGCGCGCTGCTGCAGGCCGCGGGCGCCACGGCGTCACGGCCGGAAGACCTCGATCCGCGCGCGGGCCTGAAGGAGGACGGCTACCAGCTTTCGGAAATCCAGGCCAAGGAAATCCTTGAAATGCGCCTGCACCGCCTGACCGGGCTGGAGCAGGACAAGCTCACGGACGAGTACAAACAGCTGCTCGAAACCATCCGCGGCCTGATCGCGATCCTGGAAGATCCCGACAAGCTGATGGCGGTGATCCGCGGCGAACTGGTCGAGGTGAAAGATCTGTACGGCGATGCGCGCCGCACGGAGATCCTGCACACGCAGGAAGACCTGGAAACGCTGGACCTGATCGCCGAAGAGGACGTGGTCGTCACGCTGTCGCACACCGGCTACGTGAAGCGCCAGACGCTGGACATCTACCGCGCACAAAAACGCGGCGGCAAGGGCCGTTCCGCGACCAACATGAAGGACGAGGACTTCGTCGAGAAGCTGTGGATCGTCAACACCCACGACACGCTGCTCACCTTCACCAGCAATGGCCGCGTGTATTGGCTGGACGTGTACCGCATTCCGGAAGCCGGCCCCGGTGCGCGTGGCCGGCCCATCGTCAACCTGCTGCCGCTGGAAGAAGGCGAGAAGGTGCAGGCGGTGTTGCCGGTGCGCGAATACACCGACGATCGGTTCGTGTTCTTCGCCACCCGCAACGGCACGGTCAAGAAGACGCCGCTGAAGGAATTCGAATTCCAGTTGCAGAGGGGCAAGCTCGCGATCGGGCTGGACGAGGGCGATGGACTGGTCGAGGCCGAACTCACCGACGGCAACTGCGACGTACTGTTGTTCGCCTCCAATGGCAAGGCCGCGCGTTTCGCGGGCGGCGAAGTGCGCCCGATGGGTCGCACCGCACACGGCGTGCGCGGCATGCGTCTGACCGACGGCGCGCAAGTCGTGTCGATGATTGTCGCGGATGCGCACATGGAAAGCGGCGAGTGCGACGTGCTCACCGCCACCGAACGCGGTTACGGCAAACGCACCCCGCTCGCGGACTTCCCGCGCAAGGGCCGCGGTTCACAGGGTGTGATCGCGATCCAGTGCTCGGGACGCAACGGTGCGCTGGTCGCGGCCGTCGCCACCGACCCGCGCCACGAGCTGATGCTGATTTCCGACAAGGGCACCTTGGTGCGCACCCGTGTTGCCGAGGTTTCGCAAGTCGGCCGCAACACCCAGGGCGTCACCCTGATCCGCCTGCCTGAAGACGAAAAACTCGTGGGCGTGGTGAAGATCCAGAACGAGGATGAGGACGACGACGCGGAAGCGAATGGCGACGGGGTGGCGAAGCAAGTCGCTGCACCCGACGCCTAGGGTAGAGTAAATCGGGCTGACGCCGGTTTTATCGGCGGAAGTCCAACGTCTTTGGCACGATCGCGTTGGGCTTCATTGCGTTCAGCCCAACCCGCGAATGTGGAGTCACGTAGGCTGGGTGAGAAACGAACCCCGATAATTTTCCGTTTCGAAGTGGTGGGTTTCGCAAAAAAAGCTTAACCCGACCTACTTTTTTACGTCAGATCGCCGCCAGCATCGCCTCGGCGCTGGATACCCGGAACTCGCCCGGCGCTTCGACGTGCAGCACTTTCACCACGCCGTCGTCGGCGTACAGCGCGAAACGCTTAGAGCGCACGCCCATGCCGTACTTGCTGGCGTCCGATTCCAGCCCCAACGCCTTGGCGAAATCGCCATTGCCGTCGGCGAGCATCAGCATGCCTTCGGGTACGTGGCGGTGCTGCGCCCAGGCCTGCATCACGAACGCATCGTTGACGGCCATGCAGGCGACGTCGATGCCGCGCTTTTGGAAATCCTGGTAGTGCTGGACATAGCCGGGCAGGTGTCGTTCCGAACAGGTCGGGGTGAACGCACCGGGTACCGCGAACAGCACCACTTTCTTGTCCTTGAACACGTCGTCGGTAGTTAGCTGCCGCACGTCGTCCCGCAGCACGGCGAAGGTGGCCGCGGGAAGCTTGTCGCCGGCTTGGATGGTCATGGCCGTTCCCAAAAAAATGATCACGTAATCCTACTCCACCGTTCCGCCCGGGGCGCTCGACAGGAATACTGAACGTCCGTTCGCGCTGAGCCAGCGGCCGAGGGCGCGGGGTCGAAGCGCCATGCCGTTGCCCTTCGACTTCGGCACTGCGCCTGGGCTCAGGGCGAAGGGTCTTTCCTGGTTCTGGGGTGACTTGAAACGGGATGCCGTGTCCCTATCTAGCGGGAAGGCGGCCCGCAGCGGCCGAAACACAGCGAAAGGAGGCCATCCTATGAATCACCTCAGTCGTTACCGGCAATGGGGCGGTTACCCCATGACTCGTGAATTTCGCCAGATGCTCGACCGTTTCCTCGACACCGACGAAAACGCGGACCAGTCCAACGTGGTAACCAGCGAATGGGCGCCGCGTGTGGACATTTGCGAGGAAGACAAACGCTTCGTGATCGAGGCCGACATTCCGGGCGTCGATCCGAAGGACATCGAAATCAACATGGACAAGGGCGTGCTGTCGATCCGCGGCGAGCGCAAGAGCGAAAAGAAGGTCGAGGAAGGCAACTACACCCGCGTCGAGCGTTCGCGCGGCGTGTTCCACCGGCGTTTCGCATTGCCGGACAGCGCCGATCCACAGGGCATTAGCGCCAAGGGCAAGCACGGCGTGCTGGAAATCTCGATTCCCAAGCGGCCGGAAACCACGCCGCGCAAGATCGAAATCCAGACATGATGTATCGCCGGTCCGGCGCAAGCCGGATTGGATGATGCGTCATAATCTTGGGTCCGCGGTGGAGCAATCCGCCGCGGACCTTCGTGCCGATTGCTGGGGAAGTGAATGGAGTTTCAGGATTACTACAAAACCCTCGGCGTGAAACAGGGCGCCGGCGACGACGAGATCAAGGCGGCCTACCGCAAGCTCGCGCGCAAGTACCACCCCGACAAGAACAAGGAAGCCGGCGCCGAGGACAAGTTCAAGGCCATCAGCGAGGCCTACGAGGTGCTGCACGATAAGCAGAAACGTGCGGCCTACGACAACCTGCGCGCCGGCGGGGGCTATCGTGCGGGCGACAACTTCCGGCCGCCGCCGGGCTGGCAGCAGCAGGCGCCGGGTGGTTTCGAGTTCCGCGATTTCGGCGGCAGTGACGACGCGGGCGGCTTCAGCGATTTCTTTGAATCGTTGTTTGGTGGTCGCGGTGGCGCCGGCCCGCGCGCGCAGCATGGTCCGATCCGTGGCAACGATGTGCGCGCGACTGTCGAGATCGATTTGCGGGTCGCCTACGCCGGGGGCAAGCAGCGCCTCGGCTTGCGCGATGCCAGTGGCGAACGGACGCTGGAAGTCAACATTCCTGCCGGCATCCTGCCGGGCAAGGTGATTCGCCTGGGCGGGCAGGGTGAACCGGGGTACAGTGGTGCGCCGCCCGGCGACCTGCTGTTGGAAGTGCAGGTGCGCGACGATCCGCAATTCAAGTTGCACGGTCGGGACATCGAGGTCGAGGTTCCCGTGTCGCCGTGGGAAGCCGCGTTGGGCTCCAAGGTGCCGGTGCCAACCTTGGGTGGCGACGTGGAGCTCAGAATTCCCGCAGCCTCACGCAGTGGGCGCAAGCTGCGCCTCAAAGGTCGGGGCATGCCGGGCAAAACGCCTGGTGACCAGATCGTCAGCCTCGCGATCCAGATTCCGCCGGCCGACAACGACAAGGCGAAGGCTGCGTATCAGGCATTCGAGAAAGCGTTCGAGAGGTTCGATCCGCGACAGTAGCCGCGGGGCGTAGATTTCGGAGCAGCTCTTGGGAAGAGTCTGGCCATGGAAGGCCGTTCCGGTGCCCATTGACTGGACACCTTGACTGCGCATGGGATCTGAACGAAGCAGCGATCAGGGAAGATCGCAAGGACATGCCCAAGGAAGCCGTTCTGATGCTTGCGCCCAACTTCGGAGCCGGCTCGCCGGCAATCAGGAGATGCAGTGATCAGGGACGATCGCCGTCATTTGACCAGATGCTCGTTCAAGACGTTGGTCAGGTCGGTTTCGTTGACCGGCTTGGTGATGTACGCCTTGGCGCCTTGCCGCATGCCCCAGACCTTGTCGGTATCCTGATCCTTGGTGGTGACCAGGATCACCGGGATGTGCGAAGTCGTCGGATCCTTCGAAATCGCGCGGGTAGCCTGGAAGCCATTCAAGTTGGGCATCACCACGTCCATCAGCACCAGATCCGGCTTGTCGCGTTTGGCCGCTTCCACGCCGGCGGCGCCATCCACGGCAGTCAGCGTCTCGTGTCCGAGTTTTTCGACCAGACGCCGCAAGCCTTCCAGTTGGGACGGCGAATCATCGACGATCAGGATGCGTGCCATTCAAGGCTCCCCATGCAACAGACTGCGGGCATTGTAGGGAACCGATGGCGAAAGCGCCACGTTCGGGATCGGGCGATGGGGAGCGGGTTGCGACCCGCAAGGCGGCTGAATGAAGGTATTTCAGTCAGCGGGTTACGCGCACGTTGCGAGATGGATTCGATCACTCGGTTTCGCCGATTTTGACCAGCGTGCGTCCGAACGAACGACCCGCCAGCATCGCTTCGAAGACCCCCGGCAGTCCGTCCAGGCCGACTTCATGCGTGCAGATGGCGTCGAGGTGCGTAGGTTTCCAGTCTGATGCAAGGTGCCGCCAGATTTCATCGCGGATGTCGCGGGCGGTGCCGGCGGAAGCAATACCGAGCAGGCTGACGCCGCGGATGATGAACGGCATCACCGTGGTTTCGAGTTTGCTGCCGGCGGCCAGGCCGATGCTGGCGATGCTGCCATAGGGGGCAGTGCTGGCCAGCAATTGCGCGAGCCGCTTGCCGCCTGCGCTGTCGACGGCGCCGCCGAACCGCGCGGATTCGAGCGCGTGATCGCCGAGCGCAAGCTCGCGCCGGTCCAGTACTTCGCGAGCGCCGAGAGATTTCAGGAAATCGGTGCGTTCGGGTTTGCCGCTGATCGCATGCACCTCGAATCCGGCACGGCTGAAGATATCGACGGCCAGCATGCCGACGCCGCCGGTCGCGCCGGTAATGGCAACCGGTCCGAGTTCGGGCGTCTGCCGGTTGTCGCGCATCCGGAACAGCGCGAGTGCGGCCGTGAAGCCGGCGGTGCCCAGGATCATGCTTTCGCGCAGCGACAACCCGCCCGGCAGCCTGATGACCCACGCTCCCTGGAGGCGCGCGTATTCCGAATACCCGCCGTCGCGGGTTTCCGAAAGTCCGCAACCGGTGCACAGCACCGCATCACCTTCCTTGAATTGCGGATCGCTGGATTCAACCACGTGGCCCGCGACGTCGATGCCGCCGTTCAACGGGAACCGGCGCAGGATCTTGCCCTTGCCGGTGCCCGCCAACGCGTCCTTGTAGTTGACCGAAGAGTATGCGGCCTTGATCAGCACCTCGCCGGGCGAGAGTTGGTCGGCGCGCATCGATTCGAGCCCGGCGCCGTAGCCGGCGTCGTCGTTATGGATGCGGAAGGCGTTGAAGGCCGGAGCGGTTTGCATGATTCGATTGCCTGAGCATGGATCGTCAGGTTATCTCGCCCCGGCCGCGCGACCAAGTGAGTCCATCCATTGCGGGATCAACCGCATGAGCAGCTCGTGCCATGGCGCGGCGTCCTCCGGAACGCAGTCGAACTCCACGAACCATTCGGCGAAGGTGCGATCACCATCGATGATAGGCGCCAACCGCAAAGTCCCGGAATATTCGATGGCGGCCGGAACTTTCTCACCCGTGGCGGGAAAGGGGAACGGATCGAGACCCGCGTAGCTGAAGGTTCGCTTGTCGTCGGAATGCGCGGTCAGACGCTGGCGTATCCAGGCACCGCCATAGCAAAACCGCCGCACCGCGCCGATCTCATCGCCGTTCCGGTCGTCTTCGATCCGGCTTTCGCTGACCCCCTCGATGTATTTCGGATAGTCATTGAAATTGCGGACCAGATTCCAGACATGGTCGACGCGGCTGTTCAATACCGCGCTGTAATAGGACTTGTGCATGACATACTCCTCGCGTGGATGGAGCCGCCATTTTCAGGAATGTATGCGCCGTGCCGCCATCCGGTTCTTGCGGCGCAATGACCCGCCCGTCCCGAAGCAGATTCGGGACGAAGACATTTCAAATCGGAGCCCGGATCAAGGCACAGCCATGGGCCGGCCGGAATACGTGCACTTCAAATTTGGATCCCGTGTCAACGGCCATCCCCCATTAGCCTCGGTTTCCTGCTTCGGACAAATGGCCCGCCTCCGGCATCCTGCCTACGGCGCTTACCGCTGCGCGAGATGCGCTAATGGCACCTTGCAAGCGCAGCGGTTCGCCCTGCACGGGATGAGTTCGTCCTGACAAAAAACCATGGATCCAGGATCACCGCACATCATGTCCTGTCCGGGACGAACTGATCCTCAGTTCGCCTTGTGGATCGCCCGTTTGTCCACCGACAGCGCGGCTTCGTGCACCACTTCCGAAAGCGTCGGATGTGCGTGGACGATACGCGCCAGATCTTCGGCCGAACCCTTGAATTCCATCGCGACCACCGCTTCCGCGATCAGCTCCGACACCACCGGGCCGCACATGTGCACGCCGAGGATGCGATCGGTTTCCGCATGCGCGATCACCTTCACCAGACCGGCGGGCTCATTCATGGCCACGGCGCGACCATTGGCCGCAAACGGGAACGAGCCGGTCTTGTAAGGAATGCCCTCGTCCTTGCACTGGGTCTCGGTCTTGCCGGTCCATGCGATCTCGGGCTCGGTGTAGATCACCCACGGGATCACGCCGTAATCGACGTGGCCGGCGCGGCCGGCGATCAGTTCGGCGACCATCACGCCTTCCTCGGAACCCTTGTGGGCCAACATCGGCCCCCGCACGCAGTCGCCGATCGCCCACACGCCATCGACACCGGTCCAGCAATGTTCATCCACCTGGATGCGGCCCCGCTCGTCGGCCTTGACACCGGTGCCGTCACCGAGCAGGCCCTGCGTGAATGCGCGGCGGCCCACCGCGACCAGCAACTTGTCCACGGTGAGCTTGTGTTCGCCATCCTTGTCGGAATAGGTCACCTCGACCGCGTTCTTCTTCACTTCGGCCTTGTTGACCTTGGCGCCCAGGTGGATGTCGAGACCCTGCTTCTTGAACTCGCGCGCGGCGACCTTGGAGATGTCCTGGTCGGCGGCGCCGAGGAAATCGGGCAGCGCTTCGAGCACCGTCACTTCGGCACCCATGCGCTTCCACACTGAGCCGAGTTCCAGACCGATCACGCCCGCGCCGATCACGCCGAGATGCTTCGGAACCGCATCGAGATCAAGTGCGCCGGCATTGTCGATGATGCGCTTGCCGTCGAATTTCGCGAACGGCAGTTCGATTGGCACCGAGCCCGTCGCAATGATCACGTTGGCGGCTTCGAGGGTCTGCTTGCTGCCGTCTTCGCCGGTCACCTCGACCTTGTTGCCCTTGAGCAGCTTGCCGGTACCGAAGAGTGGTGTGACCTTGTTCGATTTGAACAGCAACGCGACGCCACCGGTGAACTGCTTGACGATTTTGTCCTTGCGGCCGATGAACGTGGCCATGTCCACCTTGGCGTTTTGGACGCTGATGCCGTGGCTGGGCAGGTTGTGCGCGAGGCCCCAGAACTGCCGGGATGAATCCAGCAACGCCTTCGACGGAATGCAGCCGACATTGAGGCACGTGCCGCCCAACGCCTGCTTGCCGTCCTTGCCCTTGAACGCGTCGACGCAGGCGGTCTTCAAGCCAAGTTGTGCCGCGCGGATCGCGCAAACATAACCGGCAGGGCCGGCGCCGATCACGATGACGTCGAATTTGTTGTCAGCCATTTTGGTTCCTTTTTTGGAATTCCGCGCTCAAAGCCCCAGCAACATCCGGTGCGGATTCTCGAGCTGATTCTTGATATCGACCAGGAACAGCACCGCGTCCTTGCCGTCGACGATGCGGTGGTCGTAGCTGATCGCGATGTACATCATCGGTGCGGCCACGACCTGGCCGTTCTCGACGATGGCGCGTTCCTTGATGGTGTGCATGCCGAGGATGCCGCTCTGCGGCGGGTTCACGATCGGCGTGGAGAACAGCGAGCCGAAGGTGCCGCCGTTGGTGATCGTGAAGGTGCCGCCCTGCAGGTCGTCCAGCGTCAGGCCGCCTTCGCGCGCCTTCTTCGCGAATGCGGCGATGGCCTTCTCGATGTCGGCGAAGCCCATGTCTTGCGCGTCGCGCAACACCGGCGTTACCAGGCCGCGATCGGTCGCAACCGCTATCGAAATGTCCTGATAGCCGTGGTAGATGATGTCATTGCCGTCCGCCGAGGCGTTCACCACCGGATGGCGCTTCAGCGCTTCGCACGCGGCCTTGACGAAGAAGCTCATGAAGCCGAGCTTGATCCCATGGGTTTTCTCGAACTGCTCGCCCAACTGCTTGCGCATCGCGACCACTTTCGAAAGGTTGACTTCGTTGGATGAAGTCAGCATCGCGATGGAATTCTTGGATTGCATCAGGCGCTCGGCAATGCGCGCGCGCATGCGCGTCATCGGCACGCGTTCTTCCGGACGCGCACCAGGCGTGGCTGCGCGTGCAGCCGGCGCAGGCGCAGCGGCCCGCTTCTCATCCTTGGAGTAATTGACCAGGTCTTCCTTGGTCACGCGTCCGCCGCGGCCGGTACCGGCAACTTGCGATGGATCGATTTTTTCCTCGGCGGCGACGCGCCGGCCCGCGGGTGACAAGCTGTCGTCCGACGGGGCAGGCGCGGTTTTCGTTTGTGACTTCTCGGCCTTGGCCGGTGCGGCGTGCGCCGGCTGTTCCTTCGTGTCGGCCTTCGGCGCTTCCGCGGCCGCGCCTTCTTCGAGGACGCCGATCACGTCTTCGCTGTTGACGGTGTCGCCTGCTTCGTGGCGGATTTCCTTCAATACGCCGTCGGCGGGTGCAGGCACCTCCAGCACCACCTTGTCGGTTTCGAGGTCGACCAGGTTTTCATCACGCTTCACCGAATCGCCCGGCTTCTTGTGCCATGTGGCGATGGTGGCGTCGCTGACGGATTCTGGCAGTACCGGAACCTTGACTTCGATCGACATGACGTTTCCTTGTGGTGATTCGGTTGTTGCTGCAATCACGATTCTGCCCCGCGAGGGGGCAGATGTTCATTCCACGGAATGATCGTCGCCCACGGGTTCGACCAACGCCTGTTGCACCAGCGCGTGCTGTTCGGCGACGTGGGTGTTGTGGTGGCCGCAGGCTGGCGCCGGCGAACGCACGCGCCCGGCGTAATGCAGGCTGTGATGGCCATCCGCGCAGGCCTGCAGGTGATGCCGGATCTGGAACCATGCGCCTTGGTTCTGCGGCTCCTCCTGACACCAGATGATTTCCCGCGCGCTGGGATATTTGTCGAGTTCCGCATTCACCTCGATACGCGGGAACGGATACAACTGTTCGACGCGGATGACCGCGACGTCGGCGATCTTCTGCTTTTCGGCTTCCTCGAACAGGTCGTAATAGACCTTGCCCGAGCACAGCACGACGCGCTTGACCTGCTTGTCGGCCTTGACGCGCTGGTCGGGAATCACGAGGTGGAAATGGCCGTTTGCGAGGTCATCGAGCGAAGACACCGCGAGCTTGTGGCGCAACAGCGACTTCGGCGTCATCACCACCAGCGGCTTGCGGCAACTTCGCAACATCTGGCGGCGCAGCATGTGGAACATCTGCGCGGGCGTGGTCGGCACGCATACCTGCATGTTGTCCAGCGCGCAAAGCTGCAGGTAACGCTCCAGCCTTCCGGAGGAATGTTCCGGGCCCTGGCCCTCGTAGCCGTGCGGCAGCAGCAACACCAGCCCGCACAGGCGGTTCCATTTGGCTTCGCCCGAGGAAATGAACTGGTCCACCACCACCTGTGCGCCGTTGGCGAAGTCGCCGAACTGGGCCTCCCATACCACCAGCGTGTCGGGATCAGCGGTGGCGAAACCGTATTCATAGGCCATCACCGCGAGTTCGGACAGCAGCGAGTCGATCACCTCGACCGGGGTGTCTTCGCGGATGTGCGCCAGCGGCGTGTACACGTTGCCGGTCTTCTGGTCGTGCAACTCCGCGTGGCGGTGGAAGAAGGTTCCGCGCGGAGTGTCCTGTCCGACCAGGCGGAAGCCGAATCCCTGTTGGATCAGCGTCGCGTAGGCCATGTTTTCGGCATAGCCCCAATCCAGCGGGAGTTCGCCTTCGGCCATCCTGCGGCGGTCGGCGTAGATCTTGGCGACGCGCGATTGCAGCGCCATGCCTTCCGGCCAGGTCAGGATCTTGCTGGCCAGTTCGTCCAGGGTCTTGCGCGCGACGCCCGTCTTGACGGACTGGGCAAGGCCGCCCTTGGCAAACCGCGTCCAGTCCACCGCGAATTTTTGCGAACCGGGCGGCGCCAGTTCGGTGACCGGCTTGCCCGCGTCGAGCTGGTCGCGATAAGCATCGAACAGCTTCTTGCCGTCGCCTTCGCCGATCAGCTTGCGCTCGACCAGTTGTTTGGCGTACAACTCGCGGGTCGCCGGCAATTGCTTGATCACGCTGTACATGATGGGCTGCGTGGCCGAGGGTTCGTCAGCCTCGTTGTGGCCGTGGCGCCGGTAGCAGACCAGGTCCACCACCACGTCCTTGTGGAACTGCTGGCGGAAATCGAACGCCAACCGCATGCATTGGATGACGGCCTCGGGATCATCGCCGTTCACGTGCAGCACCGGCGCGTTGACCATCTTGGCGACGTCGGTGCAGTACAGCGTGCTGCGCCCGTCTTCGGCATCGGTGGTGAAGCCAATCTGGTTGTTGACCACCACGTGCACGGTGCCGCCGACGCCAAATCCGCGCGTCTTCGACATGTTGAACAGCTCCATGTTCACGCCTTGGCCCGACAGCGCCGCGTCCCCATGGATCAACACCGGCAGCACGTGTTCGCGCACGCCATCATGGGCACGGACCTGGCGCGCGCGCACTGAACCCGACACCACCGGGTTGACGATTTCGAGATGCGACGGATTGAACGCCAGCGCAACGTGGATGTTGCCCGCGGGCGCCGCGATGTCGGCCGAGAAACCCATGTGGTACTTCACGTCGCCTGAGTGCGCGGGATCGTCGGGGCCGTCGTGCTTGTCCTCGAATTCGGCGAACAGTTGTTGCGGCGGCTTGCCCAGGATATTGACCAGCACATTGAGACGCCCGCGGTGCGCCATGCCGATCACCAACTCGTGCACGTCGTCGCCGGCCGCGCGGCGGATCAGGTCGTCCAAGAGGGGAATCAGCGAATCGCCGCCTTCCAGCGAAAAGCGCTTCTGCCCGACGTACTTGGTGTGCAGGTAGCGCTCCAGTCCGTCGGCCGCGGTTAGCTTCGCCAGTACGCGCTTGCGGGTGTCGTCATCGAGCCCGGAATCGCCACTGGCCTGTTCCAGACGATCATAGATCCAGCGGCGCTGGGTGTGGTCGCTGATGTGCATGAACTCGGCGCCGATGGTCGCGACGTAGGTGCGACGCAGGCGTTCGCGCAGATCGCGCAGTTTCATGCGGTACCCGCCGCCGGCGAAGGTGCCGCAATCGAATTCGGTATCGAGGTCGGCGTCGGACAAACCATGGAAGGGCAGGTCGAGGTCCGGCGCGGGGCGCTTGGGCGCAATCGCCAGTGGATCGAGGTCCGCGGCGAGATGGCCGCGCGAACGATACGCGGTCAGGAAACGCAGCACTCCCGCTTGCTTGCGGGCATGGGCATCGTCCATCGGCATCCCGGCGCGACGGCCTTGCTGCTGCGCGGCCGTGATGCGCGCGATCGCGTCGGCATGGGAGACATCGCCGGTTCCGCGCAAGCTCTGGAACCAGGTGCGCCACGCCAGCGCGACAGACTGCGGATCGCGCAGCCAGTCCTCGTACAACTGATCGAGATATGCGGCGTTGCCGCCGCCGAACTGGGAGGTTTCCGCCAACTGTTGCAACAAACTGCCGCCGTCACTCACGATGGTCACCACGGATAATTGACTGATGTTGAAAAAGCGCCGTCCTGCAATTTTTCAACGCGCCCAGGCTTCGCCGGCTCGAGCGCTTTCAGCGCTCGAGCCGCGGCGGGCGTCCATGACCCGTTCCAACAGGGTATTTTCAACCCGCTGTTGACGCGCACGCGGCACGAACCGCGTTTCGCCGCGACCTGAAATTATAACGGTTTAATGCTGCAGTGCGGGATTCGCGGCGCGTCCGGCGGCGCGTGATTCAGATACCCAAAGCGCGCAACTCCGGCCACGGCTCGGAACGCGCCCAGACTTCCTCGAACAGGCGCATCAGTTCCGCATGACGCCCCGGCGCCCAGGTGGAACCTTCCGAAGCCATTTCGCTCTCCTGCGAACGGAACAGGTAGCCGCAGGTATCCACGCACATGAAGGCCGAACGGTAGGCGAGGTCGGCGGGTTCCACCGGCCGGCGCATTTCGATGATGCTGGATAGACGCTGCGCAAGCTCCAGCAGCCGCGTGCCTTCCTGCAGGGCGCGGGTCAGGTCCTGCGCAAGGATGCGGATCGATGCGCCGCGGCCGGAAATGGCCAGCCGCCGCAATTCCACCAGGCAGGCCGTGTCATTGAGCAGCAGCGGATGAAGTTCGCGCACCAGCACGCACATGCTGTGCCGCGCACCCGACAGCAATTGCAGGGTGGCGTCGATCAGTTCCTCGCGGGATGTCGCATGCAGCGCCTTCGGTTCCGGCGGCGGGGGTGGCGGCGCACGATCGGGTTCGGGCACGGGATCGAGGGCCCGGCGCATGAGGACGTGTGGAATGCCTGCTTCATCGAACTCGCCGCCGTCGGTGGCGAAACCGTAGTCGAGATAGAAGGGCACGGCGCTGCGCTGCGCATGCAACGAGACCTCGGCCAATCGGCGCGTGCGCGCCTGATCGAGCAGGGTCCGCAAAATCGTGGTGCCGACGCCATTTCCGCGCCAGCCGTCCAGCACGGCCATGCGGCCGATCCGGCCGCCGGGGGTGAGCCGCCCGCTGCCGATCGGCGTGCCGTCCGGCGCGCGCGCCAATGCGTGCACACTGCGCGGATCGTCATCGTCGATTTCCATTTCGCGCGGCACGCGCTGTTCCAGCACGAACACCGTCTCGCGCACGCTGGACAGCGCTTCGCGATCGCTCGCGTTCGCCCAGTTGCAGACTTCGACGTGAAAGCCACTTTGGATCGGCATTCGGTCAACCCCCTCCGGGTGGCCGGGTGCGTGGCCGCAGATTGTAAGCCAGTTCAGCGCCGGCGCAATGTGACGTATCCCGCGTCAATAAAAGTGGCAAGCAAGCCAATACCTTGCACACGGTGGGGCAGCTTCGCGAGTTGGCTTCCCGCCAAAACGCGCGCACCCGATGCAAGTTGCCGCGCCCATGCGACCGGTGCGTCGAACGCGTTGCCGGCCGCGTACAGTCGCGCCCCGTGACCCCGCCGACACCATGCGAAACGACACCACGGATCGCGTTCCAGGAGGGCATGCGGCAGGCGTTTGGCGAGCGCGATCGGAGCGATCGAATGTTTGCGCGGAATCGGAAGCTGCGCTGCGCGGTAGCGCGTGATGAAGGTGCCGAACCAGTCTGCGAGGGCATGGTCGTCCAGGGCGGCTGCGGCCGGGCCGAGCGTGCGACGTACCCGATGCAGTGCATCGTTGTCGATCTCGCCCGCGTCGGCGGCCGGCTTCAGGTCGGGATCGGCAAAGCGCTGCGATTCGGGCAACGCTTCCGCGAGGTGCGCCGCGAAATCGAACAGCAGTTCGCCCGCGGCCGGCGCGCGCATGCCGATGGAAAACGTCATGCACTCGCCGACCGCCACGCCGTCGTGCGGCACGCCCGGCGGCAGGTACAGCATGTCGCCGGGATCGAGCATCCATTCGTGTGCGGGGTGAAATTCGCGCAGCAGCTTCAATTCGACGTCGTCGCGGAATGCGGTCGGTGGATTCGGACGCGTGTCGATGGACCAACGGCGTTGCCCGGGGCCTTGCAGCAGGAATACGTCGTATTGATCCACGTGTGCGCCGACGCCGCCGGCGTCGGTGGCGTAGCTGACCATTACGTCATCGATGCGCCAGCTCGGGATGAACGCGAATGCCTCGAGCAGCGCGCTGGTGTCCGCATCCCACTTGTCGACATCCTGCACCAGCAGCGTCCAGTGAGATTTCGGCAATTTGGCAAACGTCGCATCGTCGAACGGACCGGAGAGGATCTTCCATTGATCTTTTTGGCGGATGCTGGCGCCCAAGTTTTTGGCGTCATTCCGGACGCGGCGCGGCCGTCCGGATCCCGGCGACTTTGCCTTTCCGTCGCCACGCAGGACGATTCGCGCCAGCCCGCCATCCATGCACGCCAGCCCGGCGAGGTCGTCGGGCGACAACGACGTTTCGAAATCCGCGAACGCGTTGCGGATCAGCAGCGGACGCTTTTGCCAATAATCGCGCAGGAAGCGTGAGGGCGGCATGCCCAAAGGTTGGCCGCGTCGGCCGCGCACCTCGATCGGCCGCGCCGCCATGTCAAATGTCGCGCGCGAGGTCGCGGGCGAGGCCGGTGTAGGTCGCTGGGGTGAGTGCCAGCAGGCGCCGCTTGCCGGCTTCAGGCAATTCCAGCGAAGCAATGAACGCCTGCAGGGTTTCGCGCGTGATGCCTTTGCCGCGCGTCAGCGCCTTCAGTTGTTCGTAGGGTTCCGGCAGGCCGTGGCGGCGCATCACGGTCTGGATGGCTTCGGCCAGCACTTCCCAGTTTGCATCGAGATCGGAAGCGATGCGATGGGCGTTCACTTCCAGTTTGCCGAGGCCTTTTTCCAGCGAGGCGAAACCGATCAGCGCGTGGCCGAAGGCCTCGCCCAGAGCGCGCAGGGTGGTGGAGTCGGTGAGGTCGCGCTGCCAGCGGCTGATCGGCAGTTTCTCGCTGAAATGCCCGAGCAACGCGTTCGCAAGCCCGAAATTGCCCTCGGCGTTTTCGAAATCAATCGGGTTGACCTTGTGCGGCATGGTCGAGGAGCCGACTTCGCCCGCCTTCAATTTCTGCCTGAAATAGCCGAGCGAGATGTAGCCCCATACGTCGCGCGCGAGGTCGATCAGGATGGTGCCGATGCGGCGCTGCGCGTCGCAAAGTTCCGCGATGCCGTCGTGCGGCTCGATCTGGGTGGTGTACGCCTGCCAATGCAGGCCCAGTGATTCGACGAAGCGCCTCGAGAACGCGCGCCAGTCGACGTCAGGGTAGGCGATCGCGTGCGCGTTGAAGTTGCCGACGGCGCCGTTGATCTTGCCTGGAATGTCAATGGCTGCGAGTTGCGCGCGCTGGCGTGCCAGTCGCGCCACCACGTTGGCCATTTCCTTGCCCAGCGTAGTGGGCGATGCGGTCTGGCCGTGGGTCCGCGACAGCATGGCAAGATCAGCATTCGCGTGTGCAAGTTCGCGCAACTTGCCGATCGTCTTGTCGAGTTCCGGCAGCAACACCATGCCGCGCGCATCGCGCAGCATCAGCGCATAGGAAAGGTTGTTGATGTCCTCGGAGGTGCAGGCGAAGTGCACGAACTCCCTGGCCTGTTTCAGCGTGGCATCATTGCCGATGCGTTCCTTGATGAAATATTCGACCGCCTTGACGTCGTGGTTGGTGGTGGCTTCGATCTGCTTGATGCGCGCAGCATCCTCGAGCGAGAAATCATCTGCGATCTTTTGCAGGGTCGTCCGCGCGACGGCCTGGAAAGGCGGAAGCTCCGTGATTCCGGGTTCGTCGGAAAGCGCGATCAGCCACTCGATTTCCACCCCGACGCGGTGGTGCATCAGGCCGTATTCGCTGAAGACCGGGCGCAATGCGTCGACCTTGGACGCGTAGCGGCCATCCAGCGGCGAAAGGGCGATGAGCGAATCGAGTTGCATACGGGCGTTCCGTGGCGTCGCGACAGCGGCATTGTAACGGCGGCCACTCGTTATAATGAGCGGCTTTCCTGCATGGAATCTCCACAATGCCGAACTTCCGCACCGAACGCGACAGCATGGGTGAACTGAAAGTGCCCGCCGACGCCCTGTGGGGTGCACAGACCCAGCGGGCCGTGGACAACTTCCCGATCTCGGGCCTGGCGCTGCCACGCGATTTCATCCGCGCGCTGGGGCTGATCAAGACTGCGGCGGCGGATGCGAACCTGAAACTCGGTCACCTGAAGTCGACGCAAGCGGCCGCGATCCGCAGAGCCGCGCAGCGCGTGGCTGCGGGCGAATTCGACAAGCACTTCCCAATCGACATTTTCCAGACGGGTTCGGGCACCTCCAGCAATATGAACGCCAACGAGGTGATCGCGCACATCGCCACGCGCGATTCGAAGGCGAAGATCCATCCCAATGATCACGTCAATTACGGACAAAGCTCCAACGACGTGATCCCGACCGCGATCCACGTCAGCGCATTGCTGGCCGTGCATGAGCAACTGTTGCCGGCGCTGAAGCACTTGCAGCAGACCATCGACAAACGCTCGCGCGAACTGCGCAATGTCGCCAAGACGGGCCGCACCCATCTGATGGATGCGATGCCGGTAACGTTCGGGCAGGAACTGTCGGGCTGGTCGGCGCAGATCGCATCGGGCATCGCCCGCGTCGAAGACGCGGGAAAGCGCATTCGCAGGCTGCCGCAGGGTGGCACGGCCGTGGGCACAGGCATCAACGCCGATCCGAAATTCGCCAAGGTGTTCTGCGCAGAGTTGTCGAAGGCGAGCGGCGTAAAGTTCGCCTCGATGGACAATTTCTTCGAAGGCATGGCATCGATGGATGCCGCGGTGGAACTGTCCGGTCAGTTGAAGACGCTGGCCTGCTCGCTGATGAAAATCTCCAACGACCTGCGCTGGATGAACTCGGGCCCGCTCGCAGGCCTCGGCGAAATCGAACTCGTCGCGCTGCAGCCGGGCTCGTCGATCATGCCGGGCAAGGTCAATCCGGTGATTCCGGAAGCCATGACGATGGTGTGCGCGCAGGTGATTGGCAACGATGCCACCATCACCGTCGGCGGCCAGGCGGGCAACTTCCAGTTGAACGTGATGCTGCCGGTGATTGCCTACAACCTGCTGCAGTCGATCGTGATCCTGGCCAACGCATCGCGCCTGCTCGCCGACAAGGCGATTGCCGGATTCAAGGTCAACAAGACGCGGGTGGACCAGGCCTTGGCGCTGAACCCGATTCTGGTCACAGCGCTGAATCCGGTGATCGGTTACGAGAAGGGCGCAGCGACCGCCAAGCAGGCCTACAAGCAGAAGCGCCCGATCATGGACGTGGCGCTGGAAACGACGGGCTTGTCGAAAGCGGAATTGAAGAAGCTGCTCGATCCGGTGGCGCTGACCAGAGGCGGTATCCGCGGCAACAAATAGCGGCACGCCGCAATTGCGTGGGGGCCATGGAGGGTCATCTCGTATCAAAT
>Ga0207652_10000123_pt1 | contig 82875 bp, 70 predicted proteins | sample KBSC63BmetaG_FD_184334 | JGI IMG/M metagenome (GOLD analysis project Ga0207652, IMG submission 184334) | Corn rhizosphere microbial communities from Kellogg Biological Station, Michigan, USA - KBS C6-3B metaG (SPAdes) (version 2) | ecosystem: Host-associated > Plants > Roots > Rhizosphere ... | reverse complement strand
CCGGGCACCGGCCGCGGTCAGCTGGCTGGCCAGCTCGACGATCCGAGCCTCCAACCGCTCCAACCGCAACACAACGACAGGATCGGGACGAGTGAAAGAAGAAGTGACTGTCATGCCCCGATCAGATCAGCCACCACCGACAGTTTTCCCTTGCAACGCAACGCTTTCCTAGACCAGCCGGCGGCTCGATGCCCACTTGGCGGGTTCGCGTCGGTTGGACAGCTGGAGCTTGCGCAGGACGGACGACACATGGGTCTCGATCGTCCGCTCGGACAGCACGAGTTCAGCCGCGGCTTCGCGATAAGTGAACCCGCGCGCGATGAGTCGGAGCACCTCGCGCTCGCGTGGCGTGAGCGCATCGAGGTCGTCGTCTTCCGGCACGATCGCTTCACCAGCACCGGCGAAGGCATCAAGCACGAAACCGGCCAACCGTGGCCCGAACACAGCGTCGCCGGAGGCAACCCGCACGATCGCGTCGGTCAGCGCCCCGCCGTCGATCGCCTTCGTCACGTAACCACGCGCACCCGCTCGCACGACACCAATCACATCTTCGGCGGCATCGCTGACGGACAACGCAAGAAACCGAACCGCCGGCAACTGCGCATGCACGCCCCGGATAACTTCGGCGCCGCCACCACCCGGCATGTGTACGTCGAGCAAAACCACGTCAGGCTTCTCGCGCACGATCACCGCAACTGCCTCGTCGACGTCGCCAGCCTCACCGACGACGTTGACCGCATTGCCCAGTTCGGCTCGGACGCCGCTGCGCACCAGCTTGTGGTCGTCGACGAGAACGACGCGTACCTGCATCATGCGCTGGCTCGTGACAATGTCAGCGCGACTTCGGTGCCGGTCGGGCCACTACGCACGACTCCGGTGCCGCCGTGCCGGGCCATTCGGCCAACGATCGATTCGCGGATGCCACGCCGATCTGACGGCACCGCATCGAGGTCGAACCCACGTCCACGGTCGCGTACGAAGACTTCAACCACTGCCGGTTCCACCTCGGCGAAGACGGAGACCTCCGACGCACCCGATGACTTGGCCGCGTTCAACATTGCCTCACGCGCTGCGGCGACAGTTGCCCGCAACGCGTCATCCAGAGCGGCATCGCCGACAACGACTACCTCGATGACCACGCTGCTATCGTCCTCGATCTCCACGGCTGCCGTCCGCAGGGCGATCGCGAATGAGATCTCACTGTCGGCCGTCGAGGAGTCCGGCGCATAGAGCCATTCCCGCAGCTCGCGTTCCTGGCGGCGCGCCAGTCGTCGTACGTCGTCAGGCGATCCGGCTTTCGACTGGATGAGTGCAAGCGTCTGCAACACCGAGTCGTGCACGTGGGTGGCGACCGCTGCACGCTCGTCCGCGCGGATGCGGCGACGGCGTTCCTCGGTCACCTGACCGACAAGCCGGTAGAGGAACGGTCCGGTGACCAGCAGCACACCCACCAACGTGGCACCGATCGCGAGAGCTCCGGACCGTGCCTGTGCCAGTGCGTCATGCGCCGCCAGGAACGACGTCACACCGAGTACGACGAGGCCGACACCGCCCAGCATCATCAGCAACGGACCTCGGCGACCGAGGTGCGTCCCGGCAAGTCGCGCGTCCTGATGCCACTGCGCGCGTTGCGTCTCCGGTGCCCGCCACCAGATGAGTGCCGCGCCGATCAGCGCGATCGTCAGCGGCAAGCCACTGCGGCTCATCCCCCAGCCGAAGGCCTCGATCAACGACCCGAGCGCGGTCCCGATCGCGATGTAGATGATGAGGATTCGCCGACGATGCGGGATGTCTCCCGGCCTGTTGCGGATGACGGCACGGATGACCTGACGTGGCCGGCGCAGCTTCGTCCGCCCGGACCCGTCATCGGTTTCGTCCGGCACCATCGCCCACAGCACCAAGTAGGCGATGACCCCGACGCCATTGCTGCCGACGATGACGAACAAGATCCGGACAAGCGCGAGATTGACGTGCAAATGCCGCGCGACCCCGGTGCATACCCCCGCGATCAGGCGGCCGTCGCGGCGCCGTACCAGCGGTTCGCGCGACGCGTCCCCGGCGGGCGCCGGAGCCTCCGCAGCGCGCGCCGATGTGTCGCTCACCTATCCAGCATCACACCTCTTATCTACGTGCGGATCCGGATCGTGCCCGGAGGAGCCCCGGAGGCCAGTTCAGGGTCGAAGCCGTGGCCGCGCCCGATGTGGAGAGGTGGTGCTGGCGACGATCGTCATGGCCATGACAAACACCACAGAGTTGCCGCCCGCAGAGGGCATGCCCGCCGACAGCCCGTCCGAGCCGGACACCGAGGCTCAGCCGATGCTCGTCCGACCCAACGAGGGTCGCATCATCGCCGGCGTCTGCGCCGGCATCGCCAAGAAGTGGGGGATGGACCTGACGCTGGTCCGCGTACTCGCCGTCGTCTTGACGGTGTTCAGCGGAGTCGGCGTCGCGGCCTACCTCGCTGTCTGGCTGCTCACGCCGTCGACCGACGGGCCCGCGCCGATCCGCCCCGGAAGCCGGGCCGGCCGGATGGCCGCCAAATTTCCGGTCCTCGTCCTGATCGTCGCGATCACACTCGCGATCATCGCGGCCGGTCACGCGATCTGGTGGGGCGCTCCGATCGGCCTGCTCCTCGTCGCCGGCCTGGTGGCGCTGGTCGGCTTCACGCGCAGCGGCCGGTGGCTGCTGGCCACTTTTCTCATCCTTGTCCTCGCCATGTTCGGCACCGTCGCGGCCTTCGGCCAGCACTTCGGCACGCGCACCGTTCACGTGGCGTCCGTCTCCGACCTCCGATCCGAGTACAACTACGGCGCCGGTGAGCTGAACCTCGACCTGAGCCAACTCGACGTGACCGGTCACCACGAGACGACGGTGCACATGGGCCGCGGCAACGTCGTGGTGACGCTGCCACCGACCGGCGCGTTCCTCGTGCATGCCCAAGCGGGGCTGGGCTCGGTGACGATCGACGGACAAAAGGACAGCGGGATCGACGCCGAGCGGACCGAGACGCTCGGAGTTGTCCCGGGGACTGCGACTGATCGCCTCGAGGTGCGCGTCATCATCGGCGCCGGTCACGTCGACGTGCAGCGGGCGTAGGCAGACCTTTACCGCTTCGAGCCCTCACCGTTACGGTTTTTACGACCCGTCGGTGAAGTGCGGAGATCGAGTTGTTCCAGGGTGTGCACGTAGCTGTCACGACACCGTTCGACGCCGATGGGCGCGTGCTGCCGGATCGATTCGCCGAGCACTGCGCCCATCTGGTCGATGCCGGTTGTCACGGTGTCGTGGTGTGCGGCTCGCTCGGCGAATACGCGACGCTCACCGCCGAGGAGCGCCAAGAGCTCGTCACCACGGCCGTGCGAACCGTCGGTGACCGGGCGCTCGTCACGGTCGGGACGGGCGCGTACAACGCAGTGCAGGCGCGTGCACATGCGGAGGCTGCACGCGCCGCGGGTGCGTCGGCGCTGATGTCGTTGCCACCGACCGGCTATCGCGCCGCAACCTCCGAAGAGCTGATGGCGCACTACCGGCAGATCGCCGGCGTCGGACTGCCGATGGTCGTCTACAACAACCCGACCGACACCGGCATCGACATGACGCCCACGTTCCTGGCGCAGCTGGCCGCAGAGCTGCCCGAAGTGCAAGCCGTGAAGGACTTCTCCGCCGATGTTCCCCGGGTCTACGAGCTGCGCCGCATCGCACCGCAGCTCGAGGTCATGGTCGGCGCCGACACCGTCGCCCTCGAGTCCTTCCTCGCCGGCGCAGTGGGATGGATCGCCGGCTTCGCCAACGCGCTTCCGCGCTCCTCACTTGCCCTGTATGACGCCGGCTGCCGCGGTGACGTCGACGCCGCAGTCAAGCTCAACACCGCGCTGCTGCCACTGTTCGACTGGGATGTCCGGCCGGTCTTCGTACAAGCAGTGAAGGCAGCGATGGACGAGTGCGGAAGGTATGGCGGCCCGACCCGACTCCCGCGCCTGCCGCTACCTGACGAGCGGCTGCTCGAGCTCAAGCGCGACATCGAGCTCGCGCGAACTGTCTGAGGCCTGCCATGGCGACGGTCAACAGCATGCGACTCAACGTCATCGACACTCACACCGAAGGCATGCCGACCCGGATCGTGCTCGATGGCCTGCCGACGTTTGCCGGCACGACCGTCTCCGACCGGATGGCCAGCTTCGTCCGGGATCACGAGTCACTGCGACGGCTGCTCACCTGGGAACCGCGCGGTGCGCCGACGTCATACGCAGCATTGCTCGTGCCACCTGATCATCCAGAAGCACACGTGGGTGTCTTCTTCGCCGAGCGCAACGGCGTCCTGCCGGGTTGCGGGCACGGCACCATCGGTGCGGTCCGCGCCCTGATCGACGCCGGACTCGTGACGCCGCAAGGCAATCTGGCCGATGTGGTGCTGCAAACACCGTCCGGTCTCGTGCGCGCACACGCCCAGCTCGACCACGGCGACTGGTGGGTCACGCTGCGCAACGTGCCGGCATATCTGCACCGCCACGATCTGACGGTCGCCGTGCCGGGGCACGGCACGGTCGCGGTCGACGTGGCCTTCGGTGGCAACTTCTACGCGATCGTCCCGGCGGCTGACCTCGGGCTGTCGCTCGACGTCGACAACGCAGCGGAGCTCGCGCGCGTGGGCCTCGCCGTGATGCACGCAGTCGACGACATCGACCTGCCCGTCCATCCAGTCGATCCCGCATTACGCGGCTGCCTGCACACGCTGTTCACCGCGCCCGGCGCCGACGGCGTCGACAGCGCCGGCACGGTGATCATCTACACCGGTGTCGTCGACCGCAGCCCGTGCGGGACCGGTACCTCGGCTCGTATGGCGCAACTGCACGCGCGCGGCCAACTCGCGCTGAACCAGGACTTCGTGCACAGCAGCCTGATCGGCAGTCGTTTCATCGGTCGGCTGGTCGAGCAGACGACCATCGGCGAACGGAGCGCAGTCGTCCCGACGATTCGCGGCCGCGCCTGGATAACCGGACGCGGTGAGGTGACCCTGGAGGCCTCTGATCCATTCCAGGGCGGATTCGTCGTGGCCGATCGATGATCATCAGCCGCAATCCGCTCGACGACAGCGACGTGGTGCGTGGCGAGGGCGAGAGCGGATATGGCCCGCGCGAACAAGGGCGCGCCGCCGACGCCCTGTTCACGGTCGAGCGCACCGTCACGATGCGACCCAGCGGTAGGACGACGTGAAGGTCCTCGTTCTGGGCGGGGGAGTCATCGGACTCTGCAGTGCACACGCGTTGTTGCGCGACGGCCACGAGGTCGTGCTCGTGGATCGCGACTTCGTCGGCAGTGGAGCCACGCCCGGTAACGCCGGGTGGGTGTGCCCGAGCCAAGTCGCACCCCTCGCGGCACCTGGCATGTTGCGCCACTCCGCCGGGCTGCTGTTGCGGCGTACCAGCCCGCTCTACATCGCTCCGCGGCTCGACCCGACGATGTTGCGGTTCATGGTGGCCTTTGCCCGTCGCTGCACCCGTGACGCACAGGCGCGTGCAACCTCTGCGCTGGTCGAGCTCGCCGCGACGGTCGAGGCGGACTATCAGCAGCTGGAATCGATTCTCGCCGAGCCGCTGCACCGCGAACGGGCAGGCGTCCTGTGTTGCTTCACCGACGCTGAGCATGCACGCGGCGCACACCAGCAGTGGCGCGTCGTCGATCGGGTGGCGGGCACTGGCCCGGGCCCGTTGCACGACGCCGACGCGATGGCCGAGGAAGAGCGGGCGCTGGCGCGCAACGTCACGGCAGGGTTCGTTCTCCCGCAGGACTCGCACCTCGATCCCGCTGCGCTGGCCCGCACGTTGCGCGCCGCCGTCGAACGCACGGGCGCGAAGATCGTCGAACAGGCCGGTGCGTGCGAGCTGCTTCTCACGGGCAAGCGCGTGACCGGCGTTCGCACGTCATCCGCAGGTGACATTGCGGCGGACGAGGTCGTGATCGCCGCGGGCGCGGACTCCGCGCGTTATTTGCCTCAGCTCGGAATCCGCGTGCCACTGGTCGCCGGCACCGGATACAACTTCACCGTCCGGCCAGAGGTCGAGCCGCGCCGTCCGCTGCATCTCGAGGAAGCCCACGTTGCCTGCACGCCGATGCGCGGCGCGTTGCGTGTCGCCGGGACGATGGAGATCTCCGGCCGCACGTCGGGCATCGACCACCGTCGAGTCGAGGCGATCGTGCGTTCGGCGAGCCGATATCTGCAGGGCGTTACCTGGGCTGCCCGAACCGATGTCTGGGGCGGTCCGCGGCCGGTGACGCCGGACGGTATGCCGCTGCTCGGCCGCCCGGAGGGGATTCAAGGCTGCATCGTCGCGACCGGCCACGGGATGTATGGCGTGACCCTCGCCCCCACCACTGGACGGGTCGTTGCGGAAGTGGTCGCGGGCGCAACAGCGATGCCCGGGCTGGCACCCTCACGAAGCATCCAGCGTGCTAAACCTTCGACATGACTGACTTCTGGATCGTCGGCGCGACCATCGTCGACGGCACCGGTCGCGATCCCCTCCATGGCAAGGCCATTCACGTGCTCGAGGGGCGCATTGCGGCCATCGGAGAGGCACCGGCGGGAGCGGCAACTGTCGATGCCACCGGTTTGACGGTTACCCCCGGTTTGATCGACGCGCACGTGCACCTTGGGCTCTCGAGTGACATCAACGCGAGCCTGCGGCACGAGCTGTCCGTGGCGGAGCTGGCTGCGGACATGTTCAACAACTGCAGCCAAACGCTGGACGCGGGCTTCACGACCGTCCGTGATACCGGCGGCATCGATGCCGGGCTGGCGCGTGTGGTGGCCAAGGGCAAGGTCCGCGGACCGCGCATCCTTCAATGCGGCCCGATCATGTGCCAGACCGGTGGGCACGGGCACTTCGCCGCGGACTGGGAGGCCACCGCGCATTGGGGTGGCCATTCGATTCCGGGGTTGCGGTCGTTGTCGTTGTTGTCCGATGGCCCGGACGAGATGCGCAAGAACGTCCGCGAGGCGTTCCGGCGCGGCGCCGACTTCATCAAGATGTGCGTCACGGGTGGCGTGGTGTCCACGCATGACGCGCTGACAGACACCCAGTTCACGGTCGAAGAGATCGCCGTCTGCGTTCAGGAAGCGGCTGCTCGCGGGACCTACGTCACGGTGCACGCGCACAACAACGCGGGCGTCCGCAACGCCGTTGAAGCCGGCGTCAAGTGCGTCGAGCACGGCTCCGAGATCGACGACGAAACGGCTGCCTTGATGGCCGCAAATGGTGTGGCACATGTGCCGACGCTGGCCGTGGTCGAGGCTCTGATCGAAAACGCGAGCACAGCCGGATTGCCGGGTTCGATCGCCGACCGGATCGGCGTTGCCAGCCAAGGCCAGATCGATGGCTTGCTGGCCTCGCGCAAGGCCGGGGTCAAGGTGGGGTCCGGCTCCGACCTGATCGGTCCGAATCAGCGGGGACGTGGCGCGGAGCTCACCCTGCGGGCCGGCATCGAGAACCCTATGCTTGCACTGCAGTCCGCAACACAGATCAACTCGGAGATCCTCCGCATTGCCGACCAGGTGGGCACGATCGAGGAGGGGAAGGTCGCGGACCTCGTCGCGTGGAGCAGCGACCCGCTGGACAACCCGAAGCTCTTCGGCGACCCCGACCAGGCGTACGTCGTCGTGCAGTCCGGCCGCGTCGTGAAAGACATCAGGTGACATCGCGCGCTGCGGATCTGCACCGTGCGGCGACGGTGGTGGACACGCACAACGACCTCATCCTGCTTGTCGACCACTTCGACCAGCGGATGCAGCCGAACCACTTCGCTGATTTCTGGCTGCCCGAGCTGCGCGCCGGTGGCGTCGATGTTCAGGTGTTGCCGATCTGCCTGGAAGAGCAGTTCCAGTCAGAAGGCGGGTTGCGACGCACGCTGCTGCTCGTCGAACGGATCCATCGGTTGGTGGAGGAACATTCTGACGACCTCGCGCTCTGCCTGACCGGCGCCGACATCGATGCCGCGACCTCTGCCGGGAAGATCGCCTGCATCATCGCGCTCGAAGGTGCGCATGGCATCGGTCAGGATCCGGAGCTCATCCACACGATGTATCGCGTCGGCGTGCGCGTCGTATCCATGGCTCACATGGGCCGGACATTCCTTGCTGATGGCAGCGGATTCGACGACACGTCGCGGAGCCGGCTGACCCCGCAGGGCATTGAGGTGTTCCAGGAAATGGAGCGCCTTGGCATCGTCTTCGACATCAGCCACCTCGGCCTCGGCGGTGTCGAGCATGTGCTCGAGCTTGCGACCCGCCCGTTCCTCGCGACCCACTCCGCCTGTCTCGGCATCGTCGACATCCATCGCAACCTTGGCGACGAGCAGGTCAAGCGCATCGCCGAGCTGGGCGGCGTCATCGGCGTCGCGGCAGCGATCCCGTATTTCATCGACATGCAGAATCCCAGCGCCGACCGGGTCGTCGATCACATCGAGCACATCGTCGGGCTGGTCGGCATCGATCATGTCGGCTTGGGCCCGGACTTCATCGACGACTACTACCAGCAGGTTTACGGCGGCTGGATCACACCGCCGGAGTGGGGGGACGACCTCGCGCGCGCCGAGATCACCCGGCCATCTGACCTGCCCAAGGTCACCGAAGCGCTGGTGAGCCGTGGCTTCAGCGAGCCTGACATCCGCAAGGTGCTCGGCGACAACGTGCTCAGAGTGCTGCGCGAGGTGATGGCGCCCTAGCTGCGCTTGAAGTGCTTGCCGAGTGTCTCGGTCTGCCCTTGGTAGTTGGACCCGATGCCTTGCCCGTAGAGCATCGTCGGCGGCTCGAGCATCTGCTCGAACGTCAGCTTGCACACCTTCTGCTGGTCTTCGACCATGAAGGGCACGTCATGCGCGCGGACTTCGAGTGCCGCCGTCGACCCGTGGACACCGCCCTCAGGGTCGTAACCGAAACCAGGGTCGAAGAACCCCGCATAGTGCGTGCGGAGCTCACCACTCGTCGGGTCGTACGCCGTCATCTCGGCGGCCAGAGTCGGCGGGACGCAGACGGCTTCGTGCGACATCAGTAGATAGAAGTGGCGCGGGCTCAGGATGATGCGGTCGCCGTCTTCGCGCCGTACCGACTCCCAGTAGGCGTCGGGATCGACAGGTGACTCGGTCGCCTTGCCCATGTCGAGCAGCGGTGCGCTCTCCCGGGCCCGATGGCCGACCCGCCCGGTGCTGTCGCCGCGCAGGTTGAGCCCGAGGAACAGCCCGTGGCCGAGGGCGAGGTCGTCGGCCGAGACGGGGCGCCCGTCGACGAACAGCAGCGGCTCGCGGCCGTGGTGGGCGCGTACTTCGTCGTCGTTCAGCTCTGCGCGGCCGACGGCGAGGCGTAGCTGGTTGAGCGACAGGTCTTCGCGCACGCGCACCGGGAAGGACAGCGGCACGACCTCGAGATAGAGCCCGCCGTGATAGCCGCCGGCGATCTCGTCGAACCGTGAGCTCTCGTCGGTGATCACCCGCGTGAAGACGTCGGCGCGTCCGGTCGAGCTCTTCGGGTTGGCCTTGCCGCGCACGTTCGGCGGCAGCGCGAGCCGCTCCTTGAGGGGGATGAGATAGGGCCGGTTTGTCTCGAGCACTGCGCCTTCACGGCGCAGGTCGAGCTCGTCGACGATGAAGTCCTTGACCCGGGTCATGACCCCGTCGCGCGCGGGCAGGAACGAGCAGCGGATGCGGTAGGCGACCTCACCCAAACGCAGGTCGAGGCTGGCCGGCTGGACGTTCTCGGGGTGGATCTTGAAGTTGCCCGCGTCGATCACGCCGGCGGCGATGGCCGCCTCGAGGTACTGGTTGGGCAGGACGCCTTCGGCACCCAGCGGCAGATCGAGCGACATGCGTGGATCGTAGGAGATCTGGTCAGAACCGCTCGCCCATCCAGGGACGCGCCGCGAACCATGCGTCGTATGTCGGCAAAGCCGCGTTGGCCGCGACGACGGCGAGGCCGTGACGGACCAGGTCACTGATGGTGCGCCAGCCGGTGTAGGCAGCCGCAAGTCCGGATGCGCCGAGGACAAGATCAGCCGGGGCGGTTGTCGAGGTGACTGCCGCGACGGGTCCGTCGATCGTCACCTGCCACCGACCTCGGTTTCCTTCGAGAAGGTCGTCGCTCACCTCGATGACCAGCTGCCCCTTGGCCGTGGCCGGCCAACCCCGACTCGACAGCGCGGCCGGCACGTCGAGGATGCGCAGCATCCAGGGATGCGTGGAGGGGGCGGGTGCCGGCCCGCGCCCGGTCAGCTCGTGCAGCCAGTGGTCGCCCGGCGGTGACGGCCAACGCACGTCGTCGCCGAGAGAGACAAACCCGTGCAGATAGCCGAGCAGCTCGCGCGCGGCATCGGCGTCACGCCATGCGGTGTCGTGTACGGACACGCGATGCTTGTTGGGGCCGTGCGACTCGCCCGGACCCTTCGACAGCACCGCATAGCCGGCGATGTCCGAACCGTCGCGGACGATGACGGTCCACCGCTTGCCCGGATGCGCGCGGTCGAACACGCGCCTGTCCCACCACCAGTCCGGTCGGACAAGCGGACCGGCCAGGGGGTTGACGGCAGCGTCGTACAGCGCGGTCAGCGCCTCGAGCTCCGGCTTGTCGACGACCTCGACGGCGGTGGCGCGCAGCGCCGGCAGGTCGCCGATCGTGACCTTACCGGCGACGTAGTAACCGGCGACGTCGAAGCCGAGCGATCGGTAGAAGCCGATGGTGGTCGGATACAGCGAGGCGATGGCCGCGCCTTCTTCAGCGCAACGGGTGAGCACCTGGGTCATGAGCGCCCGGCCCGCGCCGTCGCCGCGTCGATCGGACGCGACGGCGACCCCGGCGATGGCACGGGACGCCACGGCGTGGCCATTGATCCACTGGGGCACATCCATGGTGGTGGCGGTCGCGTCGACGCGGTACGCGCCGTCGAGCACCCAGCAGCCGCGCAGGTCGAGGTCGTCGGGGCTCATCCCCGGCGTCGGCGGAACCGTGAACGCCTCGTTGAGAAGTGCGACGACGCGGTCGGTGTCGGCGGCCTGCGCCGCCCTGATGGCGCCATACGGTCGTGCCATCGCGCTGCTCCCTCGTCGCCCGCTGCCTCGGACAGTTCATCAACGCCTACCGCATCTGCGTCAAATGGCCCAAGGGCCGCCCGCGCTTGGTGAAAAGCGACGAACCACGTCGCGGGCGAGACTTTAGGCTTCCCCCGTGGGAGACATGCAGCGGCGCCTGCCGCGCTGGCAGGATGTGCGTCCGTTGCTGCGGATGCAGCCCCGGACGGGTACGGCGCTCGACCGCCGGCTGGCACGCGCGCAGACGATCGACGACCTTCGCGTGCTCGGCCGGGCGCGCACGCCCCGGCCGGTCTTCGACTACGTCGACGGAGCCGCCGACGACGAGCTGTCGCTGCGCCGCTCCCGCGAGGTGTTCGACCGGCTGACCTTCCATCCGCACGTGCTGCGCGACGTGTCCGAGGTGGACACGACGACGACGTTCCTCGGTCAGCAGGCGACAATGCCGATCGCGTTCGGCCCGACTGGCTTCACGCGGATGATGCAGCACGAGGGCGAGCGAGCCGTCGTACGCGCGGCCGCACGCGCTGGGATCCCCTACACGTTGTCGACGATGGGTACGACGTCGATCGCCGACGTCGTGCGCGCATCCGGCGGGAGCGATGTGTGGTTCCAGCTCTACGTATGGCGGGACCGCGCGCGCAGCAAGGAACTGATCGACCAGGCGCGTGAGGCAGGTGCGCGTGCCCTGATGCTGACGGTCGACGTGCCGGTGCCAGGCGCCCGGCTTCGCGATGTGCGCGGCGGCCTGACGATCCCGCCGACGCTGTCGGCGCGCACCCTGGCGCAGATGGCCCGGCATCCGAACTGGTGGCTCAACCTGCTGACGACGGAGCCGCTGACATTTGCGGCGTTCAGTCAGGCGCCGACGGAGTTGCACGACCTGATCGCGTCGATGTTCGACCCCGCGGTCGGACTGGACGACGTGGAATGGCTGCGGGGCGCGTGGGACGGCCCGCTCGTCGTGAAGGGCATCCAGCGGGCCGACGACGCCCGCACGGTCGTCGCGGCCGGCGCGGATGCGATCGTGCTGTCCAACCACGGCGGCCGGCAGCTCGACCGCGCCGTCACCCCGCTCGAGCTGGTGCCGTCGACGGTCGAAGCGGTCGGTGATCGCGCCGAGGTCTACGTCGACACCGGGATCCGGTCCGGTGCTGACGTCGCTGCCGCAGTCGCCCTTGGGGCGCGCGGCGGCTTTGTGGGCCGGGCCTATATGTATGGGCTCATGGCCGGCGGGGAGAAGGGCGTCGAGCGCGCCGCGACGATCCTGGGCCAGCAGCTCCGCCGGACGATGGCGCTCTTGGGCGCCCGCACCCTCGCCGAGCTGACCCCCGACCTCGTGTCGTTGGGTTGATCTTCGGTCTTTGTGAGACCGCGTCTCGCGGCCGATCGGCAGGGGACCTGGTCGCTGGCGACGAAGCAGGCAGGTCTACTTCGTCGGTCTGCCCCAAGTCGGAGGGGCCCGTCTAAACGGACGCTGGACCCTCGACTGGAGGTCGTGATGACAGTGGTCTCGCTGCCGGCGCGCGCGGGAGCGGAGGACGCCGCCGCCGCGGTGACGCTGGCGGAGCTCGTGTCCGCCCTGGGGCCTGACCTGCTCACCGTGGTAGCAGCCCCCCTCGGACTCGACGACGCGGTTAGCGACCCGGTCATCCATGACAGCGAGGCCCCGAGCCTGCTGCGTCCCGGCGATGTCGTGCTCGCCGTCGGCGTCGCCGCGGCAAGCCAAACCGCGATCGAGCTTGCCCGCCACGCCGGCCGTGCGCACGCCGCCGCGGTCGTGTTCAAGGTCGCGGGTGCGGTCCCGGTGCAGCTCGTCGACGCCGCAGCCGCGGGCGCAGTCGCGGGAGGTCCTGCACGAGTTCTTCGACGGTCGACTCCCCGCGGCTATTGCTGCGGACACGCTCGACATGCCGATATCGGCGGAATACATCGTGGTTGCGGTTCGTCTGCCCGAGGGAAGCGAGGCGGGTCGCGACCTGCACGCCGAGCGGTTGTTGTCCCTGATCACGGCATACAGCTCGACGTACCGGCTCAAGACCGTGCAGATGGCGGCCGGTGACGCGGTCCACGTGCTGATCACCGGCGGTCGTGGCGACGTGCGCGTCGCCGCGCAACGACTGGCGGACTACATGATCAACGCGGCCGATCGCAGCTGGTCATTGCCGATCCGTGTCGCGACCAGCGAGCCGGTGCAACAGCTCGCCGATGCGCCGGACGCGCGGCGGGTCACCGACCAGGTTCTGCGCGTTGCCGCCGATCTCAACCGGCCGCTGCCCGATGTCGTCACCCTCGACGACGTTCAGTCGGCCTGTGTCCTCGATGACCTGCGTTCGCTCGCCCTAGAACGCAGTCGCTGGGTGGCGACGAAGCTGCGTCGCCTCGTCGAGCAGGACCGCGCGCGGGACATGGGGTATGTCGACATCCTGCGCGCCTATCTCGACTCGGGCGGCAACATGCGCGCGGCGGCGACGCTTCTGGACATTCACCCCAACACCTACCGCTATCGCTTCCAGCGGGTGGCCGCGCTGATCGACAGCGATCTCGCCGACCCGGATGAGCGGCTGGTGCTGTCGCTGCAGCTGCGGCTCGGCCTTCTTCCGGTCGGCGAAACCTTCCTCGAGCTGGGTCGTTGATCACGAGGTAGCCGAGACCTCGGGAGTTTTCGCATGCGCCGGTTCACTCGTCCCGCCATCGTCACCGCGGGACTCGCCGCCGTCGCGGTTGCCGTGACGTCGGTGCAGGCGGCGGGGCCGAACGTCACCGCGCACCACGCCAGCCCGACGACGACGCTCACCGACGCCCTCAAGTCCGCTACGCCGGCGGCGTACCGGCCGTTCACGCCGCTGACGCACCGGGCGGTGCCGGAGGACCGCTACGCGATGGCCAGCGGCTGCTACACGCTGCGCGCGCCTGACGGTGGGTACGTGACGCGGGCGGCATCCGGGTTCGCCGCGACCGGAGCGGCAGCCAAGGCCGAAGCGTTCCATTTCCAGGCGCTCGACCTCGGCAAGTACCTGCTCTTCGGCACGAAAAAGGACTTTCTCGCTGCGGCCGGCGACCCGACACCGGAAGGCATTCGGCCGGTCACCGAGGCCGTCGACGGTTACGCCAACGGCACCGGCGACAGCACCGAGGATCCGGCCCGTGACGTCGTGCTGACGGCGACCGGCGCGGCCGCTGACGGCTTCGACACCGCATCGGGCCCGGTGCGTCAGGCAATCGCCGGTGATGGCGTCGAGGCAGCCACGGCGCCGAGCGCTTCGGCCGAGTGGGTCGTGACACAGACCGGCCCCGGGACCTTCCGGTTCCAGCTCGCCGTCGACGACCACGACCCGGCCGACCCCGGCCCGCCGCATCCGAAGATCTCCGCCACGTTGACGGCGGCGAGGGACGGCACGTTGTCCCTCGTCCCCGGCGACGCCAAGTTCGCCGGTTCCGCGTTCGGCCTGCACCGCACCACCGGTTGCGCGCATTGGCCCGAGATCGAGGTCAACGTGTCCGGGCCGTACCCGCACGGCAAGACGCCGTACGGCGAAGTGCGCGGCTTCCTCGACGCGCACCTGCATGCGATGGCGTTCGAGTTCCTCGGTGGCAAGGCGCGCTGTGGCCGACCGTGGCATCCGTATGGAGTTGCGTACGCGCTCGTCGACTGTCCTGACCACGGTCCGGGCGGCCGCGGCGCGCTGCTCGAGGACCTCGTGTCCGGGCACACCCCAGGGCAAGGTCACGACACGGTCGGCTGGCCGACGTTCGGCTATTGGCCGCACTACGACTCCTTGACGCACGAGCAGGTCTATTACAAGTGGCTCGAGCGGGCGTGGCGAGGTGGACTGCGACTGTTCACCACGTTGCTCGTCGATAACGCTGCGCTGTGCCAGGTATGGGTGCAGAAGAAGAACAAGTGCAACGAGATGGACACCGTGCGGCTCGAGGCGAAGCGGCTGCACGAGATGGTGCGCTACATCGACGCACAGAGCGGTGGCCCCGGCGAAGGCTGGCTGCGGATCGTCACGGATCCGTTCCAGGCGCGGGCAGTCATGAATGCCGGCAAGCTCGCGACCGACATGGGCATCGAGGTCTCGACGCCGTTGAACTGCAACGAATATCTCGGTACGCCGACCTGCACGCCTGAGCAGATCGAGCACCGGATGCAGGGCGTATACAACCTCGGCGTCCGCCAGATGGAGCTGACGAACAAGTTCGACAACGCGCTGACCGGTGTCACCGGTGACAGCGGGCCGACGGGCGCGGTCGTCAACACCGGCAACCGCTACATAACCGGCCACTACTGGCGGATGGGGACCTGCCCGTTCACACCGAAGGACCCGACGCAGCAGCGCTACGACAAGACGCAGTACGACCTGCCGGACGAGAGCGGCGGCACCGTCGGCCGCGATGCGATCTTTGGTGCGGTGCTCGAAGCGGCTGGCGTGATGGGTGCGGCCCCGACGTACCCGGCCGGCCCGCATTGCAACGTCGAAGGGTTTACGAAGCTCGGCCAGGACGCGTTGCTGGCGATGATGAAGCGCGGGATGGTCTTCGACCCGGACCACATGAGCGCGCTCGCACGCAAGGAGGCGATGGCGTTCGTCGCCGCCCATCACTACAGCGGTGTGGTGTCGAGCCACAGCTGGGCTGACGACCCGACGTACCGGGCGGTGCTGCACGACGGCGGCGTGGTGACACCGCACGCGGGGTCGTCATACAGCTTCGTGCAGCAGTGGGAGAAGCTGCGACACTGGGCCAACCCGGACTACCTCTACGGCCTCGGTTGGGGCTCGGACGTCAACGGGTTCTCTGCACAGGGTGAGCCGCGCAAGCCGCCGGAGAACGACGACGTCGACTATCCGTTCCGCGGCTTCGGCGGCGTGATGGTGCACCAGCAGGTGAGCGGCAAGCGCGTCTACGACATCAACGTTGACGGAGTCGACCACTACGGGCTTTACCCGGACTGGGTGCAGGACGGTGTCGAGCTGGCGGACGGTGACGGCGCGGCGTACTGGCACGACCTGACGCTCGGGCCCGAGGCCTTCCTGGAGATGTGGGAGCGGGGGATCGGCATCCAGGGCGACTCGTGCCGCGCCGACATCGACAACCTGATTGCCGGCGACCTCGCGCAGGTGCACCGCGGGATGCAGCCCGAAGACGTGCTCGCGATCCTCGGCCAGCCGCACACTCGCGTCGGCACCCGCTTCACCTACTGCGGCACCGGCGGCACGGTGACCGTGACGTTCGGCGCGGACGGCCGGGTGGCACAGGTCGCCTAGCCGAACGCGACGTAGCGGGCGCCGAGGGTGTCGGCGAGGCGGCGGTGGGAGCTGCTCTGGCCGATGAGTGTGCCGGCGCTTACGTCGAGCCCGTGTGCATGAGCGAGCGCGAGCGGTAGGCCGGGGAGCGGTGGACGGCACCAGCAGGTCGGCGGACCGGCCGGGTGCGGACAAACCGCAACGTCGACGGCGCCGGTGACAACTGCGCTGAGTTCGCGGACTACCGACGCGAGGTCCTCCGCGCTGCCTTCGGGACGCCAGTCGAAGACAAGATGTGGTGCGTCGGCATCGCCCGCTGCGATCGCCTGGTGCCAGCCGTCTTGGGCGATCACGTCTGCCGCGACGAACACTCCACCGGGACTCGCCGACGCCGAGGGCTCACGCAGGAACGGCACTCGCGACACGTCGTCCCAGCCTTCATCGGCGGTCGGTGGCTCGAGTTCGCGCAGGGTGCGCATCTGGGCGGCTGGCGAGAGCAGCCACGGTTCCTTCCGCGACGCGGCACGCAGCTCTTCGGGTGAGGGCAGCGCACCGAACCGGTCGAGCAACCGCCGCACCATGTTGACCTGGGCCTGGTCGAGCGGGATGTCCAGCCAGACGCATCTGGTCCGTGCACCGTGCTGCCTCGCGGCCGCGATGACGTAGCTGCGCAGTGCGCGCGTCAGGTACGTGTTGTCCAGGACAAAGCGGTCGACGCCGGTCGCCAGCTGTTCGTCCAGGTCGCTGGCGATTCGTTTGAGCGAACCGCCGCGCTCATCGCGGTTGAGCCGCACATATCCGCGGTCGACGTAGTCCGCGGCAAGCCGGCTCTTGCCCGCGCCAGGAATGCCCATCACCACGACAACGTCGCCCGCATGTGTGGTGCTGGCGGCTGCCGACGGTTGCGGCTTTGCCGGTATGACGTCGAAGACCTCGTTCAGCTGCAACCGTTCCTCGTCGCTGAGCACGAGGTGTGCTGCGCCGGCAGCGGACCGGGCGGTCTCCGGCCGGCGCGCGCCCGGAATGGCGACGACCATCGGCGAGAGGTCGAGCAGCCATGCCAACGCGACCTGCGCCGGTGTCACGTCCCGACTGTCGGCGATTGCCCGCAGTGTCGTGTCGCGGTGCAACGTGGCCGCCCGGCGTACGCCGCCGAGTGGTGAATGCGCGATGACCGTGACGCCGTGCTCGATGCAGCGGGCGAATACGCCACCGCGCAGCGCGCGGTCGTCATACAGGCTCAGACCGACCTGTATGGCGCTGATCGGCGCGATGTCGAGTGCTTCGTCGAGCTGCTGGCGCGTGACGTTGGACAGGCCAATGTGACGGACGAGTCCTTCGTCGAGCAGTCGAGCCAGGGCGCGGACGCTCGTTCGCCATGGCACCCGCGGGTCAGGGGCGTGCAGCAAGTAGAGATCGATCGCCAGCCCCTCGAGCGCGGCGAGGCTGGCTTCGCAGTCGCGCCGGATCGACGCGGCGCGACCGTCCGGCAGCCAGCCGCCATCCGGCCGGTTCATCCCGCCCTTGGTGACGATGCGAGCGCGGGTCTCCGCGCCGTGCGTGCGCAGCGCCGCGACGAGCAGTCGCTCGTTGTGGCCGAGGTCGGACTCGTTGAGCCCATAGGCATGCGCGGTGTCGAAGATCGTGATGCCGCCGCGGACAGCACAGCCGATCGTTTCCTCGGCCTGAAGCGGATCGCGATCGGCGTCGGTGGACAGGCGCATGCAGCCGAGACCGATGCGCAGCTCCGAGCCGGCTGGCCAGTTCATCGTGCCGTCATTGTCCTGTGACGCCGGCCGAGGGTCAGAATCAATAGGTGACCGGCGCCGCGCTGCACCCCATCGAGGTCGCCTCCCGCGACGAGATCGCCGCCCTGCAGCTCGACCGGTTGCGCTGGTCACTCGCACACGCCTACGGCAACGTGCCGCACTATCGCGCCGCTTTCGGCGCGGCCGGCGTCAAGCCCGGCGATCTCGTCACGCTCGATGATCTGCGCAACTTCCCGTTCACGACGAAGGCGGATCTGCGCGCCAACTATCCCTACGGGATGTTCGCGGTCCCGCAGGACCAGATCCGGCGCATCCATGCGAGCAGCGGTACGACGGGCCAGCCGACCGTTGTCGGCTATTCGCAGCGAGACCTCGACACCTGGTCCGATGTCGTCGCGCGCAGCATCTACGCGTCCGGCGGCCGCCCGGGCATGCGGGTGCACGTGGCTTACGGCTATGGCTTGTTCACCGGCGGGCTCGGCGCGCATTACGGCGCGGAACGCCTCGGCTGCACAGTCATCCCCGTGTCGGGTGGGCAGACCGAGCGGCAAGTGCGGCTCATCAACGACTTCGAGCCGGACATCATCATGGTGACGCCGTCATACATGCTCGCGCTGCTCGACGAGTTCGAACGCCAGGGGCTTGACGCGCGTGCGTCCTCGCTGCGGATCGGCATCTTCGGCGCTGAGCCATGGACCGAGGAGCTGCGCACCGAGGTCGAAGCACGTGCCGGCATCGATGCGGTCGACATCTATGGGCTGTCGGAAGTCATCGGACCCGGCGTCGCCAACGAGTGCGTTGAGACCAAGGACGGGCTGCACGTCTGGGAGGACCACTTCTATCCGGAGATCATCGATCCGGAAACCGGCGTCGCGCTGCCCGACGGTGACTACGGCGAGCTCGTGTTCACCTCACTGACGAAAGAAGCGATGCCGATCATCCGCTATCGCACCCGCGACATGACCCGGCTGCTGCCGGGAACCGCGCGCACCATGCGTCGGATCGAGAAGATCACCGGACGCTCCGACGACATGCTCATCCTGCGCGGCGTCAACGTCTTCCCGACGCAGATCGAGGAGCAACTGCTGCGAGTGACCGAGCTTGCGCCGCACTACCAGCTGGTGCTGACCCGACCGGCCCGGCTCGACGAGCTCACTGTGCGCGTCGAAACGCGTGCGGCTCTCTCCCACGACCAGCGCGAGCAGATCGGTGTCCGGCTCGCGCACCTCATCAAGGAGAATGTCGGTGTGAGCGTTTCCTGCGACGTGGAGCTGCCGGGGTCAGTCGCCAGGAGCGAAGGCAAAGCCCAACGCGTCGTCGACCACCGCGGCGCACTCAACGATTGATTGGCACCGGGTTTCCGGTGTAGCGGATGCATCCGCAGTTGGCGAAATAGCTGAACGTTTGCACCAGGTCGCCGCCGTCTCGATCGGACGCGGTGTATCGCGTCGCACCGCCCAGGATGCCGGGCGCGGCGACGCTCGAGCCGAGAGACGCAACTGCAGGTGCCAACGCCGCCGCCGACGCGTCGCCGTGCGCCTGCTTGAGCGCGGCTTCCAGCAACAGGAACGGGCCGCAGCTGAACAACGCCTGCCCGATGTCGTCGTAGTTGGCGGGTACGACGCCCACCGGGCGGATCAGCGCGAGGCAGCGCTTGTCGACCGGCAACAGTTTCGCGTTGCTGACGTCGTTGGTCGGCATGTTGCCGACGCCGTGAATCTGCGGGAGCTGATCGGACGGGAAGCCGGAGCCCTTCTCGGGAGCCAGATGCGCCTCCCCGGAGGAGCTCAACAGATAACCCGGGTGGTAGTTCTGCGAGCTCGCGCTAACGCCGAACAACAGCAGCGCAGCGGCCTCATCGGTGCTCACGAACATCACCCGGTCGACGACCGGCGGCTGCCGGAAGCGCAGGATCGCGTTGCTGATCGCGGCCTGCCCGGACCCCGCGCCTGCCGCGGTGCTGTCAACGCAGTCGAACGAGTACGTCTTCGGGTCGGGCAGGCCGAGACCACGGATCATCGGCACCAGGGTGCGTGAATAGGCGCGCTCGTTCTCGGCGCAGCCTTCGACAATGATGCCGAGGTGGTTCTTCGCACTGAGATAACCGCTGCGCACTTCCTGCTGCAGGACCGCGCCGTACGTTCGGTCAAAGGTCAGCGAGCCGACGCCGGCATGCAAGGGCGCCTGCGAGCTGCTCACGTCGTCGCCGACGCTCTGGTTGGTGATGTCGAAGACGTTGGCCCGCTGCAGGCAGTCGCGGAACCCGCCGATCGTCCCGAACGCCTCGTCAAGGACGACGGAGACGTGGTTGTCCTGGGTGAACTTCGCGCAGGCGGTCGCCGCTGCGGTGCTCCAGGAGCCGTCGCCCGAGTGCCACTCGTACTCGACCGGCACGATCGTGCGGCCGTCGAGACCGCCTTGCGCGTTGAGGCCACGCACAAATGCCTCGACAACCGTCTTCACCGAGTTGGTGCGCGGGTCGTTTGTGCCGAGCGCCGCGGACGCTTGCTGATTGTTGATGTATGCGATCCCGATCTTCAGCGGCCCCTTGACGCCGTTCCGGGTAAGCGGAATGCCGCCGGTGGTTTGTGGCACTGCCGACGCGCGGGATCCGGATGCCGCACTGTTTCCGGCGGTGACCGGGGCAGCGCCACCAACGCCGTCGGCCGTCGCTCCGGGCTGAACAGCGCCTTGCGGTGTGACACCAGGAGCCGACAGGCCGGAGTCAGTGCTGCCCGCGACGCTCGTCCCGCCTCCGGCCAGCTGCTGTGGCTGCACGGTCGATCCGCAGCCGGCAGAAAGTGCCAGGGCTGCGACCGTAACGAGCAGGCGTTTCATCAGTGCAATGCGTGTCGCACGGTCGCGAGTGTTGCGCCGGCCTGTACGGCGACCAAGTCGCGGATCGGGATCGGTTCGGCCTTGTTGTCCGCCGCTGCTTCCGCGACCCACTCGTCGAAGGTGGCCGCGATGTCGCCGTACGACGGGGAATCCGGCGGCACCGCACGCAGCAGCATCCCGCCCAGACGCAGCCGGAACATGTGCACGTTGTCCACGACACTGAAGGACTCCGCGACCGTTGCGCGCCGGTCGAACTCCGGTGACGTCTCCGCCTGCATGCGTTGTCCGTCGATCCAGCCGCCTTCATCCGTCGCCAGGAATGACGAGACAGCGTCGGCGAACGGTGACGGCGGCAGCGGCGCCGACGCGTCGAGCAGTGCGTGCAGTCGTGCCACCGATGCAGCCTGTAGGTCGAGCCCGCGAAGTACGACGTCGCGATAGCTGTCGCCGCTCGGATCGTCCGTCGTATCCGCCGCGCGCGGGTCGCGCCAGTAGGGGAGCTCGATCGCCAGCCCGAACGGCTCCTTGTGCCGCCTCGCATAGTCGAGGCTGCTGCCGCCGCTGACGATCATGGCCGGGTCGGCGCCCGCTGCCACGGCGAACTCGTAGATCTGCTGCGCGGTCGGCACCGTGTAGACCGCCGGATACAGCTCGACCGAGAACGGCGTCTCGGGGTCACCGCGATGCAGAGGTACGCCGTGGCGCTCGCACAGTTGCGTGATCTCGACATAGAACGCATCCGCGCCCGGTGCGGCGTAGAAGTAGGCGCCGCCGAGCTCGCCGTTGTGCAGCGAGATGAGGACGTCGGGCCGCACCTCGTCGATCGCTGACATGAGCGCAAGCGTCTCGGGCATCGGCGCGTCGACACTGAACCCGTCGGTGTGGAACGGGAAGGTCCACTCGACCTGCTGCTCGCCGGCTGGACGGTAGAAGTGGCGCGCATAGTGCTCGCGCGTCCATGGCCCGGCGAACCAGCCCTCGTTGAGGCGAGTGCCATCCGGGTCCGCGCACGGCACGAAGTGCCAGGCCGCCTGCAACGCGTCGAGCGCCCCCGGGTGCGCCACCAAGCGTTCGGCAAGCGTCACGATCGTCGCCATCCCGATCGGCTCATTCGGATGCGGCTGGCCGATGACGAGCACTGACAAACGCGGCTGCTCGGGCGAAATTGTCAGCAGTTGCAGCGCATCTCCGGCTCGTGAGCGGCCGAGGTCGCGCAGCTGAACCCGGTCCGGATGCTCGGCGGCAAGCCGTGCGGCGAACTCGCGCATCTCGTCAACCGTGGGAAACCGGTCGATCGGTGCAAGGTCGGCAAGCAGGCTCATACGGTCGCTCGCTGACGCGGTGTCTTCGCGGCGTCCACTCGTGCGCGCGCCAGGCCGAGCGCGGCGGCCTCTGGCGTGGTGTCGTGTTCTGCGGCGAGGTCGAAGACGCGACGCAGCGTCATACCGATCTGTTCGACCTGCTCAATCGCTTCGTCGTGCGACTGACCGCCGACATCGACGAGTGCGCCGTGAATCACGCCGCCGGCATTGACAACGAAGTCCGGTGCCCACACGATGCCGCGCGCGGCCAGCAGATCCGCGACGTCCTCGGTCGCGAGCTGGTTGTTGGCGGGGCCGACGATCGCGCGGCATCGCAACGTCGGGACGAGCTCACGGGTGAGGACAGCACCAAGTGCAGCGGGTACGACGACGTCGGCGCCGTCGCTGTAGGCATCGGCCAAGTCGATCCATGTCGCGCCGATCTCCTCGGCAAGTGCACGTTTCGTTGCGTCGATGTCGGTCACGCGCAGCGTTGCACCGTCTGACGCAAGTCGGCGCGCCAACCGTCCGCCGACCTGCCCGAGACCGACGATCGTGAACCGACGGTCGGTCACCTTGTCCTCACCGAACACGTGCTCACATGTCGCGCGGATCGCGGCATAGACACCAACCGCGGTAGGTGCCGACGGTTCGCCGCTGCCCCCCTGGCTCTCCGGAAGGCAGTAGGCATATTTCGTCCGCTCGGACACGACGAGCATGTCCTCGGCAGTGGTGCCCACGTCTTCGCCGACGCCGTAGGTTCCGCCGAGGGAGTCGACGAGATCGCCGAGGTCGAGCATCACGTCCCGCCGCGTTTCCGCTGACAGCTCGAAGTCCGGCGGCAGCGCGATGACGCTCTTGCCGCCGCCGAGTGGCAGCCCGGCAAGAGCGGACTTCCACGTCATCGCCATCGACAGGCGCAGCGCGTCGTCGAGGCCGTCGCGCCAGGAGGCGTAGCGCCACATCCGACAACCACCGGCGGCTTGGCCGAGGGCCGTCGAATGCACCGCGATGATGATCGTCAGCCCGGTGCGCTCACCTCGGGTGACCACAACGCGCTCGTGCTCGAACGGCTCCATGCTGACCCTCCCCGCTCGCTCGTCCCGCCAGTATGCGCAGTACGCCCCCGCGACGGCTTTGTGCAAAGCTCAGGAGAATCCGCGAATTCTTTGGACAGTTCTCAAGACGTATCGGAGCCTGCCGGGCTGGTCAGCAGGTGCAGCGAGATCACGAGCCGGTGCGCAGGGTCGTCCAGGACGAGCCCGGAGAGCTCCTCGAGGCGCTTGAGCCGGTAGCGCAGGCTGTTGGGGTGCAGGTTCAGCGCCCGCGCCGCCTCGACGATGTCCCAGGAGGCGCGCGCCATTGCCTGCAGCGTGGGCACGTACTCCTTCGCGTGCTCCGCGTCGTACGCCGCAAGCTCGTGCAGCTCGGGGAGGGCGAGATCCGGTCGCGCCGCCATCATGTCGCCGACCTCGAGCAGGATGCTCTCGATCCGTACGTCGTCGATCCGCGCGGTCAGCCGCTCGCTGTCGGTCGATGCGCCGGCGAGTACTCGCACGGCCCGATCGGCATCCTGGCGCGACGTCGCCACCGCACTGACGCGCGGAACAGTCGAGCCGATGCCGGCAACCACGCGATGACCGAGCGCATTCGTCGCTCGCGCGGCGAGATCTTCGACGAAGCCGGGCAGCCGCGTCGCGCTCTCCTCGGTGAGCGACGGGAACAGCGCGTAGACGCTCGACCCAATGCCGGTGCACACAACCCGTCGACGCAACGCCTCACATGCAAGGACGATCAGGTCGAGCGCGCGAGCGCGTCGTACTGCAATGTCGACGTCTTCATCCCCCGACAAGTGAAAGTTGACGACGGCGCACGGTGCGCCGAGATCGATGCCGAGTGTCGCCCCGACATCGGCCGCGCCGCGTTGGCCGTCGAGCAGCGCTTGCAACGACCGACCCCGCTCGGCCCGGTGCAGATCGTCAGCGGCGCGATGACGCAGCAGATGCAGTGCAGCAAGTGGTGCGGCTTCTTCCAACAACGTACTGGCTCGTTCGTCGAAGGGCTTCTCGCCTTCGACAACCCAGAGGGTGCCGAGGATCTCGACGCCCGCGCGCACGGCGATGACGAGGCGGTCACGTGCTTGCTCGTGCGGGTCGTGCACGTGCACGGCGGTGCCCGGTTCGGAGCCAAGGAGCTGCCGCGGGATGCCTTCTTCTTCGAGGACCGCTGCCCACTTGCCCGGCGTACGACGTCCGAGGATCGTGTCGCGCCGCGCTTCGTCGATCGGCTGGTCGAGGTTGCTGTAGGCGAGCAACGTTTCGTCGGCGTCCTCGATCGTCACGGCCGCACCCATCGCGGCCGCCAACGCATTGGCGAGGGAAAACAGATCGCCGAGTGGAACGTCTTCGTCGCTGACCGGCGCGGCGGTGTTGGCGGCGTTGCGGATGAGTGCGTGCAGCTGGTCCCAGTTCGCGGTTGGCGCGACAAGCAAGAGCGCGAGCTTGCGCTTGGTCGCCAACGGCACCAATGTCTTCGTGATCTCACTGCGGTCGCCCTTGACGGCGATTGCCGCGGCGTCCGCTCGCGCGGCCTCGGTGATCGCGAGCTCTGCGGCGGGGGAGCCGGGGTCGACGTTGACCGCGAGTACGACGTCGTCCGAGCTGATGCTGGCGGGGTCGCCGGGGTCATAGAGCCGCGGACCGGCGACCGGGATGTCGAGCCCCCGCGGCGCGTCGACGCAATCCACGGTTGCGCTGCCGAGCAAGTCGAGCAGCCGCTCCAGGTTCACTTGCGGATGCTAAGCCGCCACCGCGCCCATGAGGTACTTTCGCGCTCGTGACGATTGTTGACGAACTGCGCGAGCTCATCGAGTCCGAGCGGCAACGGTTCGAGGTGCCCGGCGTCGCTGTCGTCGTGGTTCGGGGCGACGATGTCGCGCTCTGCGAAGGTTTTGGCGAGGCCGGGATCGGCTCCGCGCCGGTGACGGCCGATACCCACTTCCCCATCGCTTCCGACACCAAGTGCTTCACCGCCGCAACGCTCTGCGTACAGGCCGATCAGGGGTTGCTCGACCTCGACGCACCGGTGCGTGACGTCATCCCGTGGTTCGCCATGGCCGACGATCACGCGACCGCACTCGTCAGTGTCCGAGACCTCCTCAGCCACCGCACCGGGCTGCCTCGCCACGACTTCGTTTGGTATGGCGGCAACAGCTTCCATCTCGATCTCGAACAGATCGCCCGGTCGCTGCGACACCTGCCGCTGAGTCGCCAGCTGCGGCAGTCCTGGCAATACAACAACCTGTGCTACTCCACTGCGGGTTACCTCACCGAGGTCATCGCGGGCAAGCCGTGGAGCCAGGCGGTGCGCGACGTGCTGCTCACGCCCCTCGACATGAAGAGCACCGTGTTCGGCGCTCACGATCCGTCCATCGACGCGATCGCGACGCCATACAAACAGGTCGATGACCGCTTCGAGGAGCAAGTGCTGCCGGGAGGCAGCGGCGAGGGACCCGCCGGCGCGATGGTGTCGTCGGCTAACGATCTCGCCTTGTGGCTGCGGGCGCGGCTGGGCGGCGGGGCGTTGAGCGACAACGTGCTCGCGCAGCTGCACCAGCCGACGATGATCGGGAGTCCGTCGACCTCGCTCTATCCGGAAGTGCAGTCGATGGGCTATGCCCTCGGTTGCGACGTGCTGAGCTACCGCGGACATCGGATCGTCGAACACGGCGGCAATCTCATGGGGTATTCGTCGCAGATCCTCGTTGCGCCCGAGGACGGAGTTGGGGTCGCGGTGCTGACGAACCTGCATGCGACTGCCCTGCGCGACGCGCTGCCGCTGCTGGTGCTCGATCAGTTGCTCGAGCTCGATCCCTTGCCGTGGGGCGAGCGGCACCGCGAGTCGGAGACTGCCAGGCGCGGCGGCGCCAAGGAGGTGCTGCGCTCCCGGGAGAGCGCTGCGACGCAGGACCCGCCGACCCGACCGCTGGAGCAGTTCGCCGGGACGTTCGAGCATCCGGCGTACGGCCGGCTGACGATCACGGTTGGCGACGGCGAACTCGTCCCCGAGTTTCATGATCTCGGTGAGCGGCTGCGCATCGTGCATCGTGGCGGCGACCGCTTCGAGCTGTTCGTGGTGGAGTTCGACACCACCATGGCGCTCATCCCGCAGCTCGATAGCGACGGAAACATCAGCGGTTACGGGATCCCGATCGAGCCGCTGGTGGAGCCGACCGTGTTCGCGCGCGCGTTGCCGACCGCGTCCGACGAGGTCGTCGAGGCGCTGCTGGGTGAGTGGCGGATGGGGCCGCACAAGCTGTTCGTCCGGCGCCAGGGCGACAAGCTCGTCGCGACCTTGCCGAGCGCCGGCAGCATGCCGTTGCAGTACGCCGGCGACCGGACATTCACGAGCCCGGCGCTTCCCGCGCTACGACTGACGTTGCGCGAGTCAGACCTGCTCGCCGACCCCGTCGGCGCCTTTACCCGTCCATAACGAGTCGGCGGCTAGGGTCGGCGGGTGCGCGCTGATCTTGTGATTCGGGGCGGTCGAGTTGTCGACCCGGCGAGTGGGTTCGATGAGATCGCGGACGTCGCGGTTACTGATGGCCGCATCACCGCGGTAGGTGCATCAATCGACATCGCCGCGACGAGCACGATCGAGGCGAACGACCTCGTCGTCACGCCCGGGTTCATCGACCTGCACAGCCATTCGCACGACATCGCCGGTCATCGGCTGCAGGCGCTTGATGGATGTACGACGCTGCTCGAGCTCGAGGGTGGCCTGCTTCCGATCGACGTTGCCTATCAACGGGTTGCAGGTGAAGGCCGTCCGCTCAACTACGGCTTCTCCACCTCTTGGGCGCTCGCGCGGATGCAGATCCTCGCCGGGCACGGCGCTGACGGGCGCATCGGCTCGTTTCTCGCCAACATCAACGACCCGGCCTGGCAACGCGTCGCCTCCGGCACCGAAGTCGCGCAGATGCTCGACCTGTTGCAACGCGACCTTGCCGCCGGCGCGCTCGGCATCGGTGTCCTCGTTGGCTATGCGCCGCTGATCGACCCGAGCGAATACGTCGCCGTCGCGCGACTGGCTGCGCAGGCCGCGGTTCCGACATACACGCACTCCCGCGAGATCGTCGAGTCCAACCCACAGACGCCGATCGACGGTGCGGAGGAGATCGTGCGCGCGGCCGGCGAGACCGGCGCGCACATGCACTATTGCCACCTCAACAGCACGTCGCGGCGACATACCGATCGTGTCCTGGGCGTGGTCGAACGGGCGCAGGCGGCAGGCAGCCGCGTGACGACCGAGGCCTATCCGTACGGCGCCGGATCGACCGGCATCGGCGCCACCTTCCTCGACCCGGACCGGCTCGAGCGGTGGGGGCTCGCGCCGCACAACATTCGCTACATGCCGACGGGCGAGCACGTGGCGGATGCCGACCGGTTGCGCGAGCTGCGGGCGAAAGACCCCGGTGGTCTCGCGATCATCGAGTTCCTCGACGAGAACGACCCGGTCGACATGGGTTATCTGCACCGCGCGTTGGCGTTTCCTGGTGCGGTCGTCGCCAGCGACGCGATGCCGCTGACCTGGACCGACACGACGCCGCAGCCCGACGTGTGGCCGTTGCCGGCAGCGGCGTCAACGCATCCGCGCACGGCCGGCACGTTTGCGCGGTCGCTGCGACTGTTGCTCGACGCCCTCGAGCTGCCGCTCATCGATGCGCTCGCGAAGATGAGCTACTGGCCGGCTCGGCTGCTCGAGGAGTCGGTCCCGGCGATGGCACGCAAGGGTCGACTTGCTGTCGGGGCTGACGCCGATGTCCTCGTTTTCGACGCGTCGCAGATGCGTGACCGAGCGACATACGACGACAGCACGCGCACGTCTGTCGGCGTACAGCACCTGCTCGTGCACGGCGAGCCCGTCGTCCGCGACGGCGAACTGCTGCTCGACGCCCGTCCCGGCCAACCAATTGCGCGCTGATGTCGATCGAGCGATCGTCACGCGCAATTGACGTCGCTGGGCGGGCGATGTCGCGTGAGGGCCTGGTCGCGGCAGCAGCGGCCGTCGCGCATCGCGTCGCCGGCGCGCCGATGGTGGCGATCCACGCAACCCCGACGCTCGAGACCGTTGTCGCGGTCGTCGGCTGCCTGCAAGCCGGTGTGCCCTTCGTCCCGATCGCGCCGGACTCCGGGCCGCTCGAACGCGAGCACATCCTGCGCGACTCCGCCGCTGCGGTCGTGCTCAACGATGACGACGGCGTCCCGGTCGACGTCACTGCTCGCGCTGAGCCGCTTTCCGTCCAACCGGCCGACGACGCCATCGCGTGTGTCATGTACACGAGCGGAACCACGGGGCTCCCCAAGGGTGTCGTGCTGTCTCGCGGCGCGCTCAACCGCGACCTCGATGCACTTGCCGACGCCTGGGGCTGGACACCGGACGACGTGCTCGTGCACGGGCTGCCGCTGTTCCACGTGCACGGCCTGGTGCTTGGCGTGCTCGGGCCGCTCCGGGTCGGCTCGCGCCTGGTGCACACCGGCCGCCCCGACCCGGACCTGTATGCCGCTGCCGGCGGGACGTTGTTCTTCGGCGTACCCACTGTCTGGTCGCGGGTCGCCGCCAATCCGACCGCCGCGCGCGCTCTGTCGAACGGGCGATTGCTCGTCTCCGGCAGTGCCGCGCTGTCCGCCTCGACCGCCGACGTGCTGCGCGCGCTCACCGGACACGTGCCGGTCGAGCGATACGGCATGACGGAGACGCTCATCACCATTGCCGCCCGGTATGACGAAGAGCCCGTGGTCGGCACCGTCGGCCGGCCGCTTCCGGGCGTCGCGTCGCGTGTCGTCGACGACGACGGCACGGGTATCGGCGAGCTGCAGGTGCGGACGCCGTGGGCGTTCGACGGTTACCTCAACCGGCAGGACGCCACCGCGGCGATGTGGACTGACGACGGCTGGCTGCGTACCGGCGACGCAGCCACGATCGACGCCGACTGGCGACACCGGATCGTCGGCCGGATGTCGCTCGACCTCATCAAGAGCGGCGGCTATCGCATCGGCGCCGGCGAGGTCGAAGAGGCACTGCTCACGCATGCCGCGGTCCGCGAGGCGGCGGTGATCGGCGTACCCGATGACGATCTCGGCCAACGCATCGTCGCGTTCGTCGTCGGCGACCAGTCCGACGATGCCGACCTCGTCGCGCATGTCGCCGACGTGCTGAGCGTGCACAAGCGACCGCGCGAGATCCGCTGGCTCGACGCGCTCCCCCGCAACGCCATGGGCAAGGTCACGAAAAACGCGCTTCACTAGTCTCATGGGCGAGGTTCTGGTTCTGAGTGCCGGCGAGGTCGAGAAGTTGCTGGACCCGGCAGCGCTGTTTGACGCGATCAGGACTGCGTTTCGGTCGATCAGTGACGGCAGCGCGTCGGTCCCGCCGCGGGTTGCCGCGCTCACGCCCGCCGGCTTGCTCGGCACGATGCCCGGCTACGTCCCCGGCGTCGGGCTCGGCGCGAAGGTCGTCACCTACTTCCGCGACAACCATGCGCGCGGGCTGCCCGGCCACCAGGCGATGGTCGCGCTGTTTGACCCCGACGACGGGCGGCTGCTCGCGTTGATGGACGGCACTCACATCACCGGCGCGCGCACCGCAACGGCGGCCGCCGTCGCTGCGGTCGCTCTCGCCAGCCCCGATCCGGCGACGGTCGCCGTGCTCGGCACCGGCGTACAAGGTCGCAGTCACCTCGACGCGTTCGGCCACGCGTTCCCGAACGCGCAGTTCGTCCTGGCCGGACGCAACCGCGACCACGCGGAGGCACTTGCCGGCGCGCACGGAAACGTCCAGGTCGCCGCAGGGTTCGAGGCGGCCGCCGCCGACGCTGACGTCGTCTGCCTCGCGACCGACGCAGACGAACCCGTGATCGACCGGTCCTGGCTCAGGCCCGGCGTACATGTGAGCTCGGTCGGCTCCGGCGTCGAGGTCGACCCCGCCACCGTGAACAACGCGCGCGTCTTCGTCGAAAGCCGCGCGGTCGCGACCCAGCCGTTCCCCGCCGGGTCGCGCGAGCTCGCCGGCCGTGACCCGGCGACGGTGACCGAGGTCGGCGAGGTCCTGCTCGGTATGACGCCCGGCCGCGAGTCATCCGACGAGATCACGCTCTATAAGTCGATGGGCCACGCGACCCAAGACGTCGTCGCCGCAGCCGTCGTCTACCGCGCCGCCCGCGCCACCAACGCCGGCGTCACCATCACCCTCTGACCGATAGTTGAGTGCGACGAAGAGCGCCGTTAGATGCCGAGTAACGGCGATGTTCGTCGCACTCAACACTGGGGTTAGGCGGTGAGCTCGCCGGGGCGGCCGCTTACCTGGCGCTGCGTCACGGACAGGTCGGCGTCGGAGCCGGCGCGGCGACCCGCAGTCAACCCGTTGCCACTGCTCACCGTCGGGCGCATCGTTCGGATTCGCGGGAACTGCTCGGCGAACGCCGCGTCTACCCGTGACTTGCGGTCGACCAGCACAAGATCGGTGCCGGGGATCGCCGCGACCGCCTCCTGTTCCGTCTCCTGCTGGACGGCGCGCAGCCGATCACCGATCGCGTTCGCATAACCGAACAAGAACGCCCGCCGGAACGCCTTGAGCCTGACTCCATCCGGCGCGGACGCAAGCATCGCCGTCGACGCCTGCAACAGCAGACTCGTGAACAGCAACTCAGCCATCGCGAGGTCGCCCGGAAAGCCGACCAACGTGCACTGTCGTCCCTCCGGTCGCTCTCCGCCGATCGCGACACAGATGCGGAAGGACCGCGCCACCTCGTTGAGCAGCACCGCCTTCGCCACGGCATAGGGCGACTCGGCCAGCAGCACCTTCGTCACGGGCGACTCCACCACCGGCCGATCGCGATCGAGCAAAGCCTGGTCGATCACGTGCCGACTCATCAGCGCTGCGGCCTTGGCGGAACACGCTTCGGCCTCCGCGGGAGGAGTCGTCGGATGCTCCGCCCGCGCGAGCAGCTTGCGGATGCGGTCAAGCACGCGGTCGTCGACGTCGGTCACCGGGGATACCTTTCGGGTTGTGGACTCGGACGCCGGCAAGCATGCGTGTCGGCTCCGACAGTACGACCGCCCCGCACACAAGGCCTGTGGACACGACCGATGAGTTCCACAGCCACCTGACGTCTACCGAGGCAGACACTCACCGAGGAGGACACCATGACCAGCAAGGTCAACAAGGTCGCGACCGTGATCATCCCGACGTCCGACCAGGACAAGGCGGTCGACTTCTACGTCGGCAAGCTCGGCTTCGAGAAGCGGGTCGATGTCCCGTTCGGCGGCCCTGACTCGCCGATGCGCTGGATCGAGGTCGGCCTGCCCGACCAGGACACGACGATTGCGATCGCGCCGCCGCCGCAGGACTATGTGACCGGCAAGCGCGAGACCGGCATCAGCCTGCAGACCGACGACATCGACGGCTACCACGCCCGGCTCAAGGACGCCGGCGTCGAGGTCGACGCCGAGGTGCAGCGCATGGGCGACCCGGTCCCGCCGATGTTCTGGTTCCGCGACCCCGAGGGCAACACGCTGATGGTCGTTCAGTAACACCCAGCAAAACCCGGTAAGACGAGCGCGCGTGTGTCAGCTCGTGACGAACTCGATGGTGGGTTCGTACGACGAACTCACGCGCGCTCCGTCTTGCGTGACCACTTCAGGATGAGTGCGCTCGACATCCGTCACGATGCCCTTCGGCAGGGATTGCACGTCATACAAGCAACCGCCGGAGATCGGCCAGGGCGCGAACGTCACGTTCATCAACGACTCGTAGCGCATCCAGGCCTTGACCTCGGCGCGGGTGCGGCCGGTCAGGACCGGCCCGCCATAAAGATGAACCCAGTCACACGTCGTGAGGGCCTCGCGCGCGAACGCGTTGAACCGAGTCGCAACCTCGGTCGGCGTGGTGTACCAGTCGGCTTCCGTGCCGAACACCACGTGCTTGGCGTCCGCGTGCAGTGCCTTCTTCAGCGCGGCGATGTTGGGCTTGGTGGTGACGACAAGAGTGGCGCGACCGGCCTCCAGCGCGGAGCTGATGGTCGGCGCCATCATGCTTGCCAGGTGGGCGGGTGAGTCGAACAGATAGGCCCGGTGTTCGTACATCAACGGCGCGACCTCGCAGCGAACGAGATAGTCGACGCTGACGCGGAGCGCCTCCGCGAGCGCGACCAGACTGCTGACCCGAACCTCAGTCCGACGACCCGTCTCGATCTGGGTGATCGCCGCCCAGCTCAGCCCGCTTTCGTGCGCAAGTGTTTCGCGGCTCCAGCCCCGCTGATGCCTAGCCGTCCGAAGTGTTGCCCCCAGCCGCGACGATTCCGGCCCCCGTGCCATGCGCAACCCTTCGGAATCCGTAGCAGCGTGCCTTGCCCCGAAGTGTCTATTTGACCAGGCCGAATTTGCCATAGCTAGGGCGGGTTAGACAGGCCGGTCAACCCAGATTTACTACCCAAATTGACGTACCCGCTGCGGATTCCGTAGGCGTCAGCCCAGCGGCTCCAGGACGAACCGGTCCGACGAGATGGCGTGCGCCTTGGTGGCCGGCAGCTGGACGACGAAGCCGCGCTTGTGCTTCGGCGCCGGGATGGAGAAGGACGCCGTCGCGTTGTCGTCGAGCGTGGCCTGGCCGACCACGACCCAGCCGTCGGGGGTCTTCTTCACGATGCTGACGGCGTCGCCCGGCTGACCGCCGTCGGCAGAGACCGTGACGAGGTATGACGTCCCGTCGGTGGCCGGCGCCGCCGAGACCGTGAGGACCGGCCGGACGACGATGCGAAGCGGAGTGCTGTGCACGTGGTGGCCGGCACCGAGGACGACGACCGTGTTCTCGGTGAGGTCGTCCAGGTAGGCCTGGATCGATCCGGAGGAGTCGGTCCGCCGAACGGCCTCGCGCTGCCAGCCGGCCGCGCCCGACAGGTGCACGCGGACGACGACCGGGCTGTCGACGACAGGATTGCCGTCGGCGTCGAGCAGCGTGCCGCTGACCTGCACGCCGTGATGCACGCGGACTTCCAGCCGGGAGCCGGTGGCGGAGATCGTCCAGGTCGACGGATCACCCGCCGGACCGGTTGGCGTCGGGGTGGGAGTCGGCGTCACGGACGCCGTGGGTGTCGGACTCGGCAAGCCCGAGACCGACGGTGACGGAGACACCGCGCCGGGGATGATCACGGTCGGTGACTGCTTCCCTTTGACAGCCGGGGACGGCGTGGCGCTCGGTGTCGGGGTGGACTGCGTCGTCGCGGGGGGCGCGGCAGTCGAGACCGACTCGGGCAGTGCCACTTGATTGGGTGTGGTGAGCAGGTGCTGCTTCGATTTGTGCTGCGGGTGCGGAGCCGGGACGCCGATCGGTCCCAACACGTCATGGACCATCGACTGCACCGGCTCGGGCAGCGACCGGGTGTAAGCGGCGGCGGCAGTCGCCGCGGCGACACCCGTGCCGACTACGCCGACCAGCGCGACTGACGTCATACCGGTGCCGAGGAAGCGCACGACGTGGCGGCGGCGCCGCGACGGCGCGGACGCGCGGAACGCGGCCATCGCGCCGTCCTCACCGGAAAGCTCGGCGGGAGTCCCGGCGGTGGTCAGCGCCTGCACCAGTGGGGTGTCCTGCCAGGGGGTCAGGTCGTCCTGGGTCACGAGCTCACCTCCACTGCCGAGACGTCCGGGCGACCGGACAACGAGTTGAGAGCGCGATGAACAGCGACGCGGACGGCGCCGGCCGACTTGCCGACGATCTCACCGACCGTGTTGGCATCGAGGCCGGCGATGACGCGCAGCGCGACCATCTCGGCGACGTCGGCCGGAAGCGTCCCGACCAGGCGCAGGGCATGTTCGGTCGAGATCCTCTCCAGTGCCTGCGCCTCGGCGCTGGGTGCGAGCTCGACCGAGGCGATGTCGGTGACGTCCGCGACGGCGATGGCCGGTCGGGCTCGTGCGGCACGTGCCGCGTCGACGGCGCGGTGGCGTGCAAGCGTGAACAACCAGGCGCGGAAGTCGTCGGCGTTGCCGTGGAACCGGTTGAGGTCGCGTACGACGTGCAGCCAGGTCTCCGCGGCGACGTCATCCGCGCCGTTCGTCGTTCGCACCCGCAGGTAGCGCAGCAGCCGCGGTTGCAGGGTGCGATAGAGCGTGAGAAATCCCACCTCGTCGCCCTCACGGGCGAGGGCGAGGGCGACATCAAGATCGTCTTCAGCGGCGCTGCGCACGGCAACCGGCTCGCCAGCAGCCCACGTAGGGGCCGGCCGGCGAGCTCGGATGTCGAGCGCTGCCTCTTGCCGCATTGGCCTGCGCCTACCCTCCTGGGGGCGTTTTCAGCCGTTGCCAACGGTGACAACACCACTCTTGCAGGCCTGGAAACGTGCCGCACCGGCGAAGGTCAGTCGATAATCTGTGGCGCTCGTCGGGCTGACCGGGAATCCGACGCCGCCACGGGACCCGGTCTGCTGGGTGGCGACGGCGGTCCAGGTGTTGGCCCCGGCCGGGCTTGACTCCAGCGTGACCGTCTGGTTGGCCAGCGGGTTTTGCGGCCCGAACAGCGCTCCGCGGATGGTTCCGTTGTCGTTGCGGATCGACAGCGAGGTCGCGCGGCGAACGAAAACGGTCGCGGTCGGGCTGACCGACGTCGCGGCGGTGTCGGTATGCCGGAACAGCAACCGGTAGACGGTGTCGACGATCGGCGACTGTGTGAAGGAGACGGTGCCGTCGCTCGCGGTGGTGCCGGTCGCGACGGTCGTGAAGTCGTGCTTCTGATGTGCGGGCCGGGCGCGTAGCTCGACGGACTGACCGGCCAGCGGTTGGCCGCTCTGCGTCAGCACACCTTGCACCGAGACTTGGCTGCCGGGGTCGACTGACGGCGCCGATGTGGCGATGGAGAGTGCTGTCGGCTGGCCGACCCACACTGTGACAGCGCGGCTCTCCGAAGACTTGAGTCGGTCAGTGCCGTCGAAGAACAAGGCATAGGTCGACGTGGCAGCCGGTGTGACGGTGAAGCGCACCACACCGTTGTCGTTGGTCATCGCGCTGGAGACCGATTGCCAGCTGTTGTCACTGGAGTTCTGCAGCTTCAACGTGACCTGCTGGTTGGGCAACGGCCGTGGATGACGGGTGCGCTGCGCCACGTGGAGCCGGCCGCGGATGTCGGCCGAGCCGCCCGGCGTGATCGAGTGCGGGCTCACCTCGACACCGATTGCAGTCGGCAGCTGCTGGACGACCTCGGTGCGGACGACGCCGCTCTGGCTGGCGAAGTGGGTGCTGTCGCCGGGGAAGCTGAGTTCGTAGCGCGTGGTCTCTTGCGGTGAGACGCGGAAGTGGACGACGCCGCGGTTGTTGCTCGTGGTGCTGCCGGCAGTTGTCCAGTCGGTAGCGTTCACGGTCTTCGCCAGCAACAGCACCGTCTCGTGGGCTAGTGCACCGTTGTGGCGAGCGCGCAGCTGACCGGAGATGACGTTGGCCTGACCGACCAGGATCATCTGGCGGGCTTCACGGATGCTGAGGTTGGTCGGCGTCTTCGTGTCAGCGTAGGAAGAGGTGGCGACCGCGGCGGTGCCGGCGATCAGTGTGGCGAGCGTCGTGGCGGCGGCAGCCGCGGCGAGGGGGCGCACGCGCATGGGGGGCTCCTTGGCGGATGGGACGCCACGTTGGCGTCGTTACCCCGTCAGCGATGGCGCCCGCGAAAGTGTTACCGGGATGGAGTCGTAGCCGCGGAGGAGTCGGGTGCGCCGTCGTACCGGTGTTGCAACCAGCTCGAGATCCGGATGGCGCGTGAACAACGTCTGCAGTGCGACGTGGCCCTCGAGCCTGGCGAGGGAAGCGCCTAAGCAGTAGTGGATGCCAGCGGAAAACGCGAGCTGCTCCCTCGCATTATCACGAGCGACGTCGAACCGTCGTGGCTCGGTGAACATCGTCGGGTCGTTGTTGGCACCACCGATGAGTACGGCGACCATCCGGCCTTTGGGGATCACGACACCGTCGACCTCGGTGTCCTCCATCGCACACCGGCCGGTGTATTGCACCGGTGGTTCGAAGCGCAGCATCTCTTCGATCGCGTTGGGCCACCGCGACTCGTCATCGCGCAACAGTTGCAGTTGGTCGGGATGTGCAAGCAACATCAGCGCACCGTTGCCGATGAGATTGATGGTGGTCTCGAAGCCGGCGACGAGCAGCAGTATCGCCGAGGCCTTCAGCTCGTGGTCGGTGAGGCGGTCACCGTCGATCTCGACGTGCACCAACTTGCTGAGGATGTCCTCGCCTGGGTGTGCGCGGACTCTCGCGATGTGGCGGTCGAAGAACGCGTTGAGCTCGCGCAACGCGCTCATCGCCGCGAGGTAGTCGCGCCGCGGCAGGTCGAGGTCGATCATGCGCGAGAGGCTTGCGCCGAGTGCGCGGAACTGCGCGCGCTCGTCGACCGGGATGCCGAGGATCTCGCTGATGACGGCAACAGGAAGCGGTCCGGCGAAGTCGGCGACGAGGTCGACTGATCCGGCGCGCGCGGCCGTGGTGAGCAGTTCGTCGGCGAGTTCCTGCACCCGTGGTCGCAGCTGTTCGATCGCCCGTGGTGTGAACGCTTTCGACACCAGCGCGCGATAGCGCGTGTGCTCCGGTGGGTTGACCGACAACATCGACGGCGGCAGCAGCGGATGCGCAACATCCGGATCTGCGCGTTGCGCGGCGAGCCGGAAGATCAGTGGCGCTTCCTCGGTGCCGTCCTCGGCTTTGATGAAGCGATTGTCGCGCAGGATCTCGCGACACAGCTTGTAGTCGGCGGTCGGCCAGACGAGCCGACCCGGCGCGATGCGACCGCGGCGTCGTACGTCGTCATAGAACGGATAGGGATCGACGAGGAACTCGTGACCGCTCAACGCGGTGCCGACCGGGTCGCCGGTCAGCCGCGCCGCTGCGCCGAGAGTGCGGAAGATGCCGGTGACGACGGCCCAGCGCGCAGTGTCCCCGGCACGCCCCATCAGCGCAGTTTGTCATGGGCCTAGCCATCTACCGCGACGGCGTATGACGATTCTGTGGCCGCCTCGACGACGCCAGGTGCGTCGGTCTCGCGGGCCCAGCGCGGCAACAGCGGTGCCACCAGCAGCATCGCGATCAGCGAGCCGACCTGGACCCACAGCGTGACGGTCAGCGCGTGCACGAATCCTTGCGACAGTGCGTCGAAGAAGATCGTGCCGAGGACTGCGACGCCGAGCGCACCGGCGAGCTGCTGTTGTGCGTTGAGGACACCGGACGCGGATCCCGTCTCCTCGTCGGAGACCGCCGCGAGAACGATGTCGAAGAGCGGCGCGACCGCGAGCCCCATGCCGAGGCCGGCAAGCGCGAGACCGGGCAGCAGATCGAGGCCGTCCGCGCCACCCTGCACGATCGCGGCCAGCAGGACCCAACCGGCGGTGGTCACGACAGCGCCGAGCTGGATCGCGACGCGACCGAGTTTCTTGCCCAGCACCGCGCCGGACAGACCCGCACCAATGGCCATGCCAAGTGACATCGGGATGAACACCAGGCCGGTGTGCAAGGGCGTATAGCCGTTGTGTGCTTGCAGGAAGAGGCTGAACGTCAGCAGCACTCCGCTCATGCCCGCGAAGAACAAGAGCATGACGAGCAGGCCGGCGCTGAAGCCGCGGTGGGTAAACACCGACGTGAGGACAAGCGGGTCCTTGTTGAGCGCCGTACGACGCCGTTGCTGCAGACCGAACGCGACGAACAGGACGAGCGACGCGGCGATCGAGGCGTAGGTCCACCACGGCCAGCCGTATTCGCGGCCCTGGATCAACGGGAAGACGAGCGCGAGGCAGGCGGCGCCGGATAGCAGCGCGCCGGTCACGTCCAGCTTCGACGCTGCGTGCGTCGGTTCGGTGCGGGGCAACAGCAGGATCGAGCCGACGATCGCGAGCAGGCCGACCGGAAGGTTGACAAGGAACACGAGCCGCCAGCCGGTGCCGGCGAGGTCCCAGTCGACGAGCGCGCCGCCGACGATCGGGCCGAGGACGGCGGCAAGCCCGATGACCGGGCCGAAGACTCCGAACGCCTTGGGCAGCTCGTCGGCCGGGAAGACCTCGCGAATGACGCCGAGACCTTGCGGCAACATCACCGCAGCGGCGAACCCTTGAAGCAGCCGGAAGGTGATCAGCGCACCGGTGCTCGGTGCGAAGCCGCAGAGGACGGAGGCAGCGGTGAAGCCGATCGCGCCGATGACGAACATCCGGCGCCGGCCGTATAGATCACCTAGTCGGCCGCCGGTCATGAGGCCGACCGCGATCGAGAACGCGTAACCGCCGACGATCCACTGCAGCCCGGTCGAGCTGGTGTTGAGGTCCTGGTGGATAGCCGGTGCAGCGACGTTGACGACGGTCGCGTCGAGGAGGTCCATGCACTCGGCCGCGAGAACCACCGCCAGGATCAGCCAGCGGCGGGGATAGACATTTGAGACAGATCGCGAACGTTGTTCGTTCATGACGAACACTGTTCCACGAACAACGTTCGACTGTCAACGTACGATCGTTCTCATGGCGCACGAGTGGCCGCACGAACATCCGCGGGGGCGGATGCACCAGCACGCCCGCCGGCGGGGCGGCGGGGGGCGGCGAGGACGGGAACGCCAGCTGTCCCGTGAGGCCATCCTCGATGCAGCCCTTGCCATCGTCGACCGCGAGGGCGTCGACGCCGTGACCATGCGACGGGTCGCCGAGGAGCTCGGCACCGGCGCGGCGTCGCTCTATGCACACGTGCAGGACAAGGACGAACTGTTGCACGCGGCATACGACCGGATGATGGGCCAGGAAATCCCACCGGCCGTGACGCCCGACCCCAAGCGCTGGCAAGAGCAGACGAAGGAGCTGATGCGCGCCTACCGGCGCGCGTTGCTCAAGCACAACGACATCGCCAAGCTCCAGCTGGGCAACGTGCCCACCGGTCCGAACGCCGTCCGCGCGATGGAGCAGATGTTCGCCGTGCTGCACGCCGGCGGCCTGCCGCCGCGAGACATCGGCTACGCCGGGGATCTGCTCGCGCAGTTCATGACGGTATCCGCCTATGAAGTGGCGTTGTTCAACGCCCGGATGCGCTCGCCGGAGGACTGGGAGGACTTCCACCGCGAGCTGGTGGACTTCTTCGCGAACCTGCCGGCGGCGGAGTTCCCGACGCTGAAACTGCTCGCGCCGAGCCTTGTCGAGGAAGACGAGGACGAGGACACCCGCTTCGAGTTCGGGCTCGACATCCTGGTCCGCGGCCTCGCGGCGCACGCACCAGCGACGCGGCGACGGCCCGTCAGATGATGCGCTTCGTCACCCACCAGAAGCACAGTCCGGCGGCCGCGAGGCCGAGCAGGATGTAGATGCCGAGCTCGAGCCACTGGAACGGCCAGTAGCGGCTTGCCGGCTGGTAGGTCACCAGCACGTGGAAGGTCCGGGCAGCCTGGTCGGCACAGTTGTGGAAGGCGGCGGCAGCGCCGGGTGGCGCGGGCACCGGGCCATTGGGCTTGCTCAAGGGCGGCGGGCCGATGTTGGGGCAGTTCTGCGCGACGAATGCCATGCGCTCGGCGGCGCCGGCCACGTGCCCGGAGTGATCGACGAGCTGGCTGTTGATGACCCACGAACCCCGCGGACCGCCGGCCTTGACCACGAGGTCGGGCCGTCCGCCGTTTCGAACCATGAAGCCGAAGCCGGTGTTGGCGAGCGAGACCGTCTGGTGCAGCGGTGACAACAGGTGCGGCCGCACCCACTGCTGAATAGCGATCCGCGCGAAGACAAGCAGCCCGAGCGATGCGGCCATCGCCGGAACTGTGCGCCGGAGGACGGCGCCTAGAAGCGCTCCCGCCATGAAGGCGAAGAACGTGTAGCCGATCGGCACGACGTCACGCGCGTCGAACACTCCCCACATGCTGTCGTTCAGGCTGTCGAGTGCGCGATACCACCAGGTGATCGCGAGGGTCAGCAGTCCGGCGGCGAGGACGGCCATCGCGCCGACGCCCGCCAGTTTCGTCAGCACCCAGCGTTGGCGACTGACGGTCTGGGTCCAGGCGAGCCGGTAGGTCCCGGTTTCCAGCTCACGAGCAATCAGCGGGCCGCCCCAGAAGATGCCGATGATCGCCGGAGCGACCCGCAGCAAGAACATGAGCGCGCCCTGCAAGAAGTTGTAGTGGTTGCTGAACTCGCCCGTCGCCAGGCCGCAGTCCCCGTTGGCAGCGCACGGCTTGACGAGATCGCTGTAGAGATGCGACAGGTGGATGCCCGTGATCGCAAGGGCGATCGCGAGGGCCGCGAGCAGCGCGCCGACCGCGAGTGTCTGCGTCCGGGATTGCAACCAGGTGAAACGCGTCATGACGCCACCGCCAGTCCGCGCGGTGCGTTCGGCACGCCGTCGCGCGCACGCTTCATGTAGGCGAGCACGATGTCGTCGAGCGTTACCGGTGTCACCGTCCAGGACGGATCGAGGATCGGGTCCGTCGTACGGATCAGCAGCGTGCTTTGTTTGCCGATGTGGCTCGCTTCGAGCACGGTCTGGCTGGCCGGCAGCGATGACGGATCGCGCTGCGGCCCGCTCAACAAGTGGTGGGTCGCGAGGATCTCGTCGACGTCGCCGCTCAGCGCAACGCGACCGCCAACCAGGACGACGAGGTAGTCGCACACGCGCTCGAGATCGGAGATGAGGTGCGAGGAGAGCACGATGCTCACGGACTGCGCCGCAACCACTTCCATCAGCGTCTGTAGGAACTCGCGACGTGCCAACGGGTCGAGAGCTGCGACTGGCTCGTCGAGCAACAACAGGTCGGGCCGTTTGGCCACGGCCATGGTCAGGGCCAGTTGCGAACGTTGGCCACCGGACAGCGTGCCGGCGCGTTGCCGAGGGTCCAGTCCGAGCTCGGCGATCCGGGCGTTGGCGAAGTCGGCGTCCCACCGCGGATTGAGCCAGGCACCTGCGCGCAGATGGTCGTCGATGCGCAGCCGCGAGTAGAGCGGGCTCTCTTGCGCGAGAAAGCCAACGCGCGCAAGTGCCTCCGGTCCGGAGCCCGGACGGTCGCCGAGGACGGAGATCGAGCCGCTGGTTGGCTCGAGCAGTCCGACGGCGAGGTGCAGCAACGTGGTCTTGCCGGCGCCGTTCGGGCCGACCAGCCCGACGACTCGGCCCGCCGGGATCGTCATCGTCGTGTCCGACAGCGCAGTGCGCCGGCCGTAACGCTTGGTCAACCCCTCGGTCTCAAGGGCGGCGATGGTCATGCGATGTCCTCCTCGGCGAGCGCGTCGCGCGCGGCCGTGCGATAGATGGCTTCGATCTCGTCCGGGCTCAGCCCGGCGGCGCGGGCCTTGCGCAGCCACTCGGTCATCGAGCGACGGAACCGGCTCTGCTCCTGCGGGTCGGTCCGCGGCAGCCGGCCGACGACGAACGTGCCCAGCCCGGGCTTGGCGCGCACGAGACCCTCACGCTCGAGGTCGCGGTAGGCCTTCAGCACCGTGTTGGGGTTGATGGCCAACGACGTGACGACCTGTTGCGCCGTGGGCAGGCGGTCACCCGGCTCGAGCAAGCCGAGACGCAGCGCCTGACGAACCTGCTGGACGAGCTGCAGGTATGTCGCCACCCCGGACGACGGATCCAGATGGAACTCGATCATTTCCCACTTCCACTAAGGCATTAGTGGAAGAGTGATACGCCGCGCGGCCGCTGTCAAGCGATCAGCGGCCGCGCGGATGACCGGCCGGTGCGCCGGGGTCGGCCGGTGCCGGCGCGGCGGGGTGGAAGCTCCACGAGTAGGTGCCGTCGCCGAGGCGGAACTTCATGACGCCGAACGCGTCGTCCTCGCCGGTGACGACGTTGGGTTGCTGAACGCGCCGGACGCGTCACGCGCGAGCGCGTCGAGGTCCTCGCCGCCGGTGCCGATCGTGAACTGGCGGATGCCGCTCGCGGTGTCGACGTTGCCGGCCGGGGTCATAGGCTGGAACCGCGTAGACGTGCTCGTGTCCGTTGAGGATCACGTCGGTGTGGGCGGCATACAGCCGTTCCTGACGCGGAAGCGTCGAGTTGGTGAACGGCACGAGAAAGGGTCGGCCGTTTCACAGCGTTCTGGCAGAAAAGGCAAAGGTCGCGTTCAGCCCCGGCGCGGACTGTGGCTACATGACCGAATCAGACGTTCCCGAACCAACTCTTACGCCGTCGGTGACGGCGCGGCCGGGGATGAGTGGCCTGCTCGCGCTGGCCCTCGTCGGTGGTGGAGTGCTTGGCGGGGCGGCAGCGACGCACTTGGTCTGGCCCCAGCGCGGCGTCGCACCGTCGAGCGTGCCGTCGCAGTTCTTCGGCGGCGGTGGCAATGCCACGACGACGGCCGATGGGCCAACTAACCCGGGTGCCATTGCTGCGAAGGTCGACGACGCAGTCGTCGACATCAACACGACGATCGGCTACGGCCGCGCGCAAGCCGCTGGGACCGGCATGGTGCTGACGTCGACCGGCGAGGTGCTGACGAACAACCACGTCATCAGCGGGGCGACGTCGATTCGCGTGACGGATGTCGGCAATGGCAGGACCTACGCCGCGACGGTCGTGGGCTACAGCCGCCCGAAGGATGTCGCTGTCCTGCAGCTGAAAAACGCGAGCGGTCTGACGACCATCAACGCGGCGTCGGTGCCGGCGCAGGTCGGCTCGGGCGTTGTCGGTGTCGGTAACGCCGGTGGCGCAGGTGGTACGCCGAGCTATGCCGGTGGTGTCGTCATACATCTCAATCAACCGATCACCGCGACTGACGCCGGCGACGGTACATCGGAGCGTTTGACCGGGCTGATCGAAACCGACGCGAACATCGTCGCGGGTGACTCCGGCGGACCGCTCGTCAACGAGCACGGTGAGGTCGTCGGCATGGACACCGCGGCGTCTTCCGGCTATTCGTTCAACCGCACTAGTGACGCGTTTGCGATCCCGATCGCGACGGCGCTGGATGTCGCCAACAAGATCGAGGCCGGCGAAGCGAGCAACACGATCCACATCGGCCCGACCGCGATGCTCGGTGTCGAAGTGACGACGGCCGGTCAATACGCGCAGTCAGTGTCCGGCGCGGTCATTGCCGGCGTGCTGAGCAACGGTCCGGCGCATGCCGCCGGACTGCGTGCGGGTGACGTCATCGTCGGGCTGGCCGGACACCCCGTGCGCTCGCCTGATGACCTGAGCCGGATCATCGTCCGCCAGGTCCCGGGCACGACCGTGACGGTTCGCTACCTCGACGCCAACGGCGCTATCCAAGCCGCTCGAGTCCGACTGACCTCCGGCCCTCCGCAGTAGGCCGCCGCGCCCTGGCAGGACGCTGCGGGTTGGTGGCGAAGTCCACCGCGTGAATCGGCTCGTCGGCGGTGTGCTTGCGGGCGCCCTGCTGGCAGCGGGACTGGTGGCGACGGGCGCTCAGGGCGCCTCGACGTCGTCCGGGCCGAAGCCATTCGGACTCGCCTGCCACTCGACGGAAGGCGTGCGGTTCTGCCCGGGTGACGTCAACCACCGGGTCGCTTCATTTGACGGTGTGCCCCTCGACGTCAACGTGGTCCTGCCGGCGACACCGCCATCGAGCGGCGACACCTACCCGCTCGTCGTCGAGCTGCACGGCTGGGCCGGCGCGAAGCTCGGGCTCGACGACGACGCCGGCGGCTTCAACCAGCAGAAGGGCGGGCAATACGCGTTCCTGCCGACGCCACGCGCGCTCGCGCAGACGGGTCTAGCCGTCCTTACGTATTCCTCGCGCGGCTTCGGCGACTCATGCGGTACTTCGCAGTCGCGGGCCGACACGCCCGCCTGCGCACAAGGCTGGACGCACCTGTCCGACATCCGGTTCGAGGCGCATGACACGCAATACCTCGCCGGGGTGCTCGCCGACGAAGGCATTGCCAACCCAGAGAAGATCGGCGTCATCGGCAGCAGCTACGGCGGCCTGCAGGCGCTCGAGCTGTCGACGCTCGGGGATCGGACCGTCACGCCTGCCGGCAAATACGCGCCGTGGCTGAGCCCGACGAAACATTTCGTGATGCACCTCGCCTCGGTGACCGCGCTCGACACCGCGTCCAGCCTCGTCGACGCACTGATCCCCAACGGCCGGTGGCGCGAGGATCCCGGCGGCCGCACCGCGTCCGAGGTCGACCCCATCGGCGTCCCGAAGATGAGCTGGAACGCCGGCCTGTATGGCGCCGGCCAAGCCGCGGGTTACCTCGCCCCTCCCGGCATCGACTCCTCCTCCGACCTCACGACCGAGTTCCTGCGGCTCGCGGCCGGCGACCCCTATGCCGACCCGGTCGCGCAAGACTCACTCGCCGAGATCGCCGACTGGCACGAGGCGCTGGGCGTCGATCCGCGCGGTGCGACGCCGCCGCCGACGCTGCTCGTCTATGGCTGGACCGACTCGCTGTTCCCCGTGGACCAGGCGCTGCGATGGATCGACGTCGAGCACACGGCAAACCCCGGCTCGGTCATCGGCCAGCTCTACACCGACATTGGTCATCCACCCGCGCCGAACAAGGCATCGGATCGCGCACGTGTCGTCGCCCGCGTCATGGCGTGGCACGAGCACTACCTGCTCGACTGGTCCGTCCCGGTCGTGCATGGCGTCGAGGCGTGGCTTCACACCTGTCCGCTGGCGGCTCCCTCAATCGGCCCGGTCCGGGCGCCGACCTGGAACGCGCTGCACCCGCGTTCTGTCGTGCTGCCCGGACCGGGCGGCACCATCGTCGGTGACGTGAGCGATCCGCCGAGCGGACGCGCGACGGATCCAGTTGCCGGCGACGGAATCTGTACGCCGCAACAAGCACCCGTCGCCGCGGGAACTGTCGTCGACTCGTGGCCGGTGAAGCATCCGTTGCTCTTGCTCGGCGCGCCGACTGTGTCGGCGTCGTTGACGGTGACGGATGCGACATCGCAAGCGCCATACGTGACCGGGCCAGCTGTCGGCACCCAACTCGACGGGCGGCTGTGGGATGTCGCACCGGACGGGTCGGCGCTGCTGCTGTCGCGGTTGCTCTATCGGCCGCGCTCCTCCGGCGAGCAACCTTTCCAGCTGCATCCGATCGCCTATCGCGTCGCAGCGGGACATCGACTGATGCTCGAGCTGCGCGGCTCGGATGCGCCATACGGACGACCGAGCAACGAGCCGTTCGTCATCAGCGTCGACGGCCTGCGGCTGAACCTTCCGATCAGGTAGCCGGCGCTGCTTCCGGGGCGCCGTACTGCACGAAGTCTTTCTGCCGGATCAGTACGAACGACAGCACGCTGCAGACGAAGGCGATGACGGCGGCGACGAGCAGGATGTGGTCGAGCGCGTCCGTGAAGCTGCCGCGAGCGATCTGCTGCAGGGTCGCGAGATGTTGCGGGTCGCCGCTGCTGCCTGCCTGCTGGAACAGCTGCCCTGCCTTGCCGTTTTGCAATGCGCCGGTGATGGCGGAGGCGGATATGCCAACCGGGTGGAGATGTACGGCGGCCGCGACCGCGTGGCGCAGTTCCGTGGCGAACAGCGTGCCGAGCAAAGCGATGCCGGTCGCGATGCCGATCTGCCGAAACGTCGAGTTGATGCCGGACGCCATCCCGGCGCGCTGTGGTTGCACGACTCCGACGGCGGTTGAAGCGAGCGGCGGGTTGATGAAGCCCACGCCGACGCCGGAGACGATGAGACCAGGGATCAGATGCGTCCAGGACGAGTTGGCATCCAAGCCGCGCATCAGCAAGAGGCCTACGCCGACGAGCAGCAGTCCCGGGCCGATCAGCATCCGGATCGGGACACGGGAGGTGAGCCGACCCGCGGGCGCCGCGACGACGAAGATCGCGCCGGACGCGACAACCAACCGCAGACCGGCTTGGAAGGGGCTGTAGCCGAGGACGTCCTGGATATAGATCGTCAGGTACAAGAACATCGAGAAGATGCTCGCGGAGATGCCGAACGCTGCAACAGCTCCGCCGGCAAATGTCGGCAGCCGGAACAAGGCGAGGTCGAACATCGGGTGGTTGCTGACCCGTTCGGTCACGAGGAACCCGATGAGCAAGACCGCGGCCGCCACGAAACATGCGACGACCTTCGTGTCGGTGAAGCTGGTGCGGCCCGCCTCGATGAGGCCGTAGATGAGTGAGGCCAGTCCGGCGGAGAAGAACACGAAGCCGGGCCAGTCCGGCCGCCGCGGGTTCTCGTCACGTGACTCGGAGACACGCATCGTCGTGAGTGCAAGAGCAAACGCACCGATCGGTACGTTGACGAAGAAGATCCAGCGCCAGGAAATGCCGCTCACCAGCGCACCGCCGAGAAGCGGTCCGACCGCGACCGCAACACCTGTCACGGCACCCCAGATGCCGAACGCCGTCCCGCGTTCGCGCCCGCGAAAGGCTTGCGCGAGCAAGGCGAGTGAAACCGCGAACATGATCGCCCCGCCGACGCCTTGCAGCCCGCGGGAGATCTCCAGCATGAGAGGCGACTGCGCGACGCCGCACAGCACAGACGCTGCGGTGAAGACAACGAGGCCGATCAGATAGAGCTTGCGCCGGCCATACATGTCGGCGAGTGAGCCGCCGGTGAGCAGCAGCGCGGCGAGCGTCAGCGCGTAGGCGTCGACGACCCACTGCAGGTCCGAGAACGACGAGTGCAGGTCCTGCTGGATGCTCGGCAGCGCGACATTCACGATCGTGATGTCGAGCAACAGCATGAACGTCCCGAGGCAGACCGCCGCGAGCGTCCACCACTTCGGGTCAGGGGAAGCGGGTCTCGTCACTCATTCATCATGTCGTGCGCGCGACGTGCAAGGTACGGCGCAGCCAACCGGCTTCGATCGCGGCGATAGCTAACTCGCCCTTCGCGAGTCGTTCGTCATACATCGCCGGGTCGATCGGGCGGACGGTGTCGCGGTGGCGCAGCCGCGCTGCGCGCCACGCGCGCGTCGTGTCGAGGTAGTCGGCGGTGACGTCCTCTTCGCGTACGTCGACGAAGCCGGCGCGGCGGAGCTGGTCGCTCAAATCCGGCCTGTCGGGTTCCGGCGGGGCAGCCGCCACGGCACCCCGGTGGTCATCGGGGGACAGGCCGGCAGCGATGGAGATGGTGACGAACGCGAGCCGACCGCCGGGGCACAGCAAGTGTTGGCTAGCTCTCAGCACGGAGAGCTTCGCTGCGACTCAACACAAGACGTCGGTGTGCACCATCGCGTCGAAGCTGTCCTGGCGGAACGGCAAGTGCCGGGCGCTCGCGACGACGGCGCGGACGCGGTCGCTCATGCCGTCCGCGGCCGCGCGGCGATTGGCTTGTCGCATGCCGGGCACGGTCAGGTCGGAGACGACGACGCGACAGTTCGTGCGCTTCGACAGATAGAGGCCGGGCCAACCGGCGCCCGCGCCTACGTCGAGCAATAGGTCTTCCGCGCCGAGTTCGAGCACGTCAATGAGGCGGTCGGCCTGGGCGACAGTGGTGAAGCCGTTGTTGCCGTAGTCGCTGCCCACCGCCTCGCGCTCGATCTGCCGGGTCGCGTCGAGGATCGCCGTCTGGTAGCGCGCGTCGAAGGTCGCGCGGCGTTCTTCCTCGTCGCGGGTGGTCACGAGCGGGAGTATGGATGATGTGGGCCCGACGGCTATGCCGTCTAGGTATGTCGGTCGAGGGATCGTTCGAATTGTTGGCCGAGGGGGTTGGTCCAGATGTAGCCGCCGTTGGCGGCGCGTTGGAGGGTCCAGCCGCCTTCGTGGGTGAGCCAGTGATGGAACGCGCAGAGCCAGGCGGCGTTGTCGAGGCTGGTGGCGCCGCCGCGGCTGCGGTAGACGATGTGGTGGAGCTGTTCGACCGGGTTGCCGCAGTTGGGGAACACGCAGGTGCCGCCGTCGCGTTGGTAGGCGGCGCGACGTTGGGCGGTGGTGAACTCGTGGTCGGCTTGGCCGATGTCGAGGACTTCGCTGTTGCGGCCGAGCACGATCGGGATGAGTTCGGCGTCGCAGGCGAGCCGGCGTGCGGTTTCGGCGGACAGCTGGGCGCCGGAGGGCATCTCGATCCATTGTTCGCGTAGCCGGGTTTCGAGGGTGTCGAGGGTCATGGTGACGATGACGGTGCGTGGCGCGCCGGTGAAGCTGGGTTCGTGCTGGCTGAGGTAGGCGTCGGCCAGTGCGCCGAGGGCGTCGTGGCGGCGTTGCCGTTGGCTGCGCATGTCGTCGGGGCCGGCTTTGTGTCCGGCGTGGGCGAGCGCGGCTTCGAGCTTCTCGCCGACTTCGGGGGACAGGGTGCCGGCGATCGACCGGGTGCCGTCCAGGGTGGGGGCGAGGTCGACGCCGCGTTCGTTGTGGCGCTTGTCGCGGCGGACGTCGCTGGCTTTGTCGATGCCGAGCCCGTCGAGCAGCTCGTCGAGGAACCCGGCGATCTCTTCCGGCGGGTAGTGCGTCGCGCGGTCGACCAGGTGGGGTTCGACGGTGTCGCGCAGCAGCACCGGCAGCGTGTAGAGGGCGGTGAGGATCGCGGCGACATGGGCGATGTTGATCCGCTGCTCGTCGAACGCGGCCTGGGTGAGCGGGAAGTTCGGCAGGTGCGTCATCAACCGGGTCAGCCGGCCCGCCTCGGCCTGGGGCAACAGCTGCTCTTCGTGCAGCCAGTTCTTCGTTGACCGGCCACAGAGCTCTTTCACCGCGTCCAGCTCACGCGCGGTACGCAGCCGTCGCAGGAGCACCGCCTGCAACCCGGTGATCGACTCCAGCACGCTTTCGATATCCGCGAGCAGCATGTCGCCGTGGGTGAGCACCGCGTCGTCGACCCGCAGCTTCTCGACGGCGGTCGCGACGTCAATGACGGCGGCGGAACGAACGGACTGCACCCGGGGACCCTTCGACGCGGACAACAAGAAAGGCGATGTTCGCGTCCATACGCGTCTGGCGAGTCCTAAGTCTTCATCACAGTGCGAACATCAGTTCGATTATTACTCACGCTTGCCGCATTGTCAAGCGCTCAAATATGGGTAGCGATCACCGATTTCGCCACCGCCTCCCTGCTCGTACGTTCGGCTCCTCCCGAAAGAAGTGAGGTTCGGTGACGAATCGGGCGAAGCGGCTGTCGCACTCGCGAGGGATCGGTCACCATCAGCGGATGGGGGTACTCGAACGCGACGCTTTTCTGGACTTACTCATCGAATACGCGCGCGAGGCGGAGGCGGGCGCGAGTCGCTTGGTGTTCCTCGCCGGCGAGGCCGGCGTCGGCAAGACCACGCTGCTGGAGCTGCTGCACGAGCGGCTGCCGCAGGCTCGATGGGTCGTCGGCGCTTGCGACGGGTCGTTCACGCCGCAGCCGCTCGGTCCGCTCTTTGACATCGCGCCGCAGCTCGGCGGCGCCATCGCAAAGGCGTGCGCGGAGGACGCGCCACGCGACCGGCTGTTCCGCGTACTGCTCGAACAGCTCGGACCGCCGTCACTGTTCACCGTCCTCGTCATCGAGGACGCGCACTGGGGCGACGAAGCCACGATGGACCTCGTCCGGTTCCTCGGTCGACGACTGCGCGAGAGCCCGACGCTGCTGCTCGTCAGCTATCGCGATGACAGCCTCCCAACGGACCACCGACTGCGCCGCACGCTCGGCGACCTCACGCCGGAGCGGTCGTTTCGACGTATGACGCTGTCGCCGTTGTCCCCGGCGGCCGTGAACACACTGGCCGCCGGAACCGGTGTCTCCGGCGACGAGCTCTATGCACTCACCGGCGGCAACCCGTTCTTCGTCAACGAGGTGCTTGGCATCGACTCAGCAACGTTGCCCGTCTCGGCTCGCGACGCCGTTCTGGCAAGGGTGACGCGACTGTCCCTCGACGCGCGCGCGGTGCTTGACGCCGTGGCCGTGTTGGGCAGTGACGTCGACCCGTCACTAGTCGCCGTTGTCGCCGAGCGCGACGCAGGACTCGACGAATGCCTGAACAGCGGAGTGCTCGTCTCGGAACCGGCAGGCGTGCGGTTCCGGCACGAGCTCGCGCGACTCGCGGTCGAAGACGCCATCCCTGGCCACCGCCAGCGCGAGCTGCACGCGCGTGCGCTTGCGGCACTGCGGGATCTGCCGAACACCGATCTTGCGCGCCTCGCCCACCACGCCGAAGGCGCACTGGATACGTCGGCGGTGCTGGACTTCGCCGTACGAGCCGCGGAGCGAGCGGTGGCGATGAGCGCGCACCGCGAAGCAGGCGCGCAGTATTCCCGCGCGCTACGGTTCGCGACCGATCTCTCCGTTGCAGAGCGCGCCGACCTTCACGATCGACTTGCGACCGAGCTGCTGCTCGTCGAGGACTGGCGCCGGGCAGACGACGAACGAAGTCGTGCGGTCGAGCTGTGGAGGCAGACCGACAACAAACTCCGGCTTGGTGACTCGCTTCGTCGGCTGGGTCGCGCCCGGCTGCAAATGTTCGACAGGTCAGGTTTTGCATTGGTGGCGGAAGCCATCACGGTGCTCGAGGAACTCCCTGACTCGGCTGCGCTCGGCTGGGCCTACAGCATCAAAGCCGGCGCGTTCATGTATGACGACCCGCCGCAGGCGATTGAAGCCGCACAGCGCGCACGCAAGGTGCTCGAGAAATCCGGCGAGGACGATCCGGGCTTGATCAGCGACTCGCTCAACAGTCAGGCGTGTGCACACCAGAACCTGGGCGAAGACTCGGTGGAGATGCTGGAAGAAGCGCTCCGGGTGGCGGTGAAGGGCAACGCTCACGAACAAGCCGCGCGCGCGTATAACAACCTCGTCTGTGTGTTGTTGACGTCCAATCTGATCTACGAAGGACTTCGGTACGCCGAAGAGGGCATTCCGTACTGCCAGGACCATGAACTCGACATCTACATGCACTGCATCGTTGGCACCTACATCGGCACGCTGGACAAACTCGGCCGCTGGGATGAGGCGATCGAGATTGCCGAGCGGGAGCTGGCGAAGCCCACCCTGTCACCGTTCAATCGGGCCGCGCCGCTCATGGCCGCGGGATCGATTTACGCCCGACGCGGCGATCGGAAGGCCGCGGAGCCTTTGCTGGCCGAGTCGGCTGTCGTGATGAGCGACATGGGCTGCAACGAGGACAACCTTCGCCGGGTGGAGTTCGCCTGGCTCGAGGGCAACGCGTCCGAGGCGCGTGAGCGCGCGATCGCGCTGGCGACGACGCCAGGTGTTGCCGCCGAACTCACCACCGAACTCGCCGTCTGGCTCAAGCGTTTCGGCGAGAACCCGCGCGACTACGAGCTGCTCATTGACCCGATCCGTGCACGCCAGCTGCGCGAACCTTGGCAGGACGTCGCTGCGATGTGGGCGGAGCTGGGGTCGCCATACGAGCAGGCTCTTGCGCTTTACGACTCCGGTGAAGAGGAGCCGATGCGCCAGGCCATTGCGATCCTTGACGGTCTGGGCGCAACCGCCGCAGCAACCGTCGTGCGCGCCGAGATGCGCCGTCGTGGTTACACGTCTATTCCTCGCGGTGTGCGGACGACGACCAAGGCCGATCGGCTCGGGCTGACGCGGCGGCAGCGTGAAGTTCTGGAACTCATGGCCGACGGCCTGACCAATGCCGAGATCGGCACGCGGCTGTTCCTCTCCCCGCGCACGGTCGACCACCATGTGGCGGACGTGCTCGTCAAGCTCGGGGTCGAGTCCCGGCGTGAAGCGGTGCGCATCGCAGCGGAAGCCGGCGCGCTCGAGGCGTCGTCGACGTAGTGGCCGTGCCATGCCACTTTTCATGGACGTCCACACGGTCGACGGTGAAGTCTGCGTCGACGACGTGGTGCAGGCGCGCCTTGCCGACCTGCGGACGCAGCCGGCGTATGACGTCCGGTACCTGCGCTACTGGGTATGCGAGTCGTCGGGCAAGGTGTTCTGTCTGGTCGAGGCGCCGTCCGCAATAGCGGCTGCCATGGTGCATCTCGAAGCGCACGGCGGTGTCGCGCAGGAACTCTTCGCCGTCCAGGAAGGGCACTAGTGGCACCCTGGTGTCGTGGCCGGTACTAGCGCCGAGGAGCAGCAGCTGCGCAACCTTGCGCAGCTGCGGCGCGTGCGGGACCGGATGGACCGGGGGTATGCGCAGCCGCTCGACGTCGAGGCGCTGGCGCGCGGGGTGAACATGTCGGCTGGTCACCTCAGCCGCGAGTTCAAGCTCGCGTATGGCGAGTCGCCGTACTCCTATCTCATGACGCGGCGGATCGAGCGCGCGATGGCGCTGCTGCGCCGAGGCGACCTCAGTGTCACCGACGTGTGCTTCGCGGTCGGGTGTTCGTCACTGGGCACGTTCTCGACGCGGTTCACCGAGCTGGTCGGCATGTCACCGACTGCCTATCGCCGGGAAGCGTCGTCGGCGATGGCCGGGGTCCCGCCATGTGTGACGAAACAGGTGTCCAGACCGGTCAGGAATCGAGAAGCGCGGGCGATCGGCTCCGGCTTAGCGTGACGGCCATGGACATCAACATCTCCGCAAGTTTTCTCCCGCACGACGACCCGGACGCCTCGCTGGCGTTCTATCGGGACGTCCTCGGCTTCGAGGTCCGCAACGACGTCGGCGCCGGCAAGATGCGCTGGATCACGATCGGCCCGCCGAGCCAGCCGGAGACGGCGATCGTGCTCGAGCCGCCGGCCGCCGACCCCGGCATCACCGACGACGAGCGCCGCATGATCACCGAGATGATGGCGAAGGGCACCTATCTCCGCGTGCTGCTGGCGACGAAGGACGTCGACGGCGTCTTCGACCAGCTGCAGGCGAGCGGCGCCGAGATCGTCCAGGAACCGACGGACATGCCGTATGGCGTCCGCGACTGTGCCGTCCGCGACCCAGCGGGCAACCTCCTCCGAATCCAGCAGGTGATCTGACACATGGCTACTGCGACAAAGAAGACCGCCGCTAAGAAGGCAACAGGGTTCTCCGCCGAGGAACGCGCGGCGATGAAAGAACGCGCCGCCGAGCTGAAAGCGGCCGCGAACAAGGCGGACGGCGAGAAGGCCGTGCTCGGCAAGATCGCCGAGATGCCCGGACCCGACCGCGAGATGGCCGAGCGGCTGCACGCGCTGATCATGAAGACCGCGCCGGATCTCGTGCCGCGCACTTACTACGGCATGCCGGCGTACTCCAAGGACGACTCTGTCCTTTGCTTCTTCAAGGCGGCGTCGAAGTTCAACCAGCGATATGCGACGTTGGGCTTCACCGACAAGGCCAGCCTCGACGACGGCAACATGTGGCCGACCGACTACGCGCTGAAGAAGCTCACGCCCGCCGACGAGAAGAAGATCGCCGCGCTGGTCAAGCAAGCCGTGAGCTGACGGCTCCCCGCCCACCCGGGGCAATTGCCCGTGAATGTCGATAGAACGATCGTCACGCGCAATTGCCGCCGCGTGGTACCTTCTTTACGGTTCCAGTTTGCATTTCACGTACGTTTTCTCTAGCGCCCGCGGGATGTTGACAGCGGGCGTTTGTGCTTTCCCGGGACGATTCCGGGCACATATCCCGCGAGCCGGGTGACCGGTCTGCGCTTCGCAGGCTGCGATGTGGTTCGTCGAGGAGACGTTTTGACCCAGGGAACTGCGGACGACGTGGTTCAGCGTCCGCACCTCCGCGCGATCTTGCGTCGGCTCGGCCTGAATCTGCTCTTCGCCAACGTCGTCCCAGGCGCGCTGTTCTATCTCTGCTTTGTCGCCGCCAACGTGTGGCTGGCTCTCGCTGTCGCGCTGGGCTGGTGCTGGGCCGCGATGGGCTGGCGGATGTGCACCAAGCGGCCCTCGTCCGGACTGCTCTGGCTGACGGTGATCGGGCTGACGGCCAGAACAGCGCTCGCAGCAGGCACCGGCAGCACCTTTCTCTACTTCATCCAACCCGCGCTCGGCGACGCCGTGACCGCGGTCGTCTTCCTGATCTCGCTGCTGACCGCGACGCCGGTCGTCGCCCGTGTGGCCAGCGACTTCTATCCACTGACATCAGAGGACAGGCAGCGCCCCCGCGTGCGCCGGCTCTTCTGGAACCTGACACTGCTGTGGGCCGGCATCTGCCTCGTCCGAGCGGGCGTCACCGTCTGGCTTCTGCACGTCCTGTCGCTGGCGTCGTTCGTCACCGTCCGGACATTGGTCAATCCGTCGATCGCCGTGCTCGGCGTTGCCGTGACCCTCGCGCTCGCGCTGCGCGTCGCGCGCCGGGAGAGCCTGCTCCACGTCGGTTACCGGGTCGCGTGATGAGCCCCGAACCCGACCTGGAGGGCGACGAGCTCGAGCTCGCGGTCGCACGGCTCGAGTGGGCCCGCGCCGCCCGGTGCCTGGACATTCCCGAGCAGGCCACCGCATTGTTGTGGCACCTCACCGCCTGCGACAAAGCCCGAGACGCGGTCGTCGCAGACGACATTGCGTATGACGGAGCAGCCGAGTGAAGCGTCGTGGCGCCGCGGTTCGCGGCAGCCGGCTGACCAAGCCGACCGACCAGGTCGACCGCGGCGCCCCGCTCGCCGAGCGGCGCAGCGTCACCTACTGGTGCGCCGACGACCATGGCACGGCCGTCACCTTTGCCGTTGAGGCAGAAACTCCCGCGGCGTGGGACTGCGTCCGCTGCGGCGGTCCGGCCTCACCCGACCGTGGCACCGCGGGTCCCGCGGCGCCGACACGGTGGTTCCCGAGAACGCCATACGAGTTCCTCATGATGCGCCGCACACCCGAAGAGGGTGAGCGACTGCTGGAAGAGGCGCTGGACGCTCTTCGTGAGCGTCGTCAGTCGCGCCGATAGGCGCGAGCCGCGCGTTTGAGCAAGTGATCACGCTCGGCAGTGCTGGTCGAGCCGCGCGCGGCTAGCGCGAACAGCTCGGCCGCGCGTTCCCGGTTTCCGGCGCGCTCGTGGAGATGCGCTTGTACGGCATACAGGCGGTGGTAGTCGTTGAGCCGCGGCTCAACCGCTTCGACTGCACGCAGACCAGCAAGCGGACCGTCGACTTCGCCGACGGCGACGGCCCGGCTGAGCTCGGCGAGCGGGTTGCCGGTCAGCTCGATCAACTCGTCGTACCACTCGAGGATCTGCGACCAGTCGGTCTCATCCGCACTAGCGGCGTCGTCGTGCAACGCGGCGATGGCCGCTTGCACTTGGTATTCGCCATGCTGCTCACCGGCGAGCGCGGCGGTGAGGATGCGTACACCGTCGGTGATCATCGCGCTGTCCCATCGCGACCGGTCCTGCTCGTCGAGTGGCACCGTCATCCCGTTGTCGTCGACACGAGCGAACCGACGCGCATGATGCAGCAGCATCAACGCGAGCAGTCCGCCGACTTCTGGCTCCGGGGACGCGTCATACAAGAGCCGGGTCAATCGGATCGCCTCGGCGGCGAGATCGACGCGATCCGCGCCAGCGGTGTAGCCCTCGTTGAAGATGAGATACAGCACGCGCAGCACAACGGTGACATCGCCCGGTTGGTTGAGCTGCTGCTCGGCGACCACCCGCTTCGCGCGGCTGATGCGTTGCGCGATCGTCGCTTCCGGCAACAGGTAGGCGGTCGCGATCTCTCGCGTCGTCAGCCCACCGACGGCGCGCAGTGTGAGCGGCACCGCGGCGGTCGGCGAGAGCGCCGGATGACAGCACAGGAACAGCAACAGCAACGTGTCGTCGGCTTGCTGGGTCGGCCCCGGTGGTGGCTCGGCCGCAACGACTTGCTCGCGTTGTCGACGTGCGGCCTCGGAACGTTGCATGTCGACGAGCTTGCGCCGAGCGACCGTGGTCAGCCATGCCACCGGTTCGGCGGGTCTGCCTGTCCCCGGCCACTTCAGCGTCGCTTCGAGCAGCGCCTCCTGCACCGCGTCCTCAGCCGCACCGAACTCGGCGCCGCGACGGACCAGTGCGCCGAGGACCTGCCGCGCACTGTCTCGCAGCAGGTCCTCGGGAACTGTGCCCGTCTGGCTTGGGGTCACTCGAACGATGGCGGCTCGGACATGACCGGCCGGACCTCGATCCACTCGTAGATCGGCTCACCGCGCGGCCCGGGCGCCGATGACGCGAACGCCGCGACCTCGTGCGCGCGTTGCTCGGACTCGACGTCGATGAGGAACCAGCCGGCAACGAGTTCCTTCGTCTCCGGGAACGGACCGTCCAGCACGTCGGGCCCCTTGTCCGGACCGCCGTAGCGAACCCAGTTGCCGGTGGGCGCCGCCGCCAGCGCGTCGACGAACTCGCCGCGCTCGGTGAGCATTTTCACGGTGTCTCGCTGGAACTGGATGTGCGCGGCGATCTCGTCCGGCGTCCACTCATTCATGGGCGGGCAGCCGAGCGGCTCCGGGCCGCCGGTGTAGTGCTTGAGCAACAGGTACTTCGGCATCGCTGGCTCCTTCGTGTCCGGGCGGCTGCTCGAGGTGGTTATTTGGCCGCCTTCACCCCCTGACGGAGCCGACTGCCGATTCTCGACATCATCACGCGACGTCATCCGTCGGCGGATGCGGACCTTGTCGTATGACGCCGGATCGGTCGACCTGATGAAGTTCTCGAGCACGGCGGTGAAGCGCTCCGGGTCGTCGCCGTGCGGGAAGTGGCCGGCTTCGTCGAAGATCACGAGCTCGCTGCCCGGCACCGCCTCGTGCGTCGCGTGCGCGTGAGTCACCGGGATGATCCGGTCGCGCGCACCCCAGACGATGACGGTAGGCACGTCCTCCGCGAGATAGAGCCGGTCCGACGCGTTGACCCGCTGCCCGCCCGGGCTGGCAATGGCGCGTACGGCGCGAACGAACGCCGCGCGTCGATCGCCATCGGTCAGTCCGCCGATGCGGTGCACGAGTTCCCCGTACTCGGTGCGCGGGCCGACGCCGACGGCGGCGAGCAGCGGTTCGGCGCTGCGGGCCGCGACACCGACGCCGCCGAGCACCCATTCCGCGCCGGGCAGGGACGCCGCGCGGATGAGCGCGCTCACTTCGCGACCGAGTCCGCCGCTGCTGACGAGCACCATACGTTCGACGTATTCAGGGAACTGGTAGGCGAACTGCATCACGACGCCACCACCGAGCGAGTGCCCGACAAAGGTCGCGCGTTCGACCTCGAGCGCCTCGAGCACGTCGCGCAGCCACGTCGCGAATGCGCCGATCGAGTGGTCGCCACGCAATCGCGTCGACTCGCCGTGGCCGGCGAGATCGGGCGCGATGACGTCATACGACGTCGACAGTGTGTCGAGGACGGGCTCCCACTCGGAGCCGTCGCCGGCGATGCCGTGCACGAGGACGACACAGGGGCGCTGGCCTGTGTCGCCCGCGCGACGGAAGGCAACCCGACGGCCATGGACAGAGATAGTTGATATGTCGCTCACGCACTTCATCCTGCCCGGAGGATGCGGTCCAACGACAGCTGGCGCAATGACGATCTCTTGCTGCCATTTTGGCGACCCGTATGTGGACTAGGGCGCGGTGTTATTCGGGCAGATGTAGCGCTCGCGGTATGCAGCAGACCCCCCAGCGCCTCTGACGAATGTCAAGCCGCGTAACGGCGCCCGCGTCGTTCTACGCACGGGGACGAAGAACGGAGGGGCACTCGGTGGCTCAAACGCACCACCCGGTTGCACCGACCGATTCGCCGCAGTCGGCATTGGAAACATCGGTGTTGGAGCCAGAGGCCTGCCTGTTGTCCTGGCCATACGCCGACCGGCGATCCACGGTCAAGGCTGCCGGACCGCACCCGCTTAGGCGCGTTTCGGACGCCGTCGAGCTACGACGCTCGTGGCGAACTCAGCTTCTGGACGCGATTCGCGACGGATCCCCGCTGCGTTGGGACGCGATGTTCGCGATCGCGGTCGTCGCCGGCGACACGGTCGCGGTGGTCGGCGCTGTTGCGGTCGCCGGGCTGATTGCCCCCCAGTCCAGCAGCGTCGGCGAGCCATCGTTGCGCCGGTTCGCGTTCGCCATTCTGCCGCTGACCTGGATCATCTGTGTGCACCTGCAGCGCGGCTACGAGCGGGCTGTGGCCGGCGCCGGCACGGAGGAGCTGCGTCGGATCACGACCAGCACGGCCGCCTTCGCGACGCTCCTCCTGGCTGTGGCTTTCGCGACGGACCTGGCCGTCACACCGACGTATGTCGCGACCGCCGGGCTGCTGACGATGTTCGGGTCACTGGCGTCCCGGTTCGCCGGCCATCGGGTGCTTCGCGCTGCGCGGGCGCACGGACGCTGTCTCACTGACGTGATCCTTGTTGGTCATCCCGGCCCGGTGCGGAACCTTGCCCAGAAGCTTCGCCGGGAGCCTCGCTCCGCCTATCGCGTCGTCGGCGCGTGCGTCCCCGAGGACAGCGACCATTGGGGGCTCGAGGCCGCGGCCATCCCCGTTCTCGGGGGTCTGTACGAAGCTCCACAGGTGGTCCGCCGGACCGGCGCCGGCGCGGTGGCGGTCACGGGGTGCGCGGAGATGAATGACGCCGCGTTGCGCCAGCTCGCCTGGGACCTCGAGGGGACGGGTGCCGGCTTGATCGTCGCGCCCGCTCTGCTCGAGATCACCGGACCGCGGCTTCATCTGCGTCCAGTCGCCGGCATGTCATTGCTCACGGTCGCGGAGCCGGAGTTCCGCGGTGCGCGCCGGGTGGTGAAGGCCCTCATGGATCGCACGTTCGCAGCGGCCGCGTGCGTGCTGCTGCTGCCGGTCTTTCTCGCGCTCGTCTTCGCGATCCGGGCGACGAGTGAAGGCCCGGCGTTCTACCGGCAGACACGCATCGGACGCCATGGCAAGGAGTTCCGGCTCTGGAAGTTCCGGTCCATGTACGCCGACGCCGATGTGCGGCTACCTGAGCTCACCGAGGCGAATGCGTGCGCTGACGGGCTGCTGTTCAAAGTCCGCGACGATCCGCGGATCACGCGCGTCGGTCGCTGGCTCCGCAAATACTCCCTGGACGAGCTGCCGCAGCTGTTCAACGTGCTGACCGGTGACATGTCACTGGTCGGCCCGCGTCCGCCGCTACCCACCGAGGTCGCGCGCTACGGCGCGGCGGTCAACCGGCGACTGCTCGTCAAGCCCGGCGTCACCGGGTTGTGGCAGATCAGCGGGCGCTCCGACCTCAGCTGGAACGAGTCGGTTCGGCTCGACCTGAGCTACGTCGAGAACTGGTCGCTGATGCTCGACCTGTCCATTCTCTGGAAGACAGCGTTTACGGTCCTGCGGGGTTCAGGTGCGTACTGACTGGACAGACGCGGCAGTCAACGACGAGCGACCGGTCGGCATGGCGGTGATCGGAGCCGGTTATTGGGGGCCGAACCTCATCCGCAACATGTTGCTCTCGCCGCGCACGACACTCCACTACGTCGTCGACACGGACTCGGCTCGCGCAGAAAGCGCCGCGTCGATGTATGCCGGTGTGACGGCCACAGACAACCTCGAGATGGCGCTCGCCGATCCTCGGGTGGAGGCCGTGGCCGTCGCCACCCCGGCGAGCACGCACTTGCCGGTTGCGCTCGCTGCGCTCGAGGCCGGCAAACACGTCATGGTGGAAAAGCCGTTGGCAGCGACGTACGCGGAAGGGCTGCAGCTCGTCCGGGCTGCGGACACCGCCGGTCGTGTTCTCATGTGCGACCACACCTACTGCTACACGCCGGCTGTCGGGAAGATCCGGGAGCTCGTGCGCGGAGGAGACCTCGGCGACATCCAGTTCCTCGACTCGGTGCGGATCAACCTCGGGCTCGTGCAACGCGACATCAACGTGCTGTGGGATCTCGCCCCGCACGACCTGTCCATCCTTGACTTTGTGCTGCCGGAGGGCTGTGTGCCGCTGGCGGTTTCAGCCCACGGAGCGGACCCGCTCGGCATCGGCCAGGTGTGTATCGCCTACCTGACGCTGCAGCTGGCGGGTGACGCGTTGGCCCACGTGCATGTCAACTGGCTCAGCCCGACCAAGGTGCGCACCACCATCATCGGCGGTTCCAAGCGCACGCTCGTCTGGGATGACCTCAACCCGCTGCAACGGGTTGCCGTCTATGACCGCGGGGTCGACATGGCCGATCCCGCCGACCTCGAGCTCGACGACCGTCGCCAGGTGCTCGTCTCCTACCGATCCGGCGACATGGTGGCGCCGGCACTAGGAGAGCGCGAGGCCCTGCAGTCCGTACTCGACGAGTTCACGGCGGCAATCCGCGAGGAACGGCCGCCGCTCACCGACGGCCGCGCCGGTCTCCGCGTGCTCGACCTGCTCGAGGCGGCCAACCGCAGCCTCATGTTCCACGGATCGGTTGTGGCCCTGCGAGGAGACGTTCGATGACCGCAGTCCCGGTTCGCGATGGACGCTTCCTGGTGACCGGCGGCGCCGGCACGATCGGGTCGGCGGTCGTGGATCAGCTCGTCGACGGTGGTGCTCGCGAGGTCGTGGTCCTCGACAATCTCGTGCGCGGTCGCCTCGCAAACCTCGACGAGGCCCGGTCGCGTGGCAACGTCACCCTCGTCGAGGGGGACATCCGAGACCGCGCCTTGTTGCGTCAAGTCACGCGCGAGATGGATGCGGTGTTCCACCTCGCCGCCATCCGAATCACACAGTGCGCGGAGGAGCCGCGGCTGGCAATGGAGGTCCTTGTCGACGGCAGCTTCGAGGTCGTCGACGCTGCGGCGCAAGCCGGCGTACGAAAGCTCGTCTTGTCGTCGTCAGCCTCGATCTACGGGCTCGCGACGCAGTTCCCCACGTCCGAGGATCACCATCCGTACGCGAACGACACCATCTACGGTGCCGCGAAAGTGTTCAACGAGGGGTTGTTGCGCAGCTATCACGCTATGTGCGGGCTCGACTACGTCGCGCTGCGCTACTTCAACGTGTACGGACCGAGGATGGATGCCCACGGCGTCTACACCGAGGTGCTGATCCGGTGGATGGAGCGGATCGCGGCCGGTGACGCGCCACTCATCCTTGGTGACGGATCGCAGACGATGGACTTTGTCTTCACGGAAGACGTTGCGCGCGCCAACCTGAAAGCACTGAAGGCGCCGGTCACTGACCGCGCGTACAACATCGCGAGCGCCACCGAGACGAGCCTGCTCGAGCTCGCGGAGGCCCTGCTGCGCGTGATGGGACGCGCCGACCTGTCGGTCGAGCACGGTCCCGCTCGCGCCGTCAACGGCGTCACCCGTCGGTTGGCCGACGTGGCCGCCGCGCGGGCGGAGCTCGGCTGGGTGCCGACGGTCGATCTCGAAACCGGCCTCCGGCGGCTTGTCGCGTGGTGGCGGGCCGATCGCGACGCCATGGAGGCCGCCCGATGATGCCGGTGATGCGTCCGGCGCTCGGCGAGGCCGAAGCGGAGGCGGCCGCCGAGGCGGTCCGGTCCGGTTGGGTGGCGCAGGGTCCGCGGGTAGCCGAGTTCGAACGCGCCTTCGCCGCGCGGATCGGCGCGCAGGAGGGCGTCGCGGTGTCATCGTGTACGACGGCTCTGCATCTTGCGCTCATCGTCGTCGGCGTATGTCGAGGTGACGAGGTCGTGGTCCCGTCGCTGTCCTTCATCGCGACGGCCAACTCGGCGCGCTACATCGGAGCCGACCCGGTCTTCGCCGACGTCGATGCGGTGACCGGCAACGTCACCGCGGCGACGGTCGAGGCCGCTCTCACGCCGCGGACCACCGCGGTCGTCGTTGTCCACCAGGGCGGCGTACCGGCCGACGTCGACCTCATTCGCGATCTCGTCGAGCCCCGCGGGATAGCCGTGGTCGAGGACGCTGCGTGCGCGATCGGCTCGACCTACGTCGGGGAGCCGGTTGGTGCAGGCGCGCGCGTCGCGACGTGGTCGTTCCACCCACGCAAGGTGCTGACAACCGGCGAGGGCGGGATGCTCACGCTCGACGACGAAGCCGACGCGCAGCGGTTGCGGCGACTACGCGAGCACGGTATGAGCGTGAGTGCGGCCGATCGGCACGCCGCTGGACGCGTCGTTCTGGAGAACTACGTCGAGGTCGGCTTCAACTACCGGATGACAGACGTCCAGGCGGCGATCGGGTTAGTTCAGCTGGGCCGCCTGAATACCCTCATCGACGAACGGCGACGGCTGGCAGCCCGCTACCAGGCACTTCTCGGCGAACTACCCGGCGTCAGAACCGTCGCGGACCCGGCGTACGGGACAACGAACTATCAGTCGTTCTGGGTCCTGCTGCCAGAAGACTTCCCGGTCCGCCGCAACCAGCTGCTGCAACAGCTCGCCGACAACGGCATCAGCGCGCGACGGGGGATCATGGCCGCACACCTGGAACCGGCTTACGCCGGCCTGTCGTCGGCGCCGCTACCGGTGACGGAGCGGCTCACCCGCGACAGCCTGATCCTCCCGCTGTTTCCCGGAATGACGGAGGAAGAGCAGGACAAGGTCGTCGCGGTCGTCCGCCGCGCAGCGGTGCGTGCGGCATGATCCGCCGGTCGGACGTTGTGCTCGTCGCGGCGAGTGGGCTCGCTCGCGAGGCCGCCGTTGCCATCGACGCCGGCAGTCGCTATCGCGTTCGGGGCATCGTCGACGACGATCCATTCACCTGGGACACCGATTGCGGCGGCCATCGCGTACTCGGCGGACTCGATGCGCTCGCGCAACTGCCCCGAACCAGGGTTGTGGTGTGCGCCGGAAAAGGTGCCGCGCGGCGTGCCATCGTGCAGCGGCTGCAGCAGATGGGCATCGACCGTGACCGCTTTGCCACCGTCATCCATCCGCGCGCGACTGTCGGTGCCCGGTCATTTGTCGGTGCCGGGAGCATCCTGCTGGCCGGAGCGGTCGTGACGACGGACGCCCGCGTCGGCATGCACGTCGTCGTCATGTCGAACGCCGTCATCACGCACGACGACGAGCTACACGATTTCGCGACCATCTGTAGCAGCGTGACTCTTGCTGGTCGCGTCACCGTCGAACCGGAGGTCTATGTCGGCGCATCCGCGGCGGTGCGCCAGGACTGCACGCTCGGCGCGGGCGCTGTGATCGGCCTCGGTGCCGTGGTGTTGCGAGACGTTCCGGCCGGGCAGACGTGGGTGGGCAACCCGGCGGCCCAGTTGGGCGTCTCGTCCGCGCAGACATCATTGACTGCTGAGTACGGGGGCTGATGTGCCGGTCATCCCGCTGCTCGACCTTGCCGAACAAAACCGTGAAGTTGCCGACGACATCCGTACCGGGTTCGACGCAGTGCTCGCCGACTGCGCGTTCATCGGAGGGAAGGCCGTCGACAGCTTCGAGGAGGACTACGCACGCTATGTTGGCGCCGCGCACTGCGTCGGTGTCGCCAACGGCACCGATGCCATCGAGATCGCACTGCGTGCAGCGGGCATCGGCGCAGGTGACGAGGTCATCGTCCCCGCCAACACGTTTGTCGCCACCGCCGAGGCCGTCGTACGTGCGGGTGCCGAGCCCGTTTTCGTGGACTGCGACGACGACTTCCTGCTGATCGATCCGGCTCGGATTGCCGAGGCGGTCGGCCCCCGGACGCGCGCTGTGATCCCCGTGGATCTCTACGGGCAGGTTGCACCCATGGACCAAGTCTCTGCCGTTGCGGCGGAGTACGACCTCGTGGTGATCGAAGACGCAGCGCAGTCTCAAGGGGCCCGGCAACTCGGGCAGCGAGCAGGGACGTTCGGCCTCGCAGCTACGACCAGCTTCTATCCGGGCAAGAACCTTGGCGCCTTCGGCGACGCCGGCGCGCTGCTGACGTCCTCTGCGGAGATTGCCCGCGCGGCGCGCCTCATCGGCGCCCACGGCAGTGTCGTGCGCTACGTCCACGAATGCTTCGGCGTCAACTCGCGGCTCGACGCGCTACAAGCTGTCGTCCTGAGCGCGAAGCTCGCGCGCTTGGACGGATGGAACGCGGCCCGACGAGAGGCCGCCGCCCGCTATGACGACGTGCTGTCACAGATCGAGGGTGTGCGCTTGCCGCGCACGCTGCCCGGCAACGAGCACGTCTGGCACCTTTATGTCGTACGCGTGCCGCATCGCGACGGCGTCCTGGCCCGGCTCAACGCGGCGGGCGTCGGAGCGGCGATCCACTACCCGGTGCCGGTTCATCGACAACCCGCGTTTGCGTCGGCGCGGCGCGGCGACTGCCCAGTAGCTGAGCTCAGCTCCCAACAGATCCTGAGCTTGCCGATCTATCCGCATCTGACGGCGAGTCAGCAGGACCGCGTGGCCGCAGAGCTTGCTGCGGCGTTGCGTTAGGCGGCCACGATCGCCGTGACCTCGCGGCAGTCGCCACACTTGCCGGCGTCGTCCAGGCGCCCGCCGCAACGACAGACGTAGCCGACGACGCGGGCCGGGTTCCCAGCGACCAGCGCATGCGCCGGCACGTCGCGAGTGACGACCGAACCGGCGGCGACGAACGCGTCGCAGCCGATGGTCACGCCACACACGATCGTCGAGTTGGCTCCGATCGTCGCACCTGCTTGCACCATGGTCGGGAGGAATTCGTCGCGGCCTCGCTTGACGTGCGCACGTGGGCGCAAGTCGTTGGTGAAGGTTGTGCCTGGCCCGAGGAACACGTCGTTCTCCACTGTCACGCCGGCAAAGATGAGCACACCGTTCTTGACGGTGACATTGTCGCCAAGCCGGACCCCACCTTCGACGAACGCACAGTCGCAGATGTTGCAGTTCGCGCCTATCTGTGCCCCCGCAAGCACATGTGCGAAAGCCCAGATTCGTGTTCCGGCGCCTACGTCAGCGCTTTCGCACAACCCGGCCGGGTGGACGAAAAAATCGTTCACAACGGAACCCTCCACTCGGTATCAAAGCGACGACTGGATGCTCCCCGCTGTGTACGTGAGTAAGTGGTGACGCCTGGCGATACGACGTATCTTGCCCAGCAGGCAATCCCTCTGATTTTTGGAGGGGTTGTCCGTTGATAGACACGATCCGCACATTCGGCCGCGAGCGGGCGCCGATGGCCTGGCGCAACGATTGCCAGCCATTAGAGGTGCAGCTCGGCGGCGTACATGTGCAGGTCATGTCCTCCGCGACCTTGCTCGATCTCGTTTCACAGCGACTCATCTCCGGTCGACCGCTGTTCCTTGCTTCAGCCAACCTTGACCATGTGCACCATTTCGGTGCAGGGTCCGGCCGCACCGAGGTATGCCGCAGCGACGATCTCGTCGACTGGCTCGTGCTCCTGGACGGGATGCCGCTCGTATGGCGCGCACGCCAGTTGACCGGTGCACCATGTTCCCGGCTCGCCGGCGCTGATTTGTTTCCGGCACTGCTCGGCCGAGCGGGGCGAACGGGAGCTCGCTTCGGCGTCCTCGGTGGTAGTGCGGAGATGCACGCGGCCCTGCGTGCCGTCCTCGAGCAAACGCAGCCCGATCTGCGCATCGCAGGCATGTGGTCCCCGAACAGAGCTGAGATTTGCGACGGGGCAGCGGCGCGGCGCTATGCCGACCAGATCCGGGACGCGGGCGTCGACGTACTCGCCGTTGCGCTCGGAAAGCCACTGCAAGAGGCGTGGCTGTACCGCTTCGGCGCGTACACGCAGATTCGGGTCGGCCTTGCCTTCGGTGCGGCGTGTGACTTCCTTGCCGGGATGTCAGAACGCGCGCCTGATTTCATGCGCGAGCGCGGGCTCGAGTGGCTGTTCCGGTTGTCGCATGAGCCGCGCCGGCTCGCGGGTCGCTACCTCGTTCGTGGTCCCGCTGACCTCACGCGACTGATGCTGGATTCCCAGCCTCCAACTCCAACGAGCAGCGTCGCGCCCCGAGGAGGGTGAGGGTGGACTCACGCGTAGCCATGGCTAAACGAAAAGACGTATTCGTACTTGACGACGAGCCGCTTGACTCGGGCATGGTCGGGCCTATACAGGCGGTGACCCGACGCCCGCTTGTGCTGATCTTGCCGATCCTGGTTCTGCTCGTCCCGGCACTGGCACTGGCCTTCATGCGCACGCCGATGTACACGTCGCAGGCAAGGCTGGTGGTTGGCGACTTCTCCTTCTCGTCGCAAGCTGTCCCGGGTTACGTGTTGGCGGCACAAGATCTCGCCGGCACCTACTCCCGGCTCGCTTCCGAGGGTGTCGTCGTGCAGGAAACCGCACACCGGCTCGGGATTGCCCCCGGCCGAGTGCAGCGCGCAGTGTCGGCGTCCCCGATCGTCGGGTCCTCGGTGATCATCGTGACGGCCTCTGATCACGACGAGCAGATTGCCACCAGCATTGCGGGCACGACAGCGACCGTCCTCACGGAGGTCACCAAGTCCTACGGCAAGGCGAGCTCCGACCTGCTCAAGCAGTACGTGCAAGCGAACGTCGACGAGCAGCGGGCGTCGCATTCGATGACTGCGGCGAACTCGGCGTACGAAACGGCTCGTGCGATCTTTGGCTCAGGCGCAGAGCAGACCAAGGCGGCCTTCAACCGAATGCTTCTGGCCCGCGCCACTTTCCAGAGTGCGCAGCTGCGGGTCAACTCGATCGGCTCGGCATACCAGCAGGCGCAGAGCAACGACGCCAGCAGCGGCGGCGCGGTGCAGCTGATCTCACCGGCGGTACCTGTCGGAAGCGACCGCCGTTCGAAGATCGAGCTTGCGATCATCGCCCCAATCCTCGCCGGGTCGGTGATCGGTGCTGCGCTCGCGACCTTCCTCGCCAACCGGCGCCGTGTTGTCCGGGCATGAGGTCGCACGCACTGCTGGCGCTGCCAGTCGTCATACCCGCGCTGTACCTGATGCGGTATGCGACGCCGTTCTTGTTCCTGTGTCTCACGCTCGTTTCGGAGGTCTTCTCCGGTTACTGGAAAAACATGGGGATCCCGATCCCGCTGGATCGAGTCTTCCTCCTGATCTGCCTCGCGTTGCTCGCCCGAGACCATCGCGCGCAACTGCTGCGGCGCGTGATCCGCTGGCGGCCCATTCACATGCTGCTAGCCCTCCTGGTCGCGGTAGCCGTGAGCTCGGCATTCTGGGCCGGAACCTGGCGGTCGCGCGTTGGCGTCTACTCCTTGCTCGACCGCCTCGGCATCGTGCCGTTTCTGCTGTTTGCACTCGCGCCGGTGCTGGTGCCGGACGAGCGTCGACGCACACAGTTGCTCATGGTCCTCGCCGGCCTCGGCGCCTACCTCGGGCTCACCACGCTGTTCGAGGCGGTAAAGCTGAACGCGCTCGTCTGGCCGCACTACATCAACGACCCGTCCATCGGCATCCACTTCGGCCGCGGCAGGGGTCCGTTTGCAGAAGCGGTGGCGAACGGGCTGGCTCTGTTCGCCACCGGTACGGCGGCGGGCATCGTCGGCTGGCAGCGACAGCGACGGCCGGAAGGTGTGGTGTGCCTGGCCATCTGCGGCTTGTGCACGGTCAGTCTGTTCTTCACACTGACGCGCGCAGTGTGGCTCGCGGGCTGCGTGGGCATCCTTGTGGCCGCCATCGCCGCGCGGCCGGTGCGGACCGTCGTGGTCCGCGCTGCTCCGCTCCTCGCGGTCGCGATCGTGGTGGCACTGCTCGTCATTCCAGGGCTGCGTACCGCCACGCACCAACGCACCAGCGACCAGCGGTCGATCTGGGATCGGCTGAACACCAACAACGCCGCCACTGCAATCGTGGCCGCCCATCCCCTCACCGGCGTCGGCTGGGAAGGCTTCGTTACCGCCGCACCCTCCTATATGCGGCAAGCGGCGAGCTATCCGCTCACCGGCGACGACCTCGAAGTGCACAACGTGCTGCTTTCCCACGCCGCCGAGCTGGGACTTCCGGCCACGGCTCTGTGGCTGGTCTGTCTCGGCGGCTCCGTGGGGCTTGCGCTGGTGACACGCGCCGAGGGAGATCTGCAGCTGTGGCGTCTCGGTCTGCTCGTGCTCGCGATCGACTGGGCGGTCACAGGATCGTTCACGCCGTTGGCCTATGCATTTCCGAACCTGCTGCTCTGGCTGTGGACCGGCATTGTGTTGACGCCTTATCTCAGCCGCTCGGTCAAGCCTTCGGCACGCTGGCTCGGCGCGAGGGCGTCATGACGACGCTCCGGTTGGCCTATCTCGTTCCCACGTACCCCGAGCCGAGTCAAACGTTCATCGGACGGGAGATCCGTGCGATCGAGGCGTGCGGCGTAGAGGTGCACAGGTTCGCCATCCGGTCATTCAAGGGAAGGCTCGTCGACGGGCAGGACATCGCCGAGGCTGCACGCACGACGGCCGTGCTCGACCTGTCCGTCATCAGCATCACGCTTGCGGTTGCACAGTGCGCGATGAGCACACCGATGACCTGGCTGCGAACACTGTCCAGTGCATTGCGGCCGCTGTTCAGCTCGGAGATCAGCTTGCTCCGACGCTGCGCCTATTTCGCCGAGGCGTGCGTGCTGCGACGACTGCTGCGAGAGGCCGACGTGGGGCACTTGCACGTGCACTTCGGCACCAACGCTTCGACGGTCGCGCTGCTGTGTCGACGACTCGGCGGGCCGCCGGTGAGCATCACCATGCACGGCCCCGAGGAGTTCGACCTGCCAACGGTGCTGCGGCTGGGACGAAAGGTCGTTGAGGCCGACGCTGTTGTTGCGATCAGCGAGTTCGCCCGAAGCCAGCTGCTCCGCTGGACTCCGCCGGAGCACTGGAACCGGGTGCACGTCGTTCGCTGTGGCTTGGACGAGCAGCTGCTGACTGCTCCGGTTGTGCCGGTGCCGGTTGCTCCTGCGCTGACGGCCGTGGGCCGGCTCGTCGAACAGAAAGGCCAGCTCGTGCTGCTGCACGCAATGGCCCGGGTCGTCGCGCTCGTGCCCGACGCGCGACTCACGATCATTGGCGACGGTCCGATGCGTGACGAGCTCGAGACTGCGGTCCACGAGCTGGGGCTCGCGAACAACATTTCCCTGATAGGTCTCCAACCTGCATCGGTGGTGCGTCAGTCGATCGAGGCGTCGCGTGCGCTGGTGATGCCGTCCTTCGCCGAGGGGCTCCCCGTGGTCGTGATGGAGGCTCTTGCCCTGCACCGGCCGGTGGTCGCGACGCAAGTGGCGGGCATTCCCGAACTCGTCCGTCCCGGCATCAACGGCTGGCTGGTTTCGCCGGGCTCGGTCGAGGAGCTCGCGTCCGCGTTAGTCGAGGTGCTGTCCGCTTCATCGACCGAGCTGGACCGGATGGGTGCGGCCGGTGCCTGCCGGGTCGCGGAGCGACACCGGGCGTCGCTGGAGGCCCAGCGGCTGTTGGAGGTCCTGACGGGTGCGGCGAACGGCTCCCGGCAGGAGGCGGTGGGGCCATGTGTGGGATAGCCGGTCTCCTCGGCGACGTATCGGCGGTGAACCGAGCGGCGGTCGATCGGATGTCGGCGGCGCTGCACCATCGCGGTCCCGACGACGCGGGCGTCTGGACCAGCGAGCCTGACGCGGCAGGGCGCGGGTGCATCCTCGCGCACCGGAGGCTGTCCATCCTTGACTTGTCGGACGCCGCGCACCAGCCCATGACCGATGCGACCACCGGCGCCACCCTTGTGTTCGGCGGCGAGATCTACAACTACGCGTCTCTGCGCCGCCGGCTCATCGACGCCGGGGCGTCATTCCGGTCGACCGGCGACACCGAGGTGCTGCTCCGCCATCTCTCGGCGGCGGGGGTGGCCGGGCTGGCGGAGCTCCGGGGAATGTTCGCGCTCGCCTTGTGGGACCCCCGGGATCGTTCGCTGCTGCTCGCCCGCGACCACTTCGGGATGAAGCCGCTGTTCGTCTGCCGCAACCCTGACCCGAGCGGGTCCTGGTCCATCGCGTTCGCGTCCGAGATTCGGGCGCTGCTCACGTCCGGGTTGATGCCGCAGCGCCGACTGAGGCCGGAGGCAGTCGCTGCGGCGGTCTGGAACGGCTTCGTCATGGGTCCGCAGACGCTTGTCGAGCATGTCGACCAGGTGTCGGTCGGCTCTTTTGAGCGCTACGACGGACGCGGTCATCAGGTCGCTGCCGATGCGTTCTGGTCGCTCACTCCGCCTGACTCACACAGCGCGGACGAGGCCGAGCTCGAGGCTGCGTTGCTCGAGTCGCTGTCGCTGCACATGGTCAGCGATGTGCCGGTCGGCGTGTTCCTGTCCGGCGGAGTTGACTCGTCCGCTGTCGCCAACCTGACGCAACAGGCAACAGCGACGCCGATCCACACGTTCACGCTCGCCATGGAGAGTCCCGAACGCAGCGAAGCCGCCGCAGCCCGCCGGATCGCGGCGGCGATCGGAACGGAACATCAAGAGATCACGCTGACGGCTGCACACTTCACCGCAAACGTGGAGTCGGCGGTGGCCGCGCTGGACCAACCCACCTTCGACGGGCTGAACACCTACTACATGTCGCGGACGGTCCGCGATGCCGGTGTCACTGTGGCTCTTGTCGGCACCGGCGGGGACGAGCTCTTCGGCGGCTATACGTCGTTTCGGCGGCTGCCGGCGCTTTACCGGTGGGGTCCGCCGGTGGCACCAGCACGACGTTCGCTGGGGTCGTTGACGCGCTTCGCTCCTCGCCACCTTCAGCAGCCGATCGCCAAGCTCGCCGTCGCACTCGATCACCCGCGCGACCTCGTCCGGCTCTACCAGCTCAGCTATGCCATGTTCGAGCCGGACGTCCACGCGCAGTTGCTCCGCACGCCGATGGATGGGCACGGACTCTCGGACTCGATGTACGGCCGTCTCGCCGCAGACATCCGTGGACGTACGCCGCTGTCCGCAGTTGGCGTCCTCGAGCAGCGATGCTTCCTTGGCGAGCGACTGTTGCGCGACAGCGACGCCGCGAGCATGGCGGTGTCACTCGAGCTGAGGTTGCCGTTCGTCGATCATGTGGTCGCCGGGGTCGCCCAGCGATTACCGGACGCGCTGCGATTCGACCGTGTCGGCAGCAAGGCGCCGTTGCGTCGTATCGGCCTGCGCGGTCTGCCGCCTGACCTGTTCGCCGGCCGGAAGCGCGGGTTCGAGCTGCCGATCGACCAGTGGTTGCACGGTCCGCTGGCAGGCGTCGTAGGCGAGGTGCTCACTGATCGAGGCGCAGTGAACGCGGCCGGTCTCGACCCGGCCACTGTCAGCGGGTTGTGGCGGGCCTACCAGTCCGGAACCACGCAGCTGTATTGGTCGCGCATCTGGTCGCTCTATGTCCTTGTCCGCTGGTGTCGCACCTACGGAGTCGTGATGCCATGAGTGCTCCCGCCACCGCTGGTGTTGGCCGTCGCTACTGCCTCGTCAGCCCGTGCCGCAATGAAGTCAAGTACGTGCGGACGACGCTCGACACGGTGATCGCGCAGTCGGTTCGGCCGGCCCGGTGGGTGATCGTCGACGACGGGTCCACCGATGGCACCTCCGCGATCCTCGAGGACTACGCAAGGCGCCACCCGTGGATCAGCGTCATCCGCCGCGAGGACCGCGGGCGCCGGGTGCTGGGCAGCGGAGTCATCGAAGCGTTCGACGAAGGCTGGTCTTCTGTGGATCAGACCGCCTTCGACTACGTCGCCAAGCTGGACATGGACCTGCGGCTGCCGCCGCGCTACTTCGAGCTACTCATGTGCCGGATGGAAGAGCAGCCCCGGCTCGGCACCGCCAGCGGTAAGGCCTGGTTCTCATCGGCTCGAGGCCCGGTCAGCGAGAAGCTCGGTGACGAGAACTCGGCGGGGATGACGAAGTTCTACCGCGTCGAGTGTCTTCGTGACATCGGTGGCTTCGTACCCGCACTGATGTGGGACGGGATCGACGGGCACCGCTGCCGCATGCGTGGGTGGATCGCCGCCAGCTGGAACGACCCGGAACTGCGCTTCGAACACCTGCGTCCGATGGGAACGAGCGACCGTAGCTGGTGGATCGGCCGCGTGCGCCATGGCACCGGCCAGCACTTCATGGGCACCGGCGTCGTCTACCTGCTTGTGAGCGCGCTGTACCGCGCGACCAGACCGCCGCGAGTCTTGGGCGGCGTCGCGATTTTCTGGGGGTACTGGCGCGGGGTGCTTCGTCGAGCGCCGCGTTACCCGGACATGGAGTTCCGCCGGTTTCTGCGCCGCTACCAACGAATGTGCCTCCTCCACGGCAAGGCGGCGGCGACCGACCGCGTGCAGCGGGAGCGGGCCACGATGTGGGCGTCGCGATGGACATGATCGGCGACGAGCCGGCGGAGACCCTGGCTGCCGTCCTCCCCGTCTCCGTGGTGATCCCCTGCTACAACCGGGCCCACCTGGTGGGCGACGCGGTGCGGAGCGCGCTCGAGCAGTACCCGATGGGCCCGGCCGAGGTGATCGTCGTCGATGACGGCTCCACCGATGACAGCGCAGACGTAGCCCGTCGTGCAGGTGCCCAGGTGATCGGTCAGCCCAACGGCGGCGAAGCAGCGGCTAGAAACACCGGGCTGCGCGCCGCGGAGAACGACTGGGTGGCTCTGCTCGACAGCGACGACTTCTGGTTGCCCTGGCACCTCGCCACGTTGTGGCCGCACCGGGACGGACACGTGTTAGTGGGCTCGGTAGCCCGCGTCCTCCCGTCCGGGCGCACCATCGGCAACCGGCGCCGGGAGACGACGGTGCTGCGCAACCCGGCCGACCTGTTCTGGCCGGACAACCCGGTGCTGCCCAGCACGACGCTGGTCCATCGGCCCTCGGTGCTGGCCGCAGGCGGATTCCCGAACCTGCCACTGGCAGCGGACATCGCGATGTGGTCGCGGTTGCTGGCACACGGGAGCGGCATCGTCGTACCCGACATCACGTGTCACTATCGCGAGCACTCGGGGCAGGTCACGGTCGACATCGACGGCATGGCGGCGACGCTTCGCGAGTTGCTCGCCGATGCCGGCGGCGAGGCCTGGTGCACCCGACGGCTCGTACGACGGGTAGAGACACGCATTCACTGGGATCGCCTCCGGACGGCGCAACGTGCCGGCGACCTTGCTGCGCTTTGGCACGAGGCGCGCTGGCTGAGCGCCGGGCCGCCTCGCTGGGATGCGCTTTGGCGGTTGCTGCGCTTCCGTGCACGAGTGCGCTCGGTGACGCCGGCCACGGACCTGGCCTGAGACGCATGACGAACACAGTCAGCGTCGTCATCCCCTGCTACAACTACGCCGGCTACCTGGCCGGCTGCGTCCAGAGCGCCCTTGCCCAGGACGGGGTCGATGTCCGCGTGCTCGTCATCGACGACGCATCTTCCGACGACTCGGCGCAGGTTGCCGAGCTGCTCTCCCGCCTCGATGAGCGGGTCGAGGTCCGGGTGCATGCGGTCAACCAGGGACACATCCCCACGTTCAACGAGGGACTGACCTGGGCGAGTGGTGACTACACCGTCTTGCTCTCGGCTGACGACCTCTTGCTCCCGGGTGCGCTGCGCCGAGCCGTCGACGCCATGAACCGGTTCCCCCGCGTCGGCCTCGTCTACGGACATGCGATCCGGCATCGGGGGGTCGACCGGCCAGTGCCGCGTTCCGGGGCGCCGCGTCGTCGGGTCTGGCCGGGGGAGGAGTGGATCCGGTTGCGCTGCCGGCAAGGTGTGAACACGATCTGCTCGCCGGAGGTCGTCGTCCGGACGCATCTGCAGCGCGAAGTCGGCGGCTACCGGATCGACCTGCCGCACACGGGCGACCTCGAGATGTGGATGCGGCTGGCGGCCCGGTGCGACGTGCTCTACCTCGGTGGCGTTGACCAAGCGGTCTACCGCATCCATGCGCAGAGCATGAGCAGGACTGACTTTGGCTCGGTTGTCGCGGACCTCCGCGAGAGGCAGGCGGCATTCGACGCGTTCTTCGCGAGCGACCCTCCAATCAGTGAGCCGGACCAGTTGAACGCACTGGCGCGTCGTGCGCTCGCGCGGGAGGCGCTCTCGCTCGCCTGCCGAGCCTATGACCGGCGCAACCCGCTCGTCCCGGTCGATGACCTCGTCGCTTTCGCGACGGCGGCCTGTCCCGACGCCCGTCAACTCCCGGAATATCGCGGCCTGGCCTGGCGACGTTCGGTAGGGACCCGGCTCACGCCGTACCTCCAGCCGCTCGCCTTGCGCGCCAACCTGCGTGCAGTACGACGGCGTGCGGACCCGCAGCTGCGTAGGTGGCGCGGTGTCTGACGTAGCGGTTGCACCGACGGTTCGCGACAACCTCGGCAGCCGCGCGGTGCGGGGGGTGCTGTGGGTCGCCGGCTCGCGAGGAGCCGGACAGGCGATCCAGTTCCTGAGCGGCATCGCCCTGTCCAGGCTGCTCACGCCGCGCGACTTCGGCCTGATCGCCAGCGCCTACGTCTTCGCCGGGTTTGCCAACTTGCTCACCGACCTCGGTCTCGGTACCGCGATCGTGCAACGACGGGAGGTGACTGAGCAGCATCTCTCCAGTGCGTTCTGGCTCAACGCCGTCACCGGCGTCGCCCTCACCCTGCTGGTCGGTGCGCTGTCGCCATTCATCGCCGACGTCATGCACGCGCCAGAACTTCGCGGCTTGACGTGGCTGATCGCGTTGAACTTCACGCTGTCGATGACCGTCGTACCGTTTGCGCTGCTGGAACGCGCGATGCGTTTCCGAGTTATCTCGATCATCGAGATCAGTGCCAGCGCGCTCGGGTGGACCTCGGCGATCGTTGGCGCAGCCACCGGTCTCGGCTACTACAGCTTGGCGCTTGCGACGTTGGTGCAGACGGCGGCGACCAGCACCGGTGCGATCGTCGCGGCGCGTTGGGTGCCGAAGGCCCGGCCGACCGTGGGGGCCGCCCGCGAGCTGTGGCGCTTCGGCGGTTGGCTGACCGCGCACAACATGGTCGAGTACTGGTCCAGCAACACAGGCACGTTGCTCATCTCGGCAACGCAGAGCAAGGCAACGGTCGGCTTCTACAACCGCGCTTACAACCTCATGTTGCTGCCAGTCAATCAGGTGACGATCGTCTTGACGCGCGTGATGGTGCCGGCGATGTCCGCGCTGCAGGATGACGACGAGCGAACCCGATCGGCATACAGCCGGGCGCTGGGGCTGACCGCGCTGTGCACGTTTCCGCTGCTGGTCGGAATCGCCGCGACCGCCCCGGCGCTCGTCGAATCGTTGTGGGGAAATCAGTGGACGTCGGTGGCGCCATACCTGCAGGTGCTGTCGATCGCCGGGATTCCCTGGTGTCTCACCGGCAGCGCCGGCTGGATCCTTGTCGCCCGTGGGCGCACCCGCCGGCTCTTCGTCGTCGGCGTGCTGGACACCGCTGCCACCATCATCGGCTTCGCCATCGGCATTCACTGGGGCGCGATGGGCGTCGCGGTCTCACTGCTCGTGAAGGCGTGGTTGATCGCGCCGGTGATACTCGGTATCGGGCTGCACCTCGTGCACGGCCGGTTGCGCGATCTGGTGCCTGTCGTTGTACGCCCGGCTGTGGCGGCGGGGCTGATGGGGGCGGCGGTCTGGGTGGAAGGGCAGGCGCTACATGCGCTTCCGCCACTGCTTGTGTGTGCGGCCCAGCTTGTGACGGGAGCAGTTGCCTACCTGCTGCTCGCGCGGACGGTGGCGCATCCTCAAGCGGAGGTCATGCGCGCCGTGATCGCTGACCAGCGTCGGTTTCGGACAGTAGACACGCAGCTGCCCCGCCCACCGCAAGCGGCGAGCGGGGCAGCCTCTACATCTTCAGAACTACCAGTTAGAACGGCGGGTTGATGACCTGCAACTGACCCCACGGCATGTTGTTGAACACGTTGTACTCGGGCTGGCCGTTGAAGCTACCGGTCAGCGGGTCAGTGCCCGAGTGGCCGGTGTTCTTCCAGTCCCGCGGGTCCTCAGTCGGAATCATCATCGCGCCACCCTTGTCCGCGACGATCAGGCCGTACTTCTGCATCGCGACGAACACCATCTTCGCGAAGGGCGTGAGGCTGTAGTTGTTCACGTTCAGCGACGGGTTCAACCGGAACCAGGTCCCTTCCGGGATCGAGTCCGAGTTGTTGCTGCCACAGTCCGTGCGGTTCGCCGGCGGCACCATCGTGTTGCAGTCGACAACGGCGATCGGGATGACGTGGTTGATGGCGCCGTTCTGCACGTCCATCAGCGTCGGGATCGTGCCCAGGTAGGGGATGCCCGTGGCGGAGCTGCCGAAGTTCGGCGGGAACAGCCCCGGCTTTGCCGTGCTGACATTGGTGAGCTTGCCGCCCCAGCAGGCGACCCAGCTCGACGTGCCGGTCTGACGCGCCTGCCAGAACTCCCACTCGCTGTTGGTCGAGGCCTGATAGACGATCAGCTCGCCGTCGCCTCCGGTTGCCGGGACCGCCCCTGCGGGGATCGGCACCTGCGTGCCCGTGTTGGAGAGGAAGTTGTTGCAGCCACTGGCGACACCCATCGTGACCGTGGGCGTCGACGAGTCCGCGACATAAGTCGGCTCCGCGTAGGCACCGTCGTTGATCGAGACGTTGCCGTAGTAATTGTGAATCTGCGTGCTGAAGTTGTTGACCAGCGTGCTGGAGTTGGACTTCAGCGTCACGCTGCTCGGCAGCGGCACCGCCCACGAGGCCTGGAACGGGTTACCGCACAACAGCTGTCCGGCTGCGTTCGCGCAACCGCTCGGCGGCGGCGTGGTCGCGGTCGGCGACGGGCTCGGGGTGCCCGTAGGTGACGTGGTCGGGGACGGCGTCGGTGAACCCGTGGGTGACGTCGTCGGGGACGGGCTCGGGCTGTCGCTCGGCGATCCCGACGGGCTGCTGCCGGTGTCCGGGACGAACGTCAGATCGACCCAGTAGTTCATCGAGTGGTAGCTGTTCGTCGGGAAGCCTCCGCTCCCGTACGTGTACACGTCGTTCTGCCCGGCGTCTGCGTGCAGCGGTCCACTGTTGACGCCGTTGCTGGCGAAGTAATACGCGTCACCGGAATAGTGCCCGGCGTCGGTGTGGTACGACGCCACGTACGTCGTGTTCGCCGCGATGTGCACCGGCGTAGCGAACGTGACATTCTGCCAACCCGACGAAGACTCGCTGGTGAATGTCGCCGTCGCGAGCCGGGTGCCGGAAGAGCTCCACAGGCTGCCGGTGTGCGTCCCGGTGTTGGCGGTGCTCTTGTAGTACCGGATGCCCGTCACAGTTCCGGGCACATCGCTATGGAAGCGGACGCCGAGTTCCACGGCCTGTCCGTCGTTTCCGTCCGTCTGCGTCGGTACTGCGGAGCTGGGCCAGAGGCTGATGGCCGTGCTGGACGGTGCAGTCGCAGGAATGACCTCGACCGCGGCCAGGTCGAAGCGGTCGCCGGTAGGCGCGGTGTCGTTCACCGTGACTACCTGTCCTGCCGTCGTCGTGGCGTTGACCTGCTGGGTCCAGAACGTGTCGCCACTGCTTGAAGCTAGGTATTCATGCACCTTCGTCTGCCCGGAGGGCACACTTCGCGCGACTGCTCTGTCCCAGTCCGTACCGACGCCGAAAACGAGCGAGCCGCTCTGCTGCGGCGTGAGTGATACGGAGGGCGCGCCGGAGGTCGCGGAGCGGCTCGTGGCCGCGCCGATTCCGACCGCGTTGCTGAAGCCGACGACGGTCATCGATCCCTGGTAGCTGCCGGTCGCACGATTTCCTGTCACCGAGCAATTGCTCACCGGCGATACCGCGTTTGCCATCCAGGCTTCGGCCGTACCGGCCTGCCCGTTGGAACGAATCGCTCGCTGCCAGGCCAGACCACAGCCGGACACGGACGAGAACGACTGACGGGACCTGGACGGGCCGTCAGATCCGAGGAAAGCGACGAGCAGTTGAGGGGTCGAGGTGGAAAATGCCGGGCTGCTGATGCTGCTCGCGGCGTTGGTCTGGTCTTTGGTGGTGAGTACATTGCCGGACACGGTCGCCGCCGCATTGGACGTCACCGGGCTCACGATGAGCACGGCGCCCGCCATGCACGTGGCCGCCCCGATGGCGGTGGCCGCGCGGCGGCGGCCCTTCGGCGTACGGAAGCGCCACCATGACGCCTCCGGATGGAGCAAAGACATTTCGAGCCTTCCTTGTCGGGGGTAAATCGATCCCGCGACGAAGGCTTCGACTCGTTCGGAAATTGCTGAATGCGGAAGCGCAGCGTGAGACGCGTCTCACGCTGCGCTGTCAGGGAAACTCACCCGTTTGGGCTAATGGCGCTGGGCCAGCCGGCCCGGCGGCTACTCGACGGAGGCGATTGCGCCCAAATCAGGACATGTGCCGAAGACAGAGGGTGGTGAGGCTGTGGACGCCGAACCGGGCGTCACGCAGTGCCGCTGCCGGACCCACCTTGTGCGCCATGACGCGGAAGGTCCGGTAGCTGGCAGCAAATGCGTCGGCCTCCCAGGACGGAGGTCGCGGCCGGGCTGACGTGACGAACGCGCGACGCTCCGCGCCGGGCTGTTTGGTGACGTCGGCCATCACAAGCGCCATGCGCAGGTGGTTGCCGCAGCTGTTGACCGCTGCCGCCGTGGTTGCCGAGGACGGTAAGGCTGCGGGAGTCGGAGCGGCCTGTTGCGCGGCTGGCGACGAGTGGCCTGAATGGTGTGGGCCAGGCGACTGTGGCGAACTGCACGCCGTAAGCGTCAGCGCAACACCGGCGGCTAAGGCTGCCGGTAAGCGATTCATGGCTGTTGTGTGACGTCGCATCCGGCCTCGTTGATGCGCAGATTCACATGCTTGACCTGGCCGGGCGGCAGGTTGAAGGCGAAGTCATGGCTTCCGCCACCCCCGACGTTTGCCCCTTGAGTCTCGTTGGCGTTTGCCTCGACCGTGACATCAACAAACGCGCTAAAGGGTGGTGCAACGTGAACGTTGACCGCGTTGCCATTGCCCGACCAGTGGGCGAGCTGCGCGTCGCACTTGGCGGGTCCATTCTGCCGCTTCTCGAGGCCGGGCGGCACGTCATTCATGAAGTTCGGCCCTGCATCACTGGGAGCCGCGGCCGGTGTCACGACGGCACGGCCGGCGCTCTTGTCTGCGCCGGTTCCGCACGCGGAAACTGCACCAGCGATTAGCAAGCTTCCGATTACAAAACACGACAAATGTCTTGGCATTGCTAGCCTTTCAGGCCGCCGACGTAAAGCAAGAGTCCATGGACGCGACTAGTGATACTGCTGTTGCGTCTGTCCCGTATCACTGACGCAGAACGCCCGGTCTAACCAGTTGCGGTGCGTCCGCGGACGCCCGAACTGTCGGCACACTTCCCTGCACCCGGGTGATTGCATGGACATGATCAGCGGCGGCCGCGCCAGCAGGTTTGACGGAGCGCGGACCTGGCATCTGTTGCTGCGCCGGCGGCGCGTCGCCATAGTTGCGGTGCTGTCCATCGCGTTCGGTTTACCTGTCCTTTTGGCCGGGACCTCCAGCGCTGCCAATCCTTGTGGGCCGCCCGTTGTCAGTGTCATTGCCTGTGAGAACACCCAACCCGGCGACGCACCAAGCGACTGGCAGGTCTCCGGCGCCGGCGATGCGAGCATCCAGGGGTTTGCGACGGCGATGAGCGTCAACGTCGGGCAGACCATCAACTTCAAAATCAACACGCCCGCACGCAGCTACCACATCGACATCCTGCGAATCGGCTACTACCAGGGCAATGGTGCACGAAAGATCGTGTCCGGGATGAAGCCGACCGCGACCCTCCCGCAGAGCCAGCCCGCGTGCCGAAACGACAGCGCACCGACAGGGCTCATCGACTGCGGCAACTGGGCAGTGTCGGCGTCCTGGGCCGTGCCGTCGTCAGCGGTGTCCGGGCTCTACATCGCTCACCTGGTTCGCGACGACACCCGCGGCAGCAGTCAGATCCCGTTCGTCGTGCGCAACGATGCGAGCCACTCGGACCTCCTCTTCCAGACATCCGATGAGACCTGGCAGGCCTACAACACGTATGGCGGCAACAGCCTCTATCAGTGCACCGTCAACTGCCCCGCGGGCAATCCAGAGGCGTACAAGGGCGCCGCCAAGGTGTCGTACAACCGGCCGTTCCACAGCGGCGCCGACGACAACGGCCGCAGCTGGTACATGTACGCCGAGTACCCGATGATCCGCTTCCTGGAAGCCAACGGGTACGACGTGTCCTACACCTCAGGGCTGGACGTCGGCACGTCAGCAGGCGGTGCACTGCTCAACAACCACAAGGCCTTTTTGTCGGTGGGGCATGACGAGTACTGGTCGGGCGCGCAGCGAGTCAACGTCGAGGCCGCTCGTGCCAAAGGACTGAACCTCGCCTTCTTCAGTGGCAACGAGATGTTCTGGAAGACGCGATTCGAGCCGAGCATCGACGGGTCGAACACCGCCAACCGCACGCTGGTCACCTACAAAGAGACTCATTACGACACGCCGGTCGACCCGACCGATCCGCCCACCTGGACCGGTTCCTGGGCCGACCCGCGATTCAGCCCGCCGGCAGACGGGGGACGACCGCAGAACAGCCTGACGGGGCAGCTCTTCGTTGTGAATGACGGGACGACCGACATCACTGTCCCGTCGACGTTCAGCAAGTTGCGGTTCTGGCGCAACACGGCGGTCGCGAACCTTGCGTCCGGGCAATCCTTGACGCTCGATCCCGGCGGTCAGACGTTGGGGTACGAGTGGGACGAGGACGCCGATGATGGTGCACGACCGGCGGGGCTGTTCGACCTGTCCTCCACCACGTTCGCCGCCAACCAGGTCTTTGTCGACTACGGGAGTCAGGTTGCGTCAAGGACGGTGACCCACAAACTGACGCTCTACCGCGCCCCCAGTGGTGCGCTCGTTTTCGGCGCGGGCACCGTGCAGTGGTCGTTTGGACTCGACAGTGGGAACCCCATTGGCGACTCGCCGGACAGGAACATGCAGCAGGCGACCGTGAACCTGTTTGCCGACATGGGCTCGCAGCCGTACGCGCTCATCTCCGGGTTGGTGACGGCGACGCAGTCGACCGACACCACGGCGCCTACCTCCAGGATCACGAGCCCTGCCAGCGGCGTCAGTGTCGCCGACGGCACCAAGATGACGATCAGTGGCACCGCCACGGACACCGGTGGCGGCGTGGTGGCCGGCGTGGAGATCTCGACCGACGGTGGGACGACATGGCATCCCGCCGTCGGGACGGGCAACTGGTCCTACACGTGGCTGGCGCATGGAACTCCGTCGTCGACGATCAAGACGCGGGCCGTCGATGACAGCGGCAATGTCGAAACGGCGTCTGCCGGCGTCACGGTCAACGTCTCCTGTCCGTGCTCAGTGTTCGGGACGAACGCGACACCGACCGTGGTGGACTCCGGGGACGGCGGTTCTCTCGAGGTCGGCATGAAGTTCCGCTCTGACGTTGCCGGCACAGTCACCGGGATCCGGTTCTACAAGAGCTCGGCAAACACCGGCACCCACATCGGCAACCTCTGGACCTCGACCGGCGGCAAGCTTGCGACCGGCACGTTCACGAACGAGTCCGGGAGTGGTTGGCAGACGCTGACCTTCGCCAGTCCCGTGAGCATCAGCGCGAACACCACCTACATCGCGTCCTACTTCGCGCCCAACGGGCATTACAGCCAGGACTCGGGTTACTTCTATCCGCACCCATCCCCGGAGCCGGACGGCAACGACTCGGTCGACAGTGCGCCGCTGCACGCCATACGAGACACCGGCGGGACGCATAACGGCGTCTTCACCTACAACGGCAGCTCGACGTTCCCGACGCAGACCTTCAACGGTGAGAACTACTGGGTCGACGTGGTGTTCTCGCCGGGTAGTGGTGGTGGCGGTGGCGGCGGGACGACGCCGCAGGTGACGTCGACGTCGCCGGCGAGTGGTGCGACTGGTGTGTCGACCGGCGCGACCGTGACGGCAACGTTCAACGAGTCGGTGCAGTCGTCCTCGATCGGGTTCACGTTGCAGGGTCCGGGCACGACGAACGTGCCTGGCACGGTCAGCTACAACGACACTTCGCATACCGCAACGTTCACGCCGAACGCTGCGCTGGCTAACAGCACCACCTACACCGCAACGGTGAGCGGCGCCAAGGACGCGAGTGGCGTCACCATGACCGCGCCGTTCTCCTGGACGTTCACGACGGCCGCTGCGCAGGGTGCCTGTCCGTGTTCGATCTTCTCGGCGACTGCGACGCCGGCGAACCCGAACGTCAACGACGGCAGCGCTGTCGAGCTGGGCGTGAAGTTCCAGTCGGACACGGCCGGGACGATCACCGGGATCCGGTTCTACAAGAGCACGGCCAACACCGGCACCCACACCGGCACTTTGTGGTCGGCCAGCGGCACTCCACTCGCGACGGGCACGTTCGCGAATGAGACCGCGAGCGGCTGGCAGACGTTGACGTTCTCCAGCCCGGTCAGTATCAGCGCGAACACCACGTATGTCGCCAGCTATCACACGACGACCGGTCATTACGCCGGCGACAACAACGGGTTCACCAACGCCGTGAACAGTCCACCGCTACATGGCCTCGCTAGCGGTTCCAGCGGCGGCAACGGCGTCTACGCCTACGGCTCCGGCGGCTTCCCCACCAACAGCTTCTCCAGCACCAACTACTGGGTCGACGTCGTGTTCTCGACGGGAAGTGGTGGGGGTGGCGGCGGTGGTGGCACGACGCCGCAGGTGACGTCGACGTCACCGGCGAGTGGCGCGACCGGGGTATCGACGGGTACGACGGTGACGGCGACGTTCAACGAGTCGGTGCAGTCGTCGTCGATCGGGTTCACGGTGGCCGGTCCTGGGAGCACGAATGTGCCGGGTGCGGTGAGTTACAACGACACCACGCACACGGCGACGTTCACGCCGAATGCTGCGCTGGCGGCGGGTACGACGTACACCGCAACAGTCAGCGGTGCGAAGGATGCCAGCGGGGCGACCATGTCCGGGCCGTTCACGTGGACGTTCACGACGGCCGCTGCGCAGGGTGCCTGTCCGTGTTCGATCTTCTCGGCGACTGCGACGCCGGCGAACCCGAACGTCAAC
>Ga0207652_10000121_pt1 | contig 85376 bp, 70 predicted proteins | sample KBSC63BmetaG_FD_184334 | JGI IMG/M metagenome (GOLD analysis project Ga0207652, IMG submission 184334) | Corn rhizosphere microbial communities from Kellogg Biological Station, Michigan, USA - KBS C6-3B metaG (SPAdes) (version 2) | ecosystem: Host-associated > Plants > Roots > Rhizosphere ... | reverse complement strand
CAAGAGCAAGGGTGTCGTAGGTGACTACGAATCTGAAGGAAGCTGGCGGCAAACATTCGAGCCTACGAACAGGAACTGTATACAAGGCGGGGCGCAGTGGGAGATGTTGTATAACAAACAAAAGCCCCATACTGTATGGAACTGCACAACGTAAATACAGAGGCTTCATGAATGGAAAGCGGATAGACTTACCCTGGGAGATCTGATAATAATCCGACGATGGCAAGAGCGAATGTCAAAGAGGAAACAGATGTTAGAGCAAAGAATAACATCATGGTATTATTAGAAGTCAGCAGAAGTCATATTAGGCGGGAAAAGAAGCCGAAAAAAAAAAGAAAAGAAAAAGCGGAAGCATTCACGAACGCCGAAGGACTGAATGATTAAAATGGGGGAAAGGGTAAAGTTTTAAGGTTGATGCTGAAAGCCGAACCACTTAAGAGAACTACTTACTTGAGGATAGGTCGGAAACTGAAAGTAAAAAGTAAGAGGAGCTTAATCAACCTAAACATATAACTGAGTAAATCATGTTAATCAAACCGCCGTGTACCGAACGGTACGCACGGTGGTGTGAGAGGACAGGTAGCCAAATAATGGCTACCTTCCTACTCAATTTCTATCTATTTTATAAAAATAGAAATCTCTGTTTTTTATTTGTTTGCTGGCATTGGAATTTGAAATTCTTTTAAATATTCAATACTGAAATGTCAATTTTTTGAAGCCTGTTTATATTTACAGTGAACAAACAAATAACCTGAATTTTTATTTTTTAATCGCATTTATTTTATCAGATTGTCATTATAGTAAACAGACTTTTTTCAGAGATTTATCTTTTGTTTTAAAAAATTCCTTTCTATAAAAGTGATTTCAAATCGTAAACTTACCATTCACAGTTGTCGTTAATTTACTATTTGTACAGTAAATACAATATCCGTAAAAAGAGGCAGTAATGCGCTTGTGCAACATCCACAATGGCTATATCTTTGTTCTCAGAAGTTGATTGATGTTCAACAAACATTAATCGCAAAATCCAAATCCATTGAAAAGAGACCGGTTCCTTTAATCCAGGAAAAACCAATAAATCCGATATCAGTCAACTTCTTTTTTTATTAATTCAATGCCTTAGAAAAACATAATTATGCCAATGAAAACCGGCCTCAAAACTGGCCCCAAAAATTAGCCTGAGAAACCATAGTCCCACAGGAGAATTTATTAAAGAACTTCCGCAAAAAATGTGGAAGTTTTTTTATTTTAAAGGCGTTCAAAGTCTTTCAATTTATTTTCACTTAGCAGGGCGTAAAAAAAGGCAACCCCGAAAAGCTGCCTTTTTAATTCATTTACTGCAAACCTATAAGCCGGATTTTGTATTCCGTTTGGCAACGGAAGGTTATCATTTATCTGGCTGTCACATCACTGTAACAATCTTGCTGCCTACCCTTCAGCATCGGACGAGCAGCCCTCAAACGCTGATATACGTGGCATTGCAGTACACAAGGTTTACCCATAATTACAATCGCTTGCAACTATCGTGAGCTTTTACTTCACGTTTTCACCCGTTCCTATTTCCAATTAAATTGAAAATAGATGGTTATTTTCTGTGGCACTTTCTTCCCGATATAAAACCGGAACCGGCTATTAACCGGTGTGTTGCTCTACACTGTCCGGACTTTCCTCCCCGATTTTCATCGGAGCGATAACCCGGTTTGCAGCATTCACAAAATTACCAATTTTAAAATGAGGATTAATAATCTAATACTGAAAAAAAATCTCTGTGGCGCCAAAGCCAAAATCATGATGATACTGATTGGCAAAAGTTCTCACTTCCTTTTTTGATTTTAATATTTCATGAATTTCATTTCGAAGTTTGCCGGTTCCTATTCCATGAATCACAATGAGATTTGGTTGTCTGTGAGCAATGGCCAGAGCATAGTATTTTTCAAAATTTTTTAATTGAATAGTAAGGATCTCAAAATTGCTGAGGCCTTTCCAATTGTCCGTTAATTTTTCAATATGCAAATCCACTACAGACCGCGCCGGCTCAAGCATTTGCTTCGTTTTTGATATTTCATAAAGTTGACCATGAGAATTGTGATAATCCAGAATTACTTCTTCCGTTTTATTGGGATATTTTTCAAAAAGCAAAAAAGAAAATGTGGGTTCATTTTTTAATTTCATGTCTTCAATCTTTTGAAATAATTGTTTGGCTTTTATTTTAAAAGATGTTTCAAAGTGCAGCGCTTTTTTCTTATCCGGATTTGACAGAAAAAAATCGAATTCAAATTTTGGTGCATCATTCATTTCTTCAAAAGCAATATCATGAAGATAAAATTCATTAAAAGATAAAACGGTGTTCGTTAAGTGAAATTCAGCTGCGCCTTTAAATTTTATTTGGTAAACAAACTGATAAGACTCGTTAGTTTGATTAAGTAAATAAATTTTAAATTTATCAACTACGTCATCATCAAAAACATCTTTTTCAAACACCGGCAAAAAAGATAACCACACACCGGAATAAACGTGATATTTTTTGGTAACTTCTTCTTTCTTTAAATTATCTACATATACTTTTTCTTTTTTAGGAAAAACAATTTTTTTTTCAGAAAATCTTTTAAAATAGGGAAAATCAATCTGATCTAAATATACAGGAAACCGAACACCACTCACATCTATCAACAGCATTTCATCACTTATAATTTCCACCACTTCGCCCTCTTCCTGTGAATGTAAAAGCAATACAATATCGCCCAACTGATATTTCATAAACCAAAGATAACTGTTTGAAATTTTAAAAAATTAAACTATGGGAAGAACAAATATTTATATCAATTTTGTCAAAAAAGCATGAGATAAAAAGCAAGTGAAACGGTTGTTCCTACTGCATGGTAGCATTTACGTATTCCTGTTGACAGGAGTAATTATTCAAAACAGTTCTTGACAAAAGTAAATTAAATGTTTGCCTTAAATTTATTTCTGAAACGAGGAATTAGCATTGGAACTTTTGAAATGTATTGCTCATAATTTTTTCCAAATTCAATTTTTAATTTCTTTTCTTCAAAAACAATTCCGATCAAAACATAGAGAGTCAAAAGCGCCGCTGCGATTAAATTATTGAGGAAAGGAAAAACAAAAAATAAGCCCCAAACGAAAAGAATCGTGCCCGAATATAAAGGATGACGAACGAAACGGTGAATGCCATTTACTTTCAGTTCTGAGGCTGGCACTGGCGTAAATATTGACCTGACGCCACTCAAAAGCATAAAGTATTTTTTGATAGAAATAAACATGACTATAATTCCCGGCAAGACCAAAAGGAGAATCGCGAAATATTTCATCAGAAGTGATTCTATCAGGATCGGACTATCAAAAGAATATTGAAAATATAATAAACAACCCAGAGTAATGGTGGCGAAAATTGAATAAGACAAGCGATAATAGCGAAAATATTTTTTTAATTTTTTTTGAAAATATACTTTTACAGATGTTGCTGCAAGCATGCTGTGAATTGCATAATAAAAAATCCAAAAAAATATGAGAAGGAAATGATTCAAAGCCTAAAGTTGAATAGTCAAAGTTAAATTAAGTGAATTAACCTTCAACAATCAACTTCTTCTTCCTCTTTCTTGTCCCTTCGATATTTGGTAAAAAACCGGTTATTATTCCGATAAGTGGCAGAAAAGAACAAATGTGAAACACATATAAAATGCTGGTTTTGTCGGCAAGATTTCCCAATAAAGCTGAGCCAATTCCGCCCATTCCAAAGGCAAACCCAAAAAATAATCCAGACACTAATCCGATTTTGCCAGGAATTAGTTCCTGCGCATAAACCAGGATAGCAGAGAAGGCAGAAGCGAGAATTAATCCAATAGGAACAATTAAAATTCCTGTCCAGAAAAGATTGGCATAAGGTAATAAGATAGAAAAAGGCGCGGTGCCCAAAATGGAAAACCAGATAACGTATTTTCTTCCAAAACGGTCTCCCAGTGGGCCGCCTATTAATGTTCCTGCGGCTACAGAAAATAAAAACACAAATAAATAGATCTGTGAAGTTTGTATGCCGACATGAAATTTATTGATCAGGTAAAAAGTAAAATAACTGGTAAGGCTGGCAAGATAAAAATATTTGGAAAAAATTAAAACGAGTAAAATTGAAACAGAAAATGCGACTTTTCTTTTTGAAAACGAAGGATGAATAACGATCGTCTTTTGTTTCTGTTTTAATCTTCTTCTGATCACATGTTCTTTATACCAATTACCCACTTTTGTCAAAATAAAAATCGCTAACAAAGCAATTAATGAAAACCAAACGATGCTCATTTGTCCATGCGGAACAATGATCCATGCAGCAAGTAGCGGCCCTATTGAGCTTCCCAAATTTCCACCTAGCTGAAAAATAGATTGTGCTAAGCCCGGCTGAATTCCTGCTGCTGCATGTGCCATCCTTGAAGACTCAGGATGAAAAATTGATGAGCCAATACCAATCAGAGCGACGGAAACCAACACAAGATGAAAATTGTGAGACAGGGATAAAACGATTAAACCACTTAGTGTAAATCCCATTCCTGTGGCAAGGGAATAAGGCTGCGGTTTCCTATCAGTATATAAGCCCACAAAGGGTTGTAACAAAGAAGCGGCCATTTGAAAAGTGAAAGTGATAAGCCCAACTTGCGCAAATGATAAACTATAATTACTTTTTAAAATCGGGTAAATGGCTGGAATTAAAGATTGGATTGTATCATTTAATAAATGCGAAAAACTGATGGCAAATAAAATTGGATAAACTGTTTTTTCGAGCTTGCTTTCTAATGTTACAGAAGAATTCATTTTTCAATTTAAAAACTACAAATTTAGAACAAGATGAGAGAGTAATAAAGGGAAAGAAAAATCTTTTCTCAAAATAGGTACCGTAAACAAACATTTTAAGAGAATTTCTATTTTTTCATTATCGTAATACTTATAGTAAAACAACTTTTAAGCATCATTTTCATTCTTGTTTTGTGAAAAGAAAGCCTGTCTGGCAAATAAATTGTGGCTTTTATACTAAAAATCCTATCATGTATCCACTGTATAATTCAAAAGATTTAGATCCGTTACTGGAAGATATTGATGATCGTCCCATTGTAATGTTGGGTGAAGCATCACATGGTACACACGAATTTTATATCTGGCGCGCGCAAATTTCTAAAAGATTAATTGAAGAGAAGGGTTTTAATTTTATAGCAGTGGAAGGCGACTGGCCCGATTGTTACAAAATAAATCGTTTTGTAAAAGGATATAAAGAAGCCGGAGATAATATTGAAAATATTTTAAAAAGTTTTGATCGCTGGCCAACGTGGATGTGGGGAAACTGGGAAGTGGCGGGACTGGCAGAGTGGATGCATGAACACAATAAAAATTTATCAGCCGATAAGAAAATTGGCTTTTACGGATTGGACGTTTACAGTCTTTGGGATTCGATGAAAGCGATGATGCATTATTTGGAAAGTGAAGATCCGCAGGCGGCGCAATCGGTGAAAAAAGCGATAATTTGTTTTGAACCTTTTAATGAAAATGAACAACAATATGCGAAATACACATTAAACGATTCCGGTTGCCGCGATGAAGTTTTAGCGTTGTTAAGAGAGATCCGGATGAAGGCACAATTTTTAGATGGCGATCGTGAAGCCGGGTTTAATACTGAACAAAATGCATTGATCGCGGTAAATGCAGAAAAATATTATCGCACCATGATTGCCTTTGATAATGAAAGCTGGAATGTTCGTGACCGGCACATGATGGAAACTTTAGACAGGCTAATGAAATTTCATGGAACAAATGCAAAGGGAATTGTATGGGAACATAACACACACATCGGTGATGCGAGAGCTACAGATATGAGCCGGCAAGGAATGGTAAATATCGGCGAGCTGGGGCGTGAACAATATGGCGAACAGAATGTTTACCTGGCAGGCTTTTCAACTTACCAGGGAACTGTAATTGCGGGCGAAGAATGGGGGGCGCCAATGGAAGTAATGGAAGTGCCAAAAGCAAAAAACGGAAGCATTGAAGCGAGCTTACACGCTGAAAGTAATAAAAACAGGTATCTGCTTATGAAAGAAGAAACTGATGAAACATATTTTACTAAAATTCCTCATCGCGCAATTGGTGTTGTATATAATCCGGCGGTGGAAAAATATGGCAATTATGTTCCGTCTCTTCTCCCGCAACGCTATAATGCACTGATATTTATTGACCAGACGAAAGCCTTGCACCCATTGCCATTGCATGTGGATCGAAGAAAAGTTCCGGAAACTTTCCCATCGGATTTTTAATTTTTTTTCAAAAGATCAGGGACAGGGATTTGCGAATTGTATTCCTGTAAGCATTTTACTTTTTACACCTTTTTTCTGAACCAAAACCTTGAATTTATTTCCCATATCAACCAATAATTTATTGATCTGAAAAATAAAGTCCTTGTTGTTTTCATCTGTATTTTCCATTTCTAATTTTCTTAAATAATTCATCAATCCTAATGAACGTAAAAAATTTGATTGCGAAGTAAAACCACAACAATCCAAACCAAATTTTTCACCCCAATGAACTAAGGCAGAAAAATTTACGTGAGCTGTAATATCCTGCTGGCCTATATTACAATAAAATGAATTATTTATTTCGTGACCTTTATAACAGAGAAGCGTGCCCGAATTTCGTTTGTCACCATAAAGATTGTTGGCTGAAAAACCATAATCGATTGTAAGCATGAAACCAGAGTTCAAATTTTCAGAAATTTCTTTTATCCAATCAATAGCCTGCAAATTTATTTCTGTGCAATAATCTTTTGCTAAAATAATATTTTGTTCGCTAAAATAATTTTTCAATTCTTCATCTGCAGGACGTAAAATTTCAATAAAATCATTTTCATAATCAACAAAAACTTCCATCAATTCTTCTTTCATTATTACTTTATGTACGGGAAAATTATCCAACAATTCATTCGATAAAATGCAACCATTTATCCCTCCAATTTCTTTGATCGAATTATACCAGCTAACTTTTTCAGAAAGCAAATTCTTTTGCTTTTCGCGCATTATTTCGCCCTTTTCAATAATGCAATAATGCACTTCATTATACAAATCCGGATTATTTTTTAAATACTTGAGAATGTCAAAACAGAGAGCGCCAGTTCCTGCTCCGTATTCAACAATGGTGAAAGGCTTTTTATCAAGCAACAACCACATTTCTTCCAGTTGTTTTCCAATCATTTGGCCAAACAAAGAACTCAAAACTGGACTGGTATAATAATCGCCATCTTTTCCGATTTTATTTTCGGAAGAATTATAATATCCGAGGGAAGGATAATAGAGCGCCATATCCATAAAATCGCGGAAGGAAACAGGGCCAGCCTCTCGAATTTTTGCCTTCAAAATTTCTGATAATTCCATTTTCTTTTTGTGGGTTTATTAAAAAACGGTAGCCCTACGAGAGGGCTACCTAAGTAAAACTTAATTTCTTAATCCTTTCGACAGCATTACCTGTATCAAGTTGTATGGGTATATTCTCAGCTTTTGCAAACACCCCTGAAGAAATAGTTTTTACCTAATCTTATAGCCATAATTTTCATGCCAGATTTAATTAAAAATTGAAATTTTTTCAATCTTGGTTGGCCCTTTTTGAGATTCGATTGAAAGCTCAATAAAGCTCATTTCAATTTTTGGAAAAGTCAAAATTCTTTTATGGCCAATAGTCGTTCCTGCTATTTCTTTAATTAAGCGATGATCTTTATCCAAAATTTTCAATTTAAATTTTGCACAGTGCTGACCGCCAGCTAAATTTTCTTTTAAAACAATACAATTTATTTTTTCGGGTTGATTTAATTCAATCTCAATGGATTGTGAATCAGGATAGAAAATAGTTTCGAAGGACCGATCATTTCCGTCATGCAGTTTTTTTATTATACTTTTTTTCTTATTTGAAATAAAAAAGACAGTGCTTCTTTTGGAAAGATCGATTGAAAAACTTTCGTCTCTCAACTTTTTAAAATTTATTAAAGAAGCAGAATCATATTTAGTAATTAATCCCCTTGTATCCGGCGGGACATTCAAAATTAAATTGGCACCGCGGCCAACACTTTTTAAATAAATTTCAAGAAGCTGTTCAGGAGTTTTTACCAGCGAATCTTCTTTTTTATGATAAAACCATCCTGGCCGGATACTCACATCACATTCTGCCGGAATCCAATTTTTCCCATAAATATTTCCTTCATTTAAAGTGTCGGTTGGCGGCGCTCCTATTCCTCTTCTAAATCCCGCAGTGTCCAAAGTATTCCAGTTTGTATTCCCCGCAAACCCTTTTTCGTTGCCGCACCAGCGCGCATCAGGGCCGATGTCACTGAAAATAATTGTATGGGGTGAAAGTTTTCTTACTACTTTTTCAAATCTTGCAAAATCATAAATCTGTTTCTTACCATTTGGTCCCTCGCCGTTAGCTCCGTCCCACCACAATTCCCAAATGGGGCCATAATTTGTGAAAATTTCTTTTAGCATATTTACAAAAACATCGTTGTATTTTGGCGTGCCATAAGCCGGATGATTTCTATCCCATGGTGAAAGGTAAACTCCGAATTTTAAACCATATTTTTTACATGCTTCAGATAATTCTTTCAACACATCGCCTTTGCCTTGTCGCCATTTGCTTTCTCTGACAGTATGCGTAGAAAATTTACTTGGCCACAAACAAAATCCATCGTGATGTTTGGCTGTGATGATAATTCCTTTTGCCCCTGCGGCTTTTGCAATGCGGCACCATTGCTCACAATCCAACTGTTTTGGATCAAAAACCTCTTCCTTTTCCGTTCCTTTTCCCCATTCCAAATCAGTAAAAGTATTTGGGCCAAAATGAACAAAAAAATAATATTCCATGTCCTGCCAGACCAACTGAGACTGGGTTGGAACAGGATTTATTTTTTTTTCTATTTGTGCAAAACCAATATGAAATGAAAAAAGAAGGATAGTAAAAATGGGTATCTTTTTCAACAAAAAACTATTTAATTTATGAAAATAGTAAAAATAAATGGACAGATATCTTTTTGGAATTTTTCGGCTTAGGAATTTGTAAAATATATGAAACAACTCCGGCAAAATAGAAAAAGTGTTTTCTCTTTGCTTACTATTGCAGCAATTACATTTTCATTCCCTGCATGTCCATTCCTTCCATGGGACTGGCTCCTTTTCTAAAAACATACTCACTTTGCAAAAGGTAAGCGCCAGAAGTTACTACCACATCATTTTCATGAATCCCAGATTTTATTTCTATCCTGTTTGCACTTTCCATCCCGGTTTCAACCATCACACTTTTAAATTTATTCTGTGAAGTTTCAATCCAAACCATCGCCATTTTCCCGTCTCTCAAAACCGCGTCTGATGGCAAAAAAAGCGCATTTACTCCGCCGGTTTTTACATTTATATAGGCCGACATTCCGGGTTTAAGTTCATTTTTTTTATTAGAAATATTGATTCTAATCAGATTGATTCTTGTTTCAGGATTTAATTCCGGATTCTGAAAAGAAATTTTTCCGGGAATTGTTTTTCCAGGAAGATCCGGAATTTGTACGGTCACTTCTTTTGCATTATTCAGTTGTGAAAGTTGCGTGGCATATACCTGCGCCTCAACCCACAAATCGGAAAGGCCTGTAAGTTTCACAACACTTCCACCTTCAGCAACATAATCGCCTTCCTGTAAATTTAATTGAGTTATATATCCTGAAGCAGTGCTGTAAAAAGTAGTTTTGGTATTTGCTAAAGTATGCTTGTTCAGATTCTTTATTTGTTGTTCGCTCAAGCCCCATAGCAATAATTTATTTTTAGCCGCGTCAATAATATCATCAAAATTTACCAATGAATTTCCAAGTGTTGCCTTCTTTTGTAATGCTAGCAAATATTCCTGTTTAGCGTTGTTTAATTCTTCACTGTAAATATCATAAAGCGGTGCACCTTTAGAAACATAATCTCCGGTTTTTTTAAAATATAATTTTTCAATTCGTCCACTAACTCTTGCGCTCACATCATTTATCTTGGTTTCATCAAAATTTAACGTTCCGGTCAAAATCATTTGATTGCCGATAAACTCTTTCCCGATGGTATCAACGTGAATATTTCCCAATTGCATTTGTTCAGGACTTAATTGAAGTTCATTATCATTTTTTTGAGCAGCACTTTTTTTAACTGCTGTTAGTTCCATGTGACAAATTGGACACTTCCCGGGTCTCGATTCCACCACTTGCGGATCCATTGAACAGGTGTAATAAACATCAGAGTTTGCAACTTCGGTTTTTGTTTTGTTTTTACATGAGGCAATCAGCAACAAGCAAAAGGCAATTAACGAAAGGCAAATCGTTTTATTTATTTTCTTATAATTCATTTTATGCTTTTTTATTTTTCAAATCGTTTGTTTTTTATCCGCTGCCTGACCTTCGGCAGTTACTCTACGTTTATAAATCCTTCGCTGTCAATTAAAAATTGCGCATTGACAGCGACACTATCTTTTGCATTTAAGCCATCAATCACTTCAATTAAATTATTGGTTGAAATGCCCGTTGTAATTGGGTGCGCTTTAAAAACCGCATCGTTTTTTACAAAAACAATTTTGTTTAACCCAAGAGAGAGCACCGATTCTTTTGGCAGCCAATTTGCAAATTTTGTTTCAATGTTCAAAATAGCTTTTACCTGGCTTCCTACGGGAATCATAAGCTTTGAATTATTCAAATAAATCCTGACTGATAGCGTCTTTGAATTGTTTTTATAAAACGGTTCTATAAAATCAATTTTGGAAAAAATCTTTTTATCGGGGGCGGTTTCTGGGGTAATCGTTATTGGCATTCCAACTTTTATCAATGAATTTTCGCCGTGAAAAAAATTAAGATTTACAAAAACATTATTCATATTATTTACCCGGAAGACCGGTTGTCCTTTTTCTACATACATGCCTTCTTTCATGGATAATTCATCTGTTACATTCATCGGATTTATTGGTTCGGATGAATTCATTTTTCCTGCTTCATGCACATGGCCGGAATAAGGGCTGTAAACGGTAACACTGAAAATTGTTTTGTTGGTCGAAACAACTTTTTGAATTTGATTTTCAGTCATTCCAAGCAATAACAATCTTTGTTTTGCTTCATTAATTAAAGTTGTATTTGTGGGATCATTTTTCAAAAGGAACAAAAGATTTTGTTGTCCGGTCAACAATTCCGGGCTATAAATATCCATGATCTTATCGCCTTTATGAATCGGTTGATAACGATACTTGATATACAATTTTTCTATTCTTCCCGCAACTTTTGAGGAAATAGTTTTCATAAATCTGGTATCATAATTCACACTTCCCAATGCTTCTAATTGTATTTTTTGCTTTGAAAATTTCACCGTTGTTGCCGGTATAGAAGAAATTACGGTGCTATTGTTTGATTGAAGCACAGTGGAAAGACTAATATTGGAAATTTCCCTGCTTGCATTTTCTTTTTTCACCAATGGCATTCCGCAAATGGGACAATTGCCAGGCTCTTGTTTTATGATTTGCGGATGCATCGGACAGGTGTAAATTTCGCTTTGGGATGCTTCATTTTTTTGCTGGACAGATTTCTCTTTGCAATCATTTAAAAGCAATATGCAAAGGATAAAAGGCAATAAGTAAATAAGATTTTTTTTCATCGTTAATTCATTTTATTTCCAAAACTTTGTCCAACTGCGCCTGCAGATTTAATAATTCCTGTAATTGGTCGAGGTGATCAAGCTGAGTCATATTCAGTGTTTGCCATGCATCAAACAATTCAAATAATTCTCCGGTATTTTGTTCGTAGGCCAATTGCATAATCTGATAATTTTTTTTCAATGCAGGAATAATATTTTCTTCAAATAATTGTAATTGCTTTTTTTTACTCTTGAAAGAAATCAGCAGACTTTTCGCCTCACCAGTTGCCTGGTTTATAATCACTTGTTTTCGTGCTTCAATGGATCGTTGTTCCCATTTTAAACTTTCGATGTTGGCTTTATAAGAACCTGCTGACCAGGGTGCTAAAGGAATTTTTACTGTCGCCATCAAGGAAAAAAGCCACGGCGACTTTCCAAATCCGGTCATGTGATCATACTCAATTTGGAATTGCGGTAATTGCTTTGCTTTTTCTAAATTCAATTCGAGCTGATTGGTTTTTAAATCCTGTTCTATTGCTTTAATATCGCTTCGTGATTGCATTAAATAACTGGTATCAATTGAAGCGTAAGTTTTAATCACGTAATTTGTATCAATCACAAAATCTTGATTACTATCACTATTCATTAATGTGTTCAATAAAATTTGTTTCTGCTTTATTTTGCTATTCAATTCCTCTTTTTGGTTTTCAATTTTTCCTAATTCCGCTTTGGCTTTGTAATAAGCATTCAGTTTTCCCAGATTATTTTTATATCGCAATTCCGTACTCTGAATTATAAAATTGAGCAGCTTTTCATTATCATTTAACACTGTTTGTTTTTTTTCTATAACCAGCCAGTCGTAATAATTTTTTTTTGCTTCGGTATATAATTCATTGAGTGAAACTTTTTTATTTTCTTTCTCTGCTGATGACAAAGACTGCAAATAATCCGCATTGGCATTTTGTTCTTTTTTATTAGGAAACATTTGCGAAGCGGTAATCATAAATGAACCCATTCCATTTTGAACTCCCATGGAAGTAGTGCTGAATTTAGTAAGATTTAAATTGTAAGGCACCATAAAAAAACCTGCACCAAACTCAGGAGGAGCCCAGCTTTTTGCACCTTTGGCGTCTTCGTTTAAAGATCGAATCTGCATGTCATACATTTTCATTTCCGGATGATTTTTTTGGATAATTGAAAATATATTTTCAAGATTCATTTTTGTTTGACCATAAGTGTTTATAGTAAACAAACAAATAATCGAGATTCCTATTAATCGTTCCATAATTTAATGTTTTATTTCAGAAGTTTATAATTTCTGCCTATCCACTATTTTATTTTTCACCGAAATTTCTCTTTTGCTGGATAGAAGGACAGGGAACATTTCCATAAGAGCAGAAAACGCAACAATCACCTGCTTTTGGTTTTAAAATTTTTTGGCATTGCTCACATTTATAAAAATATTGACAAGCATCCGTTGGCATTTGTTCTGTCTTTTGATGTCCGCATTGCGGACATGTGACTGTTGATTCAATGATGATTTCCATTTTTTATTTTTTAAATTGATTTCTTTGTAAAAAGTCGTTTTATGTAAGAAATGAATTTGATTTGAAATTATTTTTGATGGTTAGTGTTTTATCTCAGGCACGATAATTTTCCCATATTTCCTCAATTCATATTCTTTGCTCATTAAAAATATAATTGGCGTTACCAAAAGAATGTGAATAGAAGAAGTGAAAACTCCGCCAATCATCGGCAAGACGATTGGTTTCATTACATCGCTTCCTACTCCTGAACTCCATAGAATCGGGATCAATCCAAAAAGAATCACACAAACCGTCATTATTTTTGGACGCAGTCTTTTGGCTGCTCCTACAATCACGTATTCGCGCAAATCAGCCCTGGTAATGGTTTCCCTTGAATTGCCTTTTACCGCTATTAATTGTTGCATCGCATCATTCAAATAAATCACCATCACAATTCCCGTTTCCACTGCAAGGCCAAACAAAGCAATAAATCCAACTGCTACAGCAACTGATAAATTTACTCCCCAGAAATAAATCATAAATGCGCCGCCAATTAAAGCGAAAGGAATTGAAACCAAACTTAACAATGCTTCCCGCGCAGAATGAAAAGCAAAATACATTGAGAAAAAAATGATCAGCAATACAATTGGCAAAATGATCTTCATCGTTTTCTCGCTGCTGATTAAATTTTCATACTGGCCGCTCCAGTCAATAAAATATCCTTTCGGCAATTTGGTCAACATGGTGTTTAATCTGGACTGCGCTTCTTTTACAGTCCCTGCAAGGTCTCTGTCTCTTACATTAAATAAAACGGTTCCGCGCAGCAAAGCATTTTCAGAATTGATCATTGGCGGCCCTTCGGTAATTGCGATATCTGCAACGGCCTGCAAAGGAATCGGGCCGAACTGGGAAGTTTGAACCTGAAGATTTTTTAAGGCTTGCATATTATCCCTGAAATTCTGTCCAAAACGGGCATTCACAGAAAAACGTTGGCGTCCTTCAATCGTTGTCGTAAGTTTCATTCCGCCCAGCGCGCTTTGTATCACTGCGTTTACATCATCCACAGTTAAACCGTAACGGCCGATTTCGTCCCTTTTTATTTTAATGTCAAGATATTTTCCGCCGGTAATTGGTTCTACATACAAATCTTTTACTCCGTTTATTCCCTGCAATTCATTTTTTATTTTTTGTGAAAAAGCATATATCGTATCAAGGTTTTGTCCATACACTTTCACGCCAACATCGGTCCTGATGCCGGTTGAGAGCATATTGATACGATTAATAATCGGCTGCGTCCATCCGTTCGTAACTCCGGGAATTTGCAATTTGCTGTTCAGTTCATTTACAATATCTTCTTTTGTTTTTCCTGCTCTCCATTCCGATTTTGGTTTCAATAAAACGATCGTCTCAATCATATTGATGGGCGAATTATCAGTGGCTGTGTTAGCCCTTCCGGCTTTGCCCAAAACATTTTTTACCTCAGGAACGGAAGCGATAATTTTATCCTGAACCTGCAGAATTCTTTTTATTTCCGCGTTAGAAACATCCGGCATCATCACCGGCATAAATAAAACAGAACCTTCGTCTAAAGGCGGCATAAATTCACGTCCCAGGCTCAAAATGAGTGGAATACTGATCAGCAACGCAATAATATTAATAGCGATTGTTGTTTTGCGCCATTTAATGCAAAGCCGGATTACAGGTTCATAAATTTTCCCCAATCCTTTGTTGATTGGGTTAGAAGATTCGAGCGTAAATTTTCCTTTCAAAAAGAAGGAAATCAATACAGGTGTCAGCGTTAAAACGAGGATCGAATCTACAGCAATGATGAAGGTTTTGGTGAACGCCAAAGGTGCGAATAATTTTCCTTCCTGACCTGTAAGTAAAAAGACTGGAAGAAATGAAGCAACAATAATAATGGTTGAAAAAAATACACCTCTTGAAACTTGTTTGCAAGAACGTTCAATGATTCGCATTCTTACCGCTTCCGGTATTTTCAGGTAGCTCTTTTTGGGTAATTTATTTTTGAAAATATTACGCATATTATTTTAATTTATTAGCTGGATCGTTTTGCCATTGTGATAAATTGTGATACGCGTTTTCTGACATAATAATGCCATTGTCAACAATCACACCGATCGCCAGCGCAATTCCTGTGAGCGACATAATATTGGATGAAAAGCCAAATGCATTCAGTAAAATAAAACTGATGGCAACCGTGATGGGGATCTGGATAATAATGTTCAGTGCACTTCGCCAATGAAAAAGAAAGAGCAAAACGACCAGCGAAACGGCGATCATTTCTTCCAATAATTTCCCTTTGATATTTTCTACAGCGGCTTCAATTAATGTACTGCGGTCATAAGCGAATTTAAAATGGACGCCAGCAGGCAAACCTTTTTCTACATCTTTCATTTTTGCTTTTACCGCATGAATTACTTTATCTGCATTTTCGCCATAACGCATTACCACTATTCCGCCAACAACTTCACCTTCACCATTTTGATCAAAAATTCCCAGCCGTTCGCCGCCGCCCAACTGAACCGTTCCAATATCTTTTACCCTGACAGGAATGCCGTTGTTATTTGCAATTCCTATATTTTCGATGTCTTCTTTATTCTTGATATATCCAAGCCCGCGAATGATGTAAGACATATCGCTCATCTCAAATTTGCGGCCACCAACATCATTGTTATTGGCTTTCACTTTGTTCATTACATCGGTGAGCGGGATATTATAATATTGCAATTTCAATGGATCAACAACAATTTGATATTGTTTTTCAAAACCGCCAAAAGAAGCTATTTCAGCAACCCCGGGAACGGTTTGCAACGCAAATTTGATGTACCAATCCTGCAAAGTTCTTTGCTCGCCGAGATCTAAACTTTTAGCGTCTAATGTGTACCAAAGAATGTGGCCAACGCCTGTGCCATCAGGGCCGAGCGCAGGAGTAACTCCCGATGGAAGTAACCGCTGTGCATAATTCAGCCGTTCCATTACGCGGGTTCTTGCCCAATAAATATCTACGTTATCTTCAAAAATTACATAGACAAAACTCATCCCAAACATAGAAGTGCCGCGGATGTTTTTGACTTTGGGAATGCCCTGGAGATTAGACACCAAAGGAAACGTGATCTGGTCTTCCATGATCTGCGGGCTTTGGCCTTGCCATTCTGTAAAAACAATTACCTGGTTTTCCGAAAGATCGGGAATGGCATCTACCGGATTTTTTTGTATCGCAAATATTCCCCAGACAAACAAGCCTAACGCAATTATTAAAACAATATACCTGTTGCGGAGTGAAAGTTCAATTAGTTTATGAACCATTGTTAATTATTTAATTCGTTTCCCTTCAAATCAACTACGAACTTCGTAGTAACAAAAAGAAAGAATAATAAAGATGAAATGTAAAATGGACGTAGGATTGCTTATAAACAAAGCATGTCCAAGAAGGATGAAAAAAATCAGACTCTAAAAACGCGATTTAAAATATACCCCGGAACCGCATAATGCAATGGTGGCGCGTTACTCAGATTAGCAACTTCATTTTTTTCAGAAGGATAATTGATAATCTGGAAAGGCGAAGTAAACAAATGTAAATAGCAAAAATGTAAAGCAGGAGCCGTTACCACATCGCCGGCAACATGATTATCTTTTACTTTAAAGAATTGATATTTTGTTTTGCAACAATCGCTCATGCCATCATCGTTGGCGCAGTTCTGTTGCTGATCCTGTGTGATGGTAACCGTTACTGATTTTAATTTACCACAGCAATAAAAACTTTTCAGGCTTAGCCCTAAAGTGGAAAGAGAGTATATTCCAAGAAGTAATATGATGGTAATCTTTTTCAATGTATGCAAAGGTAGAAATTAATTATGTGACTGATGTGAATTCTGATTTTTTAAACCCATTACAGTAAACAAACAAATATTCAAAATTTCTATTTCGTTGTGTATTGCTTATTTATTTTCTAGCACTAAAATAAGTCTGATCATTTCCAGAAATCTCAATAGTAGTTTCCTTGGAATAAAATAGGATTTGATTTATGGCAATAACTAATTACGCTTTTGCCGCAGGCAATAAAAAACCAAAAGTAGTTCCCACATCTATCTTGCTTCTTACGTGAATCGTGTCTTCATGCGCTTCAATAATGTGTTTTACAATTGACAGCCCCAACCCGCTTCCACCGGCTTTTCTTGCACGCGCCAAATCAGTGCGGTAGAACCTTTCAAAGATTCTTGATAAATGTTCTTCTGCAATTCCATAACCGTTATCCGTAATTTCAATCAATATTTTTTTGCCATCCACTTTGTAAGCGCTTGCTTCAATTATGCCGTTTTGCTTTCCATATTTTATCGCGTTATCAATCAAATTGATGATCACCATTCGAATCTTTTCTTTATCCGCATAAACAATTAGTGGTAATTCACAACCATCTTTTATAAAACATTTTATTTTATGTTCATCAGCTTTTATCGAAAGAGATTCAAAAATTTCTTTGATCAGATCCTGGATAATAAAATTCTCTTTCAACAACAATTGTTCGCCACTTTCTAACTTTGTAATCTCATCCAAATCATCTAATAAATTTACCAGCCGGTCAACATTTTTCGAAGCATTTTCCAGGAATCTTTTATTCACTTCATTGTTATCCAAAGCGCCATTTAATAATGTATCAACATATCCCTGAATTGCAAAAATCGGCGTCTTTAATTCATGTGAAAGATTCAGTAAAAATTCTTTCCGGAAAATTTCATTTTTGCGAAGCAATTCCAATTCTTCTTTATGCTGAACCGCCCACTGCTCCACATCTTCATTCACTTCATCAATAGATTTCTGTGGTAAAATATTTTTAAAATAAAATTCTTCTTTCTTACTTGCTTTGGTCTGATAAATAAGTTTATAAATCAGTTTTATTTTCCTGTAAACAAATCGTTTTACTGTAAGAGAAATAATTAAATAACCGACAAGGAATAAAACAATAAATAGCAACAATGACGGCAACCATTTTTCGGAATAAAGATAAAACGAGATTGCAGCTAAACCGCTTATCGGCAAAGAAGTAACGAAGCCAACTTGTTGTGGAGAAAAATTCTTTTTTGCAAACATAATTAGCTGATTAGCTAATTGGCTAATTAGCCAATTAGAGTCCTAAAACCCATGCGAAAATTAATGGCGCAACGATCGTTGCATCACTTTCTACAATAAATTTTGGTGTATGAATATCCAATTTCCCCCAGGTGATTTTTTCATTCGGAACTGCACCGGAGTAAGAGCCATACGAAGTTGTAGAATCGGATATTTGACAAAAATAACTCCAGAAAGGAACGTCTTTCCATTCAAGATCTTGGTACATCATCGGCACAACACAAATCGGAAAATCTCCGGCAATGCCGCCACCAATCTGGAAAAATCCAAGGCCTTTTCCTGTTGATAATTCACGGTACCATTCCGTTAGTTGTTGCATATATTCAATTCCGCTTTTCATCGTGCTTGCTTTCAATTCTCCTTTAATGACATAAGATGCGAAAATATTTCCCATCGTACTGTCTTCCCATCCGGGCACTACAATCGGAATGTTTTTTTCGGCAGCAGCAAGCATCCAGCTATTCTTTGAATCTATTTCATAATACTGCTCCAGCACGCCACTCAGCAGCATTTTATACATATATTCATGTGGAAAATAACGCTCGCCCTTATCGTCAGCATCTTTCCAAATTTTATAGATATGCTGCTGCAATCTTCTGAAAGCTTCTTCTTCAGGAATGCAGGTATCTGTTACGCGATTGTAATGATTTTCCAATAAATCCCATTCTTCTTTTGGCGTTAAATGGCGATAATCAGGAACTCTTTTATAATGAGAATGTGCAACGAGATTCATAATATCTTCTTCAAGATTTGCACCTGTACAACTGATGATCGCAACCTTATCCTGACGGATCATTTCGGCAAAAGAAATTCCCAATTCTGCAGTACTCATCGCGCCTGCAAGAGACACTAACATTTTTCCTCCTCCATCCAGATGCGCTACATATCCTTTGGCCGCATCCATTAAAGCGGCTGAATTAAAATGGCGATAATTGTGTTCTATAAATTGAGAAACCGGCCCTTTGTTCATCTTAAAAATATTTTCGAGCAAAAATAAGATTTTAAAAGTTGTCTGGAACTGAAGGAGCTTTGAATTAGAAAACACTACTTTTTGATCAACTGATGTAAAGTTTCAACTGACATCTCAGTATCTTCGCTCTAAATTTTTCTTAATAATCCTTTTGGAAGTGGATCATCTGTAAAAAGCGGAATTTATTTTAGAAATGATGAAGTAAAAACAAAAGGAAGGTTTTCAGCCTTCCTTAATTAAAATTTTTAGGATAAAATAATTATTAGCTCTAAAATCTGCTTTAGAAAATATACCCTGTCATTGATTCATTGCCAGGCATCGTAAGCGGGCCGTTCCCTCTAAGATTTGCATAATCACCTGTACCACTTACAATCTCCCACCTTCCCTGGGGAGTAGGAGTGGCAAAATTGCATTCCTGATGAATTGTTATAGTTCCGTGTTCATCAGTTAGTAAAATTGAGCAATGAATCGCAACGTTACTTAATGGTACGACATTCATTATACTTGTTCCGGACGTTTCAATCGCACCAGTTGCGACAAAGGTTCCTGGATTGTCACCTGGCACGGGCATACCTCCAAAGGTCGTTACTGTGATGGTAACCGGCATCTTCATTGCGACCGGCTTTGGTGACACCCAGCTTGTTGTTGAAAATGCAATGAGCAAAAGTACTGCTACGGCAGAAAGAAATTTGTTTTGTTTCATAATTAGTATCTCCTTTTTTTTGTTTGATGAATGAATATTATTTAAAGAAAAAATAGATAATTCGTTTTCTCTAGTCCAATTTATTTGCATTGTTTTTTGAGATAAATTTTCCACTCTATCAGTTTTCTATCTCACTTTGTATTCATAACAATCACTTGTTAACACAACAGCTGCACTAATAGCATCTACTACCTGAAAATGAATATCAAATGCAGAACCTGATGGCACTGCAGCCACATTGCGCCATAAGTCTTCTTCTCCTGTTCCGTTTTCATCAGTGGTTATTGACTGCGGTGTTAGTCCCATACCAAGGGTGAGCCATGTAGTGCTGGTACAGTTGCCATCAACAACATTGATAGCATCAACGGCTCTCTGTAGCCAGTATTGGTGATTGGGTTCAAGATCTCTCACCCCTATATCAAGAGTTATTATTTTATCCGCATCATTATCCTGCCGGAACTTTACAAGCCCAAAGCCGTTACCTTCTCCACGAAGAACAACTTCCAGGTTAAAGGGAGGTTGCGCTGGCGTAACAGCCTTACTTTCATCATTAGCAGTAGCAACTTGGTTCTTTTGTAGAGTGGTGGAAGATTGATTAAATTCTTTCTGGCAGGACGAAAAAATAAAAAGTGTAATGCCAGCAAACAGTAGGCACTTTTTGGTTGAAGGTTTATTTAATGCTTTCATGTTTGAAAATTTTAAATGAAAAAATGGTATTTAATTCTTAATTAACAGTTTTTCATGAATCAGTACCTATTTTTTACGAAATATCCAATCCAGAATTTCTTTCCAAAAGAGGCCAATTACTATTGCAACAAGCAACATTAATATAGCCAGAAAGAAATCCATCTATTAAAAATAAGATGAGAAAACGCCTATGTAAAGCGGTATTTAGTCAATGGCGGGATAATGAGTGTGAAACAGAAGTATGATTTAGAGAATCAGCAATGGCAAACTTAGATAATGGGTCATTTAAGGTATTTCCTCCTGTTCCTTCTTCGCCTCTTTTCCCATACTTTGCCCTGTGTAACTGCTCTATTTAGAGCAATTACCCACCTGAAAGCCCTGGCAAATCTTGAAACATACAGGTATATAGCTGCAAAACAACTGGAGAAAGTTTGTTGTAAGCCGGTATTTAATGAAGTGGCAATGCCTCGCTGGTTTTTCGTTTGATGTGCAATGTTACGCTTGTGCCACAGGAATTATTTTCAGAATCGTACAAGTCTATAAATTCTATCGGAGAAACGAAACTATTTTCATTAAAATCAATTAATCTTTTTCGGGTTATATCAATCCCTTTTGATTGGTGGGATAATACAAAAGATGCTTTCCATTCCTGCTCTTTCTGCCTTCCAATACCGTTATCTGTTATATCACAAACCAACCAGTTATCTTTTATATTTACACTAATAATTATTTCTTTTTTTCCTTCTTTACGGCTTAATCCGTGCCACAAAGCATTTTCAACAAAAGGCTGTAAAATAAGCGGAGGTATTTTTTCAAATTCCGAAACTATATCAGGTGCAATAAATTTTTCATATCGCAAATACATATCCAACCTTAGCGCTTCAAGCTGAATATACAGGCCGACTGTTTCGAGTTCTTTATCTAAACTGATTACATTATTTTCCGAATTATCAAGCACCTGACGGAGCAATCTTGAAAAAGAACCAATGTAATAGATGCCTTCCGTTTTTTTATCATTGGCTACTAAAGCCTGGATTGAATTGAGCGCATTGTAAATAAAATGGGGATTCATTTGCGCTTTCAACGCTTTCATTTCAAGTTCTTTTAGTTGCGTTTGTATATATGCATCATGTTTTATTGTTTGTATCCTTGCTCTGAAAATGCTTACAATAAGGAATGAGGAAAGAGCAATAACAATTAAGCGAAACCACCATCTGTTCCAGAAAGGCGGCGTAATGGTAAAGCGGAAAATATCGGGCTGGCTCCAGCCTGATGCCTGGTCTTTTGCTCTTACCAAAAATTCATATTTTCCTGGAGGCAATTGAGCAAATGATACAGATTTTGTCTTTGATGGAATACTCCATGCAGTATGAAACGGCAATAATTTATAAGAATATTCAAGATTAGAATTTGAAGTTGAGAAATCAATGGCATTAAAAAAAATGCCAAGCGAATTTTCATTGTAATCCAATACAGGATTAAAAGGTAATTGAAAATAACTATACATAGAATCAGTTAGTTTACTCCAGTCAGTTTCTTTAAAAGCAAGCGCCACTTTTTCAATTATCACATGAGGTGGTTGTTTAGAAAGATGAATATTAGCTGGATTGAATTTTAATATTTTGTTTGGGGTAGATAGCAACACATTTCCTGCAGTATCGGTTATAAGCTTTTCATAATCGCTCCTGTTCAAACTGAGTTCCTCAGCCTTTGCATAATTAAAGACTTCCCATTTATCCGCTATGTTTTCCTGCAAAATGTCTAATCCTGTAGTAGTTGCAATCCAAAGCCTGTTTTGACGGTCGTTCGTAATGCACACGACATTGTTACTTTCTAAACCGTCTTTAGTTGTAAGATGAACTTTGAGAAATGGCAATCTATTTTTTGTAAAGCCATATTCATACAAACCCATGCCAGGAAAGGAAAGCCAAAAATTATTGTGCGCATCTTCATAAAAGAAAACGCCTAACTCAATCCCTTTTTTGCTGCCATCAATACCTGTTTCTTTTACAAGTGAAAAAAGATTATTTGATTCATCCAGGCAATACACTCCAACATCGTCAATGTATAAAAGCAATAAACCATTTTTTAGTTCATACACTCTTGTTGGCTTCACAACAGGGACGCCTGTATTGTGTGGAATAAACGTTGAAAATTTTGTGGCATTTCCAAATAACAAAGTAGAATCGGCGCAAATAAAAAATTGATTCCTGCTTTTTACATATTTCATATCATAAATATGCTCCGTTGTTTTTAACTTCAGGGCGGCAGAAAAATCTTCAAGCTCGTTTCCATTGAAATGTAAGAATTTTTTAAAGCGCGTTATTATCCAAAGGCTCTTTTTTTCATCAAAAGCAAAAAAATCTGCAGGGTCTTTATAATACTTTTCATTGCCAGAAGAATGCGGCGGCATTATCTTTTTACTGTGACTATCTGAGTAAATCACCAGGCCGCTTTTTGCACCACATGACAGGAATAACCTGTTATCAGGAAGTGGAACAATATTATCTATTTCATTTAAAAGAGCACTGTTCTTCTCATTTATGGTAGTGTAAGAAATATCTTTTATTCGCAACAAACCTTCTATTGTGCCAATCCAAACATTATGGCTCAAATCTTCTTTAAGCAAAGATGGATATCCGTATTGATTTACTTTAGAAAAAGAAAAATGTTGCCAGTCCCCTGGTTTTGATATTTGCAAAAAATTTTCGTTTTCCAGCCAAAGTCGTTTTTTTGAATCAACTAAATAAGAAAAATAACTTGTGGCATTTAATTTTTTTTTGAATAAAGGAACAAGCCGATGATTGCGGATGATATAAATATTGTTGATGGTACTCACCCAGATTTCGTTATCCTGCACAGACATCACATTGAAAATATATTTCCCGCGTTCTGAAAAGGAGATATGAAGCCATTTTCCTTCTTTGTTTTTGCAAAGAATATCATTGCCATAATTCACATAAAGTTCTTCATTCAATTCTATGATATTTCTGCACATATTATTTTCAAAACCGGGATAAAGAAGTGACTTTTTCCAAATGCTATCTGTAAATTCGTAAGCGCCCTTAATCGTAAGCGCCCAGAGCCGGTTATCTTTTGTTTCTATAAAATTGAAAACATAAATATTGTTCTGTTTATCATTTGCAGGATACGTTATAAATCTATTGCTTTTAAATTGCGCCATTCCCGCAGCAGTGCCAACCCAAAGCCGGCCATAGCTATCTTCAAAAACTGTATTTACGTGAAGTGAAGGTAAACCGTCTGCCAAACTATAATTTACAAATTGCCTGCCATCGAAGCGACTAACTCCTGTTGGTCCTCCAATCCATAAATAACCATCCTTATCCTGAAACGCACCATAAGTTGAGGCGCCCGACAGACCGTCATTCACATTGTATAATTTGAAACTAAACTGTTGCGCATACAACTTTGGAGGCAATATCAATCCTACTGCAGATAAAAAATTCAGAAAAACATAGAGAAGCAAAGCTTTCACTACTTTATATTTAAAAGATGAAGAAATTCATCCTTGTGTGTTTCAGAAATTTCTATCTCATGTCCGTTACTCATAACGACTTCGCCGCCTTTGCCCTTCCGGTAGATTTTTACATGAGCTAAATTAATAAGGTAAGAACGATGCGCCCGGAAAAAAGATTGTAAAGTCAATATTTCATCGTACTGTTTTAAAGTATAACTCGATAAAATACATTTTTGATCAGTAAGATAAAACTCAGTGTAGTTGCTGCTTGCGTGACAATATACAATTTCATTTAATGGAATAACTATAAACCCTTCGACGGTTGGTACTGCAATTTTATCATGAATTTTCTCCGGCGATTTTATGTCCTGGTATAATTGCTCAATCTGTTCTTTAGAAGCAGTTTTTTGAAGATCAATCCTCTTTTTTACTTTGTTTACTGCTTCCACCAATTCATCGGTTATAATTGGCTTCAGTAAATAATCAATTGCATTGAATCGAAAAGCCTTAATAGCGAATTGCTCATAAGCAGTTGTAAAAATTAATGAGAAATCAATTTTATCTAACTTGTTTAATAAATCAAATCCTGTTTCACCTTTCATTTGAATATCGAGGAAAACAATATCCGGATCATATTCTCTTATTCCATCCAATCCTTCTTTGACATTTGATGCATGACCAGCCACAATGATTTCTGGAAAATATTGCTGTAACATTTTATGGAGAAAATTTCTGCTTTGAAATTCGTCATCTATTATAAATGCTTTAATTGGCCGCATGGATGTAAGTATTATTATCAAAATCTCATCCGATTTGAAAATTAATCTAATTCTTTGTTTTTTCTTAATTTTTAAGAGTGAATATTTTTTGTCGCTCTATTTAAAAATAATCTTAGTCAGGTGAAAAAGAAAATTACGAATTTGTCCTAATTATTTGTTTACTATAAAATCGAAATTTATTTATAGAACCTATTTTACAAAAGTGATGTTTAACTTTCCAGAATATTTTCTCCATTCAATTTTTACAAATGAAAAGAATTCTACTAGTCTTTATTGTCTTTGTCACCTCAAATTCTTTTTCTCAAACCATCATAAACCGTGATCCGGAAATTGAGAAAATGGTTGCAGAAGTTTCACCGGATTCTCTTCAATCTTACATCAATACATTGGTTTCTTTTGGTACCAGAAACACATTGAGCACACAAACAAATCCAAAAAAAGGAATTGGCGCAGCAAGAAATTGGGTATTGAAAAAATTCAATGAATTTGCAAAAAAATCCGAAGGAAGATTGACCGCAATCATGGATACAACAATGGTTCCGGCTGATGGAAGACGTGTTGATGTGCCGGTTGTTTTAGGAAATGTAATGGCAACTTTAAAAGGAACCGATCCAAATGATAAAAGGATTTTTATTATCAGCGGCCACCTGGATACAAGACGAACTGATGTGATGGACAGAACCGGCGATGCGCCCGGGGCAAATGATGACGGAAGTGGCGCTGCTGCGGTAATTGAATGCGCCAGAATTATGAGCAAACACTCTTTTCCCGCGACAATAATTTTTGTTGCTGTGAGCGGCGAAGAACAAGGTTTGCTCGGTTCCACTTTTATGGCCAACAAAGCAAAAAAAGAAAACTGGGATGTTGCAGGAGTTTTTAATAATGATATAATCGGAAGCAATAACAGCAACGAAACCAATATTATCAACAACACAAAAGTCCGCGTTTTCAGTGAAGGAATTCCCGCAGCTGCAACAGAAGAAGATCTTGCAAGAATAAAAGCTTATGGCTTGGAAAATGACAGCAAATCCAGGCAGCTGGCGCGTTACATAAAAGAAATTGGTGAACGATATGTTTACAATCTTGATGTAGTAATGATCTATAGAACGGATCGTTTTTTAAGAGGAGGCGACCATTTGCCTTATTTAAAAAACGGATTTGCAGCCGTGAGAATTACTGAAATGAATGAAAATTTTACGCGCCAGCACCAAGATGTACGAAAAGAAAATGGAATTCAATATGGAGATCTTCCGGAGTTTATTGATTATGAATATCTGAGAAAAAATACGGCGCTTAACCTGGCCAATTTAGTCAATCTTGCCAAAGCTCCCGCTGTTCCCGACGAAGTAAAAATTGATGTAAAAAATTTATCCAACAGCACTTCACTTTCATGGAAACAACCGAAAACAGGAAAGGTAAAAGGTTATTACGTCGTGATGCGCCAAACCACAAGCCCAGTTTGGCAGAAGAAAATTTTTACCAAAGAAAATAAGATCAGTTTGCCTTATTCAAAAGATAATTATTTTTTTGCAGTTCAGTCAGTCAATGAGGAGGGGAATGAAAGTCTGATGGTGATTCCGGATGTAAGATAAATGCCTCTAACAACACGAGATCTTACTCACTCTATTCTGATGCCTTCCTCCCTCGAACTCGGTATGCATGAATACTTCGAGCATTTTTTCAACTAACTTTTCTCTTACAAAACGTGCGGGAATACAAATGACATTGGCATCATTGTGTTTGCGTGCAAGTTCCGCCAGTTCTTCGCCCCAGCAGATTGCGGCTCGAATATTTTGGTGTTTGTTTGCTGTGATTGCTACGCCGTTGGCACTTCCACAAATTAAAATTCCAAATGCAACTTCATTATTTTCTACTGCCTTTGCAACAGGATGCGCGAAGTCTGGATAATCAACAGAGTCAGAAGAATAAGTTCCGAAATCTTTCCACATTACATTTTTGCCGTCAAGAAAAGAGATAACGGCTTCTTTGTAATTGAAACCTGCATGATCACTGCCAACAGCCACGGGCAATGATAAATTGAAGGGTGACATAGCTTAACATTTTTATTGCGTAAAGATAAAACTTTGAAAATTTATTACCGGATTTATTAACAATTGGGCATCCTTTTTTTTAGTGAAAATATTGTGGTAAATATTTTTCCTTATTCAAAAAATGAATGTGAAAATTTGATTTTATGAAAATAAAAAAAATCGTGTTTCCTTTGCAACTCATTTATTAAAATTTGCAACAAGATTTTAACCCTTAAAAAATTCTTCATGAAAATGATTGAAAATAGAGTGGCGATTGTTACAGGCGGAAGCCGTGGTATCGGAGAAGCGATTGCTTTAAAACTTGCTGAGAATGGAACCCACGTTGCTTTCTCTTATTTAAGTAGCGAAGAAAAAGCAAAAACTCTGGAAGAAAAATTACAATCTTTTGGAGTAAAAGCAAAGGCATATAAAAGTAACGCCGCTAATTTTTCTGATTGCGAAAAAATGGTAAATGAGGTAATTAAAGAATTCGGAACAGTTGATATTTTGGTGAACAATGCAGGAATTTCAAAAGATAATTTATTGTTAAGAATGACTGCCGAACAATGGGACGAAGTGATGGCAACTAATTTGAAAAGTGTTTTTAATATGACCAAACAAGTAGTTCGTCCAATGATGAAATCGCGCAAGGGGAGTATTGTAAATATGAGTTCGATCATAGGAATGAGAGGCAACGCCGGACAAAGCAGTTATGCAGCGAGCAAGGCCGGAATTATTGGTTTTACCAAATCGATTGCAGCAGAATTAGGAAGCAGGAATATTCGCTGCAACGCAATAGCGCCAGGTTTTGTAGAAACAGACATGACCCATTATTTAAAAGAAGGCGAAGCGGCAAAAACGTTTTTAGAAAAAATACCTTTAGGCAAATTTGGCAGTGCTGAAGAGATTGCAAACGTTACACTCTTTCTTGTAAGCGACATGAGTTCTTACGTTACCGGTCAAGTGATCAGTGTCTGCGGTGGATTGAATATGTAAAAAGATGTACGAAAGATTTCGATTGATATAAAAATTAAAAAAAACAAAAAATGGAAGCTTATAAAAAACTTTTAAAAAATAACAAAGAATGGGCTTCGGGTCAAATTAAAGAGGACCCTGAATATTTTCAACGGCTTGTGAATTTGCAAACGCCGGAAATTTTGTGGATCGGGTGCAGCGATAGTCGAGTGCCTGCAGATAGAATTACGGGCACTCATCCCGGTGAAATATTCGTGCATCGCAATATTTCAAATATGGTAGTTCATACAGATTTAAATTTGTTGAGTGTGCTTCAGTTTGCAGTGGAAATTTTGAAAGTAAGGCACATCATTGTTTGTGGGCATCACAATTGTGGCGGTGTTGCCGCGGCGATGTCGAACAAAAGTTACGGCCTCATGGACCAATGGATCTGGAACATTAAAGATGTATACCAAATGCACCGCGAAGAAATAGACGCGCAGCCAACTTATGCAGAAAAACATCAATTGCTTACACAATTAAATGTAAAAGAACAGGTGATGAATCTTGCAAAAACTTCGATCATTCAGAACGCCTGGAAGCACCAGGAAATCCCGCATTTACATGGTTGGGTTTATGATTTGCGCGATGGAATTATTAATCCGGTTTTTGAAATGCCGGCGGGTTCTTCTCTCGATCCTATTTTTGAAATGAACAATATTTAACCAGTTTTCGGAATCCGAAATATTTTCTTAAAATGACATTTTCAGAAATTTGATTTCATAACTTTAAAGTATTATTAAAAAATAATTCGCTATGACTCTTCTACATAATGTTGGCAGCTTCTGCTGGAAAGTTTTCAAATCTATTTTTGTAAGAGAAAAAGATTGCTGCAAATAGCTGGTTCAGGATTAAAAATCCTTCTATTTGGTTGTTTACTACATTTTAAAAACTATCGCTTTATTTATTTTCTCAGAGCAAGGATATTTTTATTTTAAATAATCTGGCGAAAAATTATTCTTATATTTCGGCAAGAAAAAATGGGAATATACAATATTATAACGCTGATAATCGTTCTGACAGCCACTTTCGGCTATATCAATCACCGTTTTATTAAGCTCCCGCGAACTGTTGGGATCATGATTATTTCGCTGATCGCTTCTTTAACGGTTGTGGGCATCGGAATTGTTTCCCCGGAATTTTTTGTAAAAACAACCGAGACAATTAGCCTTATAGATTTTCAAACAGTGCTGCTAAAAATAATGCTAAGCTTTTTACTTTTTGCAGCAGCGATTCAAGTTGACTCAAAAAAATTAAAAAAGGAGCGGACTTCAATTATCACATTTGCGACTATCGGCGTGGTGATTTCTACTTTTGTAATTGGGTCCTTGTTATTTCTAGTCACTTCTCTATTTGGTCTTTCCGTCAACTATCTTTATTGCCTTTTATTTGGCGCGTTAATTTCACCAACTGATCCAATCGCCGTTGTGGGAATTTTAAAGAAAGCAAAAATTCCGCAATCGCTGGAAACGAGAATCAGCGGAGAAAGTTTATTTAATGATGGAGTGGGTGTTGTATTATTTATTACTTTTTTGGAGGTAGCGCAAATGGGCGTTCAGAATACCTCTATCTGGAAAATAATCTGGCTCTTTGTTCGCGAAGCTGGTGGTGGCCTGCTTTTTGGCTGGCTGTTGGGATACATAGGGTATCTTGGTTTACGTTCAATTGATAATTATGTGGTGGAAGTGATGATTACACTTTCAATCGTAATGGGCGGTTATTGGTGCGCCGAAATCATTCATGTTAGCGGCCCGCTGGCGATGGTAATGGCTGGGTTAATAACGGGAAATATAAGCATGGACCTAGTAGCCAGCGAAGTCACGCGCGACTATATAGGAAAGTTTTGGGAGATGATTGATGAAGTGATGAATGCGATTTTATTTCTTTTGATTGGTTTTGAGATGTTGATCATTCCTTTTAATTTCACTTTATTGGCGCTCGGCTGCATCACCATTTTGATCGTTTTATTTGGGCGTCTTATTTCGGTTTCTTTACCGATCCGGGTTTTAAGATATAAAAATTCTTTTGCAAAAAATACGATTCCGATACTTACCTGGGGCGCTTTGCGTGGAGGCATTTCAGTCGCACTGGCTTTGGCCGTTCCCAAATATATGTATGGCGATATGTTTGTTTCGATCACTTATATTGTCGTTTTGTTTTCTATTATTATCCAGGGTCTTACTATTGGAAGGTTTGCAAAAAAATTGGCGGAAAATGAGGAAGAAATTCCCAAACTAATTTTATGATTTTAAAATTTTGGGCTCTTCCGTGTCAAAAACGGATTTTGCTATATTCCGCGCTTTATGCTAATTTTACACGCTTTTCGGGCGGATTTGTTTATTGTTCAGCCCGCGAATTTTAGCAAAAGTTGCATCAACTTTAATCGAACTAATAAACGAAAACATTCTGCATTATTCTACAGGATTTTAAAATTTCGTTTAGTATTTATTTGGAAGATTCAGCTTTGAATTTAATTTATTTGGAAAGCATTTTTCCATTAAATAATAAGTGTTTGAAATGAGGCTAACAAAGTTGTTCAATGATTTTTTTGAAAGCGAAAGGGGAGGCGTGTTGCTCATCTTGTGTACCGCCATTTCTCTTTTACTTGCTAATTCATCTGTTAGCGAATCTTATTTGAATTTTTGGCATTTTAAATTTGCAGGCTTATCTACAGAGAATTGGATCAATGAAGCTTTGATGGCAATTTTCTTTTTTTTAATTGGATTAGAATTAAAAAGAGAAATTTTGGTGGGCGAACTTTCTCATGTAAAGAATGCGATGCTGCCTGTGTTTGCGGCTGTTGGCGGAATGATAATTCCGGCTGCTATTTTTGCATTTTTCAATTACGGAACTGCAACTCAATCTGGAGCAGGCATTCCCATGGCAACAGATATTGCTTTTGCAATTGGAATTCTTTCTCTGCTTGGAAACCGCGTTCCTTCCTCATTAAAAATTTTACTTACCGCAATTGCGGTGATAGATGATTTGGGAGCAATTTTGGTAATTGCCATTTTTTATACAGCCTCTCTATCGTTGAGCAATTTATTATTCGTTTTAGTAATTTTAGGAATCCTTTATCTCTTCAATTATTTGAAAATTAATATTCTTTTCCTTTACATTATTGGCGGAATAACGATGTGGTACTTTATGCTTCATTCTGGCGTTCATTCCACGCTTACCGGCATTTTACTGGCCTTCGTAATTCCATTTGGCAAAGGAGAAAAAACTTCTCTTTCTTACAGATTACAAGACTGGCTTCATAAACCAGTAGCATTAATTATCCTTCCGCTTTTTGCGTTAGCCAATACCGCAATTGTTTTTGGAAAGGGTTGGGATACAGGCTTGGGAAATCCGGGTAGCCTCGGAATTTTCGCAGGATTAATTATCGGTAAACCTTTAGGGGTTTTTTTATTCAGTTTCGCTGCCGTTTCTAGCGGCGTTTGTGTATTACCGTTAGATCTAAAATGGAAAGAGATTTTAGGCATTGGATTTTTAGCGGGCATTGGTTTTACCATGTCTATTTTTATCACGCTCCTTGCTTATTCTGATATGGCATTGATAACAGAATCAAAAATATCTATCCTGCTTGCATCGCTGGTCTCAGGGATTTTAGGATACACATGGTTACATATTTTTTTAAAAAGCCCGCAATTAATTCCATTACTTAAAACTAAAAGCATTTATTAAAATAATTTTTTTAAAATGAAAAAAACAATTCAGGAATGTCTTAATGAACGCATCTTAATTATTGATGGCGCGATGGGAACAATGATCCAGCAATATAAGTTGGAAGAAAAAGATTATCGTGGCGAAAGATTTAAAGATTGGCATAAAGATGTAAAGGGGAATAATGATTTATTGAGTTTGACGAAACCGGAAATAATCCAAGCAATTCATAGAGCTTATTTGGAAGCAGGTGCCGATATTATTGAAACAAATACTTTTAGCAGTACGTCAATTGCGCAGGCAGATTATGAAATGCAATCGCTGGCGTATGAATTAAATGTTGCAGCCGCACAATGTGCAAGAAACGCCATTGATGGATTTACGATTAACAGTAAGCAAACAAATAATTGCAAATTCATTGCAGGTGCAATTGGCCCACTGAATAAAACGTTGAGTTTATCTCCTGATGTAAATAATCCGGGGTTTCGTACGGTAACTTTTGATGAAGTAGCCAATGCTTATTATGAACAAATAAGAGGTTTGGTTGATGGCGGTGTGGATCTGCTTTTGATTGAAACAATCTTTGACACGCTCAATGCGAAAGCTGCCATTTATGCGATCAAAAAGTATTTTGGTGATACAAAAAAAGAAGAATTGCCAATCATGATTAGTGGAACGATCACGGATGCAAGTGGTAGAACTTTGAGTGGACAAACTTTGGGAGCATTTTACATTTCTGTTTCTCATGCAAACCCATTGAGTGTTGGATTGAATTGTGCATTGGGCGCGAAAGAGATGCGTCCGCATATTGAAGAGCTAAGTAAGATAGCAAGTTGTTATACTTCGGCATATCCGAATGCAGGATTGCCGAATGCCTTCGGAGAATATGACGAACAGCCGGAAGATACCGCGCACATTTTAGAAGAATGGGCGAAGGAAGGTTTTGTGAATATTGTCGGTGGTTGTTGCGGTACAACGCCGGAACATATCAAACACATTGCTGAACAAGTGAAAAAATTTGCACCGAGAAAATTGCCTGTTGTTGAAGAAGAATTGGAAGGTGTGCAAGAATAATCTTGAAGTCGCAAATTTGTAACTTCAAGTTGTTTGATATCCCATTTTGTGATATCGAACGAAAAAGAATGTTGGGGCTCTAAGGTCACAAGTTGTGATTTTAGAGAAATTATTTAAACAGTAAACAAACAAAAATATGCCGAAATCTTTGCCAGTACCACCTGTCTCTGAGAAAACAATTGTAGAAAAGATTTATATTATCAGAGGCCAGAAAGTAATGGAGGACAGAGATCTAGCCGAAATGTATGGTGTGGAAACTTTTCGATTAAATCAAGCAGTAAAAAGAAATATATTCCGACGATTTTATGTTTCAACTATCAAAAGAAGAATTTAAATCTTTGATATCGCAATTTGCGATATTAAATAAAAAAGGAAGAGGCGGTACCGGAAAGTTACCCTTCATCTTCACCGAAGAAGATGTTGCAATGCTTTCCAGCGTTCTCAATTCTGAAATATTCAGCTTATTTAAAAAAATTATTGATACAGGAAATAAACCGCGGAACCCCATTGGGTTTAAAGTTCCGGGTAAAACAAAATAAAATGTCAACAGAAAAAACAATAAAACCTTTTTTAAGGTTGTCAGGCTTAGAGCCGCTGGTAGTGAGGCCAGAGAGCCTTTTTGTGAATGTCGGAGAAAGAACAAATGTGACCGGTTCCAAAAAATTTGCAAGATTAATCAGAACTGAAAACTATGAAGAAGCATTGTCTATTGCCCGGCAACAAGTCGAAGGTGGTGCGCAGATTCTGGATGTGAACATGGATGATGCATTGCTGGATGGAGAAAAAGCAATGGTTACTTTTTTGAATTTATTGCAGGCCGAGCCTGACATTGCGAAAATCCCGGTGATGATTGATTCTTCTAAATTCAACATCATTGAAGCGGGATTAAAATGTGTTCAGGGAAAATGTATTGTCAATTCTATTTCACTAAAGGAAGGAGAAGAAAAATTTTTACGTGAAGCTTTTATTTGTAAAAGTTTCGGTGCTGCAGTTATTGTGATGGCTTTTGATGAAACTGGCCAGGCAGACACTTTGAAGCGCCGGGTAGAAATTTGTCAACGTGCCTATAAAATATTGACGGAACAAGCTGGTTACAAACCGGAAGATATTATTTTCGATCCGAACATTTTTCCAATTGCTACCGGTATTGAAGAACACAGCAATTATGGTGTCGATTTTATTGAAGCGACCCGTCAAATAAAAAAATTGATGCCGCTTACAAAAATAAGTGGTGGCGTGAGTAATGTTTCATTTTCTTTTCGCGGAAATGATACAGTAAGAGAAGCCATGCATGCCGTCTTTTTATATCATGCAATAAAAGCCGGAATGGATATGGGTATTGTAAATGCAGGCCAGTTGCAGGTTTACGAAAATATTGATCCAATATTAAAAGAGCTTTGCGAAGATGTAATTTTAAACAGAAAGGAAGACGCAACAGATAAATTGCTTGCTTTTGCAGAAACTGTAAAAGCAAAAGGAAAAGAGATTGTAAAAGATGAAGCATGGAGAAATCAAGATGTGCAATCACGTCTGACCCACTCTTTAGTGAATGGAATTACAGATTACATTGAACAGGATACAGAAGAAGCCCGGTTAAAGTATCCAAAACCGCTTGACGTAATTGAAGGACCATTAATGGATGGAATGAATGTAGTCGGTGATCTTTTTGGAAGCGGCAAAATGTTTTTGCCCCAGGTAGTAAAAAGCGCACGGGTTATGAAAAAAAGTGTGAATTATTTATTTCCTTTTATTGAAGCAGAAAAAGAAAAAACAAAGCGGGCAAATATTGAAGCGGGAATTTTAAATATTGAAGGCTCGGGCCCTGCGAAAATTTTAATGGCAACAGTGAAAGGCGATGTTCATGATATTGGAAAAAACATTGTTGGTGTTGTTCTCGGTTGCAATGGTTATGAAGTTATTGATTTAGGTGTGATGGTTCCCGCCGATAAAATTTTGCAGATTGCAAAAGAAAAAGACGTGGCGATGATTGGGTTGAGCGGATTAATTACGCCTTCGCTGGATGAAATGGTGCATGTGGCGCGCGAAATGAAAAGAAATAATTTTACAATTCCTCTTTTGATTGGTGGTGCTACTACTTCACGTTTACATACTGCCGTAAGAATAGCACAGGAATATGATCATGGAGTAATTCATGTTTGCTCTTCCGATCTAAGTGTAACTGTTGCCGGAAATTTATTGAACAAAGAAAATAAAAGTGATTTTTTAAGCAGCATAAAAAACGAATACGAAAAATTAAAAAACGATTTTGGAAATAAACGATCAGCAAAAGTTTTGCTGCCTTTCTCACAGGTACAAAAAAATAAATTTCCTATTGACTGGGAAAATTTCACTCCAGCAAGACCAACTTTTACAGGAGTAAAAATCTTCGAAGATTATGATTTAAATGAGATTTATGAATATCTCGATTGGCAACCATTTTTCATTGCGTGGGAAATGCATGGAAAATTTCCGGCAATATTATCTGATGAAAAAATTGGCGTAGCAGCCACAAAATTGTATGAAGAAGCCCAGGTTTTTTTGAAAAAATTAATCGAAGAAAAATGGATTACCGCAAGAGGCGTTGTTGGTTTCTGGGAAGCAAGTGCAGTCTCAGATGATACAGTTGAAGTGAAAAATGTTGATGAGAAAATTTTCAACTTAGAATTTTTGCGCCAGCAAATAAAGAAAGCGCCGGGGCAACCAAATATTTGCCTGGCTGATTTTATCAAACCAAATTCAGAAGAAAATAAAACAGATTATATCGGCGCATTCGCAGTTTCCATGCACGGGCTTGAACCGCATATTGAAAGATTTAATAAAGAGTTTGACGATTACAGTAAAATAATGTTACAGGCGCTGGCGGATAGGCTGGCAGAGGCTTTTGCAGAACTATTGCATGAAAGAACGCGCAAGGAATTTTGGGGATACGCCAAGAATGAAAATTTATCTTCCAAAGAATTAATTGAAGAAAAATATGCCGGAATTCGCCCTGCGCCTGGCTATCCCGCATGCCCTGATCACACAGAGAAATACAAACTTTTTGAATTGCTCGATGCAACTAAAAATGCCGGCATTACTTTGACAGAATCTTTGGCGATGTACCCTGCTCCATCCGTTTGTGGTTGGTATTTTGCTAATCCTGAAAGCAAATATTTTGGAATTGGAAAAATTTCCAAAGACCAGGTGGAAGATTATGCGAAAAGAAAAAATATGTCATTGGAAGAAGTAGAAAGATGGTTAAGACCGCAGTTGGATTACGAGAATTGATGAACTTTGTTTAATGTTATTTGCTTAAAAGTTTTCAGGCTTTTAAACAGTAAAGCAACAAATAATGGTAATTCTTATCTTGGCTATAAACGAATAAATAAGTTATTATGAACGAAAATATTCGCATCATTTCTTACAATGTAAATGGAATAAGATCGGCCATAAAAAAAGGTTTCATTGATTGGCTCAAAACTGATCCGGCGGATATCATTTGCCTGCAGGAAATAAAAGCAAATGAAGCAGATATAGATCGCGCCAGCATTGAATCCGCCGGTTATCGTCCTTATTTTTTTTCTGCCCAAAAAAAAGGCTACAGCGGCGTTGCTATTTTAAGCAAACTGGAGCCGGATAATGTTGAACGCGGCCATGGAAACGAGCAAAGTGATTTTGAAGGAAGAGTATTGCGTGCAGATTTTGGTGATATTACTTTGATCTGCGCTTACTTTCCCTCCGGCACAAGTGGCGAAATCCGTCAGGCTTATAAATACACCTGGCTTGATGAATTTTTAGATTATTTAAATGAATTAAAAAAGATCAGAAGAAAATTAATTGTGTGCGGCGATTACAATATTGCTCATAAAGAAATAGACATTCACAATCCGGTTTCTAATAAGAAAACGACCGGCTTTCTTCCGGAAGAAAGAGCATGGTTTGATAAATTTTTAAAGAATGGTTTTACGGATGGATTTCGCCATTTGAATAAAGAGCCGCATCAATATACATGGTGGAATGTATTGTGGCCAACAACGCGTTTGGAAAATAAAGGCTGGAGGATTGACTATATAAATGTGACCAACAATCTTGCTGATCAAATTCAAAAAGTGCAAATTTTTCCTGACGTAAAACACAGCGATCATTGCCCGATTTATCTTGAATTAAAATACTGAAACATAAATCATCAAATTAGTAACGATATTTTTCAACGCCAATCGCCGGTTCCCATCCATAACCCGGCTCAAAATAGTTCCACAATAAAGAAGAAACATTCCGCGCCAGTTCCCATGCTTCATTTTCCGGCTTCCATCTTTGATCTGCATTATTTTTCGTGGCAATATAAAATACATAATCGCCATGAGGCGCATTTACCAAAACGGCTTCAGACCGCGAATCATTTACCATTCCTTGTTTGGACGCCGCTTGCACAAAAGGAGGGATTTGTGAAAGCGCATATTCATCCCAAAAAACATGTGTAAGATCGCGGTACATCCGCTGGCTTGCTGAGGCATTTACCGCTTTTCCTTCGCGAATCATCACCATCAAGTTTGCCATTTCTCTTGGCGTTGTTTGTCCCCAGCCATATTCTTTGCTTTCCTTTTCGCGACCGGGCGTGCGCGAATTTAAGCGTGTAAATATAAAACCATGATTGGCCAGCCAGGAATTAATTGTAACGCCACCGCCAGCCAATTTTTCACACCACCGGGCGGCTGTATTATCACTGTGAGAAATCATTAAAGTTACAGCGATTCGTAAGTCAGTTTGGGTACTGTCTTTAAAAAATTGCATCAGTCCAGAACCGCCATGGGCCGCGCTATCACGATAGATTAGCGGTTGATGATAAGTGAAATCTCCGGAATCTATTTTATTAAAAATTCCAATAAGAATCGGCACTTTTATGATGCTCGCGGTTGGAAAAATCGTATCCGCATTAATGGCAACTTCTTTTCCGGTTTTCAAATTCCTCACATAAATACCGGCAGTTCCGTGAAAGGAATCTATCAACACTTTCAATTGTTTCTCCAGTTTCTTATCCGTTTTAAACTGTGAAAAAGTAGTTTGTGGAATGAGCGATATCGCCAAAAATAAAATGAGCAGAGAGGAAAAATTTTTCATGTAATTTTTTTGAAAAATACTAAAGTTGAAAGTATTTTAATAATCCCTTTCAATTTATTTTTCAAAAAAATTTTATTAAGGAGGGCCTGAAATTAAAATAGCCACCCAAAAAGAGTGACTATTTTAAATTCATTTTTTACTTGAAAATTATTTCGCTGAAACGGTTTCTTCATTTTCTTTTGCAGGAAAAGTAGCGTAAACTATTGCATCAGTGAAAGCACTCTTACTTTGCAAAACGTTTTTAGCTTCTTTTGCTTTATTTATAAAGACGCTAACGCTCGAAGTATCAGTTCTTACTGTATCAGTTTTTGGAACACTATCCGTTGGATTTGTTTGGGGAACTGTATCAGTTTTATTTTGGGCAAATAAAGAACAGCTGAAAAAAGTGAGCATAAGAGAAACTGCCATTGTTTTTGTTTTCATAAAAATCAATTTAGGGGTTAAGGAAAATAATGATTCTATCTGTTCTATTTGCAATTATGATGCCACGCGGTTTGCATGAATCCATAAAATCACCTGGTGCATATTTTAAAGATTGACAGACAGGCATTTAGAAAGTGAAATAAACTTTAAAGAAATGTTCTTTTACTATCTTGAAAACCGAAAAAGATTTCATCTAAATGATTTTTATTATTCATTTTATGAAGAAGAAAAATTTATTTAAAAAATAAATCTGTTAATTTTTTGAACTTTCAAAAAAGATTTTAAACCTTTTACTAAAAATTGAATCTATGATATCGGAATTTCTTATATAAATTTATTTAACAAAATTTCGCGTTTGAAAACAAGTAAATTTGATTAACAATTTTAAAAAAGCATTTATGCAAAACATACTTAAAATATTTTTTCTGGCTGCTCTTTCTGTTGGACTCTTTAACAGCGCAGACGCACAAAGAACAAGGCAATTAAGCCAGCAAAGAACATCAGGAAGCTTACGAAACACTCCTTCGCCATCAAGACAATCTGCCGTACGATCCGCTCCTGTTAGGAGTTTCAGCAGTAATAACAGAGTTTCTCAGCCACAGAATTCTGAAATTACTTCAAGAAATATGACGGTCAGGAATCAGGTTGCACAAACACCGCAACGAAATACAATCTCAGTTCAACGAAGAGATAATTCCATGAATTTTCCAGAAAGAACAACAGTTTCCCGCAATAGTTATAACTCTTACAGCAGGCAAAACCGTGTGATCAGCAGTAATGATCGTTATAACAATTACCGCTATAACAATTATCGTTATAACAATCGCTATTATGGAAATGTTTATGGACGCAGAACGATGTTTATGTACGGGCCGCGCTACAGAGTAATTCCACACAGTTTTATTTCAATCCATTTTGGCGGTTATCCTTACTATTACAATCGCGGATATTTTTACGGATATTATGGTGGATATTACCAACCTATTTTTCCGCCCTTTGGTTTACAAATTAATGTACTTCCATTTGGTTATAGCACCATATTTCTTGGATCAGTTCCATTTTATTATTACAACGGAATTTATTACAGGCAGAATGACAATTACTATGAAGTAGTTGACGCACCAATGGGTGCAACGGTTTCTGCATTGCCAAAAGGAGCGCGTTCTGTCGTTATTAATGGTGAAAAATTATACGAATTAAACGGCACTTATTATAAAGCCGATCGTGATGAAAAAGGCAATGATGTATTTGTTGTTGTCGGGAAAAATGGTGTCATAAATAATACAGCAGACGAACAAATTAATCAAAATATTATTCCCGGCTCATTAGAAATTGGAGATACAATTAATCAATTGCCGGAAGGCTCAAAAGTGGTAACGGTAAATGGACAGCAATTGTATGAAACACCCGACAGCATTTATCTTCAGGAAGAATCATCGAATGGTTCAGTGAATTATAAAGTTGTTGGAAAGTAAATTTTAAATAAAAAAATCGAAGACCGGCTCATGCCGGTTTTTTTGTTTATAATTTTCCAACTTGGGCGGCATTTCTTTTTAAGAAAAATTCAAATGTTAAATTTTGGCTGTTCAATTCTATTACAAAATATAAGCTGTACAATTCTCGCGACCATTTTTTGTAAGTTTACAACTTTCACATCAGAATATTTTTTCTGTGGTCTGAATATTTTTTCGCTAACAGAAATGCCTTTGCATTGATGAATTTTTAAACTACCATGAAATATTTTTTCCTGCTTTTTCCTTTTGTTTTTGTTATTAATAATCTATTTGCACAAATAGATAAGGAGCCGCTTCCCTCTGTTGATGGTGAAGTAGTACAAATAAAATCGTCCAATAGCTTAATAGGCAAAGTGGTAGATATTCAAACGAACAAAGGCATAGAAGCTGCATCAGTTCAGCTTTTTGCGCATCTTACCGATTCTAAGCAAACAAAAGATTCATTAATCGCCGCAATGCTCACAAAACCAAATGGGGATTTTCAATTTGCAAACATTCCTTACTTCCAAAATTTACGCCTGAAAATTTCATCTGTTGGATTTGGTCTTTATGATCATATTTTTTCTTTTGCAAATAGTAATCAAACTGTTCAAAAGGATCTGGGAAATATTATCATGTCGCATCAACATGAAAAACTACAGGCAGTTACTATCGTTGCTGAACGGCCAGCTTTAAGAATGGGAATTGATAAAAAGATTTTTGATGTTGATAAAAGTCTTACTTCCAAAGGTGGAACTGCAATAGATGTGATGAAAAATATTCCATCAGTTTCTGTTGATGTGGATGGAAATATTGAATTAAGAAATTCAGCTCCGACGATCTTTATAGATGGCCGCCCAACCATTCTAACGCTTGACCAGATTGCTTCTGATGACATTGAAAGAATTGAAATAATCACCAATCCCTCAGCAAAATATGATGCGTCGAGCACAGGAGGAATTATCAATATTATTCTCAAGAAAAATAAACGTCACGGAATAAACGGCGTTGTGTCTGTTACGGGCGGAATCCCAAAAAATTATTCTGGCAATGCCAATTTGAATTTGCGTGAAGGGAAATTTAATTTTTTTGTAAGCGGCCACTATAGTTATTCTGATAATGATGCTAAGGGCAGGAGTTTCAGGCAAAATAAAAGTAACGGCATTGTTGAAGATTATTTTAATCAGCATTCTGTAAATAATCATTTGCGACAGTTTATGTCAATCAGAGGTGGCGTAGATTTTTTTATGGATAACAGAAATACCTTCACTTTGTCACAAGGCTATGTTGACGGCCGTTTCACGACGACACAAGATCAGAATCAGGAATACAGGAGTAATGAAAATCAGTTGGAAAAATATGGCGACAGAACATCTAGCAGTCATTTTCAATTTAAAAGAAATAATTCTCAATTACTTTATACGCATAAATTTCCAAAAGATGGCGAACAATTAGACGCGAGTGTAAACGTAAATTATGGAAATGTAAAGGATTATTCTTCCATCCTCAATAGTTTTTTTAATGCCGATGGAAGTATGCAGGGGGAATTAAATAATGTGCAAAATAGTGGTGCAAATAATAACAACCAGGTTACTTCAAAAATTGATTTTGTAAATCCTTTTGGAGAAGATAAAAAACTGGAAGCAGGATTGAGAAGCTTTTTTAATAATTATGAAAGTTATTTTAATTCTTTTTCAATTAATAACAATGTTGAAACGAAACTTCCTCTTAGTAATAATTATAAATATTCTGAAAGCGTGCAGGCGGTGTACATTACTTATACCGGAAAATTGAAAAGTATTGGTTACCAGGCTGGTTTGCGTGGAGAATATTCAAAGTTTACCGGCACACTGATTGACAGTGCAAGAAAATTTGGTTATGAATATCCTTCTTCAATGAAAAATATTTGGGACGCGCTTTTTCCGAGCCTTTATCTTTCAAAAAAAATAAATGAAACAGATGAAATTCAATTGAATTATTCGAGGAGAATCCGCCGACCTGATTTCTGGCAATTAAATCCTTTTATTGACATCAATGATCCATTAAATATTCAACAGGGAAATCCGGAATTGCAACCGGAGTTTACCAACTCATTGGAATTTAATTACAGCAAAAATTTCAAAGACAACAGTAATTTTTTGGGTGTAATTTATTACAGAAATACACGCGGAGATATCACGCGATACAGCGACACGATTAGTGCTGCGCAATTTGAGCAACTACAAAATGCAGCCGTAGATCCAAATGCGATTTTGAATACATTTATCAATTCGAAAAGTGTGAACAGAGCCGGCGTTGAACTCACGTTGCAACAAAAATTAGCAAAGGATTTCGATGTAACACCTTCTGTGAATTTTGGTTATAGAAAAGTAAATGCAAATCAGAAGTCTTTGGATTTAAGTAATGAAGGATTCGATTGGAGTTCTAAATTAACTGCCAATTATAAAATTACAGCCAAGAATGAATCTTCGGCTTTTGATAAACTTGGCTTTCAGCTAACAGGTGATTATCATTCACCAAGAGTGATTCCACAGGGGAAAAGATTGGAACGTTTTGACGCTGATTTCGCGATGCGAAAAGATTTGTTTAAAAACAAGGGTTCGCTCACTTTTAGTGTGAATGATATTTTCAATTCTCAACGTTATGGGGTCATTTATGATACAGAATCATTTTACCAGGAAACATACAGCCGGCGCTGGGTTAGAAGCTTTCGCCTTACCTTCAGTTACAAATTTGGCGATAGTGAATTTTCATTATTCAAAAAGAGTAATGGGAATAATGAGAATGCGAATGATTAACGATTTTCTCTTCAGTTTAAAAAATTTCTATTTAGGTTTCTCAGCGATTGATTTTTTTGTTTACTTATACAAAACTGGGGGAGATTCTTCATCTATTAAATTTTTATTTTCTAATATCTTGGAGGTTTTCCATAGCTTTATAATTGAAAGCACTTTGATCCCCAAGAAAATTAAAAGAATCCAATTCTATCCCGATTTCCTATAAAACAAATGGCTTTTTTAAAACCAGCTTTTGTTCCCTTCTGCACAACCGCCTCGGGTAAATCAATCTTAAAATAGGCTTTGTTATGCAACATTTAAAATACTCATCAGCTTATCTTTTAATGTGTTTGCTACTCCTTGGAAGCAGCAGTAACGCGAATATAATATCAACTATGAACGAAACGTAGTTCGAAGATCAGATCAAACCAACGTAAACATTAATGCTGTTACGTGCTTCTGCAACCGGTTTGAGCGTATCCTGCAAAGTCGCATAGTAATGTAAGACTTGGATTTGGTCATGGGCAGTTTTATACAGCGGGAGAAGGAAAATATATAAATCCTGCATTTGTTCATTTGATGGGGAAGAAAAATTCGTTTTTTGAATTTAATGCGGGATTAAAGTGTATGATAACCAACAGCCTTACTGACCCAAAATTTATAGAAACATTTATTCCTGACATTTTTTTTGGATACAGATTTGAAAAACCTGTAAGGGGAATAATTTTTAGAATCGGATTTTCATATCCCACGGCCATTAATATTGGAATCGGATGTAGGTTTTGACTGCTAAAACATTGTCTCAAGAATCAATCTTTCCAGCCAGGATTTGAAATCGAAAATGAAAATATCATGGAAAACCTTTTGGCAGGATATATTCTATTAATTTGGAAATTTATTTTTTTCTTCGTTTACTATTATTTCTTTCTAAAGAAAAATGTTCAAAACAAAAGTTGCCAATATTAAAATTACAATGCCTATAAATTGTTGTCTATTTATCTTTTGCCTGAAGAGACATATAGAAAGAATAATAGAAACAACCGGAGTTAAATTACCAAGAAGTGCCGCAAGCGATACATCAATAAACTCTAATGAAAAATTGTACGTTGCGACTGCAATAAATGTAAGAAAACCCAGTAACAGATACCATTTCAGGTTTTGATAAATAATCTGTTTTTTAAACTTTTCATTTTTAAAAGTCGTAAAAGCAATCAAAAGTGTGAAAGATAAAACGGTTGTTTCAAGCACAAAAGAAAATCGCCAGGCTCCTAATTTTTCAATTGGTATTTTAAATAATGCAAAAGTGATTCCCCAAAAAATAGCCGCCAATAAGTTGTAAACAATTCCTTTTGACAAAGGAAATAATTTGTGACTCGGTTTTATTTCTATTAAAAATAATCCGGCAATTACTGCTGGCGCAACAATAAAAAATGTGCCCGGAAGTTTTTCATTAAAAATAAAAAGCCCTACCAGCACTCCAAAAAAAGAACTGATTGCTGATACAGGAACTGCAATGGCAACAGTTGTAAACTTCAAAGATCTCGTGTAAAAGAAAAGTCCCAGGCAACTTAGAAGGCTTATCAAGACAGCGATTGCAACGTCTGTGAATTGAAAATCATTGTCACCGGCAAAAAGAAATGCGGCGATTGTAAAGAGAGAAACCGTAACGACCGAACGAAAAATAATTACATGGATAAAATGTTGATTTTTTTGTGGGAAAATCCAAATACAGTTTGTAATTCCAAAACAAACCGAGCTCAGCAATGCAAGAAAATAGCCCATTACAAAAGGAAATTTGAAAAGTAAATGAATCCTGTTTGAGCAATTAAACGATTAATGTTTTCAGTAACTTTTTGTTTTTTCTTTCCGAATAAATAGGAGCGATACACACAAAGCGCCTGCAATTCGTGATATTTTTTAAATATTGGAGTAATGGTTTCAAAATATTTTTCTGATTCACTGATAAACCAGTTTTTATAATCAAAAGAAGATACTGAATGACGAGCAATGCCGCAAATAATTTGCAACGCTTCTTTATAACCACTTTCAATTTCATAATCTTTGTCAAACTGTTGAATCGTTTTTACAATAGAATAACTTTCTTCGAAAAGCCCGCAAAGGTTCATGTAATTAGCGATCATGTGTTGAAAATAGGGAAATGACCAAAATTTTATTTTCCCTTTTCGAAGAAAAAACTGGTTCCATTTGGTGGCTTCATTGATCCAATGTTCGATGTTTTCATTGTTTAAATAAGAATGCAAAATATTGGTTCCAACAAATCGGGCAATTGCAAATGGATGCATTGTGTTATTGATCTGAACCTCTACCATCCTTTCAAAATATTTTTTTGCATCTTTTGGTTTATTGCAAAGAAAATTTGATAAATAAAGAAGACTGTTTCCAAAGACCTGCGCATCATCAGTTTTCTTTTGAAGATATTGTTGGATCGCTCTTTTATAAACATCAGAATGAAGTCCGTCTATATGAGGAAAGCGTTCGAAAAAATAGATCTGGGAAACAGGATTGCAGGCCAGAGAAGAAGAAAGTTTTGAAAGCAAAGCTGGATTTGATAAAATCCTCAAAGCGAAATTTTTTGACGCGTTATGATAATTCATATCTGCTTCTTCTTTCACTTCGATTTCATAAAAACGCAAATACAAATTTGCTTCCTGATCTAATGTAAGCGGTTGAAAATTGGTATCAGAAAATTGTTCAGTAAAAGAATGCCAGTTAAGAAAACCATTGTAGGCAGCCAGCGCGTTTAAAGTTTTTACAGAAGGAGAAAAATCAGTTTGAATAAAACCAAAAAACCGTCTTAAAGTTTGAGGACTTACATAAACGCCAGTAACTTTTTTGATGTGTTTGCTTAGATGTTCACATTGGAAAGAATGTTTGACAGGTTCCGTGAAAGTGCTGTTGGTAAATGTTTTCAGCCGATCGAGATGATCTTTGTTAAAGCAGTTTTTCTGTGGTGGCATATAGCGAAAGTAGAAAAAATTTATTAATGGAAGAAAATGGATGAGAAATTTTGGATAAGGTTGTTTAGTATTACAGAAGGCTAGCTGCTTATGAGCCTTAATTGTGAAAACGTCCCAGAACTTTTCCGGTTAATCTCAAAAAATTTCGATAAATAAAGTTGCTTAGCAATTATAAACTGATATGAAAAAATAATGGTTTTTCAGTGTGTGCTTTGATGCTTTCTTCATTGCTGTTGGCGGAAACGCCAACGGCGTATGAAGAAATTAAAAATTGATTGTGGAAAAAATGGAATTAGAAGGCACTTGTAAATTTTAATTTCCTCGAAGTCTGATTAATTTTTTTTCGGCTCGTAATAAAGAATAACTGAACCAGAGTTAATAAAAGTTTTAGTTTTTAAAAGTTTAAGATTAACTCTATCGTTTATATTTTTTAATAATGGTAAACCTTTGCCTACGATAATTGGTTGAACGCAGAGTTGAAATTCATCAATTAGATTAAGGTTCATTAAAGCTACAATTAAACTCCGGCTGCCAACTAAAACGTCTTTGCCTGCTTGTTGCTTGAGTTCTGAAACTTCTTCTTCAAGACGTCGCTTTGCCAACTTTGCATTTTTCCATTCAATCTTTTTCAATGTGTTTGAAAAAACAATTTTGGGAATATTTTCTATAGTTACGGCAAATTCATCCATTGATTTATTACCGGTAGGATTTTTTACAACGGTTTTCCAATATTCCATAAGCTGATAAGTTATCCTTCCGTATAAAACCGTGCCTGCTCTCCTTAACAGCTCATTATAATGTTGATGTATTTCATCATCGGCAATCATTGTTGTGTGATCGCAAAACCCATCAAGTGTCATATTGATTGCTGCAACCAGTTTTCTCATGCTATCTTGTTTAAATCAATGATCAATTTTTATAACAAAAAGGGAAATAGACTTTAAAAATGAAGATAGAAATGCCGAAAGTTTGTTTGTTTACTGTTTGCAGTTTTTAATATTAATTCTTAAAAATCCACTCCCATACTAAAATATAAAATCGGTTTTCCACGGAAGAACCCATTCATTGGCCATCCTGCGTCAAATTTTAAAAAATATCCCAGCAAAGTGCTGCGTGCACCAAAACCGTAGCCGCCGAGGAAAGGGCCGATTCCTGGAGCTTTCAGATGAACGGCAACCGTTGGGTCTTGCGGACTCTGGTAAGTTATCGAAGGTCGTTCCAGTTTATTATAAGCCCCGTTCCAGGCCGTTCCTAAATCGATAAACTGTATCAATTGAAAGTTTCTGACAAATGCGTTATTGATTGGTTTACTGAAAAAAGTGGTAAAAACCGGCAACCTAAATTCACTATTGATTACAGTCGCATTATTCCCGTTTGCCGCATTTTGAATAAATCCGCGAAGATTTACTGCCAAAGATTGAAACGCATAATCCTGATCTTGAGCCGGATGATTGGCTGGATTAAAATAACGGTAAGTTGTGGTGCCATTTTTAGTCTTTTGGTTATCGCCAAACATAAACCAGTTGTCGATTCCACCGAGATAATAAATTAATTTCTGATTGCCCCAACTGAAATCGCCGGCTACTCTTCCTGCCCAAATAAAGTTTCTGTAGATTGGATAATAAGCTCGTGCATCAAAACCAAAATTAAAAGTATTTTTTCCTTCAAGTTTATCAGGGTTATTTAATTGTGTATTAAAATCCATGTAAGCTTTGTAGCGCACGCCATTCCAAATATTTTGAACAGGGTTTAATGTGTTATCATATACATATTCCAAATGCAGTAAGCCATAAGTTTTGGCTTTTCCCTGCGTAAAAAGTGAAAGCGGGTCCATACCGCTTATGATTATATTATCTCTTCTAACGCCTATGTTCATGCGCACACTTCTTGCTTCATCAAAAGGGTAGGAGAGACTTCCCTGGTATAAATTAGAAAATACTTTTCCGGGATAAAAAGTAGTGCTGTCGCCAAGTGCAACCTGCTGCACATTTCGGTAGTACATTAATCCCCAATCAACTCTTTTTTTCAAATTAGAAAACTGAAACAACCAATCATTGTCTTTTAAATTGGTGGAAAGACGGAATCCGCCGGAGATTTTAATGTCTTCCATAATGTCCGCAGTTCCCAGATTTATAATTCCATTCAACCCGTTATTAGATGAAAGCGTGATGGGTCCGGAACCTCCCTGGTAAATCTGGTATCTTGTTCCAAGAACATTATTATTAAAGCCTGCGATGATATAATCTGTAGCAAATTTTCGAGGTTTATAGGGATACAATCTTGCGGTCGATAAAACAACAGATTCGCTAACCGATTGCGCATTCTTCTGTTCTGCTAATTGCGCGCTATCTTTCTTTTCAGGCTTAAATTCGTGCTGGAAAATATCTTCCTGTTGAGAAACAGGCGGTGCTGTTTCAATTTCCTTGCCTGCAGAAATTGCACTTTGTTCCATGAGCCTTTTCATGTAAGCTGATGACCGCGCACTTACATTTCTTCGTTTTAAAGTATTTTCATCGATCTTTAATTTATACAAAATTTTATCATCGCTTTGCCGCGTCACTTCGCTCACCTGGTTATTTTCACCGGCTTCGCGCGTTTCCAAAATGCTGCTCGCATAATTAGTTAGTGGAAAGACATAAGCTGAATCATTCGAAATTGAAACCACCGCAATTGAATCTACATCGGGCTTATTCAATGCTTTCAATGTAGAATCTACTTCTTCCAAAGTTGGATTTCTCAGAATTTCATCGCCGATAAGTACCATCGTATCCAGTCCTGCTTTCGTCGTAGAGAAAAATCCGGCATACCTGTTTCCAATACCATTCAAATCACTTACAAAAGTGAAATGGTTATTATTATATTGTGACGGGTGACGAGCCTCGCCAAATTTTAGATTTGTTAATTGAGATATTTGGTTGAGCGCTGCTTTGTTGGTTGCAAAATCAGTGATCAGAAAAATATTATAACGATTATTCAGTAAAGATGTATCGCTTCCTTTTGCATTTGCAGACGGCCGATTACTCGAAAAAATAATTCCGGTTTTTCCAGGAAAAGAAACAAAAGAAGGATCAAGATCATCATACACATCATCGGTTACCTGTTGCAGTTTTTCATTTTCGATATCGTATGTATAAATGTCTGAGTGGCCATTTTTTACTGCACTAAAAAGTAAGGTTCCACTGGTCATCATATATTTCATATCCTGCACCTGGTCAAAAAATTTAGTAAGATCCCTTTTATAAGGTTTCACTCTTGTGATTACATCGTAGACAAAAAGTTTCAGTCTTCCTTCTTCTTCATAGAGCACTGAAAGCCTTGTTCCCTTTGGATCCCAGGCCATCATCGGGTAATTTGGATTGATGGCGTTTTGATAAGTTTTCACTCCAAACTTCAACAAGGTTTTATCTTCTCCATCTATATTTAATAATAATTTGTATTGTCCTTTTTTGTATTGAACCACGGCAAAATCACCACTACGCTTATTTGGGTTTAGGTTAAAATGAAAATAATTAATTCTTTTTCCAATTGTGTAACTTGTTACTTCGTTTCCTTTTGGATAATTTTTCCGATGCGTTATATCGTGTTCATACTTATCCTCCTGGTACTCCATAAAATTGGCCAGCACATCTTTAAACTTCTTTTGCTTCGTAACCTGTTGGGAAGCGCGTTTTAAACTTTTATAAACCCGCGCCAAGTACAACAAATAAGAAGTATTTTCTTTTTTATATTTTTCTTCAATGTAGAACCAAAAAGCATGTCCGGCGAGCAACGGCCTTTCAAAAGCAAGCTGGTAAAAGTTTTTATATTCTCCGCTTAATATTTCGCTTTTCAAATCATCATCCAACTCTGTACTCCAGTTCTGCCCTACGTAAGCTACGTATCCATCAATCAGCCATTGCGGGAGATCAAGCAACGCCGCATTTCCGGCAACTTCTCCAAGGTCTTCGCCAAACAAAACATTTTGGACTAATATTCCGGCAATTCCTTCACGAACCTGGCGGCGTAAATCAGCATGGTTCCCATTGAAATAAACGATCATTTTGTTGTTCACCAATTTGGTAACCCCACCCGCATTTTGCCAGTCTTGACCAAGGCCGATGTTGCTTTGTTTCATGTCGTCAAAAGTGTTGTAGATCACAATATTGGCGCGGCGTTGCAAACTATATTCAACAGATTTTTCGATTCCCGGAAGTTCTTCTTCTGCTACCTGCGCTACATATTTTGCAAGTTCCTGACCGTCCTGGTTAAAATAAGAATTAAAATTTTGTGTTTGATAATATTGCCATTTGAATTTTTTAAATTGCAAACGGTTTTTGCCGAATTGGACGGTGCTCACCTGGGCACCGGCAAATCCAGCTGCAAATAAAAAAAGTGAAAAGAGAAATATTTTTTTGTAGGTTGATTTCTTGAGATCTTGCATGTGCTTTACATTATAGTCGGTCTAAAATTAATCGTTTCATGTTAATCAATAAAATGAATTTATTTTCTGTCAATTTATCTTATGTTTCAAATAAAAGTTTTTACATTTAATCCGGTTCAGGAAAAAACTTACATCCTTTATAATGAACACAACCAATGCATTATTATTGATCCCGGATGTTATTTTGACGTGGAAAAAGAAGAACTGAAATCTTTTATTACACTTAACAAATTACAGCCCAAAATTTTATTAAATACGCATTGTCATCTGGATCATGTATTTGGCAATAAATTTATTGCAGAAGAATATAAATTAACGTTAAATACTCATTTACTGGAAAAAGAAATTCTGGAAATGGCTCCGGCATCGGGCTTAATGTTTAATCTGCCGTTTGACAATTACCAGGGCGAAGTAATTTATTTAAAAGAAGGAGATTTTGTTTTTTTAGGAGATGATAAATTAGAAGTGATTCATGCGCCCGGACATTCGCCTGGAAGCATTTGTTTTTATTGTGAAAAGCAACATTTTATTATTGGTGGTGATGTACTTTTTCAAAACAGTATTGGCCGAACAGATTTGCCGTATGGGAATCACGGGGACCTTGTAAGAAACATAAAAGAAAAGCTTTTCAAACTTCCTGAGAACGTAAAAGTTTATCCCGGCCATGGGCCGGAAACTACGATTGGAAGCGAAATAAAAGAAAACCCATATTTGTAGCAGCGACTGTCTCTCTGTGTTTTGATTATGCTTTTGCCAATAAACGAATAAATAATCTGAATTTTCTTTTACGAATTCGCCCTCAGTTCCGCAAAATATTTATGAAAATAAGGAATAGTTTCTATGCCTTTATTAAAATTCACAATTCCATATTTTTCATTGGGTGAATGAAGATTATCGCTATCCAACCCAAAACCCATAAAAATTATTTTTACGCCCAATTCTTTTTCAAGGATCGTGCTGATTGGAATGCTACCACCGCCACGAAGAGGCACGGGTGTTTTACCAAAAGTAGTTTCTATGGCTCTTGTGGCGGCTTTATATCCTTGGCTGTCTATCGGTGTAAGATAAGGCTCGCCACCATGATGTTCAAACGCCTTTACTGTAACTGAAGAAGGCGCAATTGAAGTAAAATAATCAAGCAATCTTTTCGTCATTTTTTCTGAAGTTTGATTAGGAACCAATCTTGCAGAAATCTTCGCGGTAGCTTTTGATGGCAGCACAGTTTTTGCACCTTCGCTTAAATACCCGCCCCAGATTCCATTCACTTCTAGTGTGGGCCTGATGCCGGTTCGCTCATTGGTTGTATAGCCTTTTTCGCCCCATAATTCTTTGATGCCGATTTCTCTTTTATATTCATCTTCATCAAAAGGAGCCTCCGCCAACAGCGCTCTTTCATTCGCCGGAACTTCTACCACTTCGTCATAAAAGCCTGGAATGGTAACATGATTATTTTCGTCGTGGCAGCTTGCTATCATTTCTGCCAAAACGATGATTGGGTTCGCAACTGCGCCGCCATAAGTTCCACTATGCAAATCTCTTTCGGCGCTCGTAATTTCAACTTCTATGTACGATAAACCTCGTACGCCAACATCCAGCGAAGGAGTGTCTAAACTTAACATCGAACTATCGCTGATCAGAATCACATCTGCTTTTAAAAGTTCTTTATTTTGTTCTACAAATTTTCCAAGATTGGGCGAACCAATTTCTTCTTCTCCTTCAATTATAAATTTAATATTGGTAAACATGGTATTTGTTTTCACCATCGTTTCCAATGCTTTCAGATGCATAAAAAATTGCCCTTTGTCATCAGCGGATCCACGCGCAAAAACTTTTCCATCTCTTATCACCGGCTCAAAAGGCTTGCTGTGCCATACTTCCAGCGGTTCCGGAGGTTGTACATCGTAATGCCCATATACCAAAACTGTCGGTTTATTTTTGTCAATTATTTTTTCTGCATAAACCACCGGGAAACCTTCTGTTTGCATTACTTCTGCTTTATCAGCACCGGCAGTTAAAAAACTTTTTTTAACTGCTTCGGCACATTTTATCATGTCGCCATTGTGTTCTGTTTTTGCACTTATAGACGGAATGCGCAGCAGTTCCATCATTTCATTTAAAAATCTGTCTTTGTTTTTTTCCTGAAATTCTTTCCATTCTTGCATAGAAAAACTTATTTGTTTAAGAAAATAAATAGGGGCGAATGTAAAACTTTTTAGAAGGATATGTTATAAGAATTAAAATTAGCTGAAATCGTAAACAATCCTCAGAAATATTTGGTTTTGAATGTAAGGATTCTTTACATTTGCAACAGATTGCTTTTCAATTTATCAGCCTTTGTTTTAGTTGCACTTAATGGTTGCTTCTATTGCAAAGGCTGAGTCAATTTAGGGAAAGAATGTTTCATAATTTTTAAAATTCCAGTAAAGCACAAATAAATAAGATACTTATTCAGTTTCCGTTTTGATTGGGGAGTTACCGATAATACCACTCAACGCCAATTTTACTTTTTTAAAAAAACGATAATAATATTCTTTATTAAATAATTGTGAATCGTGCATCGCTTTATAAGTAAGGAAAAAACCGACGGGCGAAAGAACAATTACTGGCAACCACATTCCAATAATCGGAATCAGTACATGATCTTTTGTAAATTTTTCTCCAAAAATATTTAATAAATAAAAGATCATAAAAAATAAGAGTGCCATTACCAAAGGTAATCCCAATCCTCCTTTACGGATAATAGAGCCAAGTGGCGCGCCAATAAAAAATAACACGAGGCAGGCAATTGAAAGAGACAATTTTTTATGCCATTCTATTTCATGTAAAGCGAAATCATCGTTCTGACTTTTGTAATCAGCTGTTGCCATTTGTAAAACATTTCGTGTGTTACTTACATCGGCAAGCGTTTGATTAAAAACAGCACTTTGCAAACTATCGGGAATTAAAGCATCGAAAGTCTTTACTTTTTTATTAATAATTATTCCTTTTGTATGTGCTGTTTCTTTTAGAAGAGTCGTTTCTTTTGTAGCAGTTCTTTCTTTGGTAGATATTTCTTTTTTAGGCGGCAAGCTGTCTTTGAATTTTGAATATTTTATATAAGAACCAAGCAAGGATTTGTTTTTTCTGTAAAGTGAATCGGGAACTTTTTTTAATGAATCAATGTCAACGTTTAATTGTCGCATGGTTTTCATGCGAATGTTGTTCATAAAAAGGCTGTCGGAAGTTTTCTGGAGATTGAGTTGGCTAAGGTCAAAAAGCTTATTGTATTCTCTGAATCCAAGATTAATAAATTCATTTTTTGTAGAGTTAAAGGTTCCGTTTTCTTCATAGCGGTTTCCATTTTCCAGCCGGAATTCCAAAAACTTTTTATCCGTACTCACAGACATTTTTCCACTTTCAGAAATGATCGTGTTATCCTGAACGCCGTTCGATTGTTCATAGATCAACACTTTGTGCAAGGTGCTTTTGTCTTCATCTTTTTTATCAACTTTGATAGAATATCCTCTGAAGCCATTATAAAAAACGCCATCTTTTAAATCGAAGGCCGGGCTTTTTTCATAAATGTCATGGTAGATAACAGCAAATTTTAGGTTAGCAACCGGCGCAATATAATTGGCAAATAAAAATGCTACGCCGGACAAAAGAACCGATACAAAAAACAACGGCCGCATAAAGCGCAATAAAGAAATTCCTGAAGATTTAATGGCGACCAGTTCAAAATTTTCGCCCAATTTCCCAAAAGTCATTATAGAAGAAAGAAGAATGGAAATAGGCATCGCAAGCGTTACAAGCGTGGCGCTTGCATAAATTAAAAACTTTGTTAGCGTCAGCATGTCCAGGCCTTTGCCAACCAGGTCGTCAATATATTTCCACAAAATCTGCATCATGAAAACGAATAACGTAATAAAAAAAGTGGCGATAAACGGCCACGCAAAAGCTTTTAATATTAGTTTGTCCAGTTTTTTAAACATTAGAAGATCTGCGGAATTTGTTGTGAATTTCAAAAAAGAATGTTGGAGCAAAAATACAGCTTTCAACTCTTGAAATGGAATTGGTAAATGACCCGGAGCGGAGATTTACAAAACAATTAATCATGAAGAAAGTGTATCATTTTTTTTGGAAAATCTTCTGATCGTTATAAAAAATTATTTTAGAAGAGAAATCTTTTTGTTTTAAAAGAAATAATTTTTAACTGTGTGTGTCAATGAGACGCAATGGTAATCAATTGAACCGGATGAAAGAAAATTTTTTTGAATGGGAAAATTGAATTGAGTGAATGGAATTGTCTTGGATTTTTTAGAAAATACTTTTAAAGAAAATGTTGAATTTATAAGGTTTAGCTTCCCAAACGATAAAATAATTCTTTAACCTGGGTTTCCCAAAGCTGGCTCTGGTCTTTAATGTCTTTCTTTTCTGCAAAATCATGGATCATCAAAATTGTTTGGTTGGTGACTTCATATCTTTCGATGCTGAATTCAAAAAATTCCTCCTTCGGAGAATCAACCCAATGAAAACGGATCCTTTTATCTTCCTCCATTTCTACAACTTCCGCTCTTTCTGCGGCCCCTGACCAAGAAAAAGAAAATATCCCGTTTTCGTCTTCTACTTTATCCGCAAACCATTCCTGCAGGCCTGAAGAGGTTGAAAGAAATTCAAATAAGATGGCCGGAGAACATCTTACGGGGTATTCAACAGTATATTTTATTTTTTTACTCATTTTGATTCTGATAAAGTCTTTATCTGCAATAATAGAAAATAAATTCACTAAGAAACCAGATTTATCTTTTTTTTTTGGTAATTTATTTTAAAAAAGTATTATTTTATACTGGAAAACCTTTTTAGGTAATTAAAAGAAATAATATTTTTTTTGAAACATACTTTATGTATCATAATTTACGTTAGTTATAGATAAAAAAACTTGTGAAGACAAGAAATTTTATTTCTAACACTTAAATATTCTCTGTATGAGTATGCGTTCATTAAAGATTTCAAAATCTATTACCAATCGCGAAAGTGAGAGTTTAGAAAAATATTTACAGGAAATTGGAAGAGTTGAAATGATCTCCCCGGAAGAAGAAGTGCAATTAGGCAGACTTATAAAAGCCGGCGATCAGAAAGCGATTGACAAACTTACGAAAGCTAACTTACGCTTTGTTATTTCCGTTGCAAAGCAATACCAAAACCAGGGGCTTGCACTTCCTGATCTAATCAATGAAGGTAATTTCGGATTGATAAAAGCGGCGCAACGGTTTGATGAATCACGCGGATTTAAATTCATTTCTTATGGCGTTTGGTGGATCCGCCAAAGCATCCTGCAGGCGCTTGCAGAACAATCGAGGATCGTAAGATTACCATTGAATAAAGTTGGGCTTACAAATAGAATCAGCCGCGCCTATTCTCAGTTGGAGCAAGAGTTTGAGCGTACGCCAACTACCGAAGAATTAGCTGATGTGCTGGATTTGGAAACTGAAGAAGTTTCAGCAACAATGAGCGTTGCGGCCAGGCACCTGAGCATGGATTCACCACTCAGCGATGGAGAAGAAAGTACATTAATAGATGTTCTTGTAAATGGAAATGCAGATAGTGCGGACAGGCAAATTATGTTCAACGATTCTTTGCGTTTGGAAATTCAGCGCTCGTTAACATTGCTCACTCCGCGACAAAAAGAAGTGATCTGTTATTTTTATGGAATTGATGTTGATGAACCCTTGAGCCTTGAAGACCTTGGCGTAAAATACGGCTTGACAAGAGAAAGAGTAAGACAAATAAAAGATAAAGCGCTGGAAAAATTAAAAACTTTTACGGCCAGTAATCTTTTAAAAGAATATTTGGGTATATAAAAATTTTTTGGCCCTTTTCATAGTCAAAGTGAATGTCTGATTTTTTTAGATGTTCACTTTTTTTATTAATCTGACGGCCTCTAAAGATTAATAAAAAGGGATTTTAGGAGATATGAAGGTTTACTAATCTTTTCCTTTCTCTTATATTTTTAAATCATACCGTTGCTCCCTGACTTTTTTGCCAAAAGCATTTGATATTTTTTCTTCGGATAAAATAAATCCAAAACGTTTGTATAATGAAGCGGCAGAAATTAATTCGTCTGTTGTCCACAAGTAGCAAGACTTGAAATTACATTCATAAAAAAAATCCATAAACAATTGCATTAGTTTTTTCCCAAAACCTAAATTGCGATATTGCGGCGCAATCAAAAAATAACGAAGTTGCGCTGAAGTATTTTCTCGATGCATTAATAAAAGAGACCCGATAATTTTTTTCTGATGTTCACAAATCCAGATCCGGTCTTTTTTCAAATCATAATTTCTAAAAAATTCTTGTAGTCCCTGAGCAACATACATTTCAAATTCAATTCCATAATTGTATTCCTGTTTGTACAATTTTCCGTGCAAATAAATAATGTATCCGAGATCGCCCGGTTGTAAATTATTTCTGACCGAAATGTCATTAATTTCTTTCAATTGATTAATTTTTTTTATTTGGCTAAAAATAAGTTTTTAAAATAAAAGATTCTATTCAGTAAAAAACTACTAATCTCTTTAACAATAAACCAATTAATTACTTTTGCCTTCTATGAATCATTATTTCAAAATAGGCAAACTGGCAGCGACTTTCGGAGTAGAAGGGCAATTGGTTCTGCAACATAGTCTTGGCAAAAAGACTTCCCTGAAAGGTTTGGAAATGATTTTTATTGAAGAAAAAAAAGATAGTTTTCTCCCTTATTTTATTGCATCCACAAAAATAAAAAACGATAAAGAAACTTTTATTTTACTTGAAGAAATTCAATCTAAAGAAAGAGCGCATTTTTTGGTAAAAAAAGAAGTTTGGTTAAGCGAAAGCGATTTTAAAAAATTCGCTGCCGCCACAGCCCCAATTTCATTTCTAGGTTTTACAATCATCAATGATCAAGAGGAATTAGGCGAAGTAATTGAAGTTATTGAACAGCCACATCAGATTTTATGCACAATTATGATTGGCGGCAAAGAAATTTTGATTCCAATCCATGAAAATTCATTGAGAAAAATTGATAAAAAAAATCGGAAATTGTTTGTGAATCTTCCCGATGGATTAATAGAAATTTATAAAAACGCGTGACAAAATGAATTTTTAAATTTATATTCTTATGTCTGCTTCTTCAAATATTATTGCTCATTTTGATCTCGATTCATTTTTTGTTTCAGTAGAAATTATAAAAAACCCATCACTAAAAGGAAAGCCTGTAATTGTTGGCGGACAAAATGAAAAAGGAATCGTAACGACCTGCACTTATGAAGCAAGAAAGTTTGGTGTTCATTCTGCTATGCCAATGAAAACCGCCATGAGACTTTGTCCACAAGCAATTGTAATTTCCGGAACTTACTCAGAATATTCCCGCTATTCAGGTTGGGTGACACAAATCATTGCATCAAAAGCCCCGCTTTTTGAAAAAGCTTCGGTTGATGAATTTTATATTGATCTGCAGGGAATGGATAAATTTTTTGATCCATTGAAATGGACAATTGATTTGCGCGAATTAATTATGAATGAAACCGGGCTTCCCATTTCTTTTGGAATTGCAAAAAACAAAATGGTCGCAAAAATGGCAACCAATGAAGCGAAACCAAATGGATTTTTGCAGATTCCTTTGGGAAAAGAAAAAGAATTTTTAGCGCCCCTGGAAGTCAATAAAATTCCGGGAGTTGGTGAACAATCAAATAAAATTTTACAATATCATGGAATAAAATTGATCGGCGACATTCATCAGACGACTCCTGAAAATCTTGAAAAATTATTGGGCAAATGGGGGTATGAATTGTGGAATAAAGCGCAGGGAAATCATATGTCAACGATCGAAGAATATCGCGAACCGAAAACTATTTCTACAGAAAATACGTTTGAAGAAAATGTGATGGACGTAGAATTTTTGATGGGTGAGATTGTGCGAATGACAGAAAAAATTTGTTTTGAATTAAGAAAAGAAGAAAAAGTTACGGGTTGTGTTACGATAAAATTAAGATACCCCGATTTTGAAACAACTTCGCGCCAGGCAAGCATTCCATATACTTCTGCCGATGATGAAATTATTCCTGTTGCAAAAGCACTTTTTCATAAATTATATAAAAAAGGAAAACCCATTAGGTTATTAGGCGTTCGGCTTAGCAACTTCAACAATGAGGCTTTACAAACCAATTTATTTCAGGATACAAAAAGAAAAAATACTTTGTATAAAACGGTTGACGAAGTAAAAAACAGGTTTGGTAAAGGTAGCGTGGGGAGGGCTTCAGGGAAATAGAAAGCCTTGAATATTTTTAAATTAAAATCTTGATTACTTGTTCGTTTACTGAATAGAAATTAAGGATTTTCAAATTTTCATTGTTCTTTCATCATATCATTCAACGTTTTCTTTTCCAGAACCTTTAAAGTGGCGTCCCTGGCTATTAACATCATTTTTCTCATTCCACAGGTTTCTTCGTTACAGTCCATACATTTTTCATAAAAATTTAAACTCACACAGGGTAATAAAGCAATAGGCCCGTTGATAACCCGGATTACAGTAGCAAGGTTTAAATTTTTGGGTGAAACTTTCAACGTATAACCGCCACCTTTTCCCTTTTTACTTTCAAGCATATCCGCTTTTTTCAAATCATTTAAAATATGTTCTAAAAATTTTAAAGGTATTTTTTGTTGAATAGAAATACTGGAAATCTTTACAGGCTCTTTCCCATAATTTTCCGCGAGATGAACAAGCGCCTTGAAAGCATATTGAGTTTTTTTTGAAAGCATAAAATTGCAATTATCTGGATTTACCAAAAATAAAAATAAAAGGATTTGCAAATTTATAAAATAAAACCCTACTAATTTTGTAGGATATTCCTATATTCGCAATATCTTTTACAAAAAAATTATAATTATGAGTTTACAACTAGGGGACACAGCTCCCGATTTTACAGCAGAAACGACTGAAGGTAAAATTAATTTTTACGATTTTTTAGGCGATCATTGGGGCGTTATTTTTTCTCATCCTGCAGACTACACGCCCGTTTGCACAACAGAATTGGGCAGAACGGCTCAATTGCAAAAAGAATTTGACAAACGTGACGTAAAAATTATCGCCGTGAGTGTCGATCCGTTAGATAAGCATCATGGATGGAAAAATGATATTAACAAAACGCAAAATTGCAACGTTGAATTTCCAATCATAGCTGATGAAGAAAGAACAGTTGCCAATCTTTATGGAATGATCCACCCTAACGCTTCTACGACGGCTACAGTGCGTTCATTATTTATTATCGGTCCCGATAAAAAAATAAAATTGACGCTTACTTATCCGGCTTCTACCGGCAGAAACTTTACTGAAGTTTTGCGCGTAATTGATTCACTTCAACTCACCGCCAAACACAGTGTTTCTACTCCTGTAGATTGGAATAATACAGAGGATGTAATCATTCCGCCATCTTTGAGCCGCGAAGAGGCAGAGAAGAAATTTCCTAAAGGAATCAGGGAAGTAAACTCATATTTGAGATATACTCCTCAACCGGAATTGTCTTAAAAAAAAAGAGGATGCAGTTTACTAAAAATTGCGTCCTCTTTTTATTTTAACAAAATGACAATGGCTTGCTTATCCTCTGTTCTTCTTCAATTGTTGCAAAAGTGCTTTCATGTCTTTTGGTAATGGTGCTTCAATAAAGAATTCTTTTTTTTGAGAATCTGTAAAGTGTAAACTGTGCGAATGTAGCGCCAGCCTGCTTATTATCGGCCTCTCTTCGAGATCATGCTGACTGAGCTTATACTTTTTTTTGAATGAAGAAAGCAAGACTGGTTTTCCATCTCCATAAATTTCATCACAAATAATCGGATGTCCGATTGATTTTGTATGTACTCTTATTTGATGCGTTCTTCCACTTTGAATTTCGAATTGAACCAAACAATAAATTCCATAATCTTCCAAAACTTCATAATTCGTCAAGGAAGGTTTTCCTTTTTTACTGATCGTCATCACGCCTTTTTTTAAAGGATGCTCGCCAATCGGTTCATTGATAGAGCTTTTTTTTTCAGGCATACTTCCACGCACAATTCCTAAATAATTTTTTTCAATATTTCTTTGTTCAAATAATTGAGAAAGATATTTATGCGTTGCTTCATTTTTTGCAAAAAGAATTAATCCGCTTGTGTCGCGATCCAGGCGATGGACAATAAATATTTTCCCGTATTTCTGATTTAGAATTTTGTACAATGATAACTGAGTTTCATCGTGTCTGTCCGGTATGGTAAGCATTCCGGATTCTTTGTTGGCAGCCACAAACTCATCGTTTTCAAAAATGATGGAAAATCCTTTCAAGATTATTTATTTTTAATTTCTTTTTTAACGATTTTATTATTTCCAGCGCCGCTGATATTTTTTCCTTTGTTCATATATTTTAACGCGCGAATTTCTTTTTCAGCTAAATATCTCCACCTTCCGCGCTCCACATTTTTTTTTGTAAGATTTGCATACATCACCCGATCCAAGCCTTTTACATCATAACCCAAATGTTCAAAGATCCGGCGAACAATTCTGTTGCGGCCGCTGTGCAATTCTATCCCGATGATTGATTTATCTTTTGAATCTGCGTAGGCCAATGCATCTGCAAAAATTTCTCCATCTTCTAATTTGATTCCGTTCAATATTTTTTCAAAATCAGATTTGGTTAAAGGTTTATCTAATTTTACTTCATACACTTTTTTTACATTAAAACTCGGATGAGTTAATTCCTGTGTAAGATCGCCGTCATTGGTTAAAAGCAAAACTCCGGAAGTATTTCTGTCTAATCTCCCAACCGGATAAATGCGTTGATCCGTGGCGTTTTTGGTGAGTTGCAAAACCGTTTTTCTATTCTGCGGATCATCAGTTGTGGTAATGTAATCTTTTGGTTTATTCAGTAAAATGTAGACGAGATTTTTTGTGATAAATAACTTTTTACCATTGTAAAAGACATCGTCTTTTTCATTTACTTTGAATGCCGGCTGCGTAATTATTTTTTTATTTACCGAGACTTTTCCATCGGCAATTAATTGCACTGCATCTCTTCTTGAAGTGACGCCGCAATGGGCGATAAATTTATTCAAAGGCATTTCAGCCAATGGAAAATTTTTGTTCGACGGCCCAACAGTAAAAGAACTTTTAATTGCAATTCCTGTTTTCTTTTGTGGATATTTTTGACGTTTGTCAAATTTCATTTCCGGAACTGGCTTTTGTTGAAAACCTCTTGTTCGAGCCGCACGTTTTTCTTCAAAATGTTTTTCGATTGCTGCTGCTCTCTCTTTTTTTTCCTTTTTTTTATCCTGCTTATGTTTTTCTTTTACTGCAGCATTATTTTTTGGGTTGATGAATTTCTGGAAAGGTTGTTGGCTCATGAGAATTGATTTACTGTTTTTTCAACAGGAATGAGCAGCAAAGATAATTTAAAAGAAAGAAGTTTTTTTTAGACAAGAAAATTAAGGATTACAAATTCATCATTAAAAATTAGTTGAACCAATTTTAATAAAATTAAAGTAATTTCCTGCTTTTATTAATTCATTATTTTTTTTAACGGTTATGATCACTGCATTCATTAACGGAACTATTTATACATCAAAGGAAAAACTTACCGGAAAATCGCTGGTGGTTGAAGAGGACAAAATAAAAGGGATTACAGAAAATGAAATGATTCCTGAAAATGCAAAAAAAATTGATTGTAAAAATGCCATTATCGCGCCGGGATTAATTGATGTTCAGATATATGGAGGCGGTGGCTATTTGTTTTCAAATGCGCCATCAGCGCGGGCTTTACATGCGATGGCAGATGCTTTGCTGAAAGCCGGAACAACCGGGTTTTATATTACGCTTGCGACAAATTCAATGGAAATTTTTCATGAAGCCATAAAAGTTGTAAAAGAAAATCCGCATCCTGCAGTTTTAGGTTTGCATTTTGAAGGGCCTTATTTAAATCCTGTAAAACGTGGAGCGCATATTTTGGAATACATCAAACGGCCCGAAAGAAAAGAAGTGGAGGAGTTATTAAAAGATGCCGAAGGAGTTCTAAAAATAATGACACTTGCGCCGGAGATATGTGATCCCGAAATCATAAATTTATTAAAAGATAATGGCGTTGTTGTTTCTGCCGGTCATAGTAATGCAACGTTTGCAGAAGCCTTAACTGGCTACGAAAATGGCATTACGACTACCACGCATTTATTCAATGCAATGTCGCCGATACACCACCGTGATACTGGTTTGCCTGGCGCTGCCTATCTTTCTAAAGATGTTTTCGCAAGCATTATTGCTGATGGAATTCATGTAGATTTTAATGCACTAAAAATTAGTAAAAGGATCATGCAGGAAAGATTATTTCTTATCACTGATGCGGTGGAAGAAAATAAAGAAGGTGCTTATGTTCATGTAAAAAAAGAAGACCGCTTTACATTGCCTGATGGAACTTTATCGGGCTCAAAACTTACACTTTTAAAAGCAGTTCAAAATTGTGTGGAACGCGCAGAAATACCGCTGGACGAGGCCTTGCGCATGGCTTCTACTTATCCCGCGCAAGTGATGGGTTTACCGGATCGTGGAAAAATCGAAACTGGCTGTAAAGCTAATCTTACTATTTTTTCAGAAAACTTTCGGCCAGAATTTACAGTATTGAACGGCGGGGTTATTTGAGTAATTGCGTATTCTGGATTCCGACAATTAATCAGTTTACGGTAAACCAACAAATTATTCGGTTTTAGAATTTAAAATAAAAATTGATGATAAGAAAAATACACTGCAAGATGTTTTACTCAAATAAAAATTTTATAAAACCTATATTATTTTTTGCTATTTTTCCCGTCATTTTTTCCTTTATAAAAAATGAAAACACTGATGAATGGATTAGGATCAATCAATTGGGCTACACACCGCAAGGGATAAAAATCGCCGTATGGTGTAGTAAAGATGATAATAAAATATCCACTTTTGATCTTGTTGATTCCTTAACTAATAAAGTAGTTCTAACACAAAGCTCAGGTAAATCGTTTGGTGCCTATGGCCCTTTTACAAATACATACCGGCTTAATTTTTCTTCTTTTAAAAAACCCGGGGTTTATTTTTTAAAAGCGGGGAATGCCGCTTCTCCTTCCTTTAAAATCAATGAGAATGTTTATAAAGGAACGGCGGATTTTTGTCTTTTTTATCTGCGTCAGCAGCGCAGCGGATTCAATCCTTTTTTGAAAGATTCGTGTCATACACATGATGGGTACACTATGTATGGGCCAATGCCCGACAGTACTTACATTAATGTTGTGGGCGGCTGGCACGATGCTTCTGATTACCTGCAATATTCCACCACTTCTGCAAATGCAACTTATCATTTGCTTGCCGCTTACAGAGATTTTCCAAACGTATTTACTGATGAAAAACAAGCGAATGGATTAGATGGAAAAAACGGAATGGCAGATGTGCTGGATGAAGCAAAGTGGGGATTGGATTGGCTTTTAAAAATGCATCCAAAATCAAACTGGATGTTTAATCAGCTTGGCGATGACCGTGATCACAAGGGGATGCGCATTCCAAAAGAGGATTCTTTTTATGGAAAAGGAATGGAACGCCCGGTTTATTTTATAAATGGCGAACCACAACAACGGGGCAAATTTATGAACCACACGACTGGCACGAGTTCTACGGCGGCAAAATTTTCAAGTGCATTTTCTTTGGGCGCGGTTTTATTTGATAAAACTGATCCGGATTACGCAAAGAAATTAATTAAACATGCTTATTCTGCTATTAATTATGCATTGATAAAACCCGGCGTTACACAAACGGTTTCTGTAGTATCGCCTTATATTTATGCAGAAGATAACTGGACAGATGACATGGAACTAGGCTTTGCATCTTTGGCAAATTCACAACAGTATTTCAAAAATAAAAAATTGAAAAGTCTTCTTGATTCTTCTTTTAAATATTCACAGGAAGAAAAAATAACTCCATGGTTTTATCGCGATACTGCTAATCATTATCAATATTATCCTTTTATAAACCTCGGACATTACGAGCTGGCGAAACATTTAAAAGGAAGCAAAAAAGATTCTATTATCAATTATTATAAACAAGGAATTGAAGATGTATGGAAGCGCGCAAAAGAAAATGCTTTTTATCGCGGCGTGCCTTTTATCTGGTGTAGTAATAATCTGACAACTTCTTTTGCAATTCAATGCTTATGGTATCAAAAACTGAGTGGCGACAATACTTTTAGCGAACTGGCACAGGCAAATGTTGACTGGCTTTTTGGTTGCAATCCGTGGGGAACCAGTATGGTTTATGGTTTGCCATCGTGGGGCGATACACCGGCCGACCCTCATTCTGCATTTACTCATATCGGCAAATATCCCATTTATGGTGGATTGATTGATGGACCGGTTTACACGACTATTTATAAAAATCTTATCGGAATTACTTTGTATAACGATGATGAGTATGCGCAATTCCAAAGTGATCTTGCCGTATATCATGATGACTATGGAGATTACAGCAGCAATGAGCCTACAATGGATGGTACAGCATCGTTGATTTATTTGCTGGCAGCAAAAGAAAGTGAATTTAAAAAAAAACTTCCAACCAAAATGAAGTGATCTCTCATGGCGGAATTATTCGTGGCGATACAACGCTAAAAAAAATTGCATTGGTTTTTACAGGCGATGAATTTGGTGATGGAGGAAATTATATTTCAAAAGTTTTGCGACAAGAAAAAATTCACGGTTCATTTTTTTTGACTGGGAATTTCTACCGAAATGAAAATTTCAAAAAAATGATTAAGGAATTAAAACATAATGGGAATTATTTAGGCTCGCATTCTGATAAACATTTGCTGTATTGCGATTGGGGAAAAAGAGATAGTTTGTTGGTAACGCATGAGGAATTTACAGAAGATTTGCACAATGCTTACAAAGAATTAAGACGCTGGGGGATTGAAAAACCTGTGGCTCATTATTTTTTGCCGCCTTACGAATGGTACAATGATTCTATTGCAAAATGGACAAATGAAATGGGCTTGCAACTGGTTGATTTTACGCCAGGAACCAGGAGTAATGCGGATTACACGTATCCTGAAATGGGAAATAAATATCTGAGCAGCAATGCGATCCTAAATTCAATTTTGGCGTATGAAATAAAATCAGCGAATGGATTAAATGGATTTATTTTGCTCATTCATATGGGTACCGATGCGAGGCGCACTGATAAATTTTATAAACATTTGCCTGCGTTAATAAAACAATTAAAAAAACACGGTTATCAATTTGAGAGAATTGATGAATTGCTGAATTAAAACCAAGCCTGATGATTTTCGTATGACTTTTGATGCAATTTTAAACTTTTAAATATTATTTTTTCTCTTTTATCTTTGAAAGATGCAAACTGTTCATCTAATAATAAGTGGAAAAGTTCAGGGTGTTTTTTTTAGAGAGACTTCCAAAAAAGTTGCTGAAAGATTGAACATAAAAGGATGGATAAAAAATATACCTGATGAAAAAGTAGAAGCGTTAATTACCGGTGATGAAAAAGATGTAAGCGATTTTATTAAATGGTGCAAAACCGGTCCGGAAAGAGCAGAAGTAAAAGATGTAATTGTTTCAAAACACCCGGAAACTTTTTTTGAGAGATTTGAAGTAATGAGAAAGAAATGAGAAACAAAAAACAATATTTTAAAAGAACGCTTCGACTTTAATATTTTAAAAAAATGAATAAAAAGATCTTTTTAGTAAAATTTCCCATCGCTTTTTTCTTTCTTTTTTTGTTTGTTTCCAGTTCCGCGCAGAAATATTATTTGTTTGTCGGAACCTACACAAACACAGATAGTAAAGGCATTTATATTTACGATTTTAATTCTCAAACCGGGGATGCAAAGTGGATAAGCAATACGGACAGTGTGACAAATCCCTCGTGGCTTACTATTTCTAAAAATCAAAAGTATGTTTATGCAGTAAACGAAACCAATGGGTTAAATCCGGGAAGAGTTACGGCTTATTCTTTTAATAAAAAAAATGGTACGCTTCATTTTTTAAATACCACCGCTTCCGGCGGCGATGATCCTTGTTATATTTCAACAACATCCGATAATAAATGGCTGGCAGTGGCAAATTATACAAGCGGTACGGCTACCATATTTCCTATAAATAAAAACGGTGCTATTGAACCTTACTCACAGATCATATACGATTCGGTTTATAATAATTCCGGTGAATCTGTTACAGCGCATGTTCATGAAACAGTTTTTTCTCCTGATGAAAAGTTTTTGCTGACTCCGGATCTAGGATTGGATAAAATCGTAAGTTATCAATTTGATGCGGCAAGCAGTCAGCCACTGATTTTGTCACCTGACGCTTTTACAAAATCTGAAAAAGGAACCGGGCCACGACATCTTGTTTTTTCACGAGATAAAAAATTTGTTTACCTGCTTCATGAAATGGGTGGAACGGTTACATCTTATAATTATAGCGGTGGAAAATTATCGCAGATTCAGGATGTTGCGGCTTTCCCCGACGGATTTGTTGGGAAAAAAGATGGCGCGGAAATTTGTATCTCTCCTGATGAAAAATTCCTGTATGCTTCTACCCGCGGTGATCTGAACTCCATTGCAATTTTTTCTATTGATCCGATTTCGGGTAAATTGACCACAAAAGGTTTTCAATCTTCCTATGGGAAAGGGCCACGCAATTTTATCATTGATCCAACAGGAAATTATTTGCTCGTTGCAAACCAGGATTCCAGGAATGTTGTTATTTTTAAAAGAAATAAAGAAACTGGTTTTTTAATAAAAACAGATAAAGAAATTGAGGTGCCAAGACCAGTTTGTTTGCAAATGATTGTAAAATAAACCAGATACTATTTTTTTTGTGACGATTTACACGATCTTTTGTGTTTCAAGATTCCTTTCTTCTTTGCGCAATGATTTATCCAAAATAAAAGTTCCGAATGGAATTAATGATGCTAAAAAAGCAATCGCTGTTTTTTTAAACTTCCATTCCCGATTTATTTTTACAGTAATCAATGCAAGAATGTAAAGCATAAAAAGCAAACCATGAATCCAACCTACGTACCATACTAATGTTGCATTTCCGGCGAGATATTTTATTGGCATTGCAATAAATAAAAGCGTAATAAAAGAAATTCCTTCGGCGATTCCAGCCATTCTTAGTCTTCCTATTGCTGAATTAGAAACTTGTAAATTCATTGTTAGGCATTTATAAATTTTAATAAAAGTGAATACAGTTGTGCGTTTCATGCGAATATAAGACGTAACCCAATTAAAATTTAAAAAAGGTTTTTTTCAATGATTACCATTCAAAACCTGATTTGTGCCATTTATATAGCAAATATGCATTTTCATGTACTATGTTTTGCATAGTACTGTCTTTTAGCTATATCTTTGTTATGTAATTCAAATTAAAACAATTAAAAACAAAACAAAATGAACACAGTAATCAGCAACAAAACAGGAGAAACTCTTGAAATTGCAAAACGCATTTTATATTCCGTTAAGGTATTGTCTATCGGATTATTTATACCTTTTTTATTTCTATTTGGAATTACTTACCGGCAACATGCTGCCATGCCTGAAAACGGAATTCATATCAGTAATCCAAGCAATACGGTCACAGAAAACACAACTGTTGATCTGGGTAAGATTTTAACTGATTCAAACAGTTAACAGTAGCGGCCTATGCGATTATAAGAATTAAAACAAGCTATCGCTTAGGCCGTCATTGGATTAAAGCTATTCCAGTAAAACAAACAAAATAATTATTGTGCTTTTCTATTTTTTGGAAAAGCGTGGAAACTGTTTCATTGCTCTAATAAAAATTCATTTACTTCGCATAAAAATTATAGGAAAATTGCTTATAATTCTTGCTGAAAAATATGAAAACCTATTTCGAAAGAGCTTCTAAGATTAATGAAAGAATAAACGAGCTTTCAACCTACAGCGACGATGAACAGGGCATTACGAGACTTTTTGGAACAAGTTCTTTTTTAGAATGTAGTAATAAAATTGCTTCATGGATGCGTGAAGCAGGGCTTGAAGCATACATTGATAACATTGGAAATGTAAGAGGAAAATTGAAAAGTAAAAATCCCGATGCAAAAACTTTTGTGATCGGATCTCATTTTGATACGGTAATAAATGCGGGAAAATATGAAGGAACTTTAGGTATTTTGACCGGCCTTGATTTGATTGAAAATATTATTTCCGAAAATATTTCGCTTCCATTCCATATTGAATTAATTGCTTTTAGCGGCAATGAAGGTGTGCGTTTTAATTATTCTTATCTAGGAAGTGAAGTTGTTGCCGGAACATTTCAAAATAGATTGTTGGAAATAAAAGACGAGCCGGGAAATACCTTGTCGAAGGTTTTGAAATCGCTAAATCATGATCCTGCAAGGTTCGATGAAAATGCGATAGCTCCTGAAAACTGGCTTGGATATTTTGAGATCCACATTGAACAGGGGAATATTTTATTTGAAAATAATATTCCTGTTGGAGTAGTTAGCTCTATTTCAGGGCGGAAAAGAATTGAAATAAAGTTTATTGGAAAAGCGGGCCACGCGGGGACTGTTCGGATGGATATGCGCAAAGATGCTTTATGTGCGGCGGCTAAATTTATTTTAGCAGTGGAAAAATATGCGTTGCGCGAAAAGAGAAATTTATTGGCGACCGTGGGTAAACTAACCGTTGATGGTGCATCCGGTAATGTAATTCCCGGCACAGTAAATTGCACAGTTGATCTACGGAGCGGTGATGCAGAAATATTATCTGATGCTTATGAAGCAATTAATTATGAATGCGAGAGAATTTGTGATAAAAGAAATATTTATTTTGAATGGAAACTCATCCAGGAAATTGCGCCGGTTAGCTGCAATAAAAAACTAAGGCGGCTTTTAGCCAATTCAATTAATGAGAAAAATATTAAATTGACAAATTTACAAAGTGGCGCAATCCATGATGCGGCGGTCATTTCATACGTGGCGCCGGTTTCAATGTTATTTGTAAAATGTTTTAAAAATATTGGTGAAAACTGTGTGGAGAATGTTGAGATAAATGATATTGCAAAAGCATTGGAAGTTTCGGATCATTTCATTTTGCAATTGGCTTCTCCTTCTGAAAAAGTATTAAAGAAAAAGGAAAAATAGTCTATCAGAATAACTTCTGAATATTAGAGCTGCCGAAGCAGGAAAAAATAAAATCACCCAATCAGGATTGCAGAAAATTTTCAACGACTAATTACGTCTTTGTGTTTTTGTTTCCATAAAAATTTCACCGAGGCTTTGGCGAATTATATTTTACAATCCCCACATTCTATTCATTATTAATTAGCACGCTTCTTGTGAGGCACGTTCTATTATTTATTTATCTAAATTTTTTTTATGACAGACAATAGAAAAAAAGTTGCCATTATTACGGCAAACGGTTTTGAAGAAGTAGAATTAACAAGTCCTAAAAAAGCAATGGAAGAAGCAGGAATTAAAGTTGATATTCTTTCTACGGAACAGGGGAAAGTAAAGGCCTGGAACCATGATCATTGGTCAATAGAGTTGCCTGTTGATGTAAATCTGGCGGATGCAAATCCTTTTGATTATGATGCTTTAATGATTCCCGGAGGAGTTATCAATCCGGATAAAATGCGGACTCAAAAAGAATATGTAAATTTTGCAAAAGACTTTATGGAATCCGGCAAACCTGTTGCTGCCATTTGCCACGGACCGCAATTATTGATCGAAACGGGATTGTTGCAGGGAAGAAAAATGACTTCTTATTCATCTATCAAAACCGATATTCAAAATGCAGGCGCGGAATGGTTTGATAAAGAAGTGGTGGTAGATAATGGATTAGTGACAAGTCGCAGTCCGAAAGACCTGGATGCGTTTAACAGCAAATTGTTGGAAGAAATCCGTGAAGGAGTTCATGAAAGAGTGTGACCATCTTTTTAAATGACTTCCAAAAAATTTTAAAGCAAAAATATCCTTTGATCGAAGGATATTTTTTTATACAGGATGTTTTAAGATGATTTTTGAAAATGAAAATCTGAGTTATTTGTTTGTTTACGATCGGAAAAATGATTCTGTTTAAAATTTTAAAAAAGATCGGTTTTTTAAAATTCAATTATTTTTTAACTCTTTGCAATCTTTTTATAGCTCACAGAAATTCCTTTTATTAATGAAGAGCTAAAACCCTGGTGTTCCATTTCGTTCAAACCTGCGATCGTACAGCCTTTCGGCGTTGTTACTTTATCGATTTCCTGTTCCGGATGTGTTCTTTTTTGTAATAATAATTCCGCGGCGCCTTTTACGGTTTGTTCTACAATTAAGTTTGCAGTTGTTACATCAAAACCAATCTCAATTCCACCCTGAATGCTGGCCCGAATAAAGCGCATGGCATACGCAGTACCGCATGCACCAAGGATTGTAGCAGCTTCCATTAATTTTTCATCAATCACAACAACTTTTCCTAAAGTTGAAAATATTTTTTCTACAAATTTAATTTGAGAATCCGCAGCGTTTGTAAAACTGATGCATGTCATGCTTTCCTGGATGGAAATCGCGGTGTTTGGCATTGCCCTGAAAACAGGAATTTTTTTCTGAATAGTTTCTTCAATATCTGAAATTAAAACTCCGGTGACAACAGAAACTAAAAAATGTTTTGCAGAAAGTTCATTTTTAAAACTATTCAATACATCGCTTACCTGGTAAGGTTTTACAGCTAAAATGATCAGGTCGCTATTGCGCGCTGCTTCTGCATTATCAGCGGTTATTTTTACACCTTTTTCTTTTAGTCTTTGAAGCGTTTCAATGTTTCTTTTTGTAATAGTAATCTCAGAAGGCTTGCAAAATTTACTTTTTAATAATCCTTCAGCGATTGCAGTTCCTAAATTTCCGCCACCAATGATGGCAATTTTTTTGGCCATAGTTTGTATGATTATTCTAAAAATTTTTTCGAAATTTTTTTACAAAGATGAAGTATTGAAATCAGATTTTGCATTTTTTAATGAAAACAGGATTTATAAGTTGACGCGCATTTTTACTTTTATCAGTTATAACGTCATGAACAAACGAAAATCATTTTTAAGTATTTCAAATAGAAATCTTAAATATTAGTCGGTTTACAGCAAGACTTAGAAAACGGGACACAGCGTTTGCTGGCGATCGCCATTGAACGGATTATAATATCCTTTGTATAAAAGATTAAATTCATCAGCACCAAAAGAATGATTGAAATTCTTTAATGAAGAGGTGGTGACATCATAGCTGAAAGTAAATCTCATATTGTTGATTTGCAAACCCACTGTCGGAATTATTGCATCGCCATAACGATAAAATAATCCGCCGATAATTTGTTTATCCCCATCGCCGGAAAGATTGTACGCCGCATTCATTCCAATAACCAACTCGCTTGCTTTGGCCATGTTGGTATAATAAGCTGTTGGGTTAATAATCACCTTATTATTCATTTTTAAAATTGCATTTATAAAACCAATGTGCCGCATATCCAGTCTGCTTGTTTCGTCGTCTTCGAAAAAAGTTTCTTTTGGCCGGTTCACATGGTGGATTGAATATCCGGCGTTGATATAAATATCTTCCGTAGGAAAATAAGCATAATTAATTCCTGCCTGCATATCAAAATAACTTACGCTGTTATTAAGCAATTGAACAGAAGTGGGTAAAGTTGCATCAAAAAATTTTCCATCAAACTGATCGGGAAAAGTGAGTTTGCTTTGATCAACTCTTTTGTTTGCCCAGCCTACATTAAAACCAGCAGTAAGGAGACTGCTCAAACCAAGCATTTGATGATAAGCTATTGATGCATAAATTTTGGTAGAGGTGAGGCTTCCGCTTCCGGCTACATCGCGAAGAATAGCGCCGCCCAAGCCCATCCAACCTGTTTCAATTCTATCTCTGAAAACCTGCGCATCCCCATAAATACTCATGGTTTTATAAGGTACAGACATAATATTGGAATATTGATTTCGATAAGAAGCGCCTATTCTATAATCTGCATCAGGAATAAAACCAGTGTTTGCCGGATTGGTAAGTAAGGGATTATTAAAAAATTGAGAAAAATGAAGATCCTGGCCAAAGGCTTGCTGCATTCCGATTATGGACGAAAAAAATAAGAAAAATATTTTCAAATTCTTTGACATACAATTATCGTAATAAAGTTATATCCCCTGTTTTTGTCGCTTTCTGGCCATTTGAAAAAGTTACTTTTAATGTATAAGAATACACATCCATTGGTTGCAACTTCCCTTTATAAGTTCCATCCCATGCGCTTTTTAAATTATTGCTTTCGTAAACTTTTTGTCCCCAACGATTGTAGATGCTCCAATCCATTTCTTTAATTCCAAATCCAACCACTTTTATCGAGCCGTTGGCGCCAAATTTTCCAGGAGTAAATGCAGATGGAACATCAACCATTGGTTTTATCAAAGAACGCACTTCGATGCAGGTGTCATCACTACAACCTACGTCGTTAACTGCATTCAGACAAACGTTGTAAGTATCGGTGGCTTCAAAAATGTGGTTTGGATTTTCCAGATTCGATGTATCACCATCACCAAAATTCCAAATGTATTTTGTAGCCCCGGTTGATTGATTTACAAAATTTGTAAATGTATTTTCTTTTGGTTCTGTGGGATTGTAGCTGAATGAGGCGGTCGGGATAGGGCTTACAGTAATCGTGAAAGTAGTATCATCAATTTTGTTGCACGAGGTAGAATCGTAAGCAGTTAATCTTACTGTATAAGAACCGACAGTTGAATAAAGATGAGAGGGATTATCATCTGTAGAAGTTATACCGTCGCCGAAATCCCATAAGAAATTGAGACCGCCAAGAGAATTATTCATAAAGACTGCCTTGTAAGGAACGCAACCATTCGCCGGCGTGGCAAACATTGCTTTTACTTCGGGTGAAAGACGAATGGTTTTCACCGTATCAGCAGGAGAATTACAATAAGCCGTATCCTTTAATGAAAGAGTAACTTTATAAGTTCCTGCGCCGGCAAAAGTGTGATTCACCGGATTTTGATCCTGAACAAGAAGCGGTGTATTATCACCAAAATCCCAGGTGAAAATTCCTGGTTTAAAAGTGCCGCGTGTAGCCGTGGAAATATTGGTAAAGTCATAGCTTAAATTCGTGCACGGTTGTAATTTCTGAGAAGTAAAATCAACAAAAGCCTTATTATCTCCAACACGAATATGTTTATACGAAGTGTCAGCGATATTGCAGGTGGCGCTGTCAATGGTGACAAGCATTACCGGGTATGTTCCTGTTTTTTGATAAACATGAGAACTAGCCGGAACAGTAGTTGTATCACCGGTTCCATCGCCAAAATACCAGTAATAAAGCTTCCCTTTTTTGAGCGTATCTGAAAAATCTACCAACAAAGGCATACAGCCGGATGTATCGTTTGAAACGCCATTTATGGAAGTATGCAAACCGGAACGCACACCAGAAAAATCCATTTCTATTTTCAACATTCCCAGATTGCAGGCGCCATTATTGCGGCTCATTGATTGATTTGTTGTTGACCAGGCTCCGGGGGTACCGGGGAAAGAAACGGTTTTAAAACAATTTGCGCAAATGGCCTGGTAAATAACGCCATTGCGGTCAAACCGGCTGGTGCCGCCGTCTACATGGTCTCCAAATGTAACTGGGTTTGTTTGTCCGATAGGATCCTCTTGTCCAAAAAAAGTTCCATACAATAATGAATCAGCGTCTTTTTTTAGTACAATAAAATAAAAGTCACTTCCCGATGCATCTGTTTGAACTTTAATTGCATTTGGGGTTACGGGCATTCCTTTTGTATTTCCTCCGGCAAAAGAGCTATTGGGTTTTCCACCCCAGCCGGAAACATAAACGTTTTCGCAACGATCAACTAAAAAAGCAGTGGGAGAGATGTTGGGGACAAAAGAATTCACTGATCCAAACACAGTTTGGTATACTACACCAGTAAGATTAGGCTGGAGTTTTGTAATAAATTGTTTTGAACCGGCATTAGAATAAGCCGCATTAATTACTGGCATATTTCCCTCAGAAGTTCCCATGACATAAATAAACCCAAATTTATCCGTTTCAATTCCGTAAAGCTGATCTGCCTTGTCAGTTCCAATATAAGTTCCCCGGATAGCGGAAGTTCCATTGTTATTGAATTCAACAACGAACCCGTCACAAGGATCATTACCACTGCTACCCAAATTGGAACTTGTAGGTTTTATTACGCCTGCTGTTGGAATGTTTTTAAAAAAATCAGGACTGGCAGTACCTCCAGCAACATAAATATTATTGTTATTTCCTAAGGTAAGAACATAAGCGGCGTCGTTATCTTTTCCACCAAGAAGTGTGCTGAAAAGAACCGTATTACAATCGGGGTTTAATTTTAAAACAACTGCATCTTGTTTGCCGGCCAGGGTCCTTTGAAAGGCTCCCGGAGTTGTAGGAAAAGCATCGTTACCAGTTCCTCCGGAGGAAGTACATGAGGCAACATAAATATTGTCTGCACCATCCAATAAAACTTCGCTACGCGCATCATCGCCATAATTTCTTTTAAGAGATTGAAGAGAATTTGAATGATCATCTGCGATATTAACTCCGTCATCTGCGGATCCACCGATTTTCATTGATCCAATAATATCGCTTCCCGTAGCATTCAATTTAGTAATAACAATATCAAAGCCTCCTCCATCACCTCCAAATTTTTGTCCCTTGGTTGGATAATCTGGAGAGTTGGATCTTCCTGCCAAAACCAGGTTTCCCTGGCTATCAACAATAAGGCTGTGTGGCTGATCTCCATTCTTACCTCCTATATAAGTTGCATAAATCCGGTTTCTTCCGTCGGGAGAAAGTTTGATAATTGAAATATCAAAATCGCCATTGAAACTTTTATCATAACTTCCTGCTGTAACAGGAAACCCGTTATCCCACGCAATTCCGCCTCCATAAAAAGAACCATCAGGGCCATAAGTAGCCGTAAATCCCCAGTTATCGGCGGTGCTTCCGGAATAGCTAAAAAATACTGGTGTAGGATCTATGATCAGTGGTTTATCAGGTGAATAATTTTTTACTTTAAATTTTACAACATTTCCCTTTACCACATAGCGACAATCCAATTCCTGCTTTTGATTATCAATTACCTGGTAAGTATAAGGTTTTAATTCTTTATTGACTCCGAGTGGAGTAGCGATATGAAGTTCGCGGTTTTTTATGGAAAGATTTTGAGCGCCATTATACTGCATGGCAATGTCATCAATTTTTGCACCCGGATTAATAATGAAGTCGTATTTTAAATTACCCAAATCATCAGTATAATAGCGGATGTCTATTCCCGGATATATATTTTTATAAGTAACACCTAGATAGATTTTGCAATTCGATGCCCACTTGCTTTTATCATTTCCGATAAAATAATTATTTACCGAAGGAACGGGTTTGTCAGGAAAAATTTCTGGTTTTTTTGCATGCAGAAATTCTACAGAATATGCATTGCTGCGAACTTTCAGATTTGCAAATTTTCGTTGAAAAGCTTCGTTTTCAGAAGTAGCTTCATGTTGCTTTATTTTTATATTTTCCAGGTCGTCCGGATTGTATTGAGCAACTGTAAACCCGTTTTCGGTTAAATAAAATGAACCACTTCCTGCACTACTTTTAAATTTCACCTGCGAATCCCACTGGCCTTTATTTTCAATAAATTGAACCTGCGCAAACAAATTTTCCGTGACAAAAACTGTTATCAACAGTAAACAAACAAAAAAGCGAAAATGTTGTTTTAAGGTTTTCAAGGAAAAAAATTTTATCATAAAAATGAAAAAAAAATTACTAAAGAGTGAAAAAAACAAAGAAGTGATACAAAAAATAAATTTACGAAACAATTACAAGAAGAGTTTTGAAATTAAATTTTTGGTTTTGATTTAATAGCTTCTTAACATAATGTTTATAAAAATAGTTATGATATTTTGCTCCAGGCAGTTTTCCCTTTTTCACTTTCCAGAAAACCTCTAAGGCAGGAGTTTACAGAGGAGGATAACATAGGATCTTCAGATATGATCTTTTCGGCGGTTAATCTTGCCGCTTCCAAAATTTTTTTGTCTTCAATGATATTGGCTAACTTAAAATTCAACAACCCGCTTTGCCGTGTTCCTTCAACATCTCCCGGGCCGCGGATTTCCAAATCTTTCTCTGCAATTTTAAAGCCATCGTTTGTTTCGCACATAATTTTCAAACGTTGTTTTGCATCTGCAGATAATTTTACTTTCGTTGAAAGAATACAATAACTCTTTTGGCTGCCTCTTCCCACTCGGCCGCGCAACTGATGCAATTGCGGAAGACCAAATTTTTCCGCGCTTTCTATTACCATCACACTTGCATTGGGAACATTTACTCCCACTTCGATCACAGTCGTGGAAACCATTATGTTTGTATCGCCGTTTACAAAGCGGTTCATGTTTGTTTGTTTTTCCGCAGATTTTTGACGTCCATGAACCATACTAATATAATATTGTGGTTCTGGAAAATACGCTTTCACTTCTTCATAACCGCGCATCAAATCTTCAAAATCAAGTTTGGCAGATTCTTCAATCAGGGGATAAATAATATAAGCCTGACGCCCTTGTTTTATTTCAGTTTTAATAAAATTCATCACTTGCGGCCGTAAATATTCCATTCGATGAACCGTAATAATTGGAATTCTTCCCGGCGGCATTTCATCCATAATACTATAATCCAAATCGCCATAAGCAGTAAGTGCAAGTGTGCGCGGAATGGGCGTTGCGGTCATTACAAGGATGTGTGGATTGATTTCATTTTTATCCCAAAGCCTTGCCCTTTGTGCTACGCCAAAACGATGCTGTTCATCAACAATTGCAAGACCGAGATTCTTAAATTTAACCGTATCTTCAATCAGCGCATGAGTTCCAGTTAATATCGTAATATCTCCCTCTAAGGTTGCTCTTAAAATTTCTCTTTTTTCTTTTGCTGTAGACGAGCCGGTGAGAATTCCAATTTTTGCCGGAAGTCCGTCCATCATGGATTTTAAATTTTCAAAATGTTGCCGTGCCAGTATTTCTGTCGGTGCCATAAAACAACTTTGATAACCGTTGTCAGCCGCAATCAACATGGCCAGCAGCGCCACCATTGTTTTTCCACTTCCCACATCGCCTTGCAAAAGTCTGTTCATTTGTTTACCACTGCCCACATCTTTTCTGATTTCTTTCAATACTCTTTTTTGAGCGCCGGTTAATTCAAACGGAAGATGATGATTATAAAAATCATTGAAAAGATTTCCAACTTTGGAAAATATTAATCCTTTTGAAAAATTATTTCTTTTAAATCTCATTAAACCCATTCGCAATTGCGAAATGAAAAGCTCTTCAAATTTGATTCTCTTTACTGCCTTTTGATAATCATTTTGTGAAGCGGGAAAGTGAATATTTTTATAAGCGTCAAATCTTTTTACCAAACGGAATTTCTCCAAAATATCTTTGGGAATATTTTCAGCAACATCTCTTTCTGAAAGCACTTGCAAAAGTGTGAACGTCAGCTTTCCCATTTGCCTTCCACCCATGCTTTTTGCTTTTAATTTTTCAGTTCCGGGATAAATTGGTTCTAAAAAACTTTTGGCGTTTTTATTTGCTTCTGTAAGCAATTCCATTTCCGGATGGGTGATTTGTGGCGAGTTCATAAAAAATCCTGCTTTGCCAAAAACGAGGAACGGCGCGCCAATATGAAGCGTTTTTTCTATCCAGTTTATTCCCTGGAACCAAACAAGTTCCAATTCTCCGGTTCCATCGTAAAGTGTTGCCACCAGCCTTTTTGCGCGATTTTCGCCTAAAATTTCAACGGCAGTTATTTTGCCTTTTACCTGCACATAATCTGTCTCAGGATTTATTTTGCTGATGGGCGTTATTTGTGTACGATCAATATGTCTGAAAGGAAAATATTGCAACAAATCATTGAAGGTGAAAATGCCTGCTTCCTTTTTCAAAATATCAGCCCGAAAAGGCCCGACACCTTTTAAATATTCAATCGGACTGCTCAATATGGAGGCTGAATTAGTAATGAGATTTTGTGTTTTGTAGTTGTTTTGAATCTTACAAATATAACAAGATGTGTGTTGAGAAATTGATCTGAAAAATGACTTTTTTTTCCCGCTACACAATAAATTTTCTTTTTTTTAGTTTTAGATAAACGAATTAAAAAAATTAGATTTTCTTTCTGTTAATGCCAATACAAAAAGCTCTGTTTAATGAGGTTTAATAACAAAAAAAAGAGCACCCTGACGTATCTTTGCTTGCAATTTAAGAAATCAAAATCCATTTTTTAAATACGTACAAATCGCTAACAAATAAGAAACATTGTATCGAAATGTTCTCTTAATTTATTAATGAAAAATCTTTAAACGCCTGATGAAAAACACATTTAAGAAACGAATTTTATCTCTGCCGCTGCTGTTTATTTTTTTAATTCCGTTGACTTTCGTTTTTGCCAGGTTTAAACCGGTTGATGTACCAACTAAAACTGTTGCAAAGGTTTCAACGTCAGTCTCGTCTGATGCAACCCTGGCCGAATTAGTGATTTATGATAGTTTACAGTTGGAGAATCTTGGCTTGTCCAAACAAGCTTTTGTTGAAGGAGTGAAAGGATATAATTATTTGCGGGCACAAGGGAAATTGAATAATGACAATGTTTTGTCTATCGTGGATTTTAGTTTGCCATCTACTCAAAAACGTTTGTTTGTGATAGATATGGAAAATTTAAAACTGCTTTTTAATACTTATGTTGCACATGGCCGCAATTCGGGAAAAGAATTTGCTGAGCAATTTTCTAATGTTCCTGAAAGTAATATGAGCAGCCTTGGATTTTATATTACGAAGCAAGCTTACAATGGCGAACATGGTTTTTCATTGAGATTGGAAGGCGAAGAAAAAGGAATTAATGACAACGCTGAAAGCCGCGCAATTGTAATTCATTGTGCTGATTACGTGAGCGAAAAAACGATTAAAGCGATCGGTTATATTGGCAGAAGCCTTGGTTGTCCTGCATTACCAAAGAAATATACCAAACCCATTATTGAAACAATAAAAGATGGTTCTTGTCTTTTTGTATACAGCCAAAATAAAAATTATCTTTCCAAATCAGAAATTTTACAGCAAGCTTCTTAATTAGACAATGCTGAAAATGTTATTTTTCTACCGTCACAAGAATGTATTCACCGTCATTATTATTTAATGCAGAAAAGAAATCACTGAAATGAAATCACTGAAATCTTCATTAAAAATATTTCCCATTATCTTTTTTTTCGAGACTTGATTTTGAAAAATGATTTATCCATTTTAAGAGGGGTAATTGTATCAAAAATTAGATAATTAGCTACTTCCAATCTTTTCCCGTACGATTTTGTTTGCCATTATTTCGACTGATGAGATGCTTCTTTTGCCGTTTGATTTCTGAAAGTGGTTCGATCAAATTTTTCTGAAGGCATTGACCAATCAATTTTTATTATTTAAAAAAGATAAAAGTACAAAGGCGCATGATTCAATATCAACAAGAGTTTCACAAAGCATTTCATTTCACAATAAAGCAACAAATAACCCCGATTTTTATTTCTTCAAACATTTTATTGCTGGAAAAAGTATTTATTCTAAAAAATCAATTTATTTTACAAAAATAATTTGTCTCATTTTTATGAAACCAAAAATAGCTTTTGTTACCGGCGGATACTCAGGCGAAGCCGAAATATCTTATCAATCGGCAAGAACAATTGAGAAAAATATTGACCCTGAAAAATTTGAATTTTATAAAATTGATATTACGCAAAAAGGCTGGTTTTATCAGGGTGATGATCAAAAAAAGGAAGTTGATAAAAATGATTTTTCCATTTTAAAAAACGATCAAAAAATTCATTTTGACGCGGTCTTAATTGGGATTCATGGAACGCCCGGTGAAGACGGAAAATTGCAGGGATATTTTGATATGCTGCATTTGCCTTACACTTCATGCGATTGCGCTATTTCAGCGCTCACTTTCAATAAAAGATTTACAGTTGCCGTGGCTTCTTTTGCGGGAATAAAAGTTGCCAATTCTATTTTATTATTTAAAAATAATTTTCAAAGTCCTGACGAAATTGTGAAGAATTTGAAGTTCCCGGTTTTTGTGAAACCCAATAACGGTGGCTCCAGCATCGGAATGAGCAAAGTAAATTCTCCATCGGAAGAACTGGGTGCGGCGGTAGAAAAAGCATTTAAAGAAGATGAACAAGTGTTGGTGGAAGAGTTTATAAAGGGCCGGGAATTTACCATCGGCGTTTTTAAATCGGAAGGGAAAATTATTCCGATGCCGATAACAGAGATAATTACCAAAAAAGATTTTTTTGATTACGAAGCAAAATATCTTGGTGCCAGCGAAGAAATTACGCCGGCGCAGGTGGAGGAACATATTGCGCAGCAAATAAAAGAAGAAGCGGTAAAAATTTATCAAATTTTTAATTGCGCTGGAATCGTGAGAATAGACTTTATTTATAATGAAGAAGACAGACAACCTTATATGCTGGAAATAAACACAGTACCGGGCCAAACGGAAGCGAGTCTTGTGCCGCAGCAGGTAAGAGAAATGGGTTGGAGCCTGATGGATTTTTATACTGCGTTGCTGGAGGAATGTTTAGCTGTGTAAATTTATTAAATTGCACCACTTTATTTTTTCACTTATATTTCTATCGTGTTTAAATTTATTGCCAGACAAAGTTTTATTGTAAACCTACTGATAGCGCTGATTTTGGTTTTTTTGGTAGGCTTTTTGTTTTTTCAATCTCTCGGATGGCTCACTCATCATGGCGAATATTTAAAAGTACCTTCTGTTACCGGTAAAAATGTGGATGATGCAGTGGATCTTTTGGAAAAAGAGGGTTTTGAAGTAGTGATCACAGATTCTTTGTATAATGATAGTTTGCCTTTGAATATTGTAAAAAAACAACTGCCCGATCCTGATGCCACCGTAAAAGTAAATCGTACTGTTTTTTTAAATGTAAATCCGACTACTTTGCCGATGATTGAAATGCCCAATTTGGAAGGGTTAAGCTTTCGATTTGCTTTGGATAAGTTAGGAAAAAATCATTTAAAATTAGGTGACACAACTCAAACGCCTAATTTTATGAAAGGATCTGTTCTTTCGCAATCCTATAATGGTTCTAAAATAAAACCGGGTACCAAAATAAGGTGGGGATCGGCAGTAGATTTAGAAATAGGCGGAGGCAATGAAGAAATAAAAATTCCCGTACCTGATTTGTCAGGATTAACAGTTGCAGATGCGCGAGCCATACTTAAGGAGAAAGGAATTGTGTTGGCGGCAATTTTGACAACCGGAAATATAACTGATACAGCGAATGCATTTATTTTTAAACAAAATCCTGATGCGCTTACTTATGAAAATATACCTGCTTACATCCAGCCCGGACAAACAATGGATATCTGGATTCAGGCCGAGCGGCCGATGATGGCGGATAGTTTAAAAACGGATAGTTTGCATACAATAAAATAAAAGTTTTTATGTCAAATATTACTATTGAAGAATTAAAATCGAGAATGGATGCCGGAGAAAAATTAAATCTCTTAGATGTCAGGCAACCGGAAGAAACCGCGGAATTTAATATTGGCGGTATTGCATTTCCTTTGGGAAAAATACAAAATATGCAAACAGAAGATATTGAAAATTTAAAAGATGAAGAAGTGATTTGTTATTGCCGAAGCGGCAACAGAAGCGGTATTGCTGCTTTGATATTAGAACAGATTGGTTTTAAAAATGTAAAGAATTTAACTGGTGGAATGTTGGCGTGGAGAGAGAAGTTTGATTAATGTGCCAATTTTTCGGTGGAAATTATTACAGTAAACAAAGAAATATTGCAGATTCTGAGTTTCTAAAGCCTGGAGATCACCTAAACGTTTCTAAATTTTTCAACATAATTCAATAACCATCGCGCTTGCTCCACCACCGCCATTGCAAATTCCTGCTGCCCCAATTTTTCCTTTATTTTGTTTCAAAACGTTTATTAAAGTAACAATAATTCTTGCACCGCTACAGCCTAATGGATGTCCCAAAGCAACTGCGCCGCCATTTACATTTACTTTGGCAGCATCTAACTTCATGTTTTGAGTATTTACAATTCCTACAACGCTAAACGCTTCATTTAATTCAAAAAAATCAATATCACTTATTTCAAGGCCAGCTTTTTTTATCGCTTTTGGAACGGCCAAGGAGGGTGTTGTAGTAAACCATTCGGGTGCTTGTTCTGCATCGGCATAACTGAGAATTTTGGCAATTGGTTTTAACCCTAAACTATCGGCTTTTTCCTTGCTCATCAAAACCAGTGCAGCAGCGCCATCATTGATCGTACTTGCATTTGCGGCCGTTACGCTTCCACCTTTTTCAAAGGGAGATTTTAAACCAGAGATTTTATCAAACTTTACATTAAAAGGCTCTTCATCTTTGAGCATCACAACTGGTTCACCTTTTCTTTGCGGAATTTCTACACCTGCTATTTCATCTTTAAACTTCCCTTCATTTTCCGCTGCCTGGCTACGTTTGTAACTTTCAATGGCAAATTCATCCTGTTGTTCGCGCGAAATATGGCATTCCCTTGCACATAATTCAGCCGCATTTCCCATCGCATAATCTTTATAAACATCGGTGAGACCATCTTTTGCCATTCCATCAATCAAATTGGTATTTCCATATTTATTTCCCCAACGAACTGAAGGTGCATAAAAAGGCGCACTGCTCATATTTTCCATTCCACCGGCAACAACTATATCAGCATCTCCGAGTAAAATACTTTGTGCGCCATTCATAATTGCTTTCATTCCGCTGGCGCAAACTTTATTAATTGTAGTGCAACAAACATTTTCTGAAAGTCCCGCAAAAACCGCGGCTTGGCGCGCGGGAGCCTGGCCGAGATTCGCCTGTAACACGCAACCCATATACACTTCCTCAATATCCTCCGGTTTTATTCCTGCTCTTTCAACCGCGGCTTTTATGGCGATCGCACCCAGTTTTGTTGCGGGAATATCTTTTAAACTTCCACCAAAACTTCCAATGGGCGTACGAACTGCGGAGAGGATGTATACTTCTTTTTGATCCATAAAAAAATTTGTAAAACAAAGATAAGAAAATTAGCTGCGGCTCAGAAAAGAGTAGCGTTGTGTTATTGGTAAATTTTTTGCTTAAAAAATGAAAAGGGATCAGTCATTTTAAATCAGAAAAAAAATCGGATATTTATAACTTTCTAAAGTGAAATAAAATTTTTTACTTCGCATCAATTTTCTAAAAAAAACTTTAATAAAATGAGTATTATTTCAATGAAAAATTTTGTGGCCACACTGATCGTTACAACGATCATTTCTATTATTCTTGCAATTATTTCTTTAGCGTGTACTTATTAATGCGCAGGAAAAATGCGCACCAATATGGGAATTTAATTCGTTAAATAGCCAAAGAAGTAAATGATACCGCAGGAAACTATACAACAAATCGTTAGCAGAATTGATATTATTGAGATTGTCAATTCGTTTGTAAAGCTTAGAAAAAGAGGCACAAATTATATCGGCTTGTGCCCTTTTCACAATGAAAAATCCCCTTCTTTTACTGTTTCTCCATCCAAAGAAATTTATAAGTGCTTTGGGTGTGGTAAAAGTGGAAACGCCATCAGTTTTTTGATGGAACACGAAAAATACAGTTATGTAGAAGCGCTAAAATGGCTGGCCGCCAAATACAATGTAGAAATTGAAGAAAAAGAAACAAGTCCGGAATATAAACAACAACAACAAGCTGCCGACAGCCTTTACATCATTAATAAGTTTGCCCAACAATTCTTTTGTGATACTTTATTTAATTCTGAGGAAGGATTGGATGTGGGAATGAGTTATTTAAAAGAAAGAGGTTTTCGCGAAGAAACGATTAGAAAATTTGAATTAGGCTATAATCCGGAAGTACGGGATACATTTGCGAAAGCGGCCATAGAAAAACAATTCAATAAGGAGCTTTTAAAAAAAACCGGCTTAGTTGTGGAAAGAGACAACGGCTTGCAGGATAATTATCGCGGGCGGGTTATTTTCCCCATTCACAATCAATCCGGAAAAGTTACGGGATTTGGAGCACGCCTCATCCGGAAAAACGATAAAGCGCCGAAATATATCAATACGCCGGAAAATGAAATTTATGTAAAAAGTAAAATTTTATATGGTTCATGGTTTGCGCGACAGGCCATTGATAAAAATGATGAATGCTTATTGGTGGAAGGTTATACTGATGTGGTTTCACTTCACCAGGCAGGAATAGAAAATGTGGTGGCAAGCGGGGGAACTTCACTCACTCCTGATCAGTTGCGATTGATAAAAAAATATACTTCAAACCTGACCATTTTATATGATGGCGATGCAGCCGGAGTGAAAGCCGCCATGCGAGGTTTGGATCTTGCTCTTGAAGAAGGATTAAATGTGCAACTCGCGTTGCTTCCAAATCAGGAAGACCCGGATAGTTATGTAAATAAATATGGCGCGGCGGCATTCACCAATTTTATCAAAGAAAATAAGAAGGATTTTATTTTATTCCAACTTGAATTTTATTTATCAGAAGCTGGAAATGATACCAATAAAAAGTCGCTGGTTGTTAATAGAATTGCTGAGTCAATTTCGAAAATTAATAAAGCTGAAGATTTTACCAAACAGGAAGATTATATCAGGAAAACTTCTGAAATTTTAAAAATTGATGAAGGCGGATTGCACAATCTGGTTAACAAATTTTTGCGGGAAAAATTCAGTAAAGACGAAAAGAAAACTTTTCAGACAGAAAAAGTTTTCCAGCAAACGGGAAGTGAAATTTCTGAAGTTTCGAATGCAGAACCTGAATCGATTGACCTTTTAAAAGATGAAATATTTCATGAAAGGTCTTTCGTAAGGTGCTTATTGGAGTTTGGTTTAAAAGAATGGGAAGCAGAAAAAAAAGTGGCCGATTATCTGTTGTATGATTTTATGGAAGAAGACACCCTGGAGGATGAAATGTTGAAAAAAATAGTGGCTACTTATAAAATCTGGTATGAGGAAAAACTGGAACCCACATCGAAGAGTTTTTTATATTCTGAAGATTTGCAAATGAGCAATGTCATTGTCAATCTGATTGAATTTCCATATGAAGTAAGCGACGGCTGGGAAACAAAATACGAAATGCCCGTACCCAAAAGAGAGGATAATTATAAAACAGATATCGCTTCCACCCTTCGTTATCTTGAGTTAAAAAAAATCAAAAAACTGATCGGAGTAAACGCAGAAGAATTGGGAAAAACCACTTCTGCTGACCGCCAAATGTTATTAATTCAAACCCATAGTCATTTGAAAACTATGGAAATGCAACTCACAAAAGAAATAGGAATGGTAATTATGA
>Ga0207652_10000119_pt1 | contig 86757 bp, 68 predicted proteins | sample KBSC63BmetaG_FD_184334 | JGI IMG/M metagenome (GOLD analysis project Ga0207652, IMG submission 184334) | Corn rhizosphere microbial communities from Kellogg Biological Station, Michigan, USA - KBS C6-3B metaG (SPAdes) (version 2) | ecosystem: Host-associated > Plants > Roots > Rhizosphere ... | reverse complement strand
AGTCGTCCGCCTCTACAACGCGGATGGGAGCTTTGCTGAAGTCGTCGGCTTCGTGCCGGAATCGGGCCCGCCGCCATTTCTCCAGTCGGTTCTGAGCAGCCTGGCGCTCGAGCCAGACGGATCGGTTGCCGTAACCGGTTCGGCTGTTGCGAGGGATCGCACCACTGGATCCTCCCTGCTGTTGGGCAAGCTCGTGCCTGGCTCGGCAGCTCCGTTCGACCCTTCATTCGGCGCTGGAGAAAGCCTGGTTCGCTCGAGCCGTTTCCAGTCGCGAGGGTCGGCAATCGTGCAGGATGCCGACAAGTTGGTTGTCGCCGGGGCGGCTGACGGTACGTTCTTGCTCGCTCGCTTCGACGACAGAGGGATGCCGGATTCGAGCTTCGGCCAAGGGGGGTACGCCGTGCCGGCGATAGAAGGCACGAGCGGTGGTTTGGGCACCAGCGAAGCCCGCTCGGTGGCGGTCCAGGGCGATGGCGGCCTGATCGTCGCCGGCGATACCACCAAGTGGGCTCCCTGGTCCGTTTCCCCGAAAGCGGGACCCTCGTGTGAAGAATGCCCTCAGGCGCTGGTTGCTCGCTTCACCCCCAGCGGGGTTTTGGACCCAGGCTTTGGAGTCGGCGGGGTCATACCCCTGACGACTTCGAGCGGCAAGCCGCTGTTGGGAGAGGCCGAACAGGTCGCTTCGCTCGCCGACGGCAAGATTCTCGTTCAGGGATCGGTTGTGGTGCCGGGCTCGAACTTGACGAACCAGTTCCTGACGCGACTCAACGCTGACGGGTCGCTTGATCGCAGCTTTGGCGACGAGGGCCTGGTCAGGGTGCGGCCCCAATGCCTGGAGAGGAGCTTCGAAAAGCTGAGGCGAAAGCGCTGCATCCCCGCCGCGCGGATTCGACTCCGCTCCGGTGGCCTCTCTGGCGCTCAGCCGACCCTTTCTTTGCGGGTGAAGCCCAGCCTTCCGTGGGCGCGGATCGCCACGGTTCGGATCCAACTTCCCCCGGGCCTGCGAGCGACCGCCGGCTTTGAGGACAGGGTGCGGGCGGTTGCGATCGGCGGCAGGAGAGGAAGCTCAACTATGGGCCCGACGCGGTACTTCGGAGCGAATGTGGTGGAGCCCAAGCCCGGGCGCATCGCCTTCAACGACCTCGGCGAACCCCGGGTGCTTGACGTCAGGCTCAGGCCAGGGGCTCTCCGCGCCCTCCGCCGGAGTCTAGGCCGAACCTCTGCCTTCCGGGTGACGGTGAGGTTCCTCTACGAAGGCGCGCGCGCCGGCCGACAGACCCTGATCGTGCGGAGCGGGGCATAAGCTCGGTCCTCGTGCCGAGAGCGAATTCAGAGACGAACGCAGCCACAGCATGGTCTTGGAAGCTCGCGGAACGCAGCCTAGACCTCGCCCAACCGCTGGCTGCAGGGATCGTCAACGTCACCGCCGACTCGATGTTCGAGGGGGCACGCAGCGGCACTCCGGAGCAGGCGGTGGCCGATGGGCTGGCGCTGTCCGAAGCCGGCTTCGAGATGATCGACGTCGGCGCGGTGGCGGCGAAAGCGGGGCCGCCGGTGCCCTCCGAGGTCGAGGCGGCGGCGCTGGTGCCGGCGATCGAGGGGCTGGTGGCGACCGGGCTGCCGGTCACCGCCGACACCTTCTCGGTCGAGGTGGCGCGGGCGGCGCTCGAGGCCGGCGCGGCGGCGGTCAACGACATCTCCGGCGGCTGCGGGGAGATGTTCGAGCTCGTCGCCCAGACGGGCTGCGGTTACGTCCTGATGCACATCGAGGGGCCACCGCGGGTCGATCGCCCGGCGCCTGAGTACGGCGACGTGGTGGCCCACCTGGTCGAGTGGTTCGGGGGGAGAGTTGAGCGCGCCCGCGCCCTTGGCGTCGCCGAGGAGCAGATCGCGATCGACCCTGGACTCGACTTCGACCTCACCACTGAGCAGAACCTGGAGATCCTGCGGCGCCTGCCCGAGCTGCGTGCGCTCGGCCTGCCGCTCTACGTCTCGCTCTCGCGCAAGGACTTCATCGGCGCCGTCGTGGCGGGGTCCTGGGAGGAGCGGTTGCCGGCGGGCGAGCGCGAGTGGGGCACGGTCGCCGCGGTTACCCTGGCGGTGCGCGGCGGCGCCGACGTGCTGCGCATCCACGACCGCAGTTCGCTGCAGGCGATGAAGGTGGCCGGGCGGGTCGCGCGGCCGGCGCGGAGCACTGCCTGATGGCGAAGAGCCTGCTGGAGGCCCCGTGGTCGATCGCGCTTGATCCCGCCAGGCGCGACGGACGCATAGTCGCCGAGAGCGGTGAAGAGGAGCGCGGGGCGCAGGAGGTGGCGCTGCCGCGCTCGCTCGATCCCGGCTTCGTCGAGGCGCTGAATCGCAATGGCGTCGAGCGGCTCTACTCGCACCAAAAGGCCGCGCTGCAGACGGCCGCACACTCGAACCTGGTGATCACCAGCGGCACCGCCTCGGGCAAGAGCCTCGCCTTCAACCTGCCGGTGCTCGACGGGATCGCCCGCGACTCCAAGCGCCGCGCCCTCTACCTCTATCCGACCAAGGCGCTGGCTCAGGACCAGGCGCGCAAGCTGGCGGCGCTGCGCCCGCCGGGCCTGCGTGAGGCGATCTACGACGGCGACACACCGAAGGAAGAGCGGCCGGCGATCCGCCGCCGCAACAACCTCGTCCTCACCAACCCGGACATGCTGCACGTCGGCATCCTGCCCCACCACAAGAGCTGGGGCGACTTCCTCGCCAACCTCGAGTGGGTGGTGGTCGACGAGGCCCACACCTACCGCGGCGTCTTCGGCTCACACGTCGCCAACGTGCTGCGGCGGCTGCGGCGGGTGGCGCGCGCCTACGGCTCCGAGCCGCGCTTCCTGCTCGCCTCGGCGACGATCGCCAACCCGATTGGCCTGGCCGAGGAGCTGGTCGGCACGCCCTTCGAGCTGATCGACGACGACGGCGCGCCGCGTGCCGGGCGCGAGATCGCGATGTGGAACCCGCCGCTGATCGACAAGGCGACCGGGACGCGCCGCTCGGCGCTTTCCGAGGCCGCCGACCTGCTCGCCGAGTTGGTCTCCCACGGGGTGCGGACCATTTGTTTCCTCAAGAGCCGGCGGGGGATCGAGCTGATCCAGCGCTTCGCCCGCGAGTCGCTGGAGGCGCGCGGCAAGCCGGAGCTGGCGGCGCGGATCGCGCCCTACCGCGGCGGCTACACGCCGCAGCAGCGGCGCGAGATCGAGGCGCGGCTGGCGGCCGGAGAGCTGCTCGCGGTCGTCGCCACCGACGCGCTCGAGCTCGGCATCGACATCGGCGAGCTCGACGCGGCGATCTGCGTCACTTTCCCCGGCACCGTCGCCAGCCTGCGCCAGATGTGGGGGCGGGCGGGGCGCCGGCGCCGCGGCCTCGCCGTCTACGTCGCCGGCCAGGATGCGCTCGACCAGTTCTTCTGCCGCCATCCCGACGAGTTCATCGGTCGACCGGTCGAGGCGGCGATCCTCGACCACGCCAGCGAGCAGATCGCCGGGCGGCACATGGTCGCCGCGGCCTATGAGCTGCCGCTGAGCGAGGAAGACGCCGAGATCTTCGGCCCCGAGTGGCGCGAGCGAGCCCAGCGGCTCCTCGCCGCCGGCGAGCTGCGCCGGGCGGGTGGGCGGATCATGGCGCGCGGTAGCGAGTTCGTCGCCGCCAAGGTGCCCCTGCGCTCAGCCTCACCCGACTCGGTCGCGGTGATCGAGCGCGAGTCGGGCGAGATGCTCGGCCTGGTCGAGTCCGAGCGCGCCTTCACCACGATCCACCCCGGGGCGATCTACCTCCACCTCGGCCGCTCATACGAGGTTGAGCAGCTCGACGTGCGGGGGCGGCGGGCGATCGTCTCGCGCTTTGACGGCGACTGGTACACACGGCCGAAGAAGGAGACCGAGATCTACATCGAGCGGGTGCGCCAGCAGCGCTCCACCTCGGGGGTCGAGCTGCACTTCGGCGAGGTCTCGGTGACCGAGCAGGTGATCGCCTATCAGCGGGTCTCGATCTCCGAGCAGGAGCCCTTCGACATCGTCTCGCTCGAGCTGCCCGAGCAGCAGTTCGCCACCCAGGCTCTCTGGTACGTGCTGCCCGACGGGCTCAGCGGCGCCCTGCCGCCCGACGTCCTGCTCGGCGCCCTGCACGCGACCGAGCACGGCCAGATCGCTGTGCTGCCGCTGATCGCGATGTGCGACCGCTGGGACATCGGCGGCCTCTCGACCAACGTCCACTTCCAGACCGGCCGCTCGACGATCTTCATCTACGACGGCCACCCCGGCGGCGTCGGCATCACCCTGCGCGGCTACGAGCAGTTCGAGCGATTGCTCGGCGACGCCGAGCGGCTGATCGGCGAGTGCCCCTGCGAGTCGGGCTGCCCCTCCTGCGTGCAGAGCCCCAAGTGCGGCAACCTCAACGAACCGCTGCACAAGGAGGGGGCGCTGGAGTTGATGCGGACGATGAAGGGGGCGCGGTGATGGGAGGGGGTGGGCCTCACCGTCACGAACAGCAGGGAGGTTCCGGTGAGGCCCACCCCCTCCCATCCAGGCGCAAGCGTCAGGTTGCCGTCATCGGCCCGTCCGGCGCCGAGCTGGGGTCCGAGGCGGACCGGCTCGGTGAGGAGGTCGGGCGGCTATTGGCCGGAGCGGGGGTGACGCTGGTTTGCGGCGGGATGGGTGGAACGATGGCGGCGGCGTGTCGCGGCGCGCGAGAGGCGGGCGGGGAGGCGATCGGGATCGTGCCGGGGCACGAGATCGGCGAAGCGAACGAGTTCTGCACTCATGTGGTCGCGACGGGCATTGGCCACGCTCGCAACCTGGCGGTGGTCTCCTCCGGCGAGGCCGTGATCGCGATCGGGGGCGAGTGGGGGACGCTCTCGGAGATCGCCTTCGCGCGGGCGATCGGCCGCAGCGTGATCGCCCTGCGCAGCTGGGAGCTGCGCGGGCGCGAGCGGATGGCCGAAGCGCCCGGCGTGACGCCGGCGGAGTCGGCTCGCGAGGCGGTCGATCTGGCCCTTCGCGCATAGTGCGGGTAGCGATTGATCGATTTGCCCCCGTATCCGTGGGTCAATCGATCACTCGCACTCCGTCGCTACGCTGGGGTCGATGTATGAGGACTCGATCCGCGCGGAGTTCACCCACCAGTCGCGGTCCTTTGGCGCCTCGGCCGCGATGTCCTCGGCGCAGACGCTGGGCGTCCTTACCGAGTTGGTGCCGGCGGACCCGAAAGCGCGCTGGCTCGACGTTGCCTGCGGTCCGGGCGTGGTCTCGCGCGCCCTGGCGGCCAGGGTCGGCACCGTCACCGGCGTCGACCTGACCCCGGCAATGGTCGAGGAGGCGGAGCGCAGGGCGCACGAGGAGGGGATCGCAAACGTCAGCTTTCTGCTTGGCGACGCCACCGCACTCGACTTCACCGACGGCTCCTTCGACGGTGCGATCACCCGCTTCAGCTTCCACCACATCCCGGTGCCGAGCCGGGTGCTGGCCGAGATGGACCGCCTGGTGCGACCAGGAGGCTGGATCGTCGTCGGCGACCAGGTCACCGACGACGACGGCGAGGGCGCGGCCTGGCACCAGGAGATCGAGCGCCTGCGCGACCCCACCCACTGGGCCTCGCAGCGGCTGGGACGGCTGCGCGAGATGGGCGAGGAAGCGGGACTCACGCTCGAGGAGGAGCGCCTGGTCCCGATCGAGATCGATTACGAGGATTGGCTGGCGCGCGGCTCGGCCGGGCAGAGCGCCAGCCCGCTGATCGACAAGCTGCTGGCCGCGCGGCCCGGCGGGGCGGAGAGCTTCCGGGTCACCGGGGGCGCGCAGGGCCGCCGCCTGCACCAGCGCTACTGGCTCGGCCGCTGGCGCCGACCTGCCTGACCAAACTGCATCACTTCCCTATCTGCGGGGGGGGATAAGTTGGCGGTGTTCGCGGCCAGAGTTGGCGCAGGGCGAGGATCGCGAAGGCGTGGGACCAGGCGAGAGGCGTGGTCGAGGTGGGGATGCCGCTGTGGGCTTTTACGCGCTCGGGGAGCATGCCCGTTGGAGTGGCGGCGCGACGCAGCTCGGCCATCAGGTGAAGGGCGGCTGGTCGCTCGCCGAGCGCGGCGAGGCTCCAGGCCGTCCAGGCTGTTGGCGCGGTCCAGGGGTCTACGCCGCCGCTCCAGTCTTCGGAGGGGGCGATGCCGAAGCGGCCGCTGGCTGCGGCCAGATGCAACAGCGTGCGGCGCACGAGGGGGTAGAGGGCTGGGCGCGGGAAAGGACGCACCGCCCAGGCAGCGGCTGAGTCGAGACCGGACGAGGGGTCCTCAGCGCGGCGGGCGAGCTCTCCCGATGGCGTCTCGAAGAGCGCCCGGACATGCGGCGCCCTCGAGGCGATCGCGTTACCGAGGAAATCGCCACTGCCGTTCTCCTGGTAGTCGTTGAGTCCCCGCCAACGTTGATCCGCCGGTGCGCTTGGCAGCCCCGCCGCCCTGGCAGCCGCCGCGATCCAGCCCGCCGCGTCGCCCTGGGCAGCTCGCCCGTCCACCGGCGCGCCGTCGCCTTGGAAGCGCGCCGCGGCGCCGACGTCGAGTCCCTCGAGGAAGCCGACGATGCGCCTCGCCTCACCCCGGTACCCCGCCGCCGCGAATGCGATCGCGACCGCGCCGGCGTCACGGGGCCAGACGTAGTTCCAGCCCTCGCGCGCGCCCGCCTTCACCGCACCGGTGCGCTCGTCGGTGAGCGCGTTCAGGACCAGCAGCGAGCGCCGGTACATCCGCCGCGCCCAGACCGGCGCGCCGGTGCCCAGCGGACGAGCCGCGGCGAGCCAGGTGGGATCGGCACGAACGGCGTCGGGCTCGCCCAGCGAGCGGACCGTCACGGTCCGGCCCGTGCCGAACTTCGCCACCGTCCGCAGCGCGTTGCTATCGGGCAGGTAGCGCAGCCGAACCGAGTCGGCCCGCGAGCCCCCTGAAGCGAGGACCGCGCCGATGGCGAGCATGGCCACAACTCCGATCGCTGCCCGCAACGGTTTCACCGGCTCAATGCAAGCAGCCTCCTCGCCGCCCGGTCGCTAGCCTTCGCCCAGCGGGCTTCGGCTTTGCGCTTCCCAGGCGAGGTAGCTCAGTTGGTAGAGCACACGACTGAAAATCGTGTGCTGTTCCGACTGAAACATGAACTACCGACATAGAGCAAATCTCGCATGAGGACTGGGTCTGCGCCGGTCCCGTCTCGCCGTTGGGAGGATCCCGCACCGGGGCTGGGATCGCCTTCCGAGCCACTCCGAGCCAGCGCTGGCATCGTGCCCGGGGAGCCACTCGCTCCCCGGCGCGGCGCAGATGCCCGACAATCGGTGCGGAGGCGCCTTGAGCTTGCAGGAAAGGCGATGATGTCCGGCCAAGCGAAGGGAAGCTTCGAATCGCGCGTCCTCACGGACGGAAGCGAGTCCTTCCACCTTCGCTTCCAGCTCAATGGCAAGCGTGCGACCGTCGTCTTGCACGAGCGCCCCGGTTGCCCCTGCGGCTGCGGCGGCGGTTGGGAGGAAGCAGCCGCGCGAGCCGAGCTGGGCGAGCTCGTGACGTGGGCAAGGGTGGGCCTGCGCCCCCTGCTGAGGCCGACCCGGGGTTCGACAGGCTCTGGCGAGGAAAACGGGACCGTGCCGACCTTCGCCGAGTACGCAGCTTGGTGGCTGGAGGCAAAGATCGCCGGGGTCCTCGGCGATCACCCGATCTCCGAGAACACGGCGAAGGACTACCGCACCCGCCTGGGGCACCTTGCCTACCTCGGCGCCTGCCGGATGGATGAGATCGACGCCGCGTTGTGCCTCGAGCTGAAGGCGCACCTGCTGAGGCAGGCGCGGCAGGTCCGCGAGGCGATCGAGGCAGGGGCCGACCTGCGCGAGCGCAGCGGGCGCCGGCGACGCCCGCTCGGGCCCTCCACGATTCGCAAGGTCCTCGGCGCCCTGCGCTCGATCCTCGAGGACGCGGTCGAAGACGGCCTGCTCGAGCGAAACCCCGCCCAGGGCCGGCGCATGCGCGTCGCAGTTCCAAAGCCGAAGCGCAGCTACCTCGAGATCGACGAGCTGGCCTACCTCCTCGACGCGGCCACCGACCAGGACGACCCCTTCGCGGGCGCGAACCCCTCGCCGAGCGGCCGCTCGGCAGCGGCGGTCGCCAGGCTCACCGCGCAGGGCCTGCGTCCGCGCCAGGTCGCCGAGCGACTCGGGCTATCCGGCGCGACCGTGACCCACCACCTGCGGCGCCTTGGCGCCGAGACTGGGCGCGGCTATGCCGGGCGCCGGGTCGTCTGCGAGTTGTTGGGCCGCGCGGGACTGCGCGTCGGGGAGCTGTGCGAGGCGCGGGTCGAGGACTTGCGCGTCGATGCCGAGGGGACCGCGCGCCTGCGGATCGGCGACTCCAAGACCGAGGCGGGCCGGCGTCTTGTCGAGCTGAGCCCGGAACTTACAGCTGCGGTGCTCTCCCACCTTGATCGGCTGCGGGCGCAGGGGCGGCCGAGCGGTCCCGACGCCTACCTGGTCCCGGGGCTTCGCGACGGTCGCCTCTCGCGCCGGCGGGTCGGGCAGATCCTCGCCGAGGCGGCGCGGCTCGCCAGCGAGCGCCTGGCGACCAGGGGCATGGCGCAGCTGCCTCACACCACCCCTCACACTCTTCGCCGCACCTACATCTCGATCGCGCTGATTGCCAACCAGTTCGATCTCAAGTTCGTGATGGCCCAGGTGGGCCACGCCGACTCCTCGATGACGATGGACGTCTACGCGCAGCTCGAGCAGCGCGCCAAGCGCTCGCACGGGGCGAACTTTGACCGCCTGCTCGCCGAAGCGCGCGAGCGGGTCGCGGCGCTGCCGCTTCGCTCCGCGTCGACTCCCTCCGAGGAGTCGATATGATGTCTTCATATGAGCCGCCTGCTTTCAGTTTCTCTTCCCGACGACCTCGCTGAGGAGACCGAGGCCCTTGCCCGCAGCGTGGGCAAGACCAAGAGCGAGGTCGTCCGTGACGCGCTGCGCCGTCAGCTGCAGGTGACGCGCCTTTCGGGTCTTCAGCGCTACGGTCGCGAGCGCGCCGAGAAGCTCGGGATCGGGCCCGAGGACACCGAGGCTGTGGTCGACGAGCTGCGATCGCGGCGGCGCTGAGCCTGCGGGCCGGTCTCGACACCAACGTCCTGGTCTCCGCCTTCATTGCTGCGGGACCGCCGAGCAGGCTTCTCGAGGAAGCGATCGACGGTCGCTTCGAGCTGGTCCTCTTCGACCCGGTGGTAGTAGAGCTGGAGCGCATCCTCATCGAGAAGCTCGACTTCGAGCCGCAGCGGTGGAGCGAGGCCGAGGCGCTGCTCAGGGAGCTTGCGGTGCAGGCGGTCAGGGCCCCGGCCGGGACCCCGGAGCCGGTGACCGGAGACCCCGCCGACGACCTCATCCTCGCTTGCGCGATCGAGGCCGGGGTCGAGGTCCTGGCCTCAGGCGATCGGAAGCACTTGCTTCCCGTCGGCGAGCGTGGCGGCGTGCGGATTCTCACCCCGCAGGCCCTGCTCGCCGAGCTGCGAGGAGATTGAGCTGGCGCCGATGCTGCCAACTCAATCCCAACGAGCTCTCCGTCGAAGAGATCGGCACGGGCGGCGATGTGACTGGTCTCTCTGATGAACGAAGCCGATTGGCAGATGGCCTCTAAGTTAGGATTGCGATCGCTGAGACTCGCCGCTCATGGCGTGGTTTCTGGCCTTGGCGAGGTAGCTCAGTTGGTAGAGCACGCGACTGAAAATCGCGGTGTCGCCGGTTCAAGTCCGGCCCTCGCCATTGCTTTCTACCTGCAAATAAGGATATTCTGGGAAACGTCACCCCCGGCCGCGACCAGCTGGCGCTACACCTAGCCGCGGCCGATGAGCGAGGTTAGATACTCGACCGCGGTCGCGGCGAGAAGGACGCACGCGCGCGCCTCCGCAACGCCGAGCCCGCTGCCCTGTCGGTGATGTCCGGCGCTGCTCAGGTCGCTTAGCGTCTTCCAGAGGTTGTCGAGTAGAACGATCTCGGGAGAGTCAGTGGGCATTGCCAAACGCTCGGCGACTCGTTCTGCAACAGTTGCGCTGCTGGCGTCCAGGTGCTCTCTGACGGCGTCGCGGAGGTCGCGGCAAGCCTGGATCGCCCCGCGGTAATCACCAGCGTCGTATTTCTGGCGGGCAGCGTCGATTGCGTCGGCGGCCTCGGCACCCAGCGCTCCTGAGGCGGCGGGCAGCCGCACGGCGATGAGTCTGACCTGGTCAGCACCGAGGCCCGGCAGGACTTGAGTTGCCCAATCCTCCCGGCGAAGGTGCGCTTCGAGCGGTTCGATCCTGCCCTCCCATAGCGGCCAGAGCTCCGAGGCCATGCCGGTCGCGGCGGGTAGCGGATGATTGGCTGGGCCGGGCCGTGGCGCGTTGCCGCTCTGACGCACCCAGGCCGCACCGATGCGCAGACGCAGACCGAGGGGGATCTCCTCGTCGCCAAGGCGCTCGGCGTGTTCCTGAAGCAGCCGAGTCTGCTCGATGGAGATAGGGAAGCGGAACTCAACCCGATGCTCGACCGGGCTCCCCGGGATCGAGACCCAGATGCCACCCTGGAGGTTGAGGCTCGACACGCGAGCCGGCACACCGATCACGGCGCCAAGCGCCACCTCACCGTGGGCCGGCAGGACGAGATCGGCTTCCAACTCGGTGACTGCGATCGTCTGTGTCTCTTCTCGGGGGTCGATGTGTAGCGAGGCGGGGACGAGGAGCGCGGGGCTGAGGCATCCGCCTTCGCCGCGGACCAGGGCTGGGTCGACGTGCAACCGCCCGATGCGGAAGTTGCCCAGCGAGACGTCAACTCTGCCGTCCATCAGTTGTAGGTTGAAGCACTGGGGAGGCGGATTTCCGCAGCAGATAGGGAGGATCGATGGCTTGCGCTCGGTGTGGCCTCATTAGCACGGGCGCGCTTCATCCGCACGTGTGCAAAGCGCGCAAGTATCGTCGAGCGCTTCATGCGGGAGATCATCGAGTTCTGGCGGGCGGTGGAGATGTTCAGCCCGCCGGCGATCCCACAGGCCCGCCCAACGCAGAGGGTGTTCGATGTCGCTCCCGGCGAGCCGCTGCCCTGGCATCCCGAGCACCCGGTTCAAGCCACGCGGCTGACCAAGGATCAGGCGTGGAGGCACACCGTTTACGTCGGCCTCTACCCGCGGGAAGCGGTCTTCTCGGCGCTGAAGGACGTCTTTCCTCCCACCCCCGACAGCTATGAGGAGCGCCCCTCGGGCCAGAGCGCCCTGCTGGGTTTCGCGGTCTCGGACAAGGGCATCCTGCTCGAGGGCTCTGCGGTGCTTTCGGCCTGTGCCTGGGCAACGGCGCGAGCCCTCGATCCGGGACCGTCGGCCGCCGCCTGGCTCGATGGCTTCGCCGACATCGAACGCGGCTTTGCCTCGGGCCTGGAGGAAACGCTCCTCGGCAGGACCGAGGAGCAACGCAAGCCGGTGGTCCTCGACTGGGGCATTCTTACCGAATGCCGCGAGGGCGCGATCGCGGCTTTGGGCGTGGAGAACGTGCTGCCCATCTCCGGGGTCCGAATCAGCAGCGAAATCATCGCGCGGCGGAGCGCCGGCACAGTCGAGCACGACTTCCTCAACAGCTTCATCGCCGACGACCTGGCCCGCATCGCCGCAGCTGCGAGCGGGGGTGAGGTTGGCGCCGCACTTCGCGATTACCTGCGGCCCACCGCCAAGCTCGACCTCGACAGTCGCATCGACGTGCGCACCTGCCTCGACGAGGTCCGCCGCGCCACCGAACCCGATCGGATGCCTCCCGGACGTTGGCCGGCGAGCCCGGAGCGGCCATTGGCCTTGGGCCAGCAGATCGCCGTCGATGAGGCGATCGCGATGCCCGGCGCTGGCGGCAATCTGTTCGCTGTCAACGGACCGCCTGGCACTGGCAAGACGACGATGCTGCGCGACCTGGTCGCTGCGTTGGTCACCGAACGGGCCGAGCGGCTGGCGGTGCTGGCGGACCCTGCAGATGCGTTTCTCGACGACCCCGATCGCTGGGAGACGACTCCCTATCGGCGCGTGATCCATCGGCTGCGGCCCGAGCTGACCGGGTTCGAGTTGATCCTGGCGTCCAGCAACAACGGGGCGGTCGAGAACGTCACGCTCGAGATCCCGTCGAGCGAGGCTGTCGACGGCCACTGGCGCGAGCGGGCGGAGGGCATCGACTACTTCCCGGCCCTGGCCGAGCGGGCGATGAGCGCTGGCCGGTTGTCGGGCGGTGCTTGGGCGCTGGTTGCCGCGCGGCTCGGCAACAGCAAGAACCGCAAGGACTTCGTCAACGCGATTTGGTGGACTGAACGCCGCAGGGAGGGGGACGAACGTCCGCCGCCGCCCCGAGGCCTGCGCGACATTCTCAGCAAATGGGAGGACAACCCTGAGGGACCGTCATGGGCTGAGGCCGTGGCGGTGTTCAAGCGAGTGCGCGATCAAGTGAGGGCGATCCGGGAGGACCGCCTCCAGGTCTCCACGGCACTCGACCGGGTTGCCACGCTGGCGTCGGAGCTCGAGGGGGCCCGCGCCGCGGAGCGGGAAGCGGGCCAGAGGATCGAGGCATCGCGACCCCGGCACGAGGAGCTTGTCTCTCTGCAGCGCACGCGCGAGGACGAGCGCCGCCGCCGCGTCGAAGCCCGCGAGGAAGAGCTGCGCCGGCGCCCGTCGGCGATCAGGTTCCGGGCCCGAGCTGCCTGGCGCGTGCGCGACGAGGAGCTCGCTGCCGCCATCGCCGCGCTCGACACGACTCTGGACGAGATCGGCGAGGAGTTGCGGATGCTGGAGGGTGAGGCGCGGGCGCAGATCAAAGCAGCCGCCGCGCTCGTCGCTGGCGAGAAGGAGCTTGACGAGGCCCGCCGGGTCTTCACGCGCTACCGGGAGCGGGCGGGGGCACTGCTGCCCGACGACGATTGGCTGGCAGACCGCACAGCGCGTGAGCGGCAGGCGCCGTGGACTGACACCGAGTGGAACGAAGCCCGCACCGAGTTGTTCCTCGCGGCGCTGGAGCTCCACCGAGCGTTCCTCGTTCACGCCGCGAAGCCGATGCGTCAGACCCTCGACGGTACGATGGACATGCTCTCTGGCAGGGCTCCGGCGGACCTATCCGCGGATGCGGCGCGAGCCGCATGGCAGGCGCTCTTCCTGCTTGTCCCGGTGGTCTCGACGACCTTCGCCTCCGTCGGGCGCCTGTTCGGGCGCCTTGGCCGCGAGGCACTCGGCTGGCTAGCGGTCGATGAGGCCGGCCAGGCTACGCCGCAGAGCGCGGTCGGAGCGCTGTGGCGCTGCCGGCGGGCGGTGATCGTCGGCGACCCCCAGCAGCTGGAGCCGATCACGACGGTCCCCTTCAGGGCCGAGCAGGCGATCCGGGAGCACTACGGCGTCGAGGAGGAGTGGCTGACCGGCCGTACCTCGGTGCAGGGCGTCGCCGACCGCCTCAACCGCTTCGGCACGACGCTGCCGGGGGCCGAGCGGCCGGTCTGGGTAGGCGCGCCACTGACCATCCATCGCCGCTGCGACGAGCCGATGTTCGGCCTCTCCAACCAGATCGCCTACGACGGCCTGATGATCGAGGCAACCGACCCGGCGCTTGGCCGGGACTTCGCGGCCCATTACCCGACCCTTCCACAGACCAAGTGGATCGACGTCAGCACGGACGCCTCGCAGGGAAACTGGATCCCCGCCGAGGGCGAGGAGGTCGACCGCATCCTCGCCCACCTCGAGGAGATCGACTTCGACTTCGCGCAAGTGATGGCGATTGGACCCTTCCGCGATGTCGCCCGCCAGCTCGAGCAGCGCCGCTGGCGACACCGCGGGTTGCGGGCGGGAACGATCCACACGGCCCAGGGCAAGGAGGCCGACATCGTGATCCTCGTGCTCGGCTCAGAACCCGCCCGCGAGGGAGCCCGGGCCTGGGCGGCGAGCAGACCGAACCTGCTGAACGTCGCGGTCAGTCGAGCGCGGAGGCGGCTGTACGTGATCGGCGACCGGGAGGCGTGGCGGCGGCAGCGGTACTTCGATTTGCTGGCGGATCGGCTGCCGCATGATCGCCGACGCGCGTAACCGCGGGGACGCGGTCTAGCGAACTTCGACGCCGATCATCTCCCAGAACGCGGTCTCGGCGATCAATCTCACGCCGTACTCGCGAGCTTGTTTGGCCTTGCCGGACATCGAGTCGGGGTCGGCCATGACGAGGAGGTCGAGCTTCTTAGTGACTCGCGGTAACACCGTCAGCCCGGCGTCGGTTGCTAGGTCGGTTGCCTTCTGTCGGGTCATCAACTCGCCGTCGTGGTGACAGGTGAGGGCACCCGTGAAGCAGACGGTTTGCCCGGCGAGCCCGGTTGCCCGCGCCGCTCCTCCGCCGTACACCGGAACTGGGGCACGCGGCTGGTCTATCCGCATGTCGAGGTCGGAGACTCCGAGAGTCTGACCGACGAGGCAGAGGTCCTCGCGCTCCCGGGCGGTGATTTCGCCGTCGCGCCTGGCCACGGAGATGAGGTGATCTAGGTAGTCGCCATGAAGGCGATGAAGTCCTTGCTCGTCGATTCCCAACATCGCCGCCGTGGCGATAAGTTCCTCGCGCTCGATCGAGTTGAGATGACGATCCTCGATCGTCCGCTCAAGCACCTCAAGGTAGGCGGTCTCGTCGGCGCCGTCGCGTCCTGGCGGGAGGCCCGCTCTCTCGATCAGGTCGGTGAGTGCCGAACGCTCCGTCTGCAGCGAGGATGTCGGCTCGCGCGGTTTCCGTTGCGCGCGCGGCCCGTTCGCCGGCCATTCGTCTCGCCGACGCAGGCGTCCTTTAATCAGCGCGTCAGCGCCTCCGTACCGGTCCAGGTAGGAGGCGAGGATCGCGGCCGACGCTTCGGCGTCTCCGAGCGCGGTATGCGAGGGAGCCGCCAGTCCCAGGGAGGCGCAGCAGTCGATGAGCCGCCGCCGAGTGCCACCTATGGCCAGCCGCGAGGCCAGCTCCATCGTGCAGACAATCGGCAGGGGCGCGACATCGACTCCGCCGCGCGCCAGTTCGTTCTCGATGAAGGCTCTATCGAAGCGGGCGTTGTGCGCGACCAGGACATGGCCGGCAAGCCGCTCGCAGACATCACCGAGGACGTCACCGAAGCGGGGGGCGTCGGCGACCTCCCGGGCCCGGATCCCATGGACGCCGGTCGGACCGAGGTCTCGGTCGGGGCAGAGCAGCGTCGACCAATGGTCGAGAATCTCGCCGCGGGCGTCGGTCGTCAGCAACGCCAGCTCGACGATGCAGTGCTGGGCTCCCACGTACAGCCCGGTCGTCTCGCAGTCGACGACGACGAACCTCGTCGCTCCTGCGGTGGTCGAGAGGCCGCGGAGCGGCCCTGGCTCGGGGGCGGTCGCGTCGGCCTCCGTCAGCTCGGCAACCGCCGCCTTTGCTCCGACGACGTCGAGTCGTGCCGTCGCGCAATCCCTGAGCAGCAGATCGGGATCGAGCAGCCAATGGTGCTTCTCGGTCTCCAGGTTCTTCACCGTCCCGGCGAGCCAAACCGGATCGGGATCTACGGCTGGTCCGAAGGCCTCGGAGAGGACACCGCGCAGCTCTGCCGGCGGAACTTCGCGGACGATGAGAGCCAGGCCCTCAGCATCGACGTGATGCCCTTGGGCTCGGATTCCCAGCGCGAGGGTGGCGGTGACGCGGTCTCCCTTCCACGGGAAATAGGCCGATCCGTCCTCGAAGGGAATGACCTGACGGCGGTCGAGACCAAGCGAGCGGAAGGCAGTTCTTCCCTGCCTCAGCAGCTCCGTCGCCCATGGATTGAGGAATGGGGCCACTGAGTCCCCCAGGTAGATCTCACGCATCCGCCGCCGGATCTCGTCATGGAGCTCGCCACCTCCACCGTAGAAGCGCGGAACCTTCCCGCCTTTGGCGGGCACGACGGTGATCACTCGGCGCTCCTCGTCGACCTCGATTACCTTCCACCGGCGCCCGCCGAAGATCAGGTAGGACCCTTCCGAGAGGGGTGAGCGGACCGGAATCGTCCCGAGTTCGGTCCCCTCGCTGAGCAGGCGGTACTCCTCGGAGGTGGTGAAGGCTGAGTAGAACGAGTAGTGACCGACGATCTGCTCGCCAAGGGGGGTAAGGATCAGCTCATGGTCGCCGGCCTGCTGGACTACGTCTCGTGCAGCGAGGCTGCGCAGCAACTTGACGAAGTCTTGGCGGTCGAGGTCGAAAGGACCGCTTCCGCAGAGAGCGGCCCAGATGTCGTCAGCCAGCGCGCCACCGTTCTGGGCAATCACCGAGAGCAGCTGCTGGATCAAGGTCGAGAGGTGCAGCGCGCCGTCGGTCGGTGGCTCGAACCAGCCGTCGATCAACGCCTCGACCAGCGCGATCGACTGGACGAGCCCTTCGCGCAGTTCGTCGCTCGGTGCTGCGCCCGGGCCAAGGTCGCTCTCGGTTACGTACATGCGCAGGATCGACGGATCGCCGGGGCGCCTGCCGCTGCGACCGAGTCGCTGGCGCAGGGCGGCGGTCGAGAACGGAGGGTCGATCTGTCCCACGCAGGTGACGCTGCCGACGTCGATCCCAAGCTCCAGCGTCGAGGTGCAGATCGCCGTCGCCGGCTGTGAGGAGCGGAGCATCCGCTCGACGTCCTCCCGCAAAGCTTTGGAGAGGTTGCTGTGGTGGGGGAAGAACTCGACCGGCACCCGCTCCTCCTCGCATCGGCGCCGGAGCAGATCGGCGAATTCCTCGACGCTCTGGCGTGAGTTGGCGAAGACGAGGTTGTCGGTGCCGCGCAGCGCCCCGTAGAGGTGCGTGGCGATTTCGAGGCGGTCGCCCGCGGGGCTCATCTCGGCGGGGTCGCCAGGGGGGTCGGAAGTTGAACCGGATTCGTCCGCGGGGTAAGCGGGGGGCTTGGCCACGTATCCGCGCAGCTGGACCTTCAGGGTCCGGTGGTCGTCGGCCGACTCGATCAGCTCGACCTCGGCTCCGCCGCCAGGCCGCATGAACTCGGCGGCGATCGCCATGTCGCCGAGGGTTGCGCTGAGCCCGACCCGCCAGGGCTTCTGACGGCCCGCAAGCTCGATCCGGTGCAGGATCGACTGCAGCTGCCGGCCGCGCTCGGAGCCGATGAAGGCGTGCAGCTCGTCGATCACGACATAGCGAAGACCGCCGAAGATCTTTGGCGCGCTCGAGCCATGGTTGACAAAGATCGACTCCAGTGACTCCGGCGTGATCATCAAGATTCCGCACGGTCGTTCTCGCACTTGCCGCTTCGGCTTGTCTCCGATGTCGCCGTGCCAACTCGCCAGGTCGATTCCAGTCGCCTCACAGAGCAGCTCCAGCCGCTGATGCTGGTCGTTGATCAGCGCCTTCAGGGGAGCGATGTAGAGCGCTCCGATGCCGACCTCGACCGGGTCACGGCGCAGGGAGGTGAGAATGGGAAGGAACGCAGCCTCGGTCTTGCCGGCGGCAGTGGCCGCAGCGACGATTAGGTCATGGGGCGTGGTCAGGAGCGACGCGATCGCACGCTCCTGGATGGGGCGCAACTCACTCCACTCGTTGCGCCAGATCCACTCCTGGACCTTCTCGTCTAGTAACTCGAATGCCGGCGATTCAGATCTCGAAGGAGGCGAGCTCATCATCGGCACCCGTGTCGGCTTCCTCGATGTCGAGCGGCTGTAGGTCGGGGTTCCGCTCCCGATCCAGCACGACTTTGTCGACCAAGTCGCTCCACTGAACCTGGGGATTCTGTTCCACCGCCATCAGCAAGTTGACGAATGCCTTGACGCTGCTGCGCGGAGTACGGAAATGAGCGTCCCCGATCTTCTCGGAGCAGTGGGCCATGAATGCCTCGATCCCCTCGTCGGGCACGATGTACTGGCCCTGGTCGCCTGACGCCTGCACGTGCCGGATGTTCTGCAGGAGGACGAAGAGATCCTCCGGGCTGAGGTTGGAGAGCCGCAGGACCGGACCCTTGTAGTCGATGATTCCCTCGCGTGCGAACTGATTCTCGGCGAGCCGGGTTTGTAGGGCCTCATAGCTGTAGAGGCCCTTGCGGGGATCCATCAGGAAGTCGGGAGTCCCTCCGAGGAGGAAGCCGATGCCATCCCCACTGGTGAGCGTGTCGTTGAGGATCCGCAGGATCTGCTCGTAGTTCGACTTCCGCGCCTGGGAGCTGGGCAGCTTGAACAGGTTGACCAACTCGTCCAAGCAGACGAAGAGGCCGGCATAGTCGGCCAGTCGCACGAACCGTCCGAATAGCTTGAGGTGGTCGTAGACGCTCGCGTCCGTCACGATGGTGCGCACGCCGAGCGCCTGGCGCGCGTCGGTTTTGGTCGCGAACTCACCCCGCAGCCATCGAATAGCGGCGGCCTGTAGCTCATCGTCGCCGCTTTCGTGACCCTTGCAGTAGGCGGCGATCACGCTCGCGAAGTCGTAGCCGCCGACCATCTCGGTCAGGCTCGCCAGCCGCTCGGTAATGACGCTCTCAGTGCTGACTCCTCGCTTCTGGGCGTCGCCGCTCGCAGTGGCGACGAAGCGCTCGACGATGCTCTGCAGAGCGCCGCCTTCCGGCTTCGAACGGGTGGCTAGGTTTCTCATCAACTCGGCGTAAAGGGACCGTGCCTGGCCACCGGTCGCGTGGAGGCGCCGGTCGGGGGTGAGGTCGGCGTGGGCGGTGACGAGTCGCTTCTCCATCGCAACCGAGCGGATTAGCTGGAGGAAGAAGGTCTTGCCCGATCCATATTCCCCGATGACGAAGCGGATCGCCGAGCCGCCGTCCGCGATGCGGTCGATGTCTTCGACCAGGGCCGTCACCTCTCGCGCCCGACCAACTTGGATGTGCTGCTGGCCGACCCGGGGGACGATCCCCGCGCCAAGGGACTGGAGAATTGCGTCTCGTTCCCTCGGTCTGATTTTTCCGCCTGCGCTCACGCCTGCATCTCCTTTGCGATTTCGACATCCACTTCGATCGGTTCATCGCCTTCTGCCAGGGGCTCCCCGTATAGATCGAAGGCGAGTTCGTTGAGGGACTCCAGCGTCCCGTCGACCATCAGTTCCAGCTTTGCGGCGAGTTGCTCGACATCCTGCCGCCTCCACGACTCCTGCCTGCCGAGCTCCTCCAGGAAGGCGGCGCTGGCGCGATCCAGTCCGTTCGCGTTAGCGGTGGTCGGCTCCGACGCCCCCGGCTCAGGCTCATCCTCAGGCTCGACGAAGATCCCGGCGAGCAGGGATGAGACCGCCGCCGTTTCCTCGATCTTTTCGTCGATCGCATTTCGGTCGAGCCCGTTCCTCTCCTCCGTTTCCGTGCGAGGCGGAATCGGGCGTCCCGCCTCCTCTGGCCGACCTTCACGGACGACCACCGGCTCATCTCCAGCGGTAATCGCGTGCAGATCCGAATAGACGCTCTCGGGGTCAAGGTCGAGCAGGGAGAAGATCTTCTGCAGCGTCTTCACCTCGGCCGGGTCGATCTCTCCATCCGCCGCTGCCAGGGTGATCACGGCGTGCGCGACGCCGCGGCGCTCGTCGGGGCCGAGCGCCTCCAACCGCTTACGGAGGCTGTTCGGTTTAGGTGGGGATTGCACGAGCCACTGGGCGTGCGCGCGAAGTCGGTGCCTCTCTCCCTCAAAGAGCTCCCCCGTACCGTGAATGTGTGATTCGAGCATCTCCTCCTCGTCCTCGCTGACGACGCCGTCGGCGGCTGCCACGGCCGCCAGGAGGTGGAGCAACAGGCTTGCCGCTGCGTAGGCTGGAGATGGCGCCCGTGGGTCACCAGTCTGGCCACGGAACAGGACCGCCAACGTCTCCCGTTTCAAAGCGGGCCCGCCGAAACGCTGATCAGGCTCGATGCCGTACCCGAGCCTTTCGAGCAGTTGAGCGACCATCACCGCCTCCTTCTTCGGCAGCTTGTCCGCCTGGGGAGACCAGAGGTCGATCAGCTCGGCGCCCTCGATCAGCCAAGGCTCCTCGCCTGAGCTCAGCTGCTCGAGCCGGTTTCGCAGGCTTCGGAGCTGAGGGTTGTCGGCCTTCGCGAGCAGGGGCGCAGGCAGCAGTGCCGTGCCTTTGAATCCGGCGCCCTCCGGGTTGCGGCCCAGCCACCGACTGTAGGCGTCGAGCTCGGTGCAGCAGTCGCGGCCGAGCTCGCGCAGCGACTCGATCAGCGTGGTCGATTGACACACGTCTGGGAGCTTGGTCTGCTCGTCCACTTCTTCGAGGCCGCGGCTTGCCGGCCGGTAGCGAATTGACAGGAGCGGAATGCTTGGGAGCGTCAGTCCCTCGCCGAAGCGCTCGCGGTATCGGAGTTCGAAAAGGTCCGCGAACTCGGTGGCGCACCGCTCCGCCGGGGTCCGCAGATAAGCCTCCGGACTGGTCAGGACCCAGCTGGTCGCCAGCTCGGCGGGGAGGGGAAGCTCGGCGGCGGCGACTTCGCCCATCATCAACCGCAACGCCATCGGCACGTCCCAGCCAACCTTCTCGCGCGGAGGCTCTGCATCGCCAACACCGGCGACCTGATCTTGAGCAGCGATGAAGTCGAGGAGGTTCGTCAGGTAATCGACCAACGAGCTGTGCTGCTCGTCCGTCGTTTCGCCTCCCATGCGTCTCAGCTCGGCGACGAGCGTTCCCCGCTCAGCCGCTGCACTCGAGTCGTGCTTCGCGTCGAAGAGGAGGCGTCTCTCCAATCCGAACAAGTAGAGGAAGAGGTATGACTGATCGGCTTCGCTGATCCGTCGCGAACCCGCAAGCCAGTCAAGGTAGGAGCCGCGATGGCCCGGCGAGAGTCGGTCGTAGGAGGGCCAGTAGCCAGCGGGAGGTTCGCCTGGCGCCGCGGTGGTGACAGGCAGGGTGGGATCGATCAACGCTGGCTCCAGCCAGTACTCGGTGTCGGCGCCCGGAAGGTTCTCTCCCACGTACAGCAGGCCGCGGATGCGACGGCCCCCGATCTCGACCTCCCGACTGGCGGGAACCCAGCATTGAGATGCGGTCTGTCGAGGGCCTGGCGCGGCGCTCTCGGTTGAGAATCCCCAGTCGGGCTCGACTGGTATCTCGATGCTCGAAACCTCGTCGCCGATCTTGACGGTCAGCTCATAGGTTGGTTCGTACGCGGGCTGCCGGCGAGCCGGTGCGGGCCGGTTGCGCCAGCGATCGAAGAGGCCCATCTCAGGTCACGCTCCCAATCGTGCTGCCCGTTCCGTCAGGTTGCCCCAGGGCGTCGAGCAAGCAGAGGGCGTTGACGAGCCGCATCTGCTCGACGGTTCGACACTTGATGCTCATCAGCTCCGGACTTGCCACCAGGACCGCGAGGCACTGCGCCCGGGAGACCGCCACGTTGAGCCGATTTCGCGAGTAGAGGAATTCGACTCCGCGGGGAATCTCGGCTCCGGAGGAAGTCGCCATCGAGAAGAAGACAACGCCGGCCTCCTGGCCTTGAAACTTGTCGACCGTGCCGACGTTCACCCCCTGCAGACCGTGCTCGTCGAGGCATTCCCGAAGGCACCGGACCTGGGCGTTGTAGGGGGTGACCACCATGATCTGGTCCTGCTCAAGCTCGCTGGTCTCGCCTTCGCGATTGGTGAAGCTGGCACCGGCGAGCGATTTGATGGCCTCGGCAACGACCATCGCCTCCTCCGTCGACTCCCGGGTGTTGCCTTCGTGGGCGACGGGGATCGAGCGAACGCCGGTGCCGGTCAGGGGACCGGCCGCCTCGATCGACTGACGCTCGCAGGACGGCTCCCACCGCAGGCGCCCTTCATAGATTGCTTCGGAGACGAAGCGGCAGACGTCTGGGTGCATCCTTCGCGTCTCCTCGAGGAACACGCCGCGACGGGCTGGGATCGTCGTCTCCTCGCCGAGCAGGTGCTCCAGCACCGAGCAACCGGACCCGGGCGGATGAGTCCCCTGGCTGACCTGCGCGAGCTGCAGGGGATCCCCGAGGAGCACGATGTTGCGTGCCGCGGTCGAGAGCGCGATTGCGTCGGCGAGGGAGATCTGACCGGCCTCGTCGATGATGAGGCAATCGACCGACTGGCGCATCTCCTCGCGGCACCAAAGCCATGCGGTGCCGGCGAGGAGGTCGTACTCGCCGTCGGCGTAGAAGTCGTCGTTCGAACCTGAGTTCCCGATCATCGACTCGACCTCTTCGGACCTTCTGGTGAACTCTTGGTCGGGCTCCGACGACTTCTTCAGGCCCCGCAGGGAAATGCCCGCTTTGAGTGCTTGTGCTTCGACCTCGGACAGGAGGTTGTTGATCGCTTTGTGGCTGTTGGCGGTGACGCCTACCGATTTGCCTTCGCCGATGAGTTTGAGGATGACATGGGCTCCGGTGTAGGTCTTCCCGGAGCCGGGGGGTCCCTGAATGAAGAGGTAGCTCTCTTCTAGGCCGCTGACGATTCGCTTGATGTCCTCTAGGTTCGCCCGCTCGCCCTGTAGCAGCTCTTCAGCGGCGACTGCTGCGGTCCGCGGCAAGTTCCGGCTGAGGATGTCGCACCCGGCCCGGTAGTCATCGGAATTCGCGAGGACCTTCTGCGCCAAGTCCCTGATGGCTGCTCGCTGAAGGGGGGTCGTGTAGGGCCCTCCGGGAATCAACGCCGTCTGCTCTTCTGCCAGCCGCGCCTTGCTCAGCTTCAGTGTCAGGGTGCCGGTCTGGTTGTCGAGGGCGACCACCTCCACCGACTTGGGCTTCATGTCGGACTCGCCGGTCAGCGGATCGATTCCGCAGCTGTGGGGATCGACGAATTGTCCGAGTCCGATCTTGTGCTCCTGGGGAGGGAAGCGGAAGCGCAGGAGGGAGGAGCGGGCTGGGGGTGGCAGCGGCTCTGGCTCGTCGATCGGAGTCAGGTCACCAATCGCCTCGGAATCGAACTCCGTCAACTCGGCATCGGACTTCTCCAGCCGTTCGAAGAACTCCCAGTAGGCCGGCTTTGCCTCTCTGCGGTGGTAGTCGAGAAGCTGCGCCAACAGCCACCGGTCCGCCTCCTCCGTGGAGCGCTTGGATGGATCGTCGGGGACGCCATCGAGAAGCCGGTTTTGGAGTTCCAGCGACTCGGCGGCGGCTTCGCTTGCGTCCTCGGAGGGAGTATCCGGCTCTCCTGGCTGCCGCCATGCGATCTCGACCTTGAACTTGTCCTCACAGGCCTGCCGTTGCTCGAGCAGCCACTCGCGCAGATGCAGCGTGGAGTCGCAGTCCTCCTGGTTGTAGGCCTCGATCGCCTCGAGGAGGGACGGGTCGTGCTCATCGCGCCAGCGCTCGAAGAGCAGCACGGAATCGCCGGCCTGCTTGACCGCCGCGGCGCGGTTCTGGTCGTAGAAATGCTCGACCTCCTTCAGGGAATAACTCGGGCGGGAGATCATCATCGACTGCTCGACGACCCGGTAGAGGTCAACCAGTACGCGCTCTCGAAAGAGGGTGTCGACCTCGTCCTCGCGCGATCCGTACTTCCCCATCAGTCGCCCGAGTGCGGTGCGCTCGTAGGGGGCGTAGTGGTAGACGTGGAGATCCGGGTAATGCTCGCGGCGCTCGAAGACGAAGTCGACGAACTCCTCGAAGGCTCGCTTCTCCTCTTGGTGGTCGAGACCCCAAAAGGGGCGGAACTGCCGCTCACCATCCTCGATATAGCTCACGCCCCAGAGGTACTCGAGGCCGTCGTCGTAGAAGGGGTCTCCCTCGATGTCGAAGAAGAGATCCCCATCGGACGGTTGCGGTAGAAGCCCAAAGCCGCGCGGTGGTCCCTCACCGACCTGCTGGGGCTTGAGCAAGGACAGTGACTTCTCCCCAGTCTCGCGCTCGGAGACCTGGAGGGCCGCCTGGGCCCGAAGCTTCTCGAACGTCGCGACGGACATCCCCGTCGGCCGCAGCTCGTCAGTCGCGGCTGCGAGGCCCGCGACCGTCTCGACGCCAGCGGCGTTCAGCTTGCGCGTCTGGGCCGTGCCAAGCTTGGCGACCTGGCTGAGGTGGTCGTCCTTGATCCGGCGCTCCTCGCATGGCTCGTCCCAGTCGCAGATTTCGCAGTGCTCGACCGGCATCGGATAGGTCTCGGCCAGCGGCGGCTCGACGGCCGCCAGAAAGCGGTCTTTCATCCGCGCGAAGTAGGCGCGGAAGTCTCCGGTGGGCAAGCTCAGACGTCGATCATTTCCGAGGATGAGCTCGATCCGGGAAGGGGGAGTCCCCTGCACCGCCTCGATCAGCTCGGCATAGAGGCAGAGCTGGATCACGAAGTAGGGCTTGACGGAGCGCGCGTACTTGGTGTCGACGGGTCGGTAGGACCAGGGGCCGAGCTCCGAAGCCTCGTCGACACGGGCGAGAAAGTCCGCGTAGCCCATCCACCCGTCCCGAAGGAAGGAGGCCTGGTAGATCAGCGGTGCACCATCTCGCATCGCTGCCGCCGTCGCCTCGACTGCCGCCCTCAGCCCGCCGTCACTTGCGCTGCCATCGATGCTGACGAGGTCGTTGCCGAACTCGGCCTGCATCAACTCGAGGTGGCGGGCCTCATGCTGGTGGCCCCGCTCAACCGCAAGATCAGCGGTACTTGCCGAACGCTCCGGAGGCGCCTCGACCAGCCCCTCGAGCCGCTGCAACTGGAGCTGCGTGAGGTGCGGACAGGCGAGGAAGTTCGTCAAGTCCGTCGCGGAGTAGATGCGGTTTCCCCCAACCAGACGCATCGGTCGTCCCCTCCGTTCAACCATGCCTGTTTGCGTCGACAACGGTGCTCGATCACTTAACGGGGCTGGAGCATACCTACGACGTTCCTAATCCCGCTTGTCAATCGGCTCGGTGCGAACCCGTTCCCTTGCCATTCGCAGAATCGTTTGGGCGACGAAGCCCGATCTCGTCGCCCAAACCCACCCGAAACTCCCGGTATATGCGGGTAACTGGTCGCCCGCGTTGCGGTATTGTCCCGACTGGAGGTATCCCCGGATTCCGCACTGTGAAGCCCTTTCCGGCCCTCTAAGGCGGGGTTGTTGACCCTGGTGAAGCCTGCGACTGAAAATCGTGGTGTCGTGGGTTCGATTCCCACCCTCGCCACTCGCTTTCTGCAATGGTTGGAGTGGGCGTGACTGAGACCGAGATCAAGCCGGTGGGCCGGGTCGAATCGCCGCTCACCGACCGCGCTGACGCGCCGAAGCAGGGCAGCGAGGGGGCGCCCGAGGCGTGGATAGCTTTCGAGCCGGACCTCATCGATGCTCTGCTCGGAATTGCGGTCGGGGACGAAGTCCTCGTCTTCACTTGGCTCGACCGCGGCCGTCGCGACGTGTTGCGGACGCGTCCGCGTGACGATCCGGCCCATCCGGTCCAGGGGGTCTTCAACACCCGCTCGCCTGACCGGCCCAATCCGATCGGGCTGCACCCGGTCACGGTGCTGGCGATCGAGGGGCCGCGGATGCTGGTCAGCGAGCTCGAGGCGCTGGACGGGACGCCGGTGCTTGACGTCAAGCCGGTGATCTGAACAGCAGGCCTCCTCAGAGGCCCGCGGCGACGGCGACTTGCAGGACGATCGCGATCCGACGGGCCCTCGCCTGAGAAGGCGCTGACAACCCGCGCGGACGACCGTTTTAGCAGGCAAGCGAAGACCCCTACCCTTGAGGAGATGGCACTCGATGGGCGCAGCGCGAGATGAGCAGCCTGTTTTCAGACGAGCGCCTGGCGCGGCGCGCGGCCGCTGGCGAGGAGCGCGCCTTCGCGTCGATCTTCGACCGCTACCACCAGCTGCTCTACCGCTACTGCCTGGCAATCGTTGGCAACCCCCAGGATGCTCAGGACGCGCTGCAGAACACGATGCTGAAGGTGCTGCGGGCGCTGCCGGGCGAGGCGCGGGAGATCCGGCTGAAGCCCTGGCTCTACCGGATCGCTCACAACGAGTCGATCGACCTGTTGCGCCGCCGCCGCGAGACGCGCGAGCTTGGGACCGAGCTGGCTGCGCCGGGACCATCGCTGGCCGAGGAGCTGGGCGCGCGGGAGCGTCTGCGCCAGCTGCTCTCCGACCTCGATCAGCTGCCCGAGCGACAGCGCGGCGCCTTGGTAATGCGCGAGCTCGCCGGCCTCGACTTCGAGGGGATCGCGACGGCGTTGGGCACCTCTCCCGCGGTCGCGCGCCAGACCCTCTACGAGGCGCGCCTCAGCCTGCACCAGATGAATGAGGGACGGGGGATGGACTGCGCGACCGTGACCAAAGCGTTCTCCAACGGCGATGGTCGCGTCACCCGCCGCCGCGATATCCGCGCTCACCTGCGCTCCTGCCCCGATTGCCGGCGCTTCCGCGCCGAGATCGAGGGTCGAGAGCAGGACTTCGCCGCGCTGGCGCCGCTGCCGATCGCCGCTGCCGGTGGGCTTCTGCAGGGACTTCTCGGCGGTGGAGTCTCGGGGGGCGGTGGCGGTGGCGGCGCCGCCGGCGCTGCGGCTGCCGGCGGCGCCGCCAAGGCACTTGGCTCCTCTGCGGCGTTGAAAGGCGCCGCGGCCGTGCTCGCAATCGCGGCGATCGGCACCGGTGCGGCCCAGCGTGGCGGCTTGATCGACCTCGGCTTGCCGGGCGGCGGAGACTCGAAGTCAGCGCCGGCGCAGCGTTCCTCCGACCCGGAAGCCACTGCGGCGACCGACGCCGGCACGTCACCCTCGGCCGCGACGGTGCGGGCTTCGCGGCCAGCCTCGGGCGATCCCGACTCAGCCTCGGCCAAGGGTATTGAGGATGGACACGGTGGGGCCGGCGCCGTCACGACGAACCCCGCCCCGCTAACAAGTGGAGACCGGGCGAGCGCGGTGGTCAGCCCGACCCCACCTAAGAGCCGGGCCGTCGCTCATCCCCACGGCAAGGGGCACGAAAAGCAGCTTCCGGCGCCGGCGCACGGCCAGCAGAGCGCCGCCGCGCATAAGGAAGTGAGTCACGGTGCGGCCGGCAAGAGTTCCTCCCGCTCAGAGCACCCGGCGCACCCCGTGCATCCGACCCACCCGAGCAGCGGCGGGGAAAAGCCCCCAGCCGGCGAAGAAGTGCCGCCGCCCGAAAGCGGCAACGGCCCGCCCGAAGGCACCGCTGACCGTTCCGGAGTTAGGCCCTGACAGAGTGCTCCACCTCCCGTTCTTTCAGCTGAAGGCCGCCCGCAGGGGTGGTAATCGAAACAAGGAGGCAGACGATGAAGCTCCAGACGAAGATCGCGGCGGCGCTGGCGGCGCTGGCTCTCGCGGCGGTCCCGGCCACGGGTCTCGCCAATCCGCCCGCCGGTCACGGGCAGGGCAACGGCAATGGCAATGGGCCCGAATACAACCCGGCGCCAGAAAAGCCTGAAACCCCTGGGCAAGGAGCCAGCCTGCCGGAAAAGGCAAAGGCCTACGGGGTGTACTGCAAGGACCAGAGCAGGAAGCACGTCGCCGGCCAGAAGGGCACCCCCTTCAGCCAGTGCGTGAACGCGATGGCGAAGGCCGCCAACAACGAAAAGCTGGCCCCAGGCAAAGCCTGCAAGGGGATGAGCAAGGAGCACGTCAAAGGCCAGAAGGGCACCGCGTTCTCGCGCTGCGTCAACGGCGTCGCCAAGCTGAGGAAAAACCAGCAGCAGGATTGAGGCAAAACTAGGAGATGAGGGGAGCAGGGCTGTCCCGGCAGGCCGAGCCGGGACTGCCAGGCCCCGCTAGGCTGCGGCGAGGTGCGAACCGCGGTGATCACCGGCGCTTCCAGCGGCATCGGCGCGGCAACCGCGCGGGCGCTGGCCCGCGAGGGCTACCGCACTGTCCTCGGCGCTCGCCGGCTTGGGCGGCTTGAAGAGCTGGCTGCGGAGATCGGCGGCGAGGCGATCGCACTCGACGTCACCGATTCGACCTCCGTCGCGTCCTTCGCCGCCGCGCTCAGCGCCTGCGACGTGCTCGTCAACAACGCCGGCGGCGCCCTTGGCCTCGACCCTATCGCCGAGGCCGACGAGGAGAAGTGGCTGACGATGTACGAGTCGAACGTGATGGGGCAGATGCGGATGACGCGGGCCCTGCTGCCGAAGCTGATCGAGTCTGGCGACGGCCACGTTGTCGGCGTCACCAGCATCGCGGCGATCGAGCCCTACGTGGGCGGCGCCGGCTACAACGCCGCCAAGCATGCCCAGCGGGCGATGCTGCGCGTTTTGCGCCAGGAGCTGCTGGGCCAGCCGGTGCGGATTACCGAGGTGGTGCCGGGAATGGTCGAGACCGAGTTCTCGTTGGTCCGCTTCGGCGGCGACGAGGCGGCGGCGGCGAAGGTCTATGAGGGCATGCGGCCGCTGAGCGCCGAGGACGTCGCCGAGTGCATCCGCTGGGCGCTCGCCCAACCGGCCCACGTCAACATCGACGAGATCGTCGTCCGCCCCCGCGACCAGGCGACGGCGACCAGCGTCCACCGGCGCTAGTTCGCCTCAGATCGGGGCGGGCGCGGCGAGGTAGCCCTCGGGCTCCTCGACCACCGTGTTGACCAGCTCACCGACCCGCTCGATCTCGACCCGCACCGTGTCGCCTACGTGCAGCAGGTACTCGCGGAACGGCTGGCGGCCGAGGCCGACGCCGGCCGGGGTGCCGGTGGCGATCACGTCGCCGGGCTCAAGCGTGAACGCTTCGGAGAGGTGGGAGACCTGCTGGAAGCAGTCGAAGACCATCTCGGCCGTGCTGGCGTCCTGGCGCAGCTCGTCATTGACGTAGCAGCGCACGCGCAGGTCCTGCGGGTCGCCGACCTCATCCGGCGTGACAAGCCAGGGGCCGAGCGGCCCGTGGGTGTCGAAGGACTTGCCGATCGTCATCGTCTGCGCCCGCCCCTGCCAGTCACGGACGCTGAGGTCATTGGCGCATGTGTAGCCGGCGATCACCTCGTGGGCACGCTCGACCGGCACGTGGCGGCAGCGCTCCCCGATCACCAGCGCCAGCTCTGCCTCGTAGTCGAGCAGGGTCGAGACCTTCGGCATGTGTACCTCGGCCCCGGGCCCGGTGACGCAGGTCACCTGCTTGTTGAAGAAGACCGGCACCTCCGGCGCCTCCATCCCCATCTCGGCGATGTGATCGGCGTAGTTGAGTGCGATCGCCAGATACTTGCGGGGTGCCGCCGGGGCGAGCAGGCGAACATCAGCGAGCGGTAGGCGCGGCGCATCGCCCGCGAGCTTCGCCAGGTCATCGCGGCCAATCTCCGCGAGCGCAGCGGCGGGTTCGGATGGGACGCCGGCGCCCGAGAGGTCGGCAATCTCATCTCCATCGAGCATGCCCAGCGCGGAAACGCCCTGCGAATCGCCAAATCGAGCGAGCCTCATCGCATCGGACTCTCCCACAAGCCCGCTGACTTCGCCTTAGCGCTCCGTATGCGCCAAAAGGGCGAACTCGGCCTTTCCTCAGTCGTCGAGCTCGCCGATCAGCTCGGCCACCCGGCGCTCGATCTCCTCGCGGGTGCGGCGGACCTCCTCGAGCGGGCGGTCCTTGGGGTCCTCGAGCTCCCAGTCGAGGTAGCGCTTGCCGGGGAGGTAGGGGCATTTGTCGCCGCAACCCATCGTCACCACGACGTCGGCCCATTCGGCGTCGGCGCTGCTCAGCTCGCGGGGAACGCGGGCCGTGAGATCGATGCCGAGCTCGTTCATCACCTCGACCACCTCGGGGTGGACGCGCGCGCCCGGTTCGGTCCCGGCCGAGCGCGCCTCGTGATGGCCCGCCGCGGCGCGAGTGAAGAGCACCTCGCTGATCTGCGAGCGGCCGGCATTGTGCAGGCAGACGAAGAGGACGCGGGCCATCAGGCCTCGGTTGCCGTCGGCGCGCCGCCGCCGCGGACCAGCTGGTAGGCGAGCGCCCCGATTGCCGCGCCCGCGATCGGGGCCGCGATGTAGATCCAGAGGTCGTGCAGTTCCCCGGAGACGAGGGCCGGGCCGATCGAGCGCGCCGGGTTCATCGAGGCGCCGGTGATCGGACCGCCGAAGAGGGCGTCGAGGCCGACCGCGCCACCGATCGCGATTGCCGCTCCCGCTCCGACCGCCCGGGTGTCGGTGGCGACGGCCATGATCGTGAACATCAGCAGGGCGGTCAGTGCCCCCTCGTAGACGAGGGCGCTGCCATCGCCGACCGAGGGCAGCGTTGTGCCCAACGCCGCCGGCTGGCTGGGCCAGACCGCGAGCAGCAGCAGCGCTGCGCCGATCGCCCCGAGCAACTGGGCACCGACGTAGGCGAGCGCCTCGCGGCGGGGGAAGTGACGGGTGAGGGTGAAGGCGATGGTGACGGCCGGGTTGAGGTGGGCGCCAGAGAGGTGGCCGGTGGCGTAGATCATCGCCATGATCACCAGGCCGAAGACGAGCGAGACGCCGACCGCGCCGAGCGATCCGCCGTGGACCGCGTCGGCGATGATCGCGCCGCAGCCGGCGAAGACGAGGGCGAAGGCACCGAGCGCCTCCGCGGCAGCGCGCCGCCGCAGGTCTGGCCGCTCGTTCATCCGGCGAAGACCTCGCGCACGGCGTCGAGCGCACCGGGAACGAGGCTGAAGTAACTGTAGGTACCGCGCGTCTCGCGGGCGATCACGCCGGCCTCGAGCAGCTGCTTGAGGTGGTAGCTGACCGTGCCCTGGGAGAGCCCCAGCAGTGGTTGGATCTCACACACGCAGACCGCCTCGCCAGCTGCCCGCAGCAGCAGGTTGACGATCCGCAGCCGGTGCCGGTCGGCCAACGCCTTCAGCACGGCCTCGAGCTCGACCGCGCCTTGCTCTGAGAGAGATGACCCCGCGAGCGGAGTGCAGCAGGAGATCACCGGGAGCTCGGCGGTGGCCACGCCGACGAGGCTACCACTTCATCGAGAACTATCAATTAATTACCTGTGTGTCATTGCATTACCCCTGCAAAGCGCGGGGAAAGAGGGACGTCGGATGGTCGTCCGCAGCGGTCATTACTTTGGATTGCAGATGGAACAGCAAGCTCTCACCGACACACTGATCGCAGCAAGGGTGCCGCTCGCTGACCTGCAGGACGGTCAGCGCGTCGGCTGCGTTTACGCCGTCCGCCAGCGCGAGTTGCGCCGCAAGCGCAATGGCGAGGCTTGGTTGCGCCTCGTCATCGGCGACGCCAGCGGCAGCGCCGAGGCGGTCGCCTGGGAGGAGGCGGAGGAGCTCTACGCCCTGGCCGCGCCCGGCACGCCGGTCCACGTCGGCGGTGTCTTTGAGATGAGCGAGCGCTGGGGGGCGAAGATCAAGCTCAGCGGCCTGCGCGAGGCGGCTCCGGAGGAGTACAGGGAGGAGGACCTCGCGGTCGAGTCCGAGGTCTCCTTCGAGCTCCTGGAGAGCGGCCTGCGTGAGTTGCTGGCGACGATCCAAGATCGCCAGTTGCGCTACCTGCTTGAGCGCTTCTTCGGCGAGGACTCGGAGAACTGGGCGCGCTTTCGCGACGCGCCCGCGGCCAAGACCTACCACCAGGCCTACCGGCACGGACTGCTTGAGCACACCGTCTCAGTCGCGCAAGCGGTCAGCGCCGCCGCCGCCTACTTCCCCGGCATCGACCGCGATGTGGCCGTCACCGGGGCCCTGCTCCACGACATCGGCAAGACCGAGGCCTATAACGACGATCCGCTGGCGATCGACCTCACCGATGCCGGTCGCCTGCAGGGCGAGATTCCGCTCGGCTACTACAAGGTGCGCCGCGAGATCGAGGACATCCCCAGCTTCGACCCCGCCCTCGCCCAGGCGGTCCTGCACATCATCCTCGCCCACCACGGCTCACTTGAACACGGCTCCCCGGTCGTGCCCGCCACCCGCGAGGCCGTTCTCGTCCACATGATCGACAACCTCGGTGGCCGCCTTGGCAGCTTCGACCGCCTGGAGCGCCAACTCCCCGCCGGCGAGTCCTGGTCGGGCTTCGACCGAGCGCTGTCGGGCTCTGCCTACTTCGGTGCTCGCGCTGCCTGATCCTCAGGCGTTCTGAGGGTTCGCCAGCAAGGACGCAGGGGAGCCTGGATAACAGCGCGATTCAGGTGACCGAGGACACCGCAATAGGGGGCCCTCAGAATCGCCTGGCGCAGCGTTCGATCCGCTCGAGCTTGCCGTGAGAGCGGCCGATGCACCGGATCGCCTTGCGGGGGTGCGACTCGGTCGATTTGATCGCCTTGTCGGCGGAGTCGAGCAGGGGCTTGGCGACGAACAGGTAGACGAGGAGCAGCACCCCGGCCAGGATCACAAGCCGCAGAATGCTCGAAGTAAGGCCGCGGAAGAGGGCACGCAGGAGGAACATGGAGGCGGCCGCACACTATCCTGCGAGCCGTGGCAAAGGACACCGAGAAGCTGATCCGTCAGCTCTCGCTGATCTCGTTCCTGATGGCTCAGGGGAGGCCGGTTTCGGCGCTCGAGATCAAGCGCGAGGTTGAGGGCTACAGCGACATGAACGACGACGCCTTCGCGCGGCGCTTCTACGCGGACCGGGCCGAGCTCGAGAGCCTCGGGATTGAGCTCGGGGTCGAGAAGCCAGGTGAGGGGTTCTTCGAGGCCGAGCTTTACTCGCTGCCACCGGAGAACTTCTACCTCGACGCGATCGAGTTCTCCGACGACGAGCTGGCGGCGATGAGCACGGCGCTGATGCTGCTCTCCGAAGGCGAATTCGCCTACGCCGAGCCGCTGCGCCTCGCCCTGCAGCAGGTCGCCTGGGGCCACCCCAACCCGCTCAAGGAGGGCGAGCGGGCGCCGGTCGAGATGGCGATGACCGCCTCGGCCGGGGGTCGCGACCTCTCCCAGCGCCTCTCCAAGATCGAGACCGCGATCTCGCGCCGCAAGACGGTCGAGTTCACCTATTACACGATGGAGCGCGACGAGACCGAGAAGCGCAAGGTCGACCCCTACCACCTGGTCTTCCGCGGTGGCCAGTTCTACTTGATCGGTCACGCCCACGAGCGCGATGCGGTGCGGGTCTTCCGCCTCTCGCGGATCCAGGGCAAGGTCGGCTACGCCTCCAAGGCCGAGCACGACTTCTCGCCGCCGGAGAACTTCGACCGCCGCGACTACGGCCAGCGCGCAGACTGGCAGCTGGGCGAGATCCGCGGCCGGGCGCGGATCTTCGTCCGCGACCGCATCGCCTGGCTGATCGAGCGCGACTTCGGCGCCTACGGCGAGCTGCGTCCGGCCAAGAAGGCCGACGGCGCGCCGGGCAAAGGCTCGGTTTTCGAGACCGACTACGCCTCGCCCCGCGAGTTGATCGCCTGGGTGCTGCGCTGGCGCCAGAACGCCCAGGTGCTCGGCCCCGACGAGTTGCGCACCGAGGCCGAGAGCCGGCTCGGCCTGCTGCACGAGCGCCACGACAACGGCTTCCAGCCGGCAGAGATCGTCGACCGACCGCTGCGCGAGGCGCCGCGCCGGGGCCGCTCCAACGGTCGTGGCGAGGCCGCGATCCGGCCCGAGCGCTTCGCTCGCCTGGTCACCCTGGCCGGCCTGCTGATCGAATCGGCGAAAGGCGAGCGGCTGCGCGTCAGCGAGCTCTGTCAGCGGCTCGAGTTGACCGACGAAGAGCTGCGCGAGGACATCGACCTGCTCAACGTCGTCAACTTCGGCGGCGGCACCTACGTGCTCTACGCTGAGATCCAGGGTGATGAGATCGAGGTCGACTCCGAGCCCTACGGCGACAACTTCGCCCGCCCGGCGCGCCTCCTGCCACTTGAGGCCAAGGCGCTGGTAGCGGCGATTGACCTCTTCGGCGACCACCTACCCCAGGGCGGCCTGCAGAGCGCCCGCACCAAGATCGTCGCCGCGCTCGGTCACGACCCTTCCGAGGAGGGCCTGGAGATCGCCTCGGGCAGCGGCGGCGACGCCGAGGTCGCCCGCGTCGTCAACGAGGCGATCGGCACCAGTCGCGTCCTCGACCTCGACTACTACAAGGAGAACGAGGACACGTTCACCAAACGCTCCGTGGAGCCCTACCGCCTGGAGAACGGCAAAGAGGGCTGGTACGTCGAGTGCTACGACCTGACCAAAGAAGGCGTCCGCCATTTCAAGCTCGATCGGATCAGGGAGGCGACGCTCTCCAAGCAGACTTTTGAGCCGCGACCCGAGGTCGAGGAGCTGGCCGGGGTTGAGGGCTGGATGACCCACGGCGAGGTGCCGACCGCTCACGTCGCCCGCGTCTGGGTTTCGCCCCAGCGGGCGCGCTGGCTGCGCGAGGAGCGAACCGTGGTCGAGGAGCTGGCCGACGGCGCCGTCGTCGTCGAGCTGCCCTACGCGGGGACGTCCTGGTTGGTCCGCGAGATCCTCCGCGGCGCCGGCGACCTCGTCGTGCTCGAGCCCGCCGACGCCCGCGAGGCGATCGCCAAAGAGGTTGGCGTCTGACGAGACCGCACAGAACCGCAATATTGGCGGTTGGGTGCGGTCTCGGCGACAGGAGGACAGTGGAGACGGCACCGGGGCATGCAGAGGTTTTGAGGGTCGTGGCGCCAAATCCGGGGCCGATGACGCTGGCGGGGACGAATACGTATCTCTATGGGTCGGGGCCGTGTGCGGTGATCGATCCGGGACCCGACGACAAGCGCCATCTGGACACGGTTCGCGCAGCCGCCGAGGAGCGCGGTGGGATCGAGGTTGTCCTGCTCACGCACGGTCACGGCGACCACTCCGATGGAGCGGAGCGGCTGGGGATCGAAATCGTTCGCCCGGGCGACGGTGAGGAGCACGGGGGGCTGCGGGCGATCGCGACCCCCGGTCACGCCTCCGACCACGTCTGCCTGATGACGGCCGACGGGGTCTGCTTCAGCGGCGACCTGGTGCTTGGCGCCGGCTCGACCTTCGTCCCGCCCGATGGCGGCTCGCTTGCCGCCTACATGGATTCGCTGCGCCGCATGCAGGCCGAGACGATCGAGTTGATCGCCCCCGGCCATGGCCCCTGGATCACCGATCCGGCGGCAAAGCTCGCCGAGTACATCGAGCACCGCGAGATGCGCGAGCGCCGCCTGCTCGCAGCCCTCGAGCGCGGCGAGTGCTCCCGCGACGTCCTGCTGGCCGAGGCCTGGAGTGATGTACCCGCGGAGCTGCGCGAGGCCGCCGCCATGGTCATGGACGCCCACCTGGACAAGCTCAAGGCCGAAGGCCGCATCCCCGCCGACCTCTGAGCTTCCGGTGCGCCTTATGCCCTCACAGGGAGCACAAGGCGCACCGGAACGGCGGTTCGGGCTGGCTGAGCGGCCAGTAGGCTTGATCGATGACGCGCGGGGGTGCGATGCGAGCGGGGTTGACGGTCGGCTTGGCCGGTACCGGGCTTGCCGCGGTCACGACCGCGGCCGCCTGGCACTGGTTGGCGCGGCGACCATTGCCAAAGCAGAAGGGGAAGATCTCGCTCGCCGGGCTGGACGGGCCGGTCCGGGTCGAGCGCGATCGCTGGGGGGTGCCCCACGTCGCCGCCGACAACGCCCGCGACCTCTGGTTCGCCGAGGGTTTCTGCCACGGCCAGGACCGGCTCTGGCAAATGGACTTCTACCGCCGCGTCGTTTCGGGGCGGGTCTCCGAGATGGCTGGGCGTGAGGGACTGCCGATCGATCGGCTGATGCTGACGCTCGGCATCCGCCGTACCGCCGAGCGCGAGGCCGAGGAGCTCGATCCCGAGTTGCGGGCGCTGCTCGAGCGCTTCTGCGAGGGCGTCAACGCCGCCGCTGCGAGCGCCAAGGCGGTGCCGTTTGAGATGCAGCTGCTGCGCCTCGGGTGGAAGCCGTGGCGCCCGGTCGACATTCTCAGCCTCGGCAAGCTGCTCGCCTTCGGCCTCTCGACCAACTGGGAGAGCGAGTTGCTGCGGGCCGACATGGTGCGCTCGCTCGGCCCGGAGCTGGCGGTGAAGCTCGATCCCACCTACCCGGCCGCCAACCCGATTGTCACCCAGGAAGCCTGGTCCGGCGACGGCCTCGCGATGGTCGAGCAGATCGACGCTGTGCGCCGCTCGATCGGCCTCGCCGCCGAGGCCAGCGGCTCCAACAACTGGGCGGTCTCCGGCAAGCTCAGCGCCAGCGGGTCGCCGGTGATCGCCGGCGACCCGCACCTGCCCCCGAGCATGCCGGGTATCTGGTACCAGGTCGGGCTCAGGCTCGGCGATCGCATCGTTCGCGGCGCCTCGCTGCCGGGCATGCCCGGCGTCTACATGGGCCAGAACAACGACGTCTGCTGGACCTTCACCAACGTCATGGCCGACGTGGAGGACCTCTTCATCGAGCGGCTCGACGGCGAGCGCTATCTGTTCGAAGACGAGTGGCGTCCGCTCGAGCTCGTGCGCGAGGAGATCCCGGTCAAGGGCCGCGACGCGCCCGAGGTGCTCGAGGTTCGGATCACCCACCACGGGCCGATCGTCAACGAGGCGCTTGGCGCCGACGCGGCCGAGCCGCTGGCGCTGCGCTGGCAGACGCTCGACCAGCCGACCGCCTTCGCCGGCATGTTCGAGCTGCACGAGATCCGCTCCGGGCCCGAACTGGTCGCCAGCCTCGCCGAGCACAGCTCGCCCGCCTCGAACCTGATCTGGGCCGACCGCCACGGCTCGATCGGCTACAAGCTGATCGGCCGCCTGCCGCTGCGCAAGGGCGGCTGCCCCGACCTGCCGAAGCCGGGCTGGAACGGCGCGTTCGAGTGGCAGGGGACGATTCCATACGGGGAGCTGCCGGAGACGGTCGACCCCGAGAGCGGTTTCCTCGTCACCGCCAACAACCGCATCGTCGGTGACGACTACCCGCACCACATCACCAGCGAGTGGCTCGACGGCTTCCGCGCGGCGCGGATCGAGCAACTGCTGCGGGCCAGCGACGAGCACGACATCGAGAGCTTCGAGTCGATGCAGTCCGACAACCTCTCGCTGCCGGGGATCGAGGCCGCGCGGCGCCTCGGACGCCTGACCCCAACCGGCCAGCGCGAGCTGAGCGCGATCGAGCGGCTGCGCAGCTGGGACGGGCGGCTCGACCCGGACTCGATCGCGGGCACTATCTACCAGGCTTTCCTGCTGCGCCTGGCGCGCGAGGTGGCGCGCGCCGCGATCGGCGATCGCGACCTTTCCGAGCGCTGGCTCGACCGCGCCGACAACGGCTTCACCCCGCACGTGACCTCGCCCTGGCGCTGGCACTCGCACCTGATGAAGCTCTGGGAGGAGGCCGACGAGGAGCTGATCGGCCGGCCCTGGGACGAGCTCGTGCTCGAGGCTCTCAGCGGCGCCCTTGACGATCTCAGCGAGCGCTTCGGCCCCGATGCCGCCGGCTGGCGCTGGGGGAAGGTGCACGAGATGGAGTTCCCGCACCCGCTCGGCGCGGGCAACCCGCTGCTGCGGCGCCTGCTCAACCGACGCGTCCGCGCCGGTGGCGCCCAGGAGACCGTTAGCCAGATCGCCTACGACCCCAACGACCCCTACAAAGCCGTCTGGGCGCCGAGCTGGCGCATGGTCGCCGAACCGACGGCCCCCGAGCGCTCACGCTGGCAGATGTTCACCGGCCAGTCCGGCCACCCGGCCAGCCGCCACTACGACGACCTGCAGACCGACTGGCTGCAGGGCCGCACGCAGCCGATGGCGGGCGAGGGCCCCTGGCGCAAGCTGAATCTCGTCCCCGCCTGACCTTCGCGCGCACTGCATCAACTTTTCTATCTGTCAGGTGGAAAAAGTTGATGCAGTGCGTTGGGCGGGCGACCGAATCCATTGAGCGTTGCAATGGTTGGAGCGGTATGCGCCCGCTTCGTCCAGTCGTCGCGGCCCTGCTGCTGCTCGCGCTTGGGGTCTCGGCGACCCCGGCCGCCGCTCGAACCGTCCACTTCGAGGGCCGGGCCGTCCACGCGCCCGCTGGGTGGCCCGTCTTTCGGCTCGCCGAGCATCCCCACACCTGCGTCAGGCTCGATCGCCAGGCCGTCTACCTGGGGACGCCGGGCGCTGACCAGCGCTGCCCGGCCGAGGCGGCAATCGGTCCCCGCCGCGCGATCGTGGTCGAGCCACCCACGCGCCCGCGTGGCCGCGCGGGAGCGAGCGCCGTCGCCGCTCCGGCCCCGGGACCCGTCTCAACCCCCGAAGCCTTCACCGGGCTCGGTTTCGACGCCTGCGCGGCGCCCTCCTCGCGCACGATGACCGCCTGGGCGGCCTCGCCCTACCGCGGCATCGGCGTCTACATCGGCGGCGCCAATCGGGCCTGCTCGCAGCCCAACCTGACGGCGAAGTGGGTGGAAGAACAGGTCGCTGCCGGCTGGCACCTGATCCCGACCTACGTCGGCCTGCAGGCTCCGACCAGCGCCTGCGGCAGCTGCGCCAAGCTGAGCGCCGGCAAAGCGGCCCAACAGGGGGTCGAAGCGGCCAGCGACGCGGCCGAAGAGGCGGCTGAAATCGGTATGGGCCCGGGCAGCCCGATCTACTTCGACATGGAGGCCTATACGCGCACGACCAGCACCAGCAACGCGGTGCTGACCTTCATCTCCTCCTGGACCAGCCAGCTGCACACGCTCGGCTATGTCTCCGGCGTCTACAGCTCCAGCTCCTCCGGCATCGCCGACCTCGGCCGCGCGATCGGCAGCAGCTACACCCTGCCCGACCATGTCTGGACCGCCAACTGGAACGGCCAGCAGAACACGCTTGACCCCTACCTGCCCTCGACCGCCTGGCCCTCGCACCAGCGCATCCACCAGTATCGCGGCGGCCACGACGAGAGCTACGGTCTGATGACAATCAACATCGACAACGACTACATCGACGGCGCCACGGTCGGTGCCTCGATCGCGGCGCCCGAGTTGCCGCCGCTGACGGTCAAGCACGTGCGGCCTGAAGGCAGCAGGGTGCGGGTCTGGGTTCGCTGCGGCTGGCCCGAAGGCGAAACCTGCCCGGGCCAGATCATCCTGCGCACCCACGCGCGGGTGCCGCTGCGCGCCCGCCGCGGCACCCCGAGCCGGGTCGTGCGCATCGCGGCGGGTCATCGCACCTTCAGCCTCGCCGGCGGCAGGTCCCACACCTTCGTCATCACCCTCAACGAGCGCGGCCGGCCGCTGCTGCGGGCGCGCGGGCTGCTCAAGGCGCAGCTGCTCGTCGCGATTCCCAACGCCCGCACGACGCGCGCGGTTCGGCTCAAGCACGCTCGCTAGCCGTAGAGCCCCACTGCTCAGTGGCGCCGGCGACGGATTCAACCAGCTCGACGATCGGGCCGGGTGCTTTTCCCGGGGAGCCGGAATCGAACGGGGGCTGGGGGTCGTACTCGAGGCCGAGCTGGATCGCCTGGGCGACCTCGCGGCCGGCCTCGCGCGAGACCAGGTGCAGTGCCATGTCGATCCCCGCCGTGACTCCGGCCGCGGTCAAGAGCTTGCCGTCCTCGACGTAGCGGCCCTCGACGGGGGTGGCGCCGAAGCCGGCGAGCTGGTCGAGAAAGAGCCAGTTGCAGGTCGCCCGCCTGCCCTCGAGCAGGCCGGCGGCGCCGAGCACCAGCGAGCCGGTGCAGACCGAGGTCGTCCACTTGCTGGTGGCGTCGATCCGGCGCAGCCAGGAGAGCACGACCTCGTCGGCGAGCAGCGGCCGGTTCCCTTTGCCGCCTGGGACGAGGACGACGTCAGCGGTGTCGACTTCCTCCAGTGAGTAGTCGGCCTCAAGGCCGAGCGCCCCACTGTCGGTGCGGAGGGGCCCCTTTGCGGGACCGACGAACTTCACCTCCCAGCCGGGGACGGAGCGCAGGACCTCGTAAGGGCCGATCGCGTCGAGGGCAGTCAATTTCTCGAAGATCAGGATGGCTATCTGCATGGGAAGCAGGATTGCGCGGGGGAAGAGCGCTGTCGAGTGGCAGGATTGCCAATATCCGATAGATTTCTGCCATGCACCGCCTGGTCGCTCTCTGCCTCGAGGGCGTCGTCGCCTTCGACCTCGCGGCTCCGGCCCAGGCCTTCTTCGCCGCCAGCCGCGAGTCGGGGGAGTGCTTTTATGAGTTCTCGACCTGCTCGCTCGACGGTCGGCCGCTGCGCTCCACGACCGGGTTCGGCATCGTCCCTGAGGGCGACCTCTCGCTGCTGGGCGAGGCCGACACGGTAATCGTGCCCGCTTACTTCGACGTCTTCTCGGCGCCGCCGGAAGAGGCGACGGCGGCCCTGCTCGAGGCATCGGTTCGGGGCGCCCGCGTGATCTCGGTCTGCACCGGCGCTTTCGCGCTCGCTCACGCCGGCCTGCTCGACGGCCGGCGGGCGACGACGCACTGGGCCTTCGCCGAGGCGCTGGCGCACCGCTTTCCCGCGATCGCGGTCGACGCCGCGGCGCTCTACGTCGACGAGGGCGCGGTGATGACCTCGGCCGGGCTGAGCGCCAGCATCGACCTCTGCCTGCACGTGATCCGCGAGGACTGTGGCGTGGCGGTCGGCGAGCAGGTCGCCCGGCGCATGGTCGCCGCGCCCCATCGCGACGGCGGCCAGGCTCAATTCATCGAACGCGATGACGGCTCGGACGCCGCGGCAAGCGGCTCGCTGGAAAGGACCCGCCGCTGGGCGGCCGAGCGTCTGCACGAGCCCCTCGACGTGGCCGCGATGTCCCGCCACGCGGGCGTCAGCCCCCGCACCTTCGCCCGGCGCTTCCGCGATGAGACCGGCACGACACCGCTGCAGTGGCTGCTCTCCCGGCGCGTGCAGGAGGCGCGGCGGCTGCTGGAGCAGACCGACCTGCCGATCGATGCGGTCGCTTGGCGATCCGGTTTCGGCACCGCCGCCTCACTGCGCGAGCACTTCCGCCGTGCCACGGCGACGACGCCGAGTGCATACCGCCGCTCGTTTGCACCGCAAGCGGCCTAGGCTTGCGGTCGTGAGCCGCCGCGATCAGATCAAGCTCAGCGAAGCCGAGCTGCTCGAGCTGTTGGGCAAGGAGCGGATCGCGATCGTCTCCAGCCTTGGCCCGCGCGGTTGGCCGCACTCGATGCCGCTCTGGTTCGTGCCGAGGGACGGTGAGATCTGGATCTGGACCTACGCCAAGTCGCAGAAGGTGCGCAACCTGGAACGTGACTCGCGGGCCACGGTCCTGGTCGAGGCCGGGCACGAGTACGGCGAGCTACGCGGGGCGATGATCGAGGCCGAGGCGAAGATCCACCGCGACCCTGCCACGGTGCTCGGCTTTGCCGAAGAGCTGACCCTGCGCTACGCGGCGGGGATCTCGGCGGTCGAGGGCGACGCCAAGGCCGCGCTCGAGGCGCAGGCGCCGAAGCGGGTCGCGATACAATTCAAGTCCCAGCGGCTTGCCACCTGGGACCACCGCAAGCTGGGCGGGACCTACTGATCGTTTTGCATGTCATCAACATATTGGAGGCAGGCCGCGGCTCTAGAACGACCGGGCCTGCCCCACGGTCATTTAGAGGTTGTTGGCGAAGTATTCGGCCGCGGGCTTCCAGCAGTAATTGCCACAGCCAGGGGTGAACGCTCCAAAGCCCTTATATGCATCGGTGGGATCGGCATATCCATCCAGAGGCTTGAAGAAAATTACGCCTTCGAAAGCAGACCAAGGGTAGGTGCCATAGATGTATTGCCAATCGAGGTTGTAGGCCAAGTCAGCATAGAAATTTTTCTGCTCTGCCTTGCCATATGCACTGCCCCCTTGAACGCGACGGGCATTACATTCGACTTCAGTCTCGGACACGTTTGTCTTGTATGACGTCATTCCGGTCTCGGTTATCCACCATTTCTTTTTCCACGGAACTTCTTCGAGGACTTCGAGAACCGGGGTGAGCCTTTGTCGGACAGTTAGGTCAGCGGTGGCCCCGGTCAGGTTTCCAGATTCATCCTGAGTCTTATACTGGCCGCCTCGTAGGGTCTTTTCGCAAGATTTCGACTCTCCGCCTCCGAGTTCCGGGTAGGAGTGAAATGAAGCCTTCCACGCACCCATCAGCAATTCCGCTGTCGATTGTCCATTTGGCGCCCCGAGGTAGAACCAGTTGATCCAGTAGTCGGCCGACGTCTGTACGAGCCTGAAGTACTGGGCAGGGGTCTTACCTTCCGAGGAATGTTCGGTATCCGGGTTGGTTGATACTGAGCCAATCAGCACTGCCGGGCCGCCCGCGCTCAGAACTGGCAGTCCTTCTGCGGCGGCGTAGACGAGCCCGAAGGCCCCAAGGCGACCCGTGTACTCGGCCGGGATTGACCAGGCGGGACCGTTTTTCAGGTTGGGCTCGTTGGGTGTCTCGATCGCCAGGGCGATATTGACGCTGTAGAGGTACTTGAATGCCTTAGCCATCGCTTTTCCATAGGCCTTCTCCCCTTCGATCGAGGCGGGGTAATAACGCGCGGTGTGCGTACCTTCGCCGGCGGTCATTTCGTAGCCGGCGCTCTGCATCCAAGCGATCGGTTCGTTCGGCAATTCGAACGTGATCAAGGCCTTAGGGTTGAAGGGATTGGGGGACCATCCTCGTGCGGCCTGCACTCGGGAAACGATGTTGTCCAGAGCTTGTTGATTGTATTCACCAACCCCTGTCTGGTACGCGTCCCAACTCAGCGTTATTCGCATCGTGTCTGAACCCATCTCCGCCGTTACGGCGTCTTGCCATGTTTCTTCGATTCCGGCAATGCCGCCACCATATGGCTCCATAAATCCGTGGTGCCAGGCAACTGTTGCGTTCGCTCTTGGGGCAGCGGTGAAGAGCAGGCAGGCGGCGCCGAGCAATGCGAGGAGGCTCAGCGACCGTCTAGCCGTTTGAAAATGTGTTGGAACTGCGTTCATGAATCTCCTTCATCGCAGCGACCCAGCTATTTGAACAAGCGGGTTCGGGCGTTACAGGGATGCGCGAGCCGCATCCTCTTCGACAGGACAGCTATAAGAACTCAGCTGGTTATAATTAGTTATTAAGAATTTATGTAATCGTCGGACGGCGGCCCATCGGCTTGCCACCTGGACCACCGCAAGCTGGGCGGACATACTGAGTTGAGCTTGGTTACGGCTCCGCTACATGTCGCCTCCAGCCGTGTTGGAGAGTGACCTGCCGACCCGCTACTTTTCCCGTTTCGATGCGACGCCTGCTCACAGCCACTGCCCTGGCCGCCCTCACGATCGGCCTCCTCGTCACCTCATCCGCGGGGGGGAGGACGGCTTCGCCGCTGAAGGCCTTCTTCGGCATCGCTCCGCAGACCGCGCTGACCGACACCGATGCCGCCTACATGAAGGCAGGGGGGATCGACAGTGTTCGCACGCCGTTCAACTGGTCGCTGATCCAGGCGAGTCCGAAGAGGGTCTATAACTGGAGCAGCGTCGATCCAGTCGTAACCGTCGCGGCGCGTCACGGCCTCACCGTGCTGCCCTACCTCTCGGCGACTCCGCGCTGGCTGGCGGCGAAATCGACGACCCTGCCGATCGGCAGCGCCCGCGCCCGCAGGGCCTGGCAGGCCTTCGTCAAGGCCGCAGTCGAGCGCTATGGGCCTGGCGGTGCATTCTGGACCGAACACGAACCTGGGCAGGCGGGCATCAACTACGTTCCGGCGGTTCCACGGCCGATGCCGATTCGCACCTGGCAGGTCTGGAACGAGGCCAACTTCTTCTACTTCGCCTATCCGGTCTCGCCGGGCCGTTACGCGCGGCTGCTGAAGCCGACCTACACGGCGATCAAGAGCGTCGACCCCGGTGCCCACGTTCTCCTCTCCGGCCTCTTCGGCAATCCTGACGAGGGCGGCAAGCGGGGTATGGACGCGACCAAGTTCCTTGCAGCCCTCTACCGCGTACCGCGAATCAAGCGCTACTTCGACTCAGTGGCCCTCCACCCCTACGCGTTCCACGTCAGCGACCTCGAAGAGCTGACTGAAGAAATGCGCGCGGTGATCGTCAAAAACCACGATCCCGGCGCGTCGCTCTATATAACCGAGATGGGCTGGGGGTCCCAAAACGACCCCTATGTCGTCGCCTTCGAGCAGGGCATCCGGGGCCAGGCCCGCGAACTGCGCAAGGCCTACGGGTTCCTGATTGCCAACCGACATCGCCTCAACCTCAAGGCGGCTTACTGGTACTCATGGAAGGACGTGCCGAATTACTGCAACTTCTGCGATTCGGTAGGGCTCTTCCGGGCTGGAAAGGGCTTCAGGCCAAAGCCGGCCTGGCGTGCTTTTGTCTCCTTGAGCGGCGGCCGTGCGAGGCCCTGACCCGGGGTCGCGACAGGATCGGCTGGGTCGCTAGCTATCATCCTCGCCCCTTGGATCCGCTACCGGGTCGGGTTAGCTGCCCGGGGCTACCGGGAAAGCAATAGTCCGAGAGGAGTCGAGAGGCAGGCCCAATGTTGCTCGCGATAGGCATATTTCTGGCTGCGCTCGCCATTGCTCTTGGGAGTGGCCGCACTGGTCTGCGTGGGCTCATCGTCTGCGCGATCGTTCTCGCGCCCCTGCGCGGGGGCCTGCTCGAGCTGGGTGATGAACTTGCGCTGAGCGATCCGGGGTTCACCGTGAACGCCATCGTCCCGGCCCTGGTCGCCGCCATCGCCATCGGCTGCCTCGTGCGGTGCCGCCCCAAGCTCGAGGACTTCCCGCGCGCGTTGCTGGTCGGCTGGGTGCTGATCGCCGTGGCTGTCCTGCTCAGCTTCCCGGCGAGCGTGGTCGGCCTCAAACTGTTTGGAATCGGGGTGGCGCAATATCTCGTCTACCCGACCTTTGCCCTGGCGGTATGGTCGCTGCTGGAGCCGGGCGACGCCCGCCGCTTGAGCCGGCTCGTGATCGGGCTCGGCCTGCTTGTCGCGGTGACGGTCCTGTTGCAGGCCGCCGGGGTTGAAGGCTTCATTCAGGCCGCAAGCGCGCAGGTCGATGGGCTCGCCGCCAATCGCTACGCAGGCATCACCGGCAGCTACCTCCATACCTCCGCCTTCCTCGGCTGCACCGCGGTGTTGACGATGGGGGAGCTGACCTCGCTGCGTCGCAATATCGCGGTTCGGGCCGCCGGCACCATCGGCCTGGCGGCGATCCTGAGCGGGGTCGTTCTCACCTTCAGCCGCTCCGGCGTCGTGATCTCGCTGATCGGCGTCATCGCCCTCTTTGTCTTCGCGGTCGCCGGCAGCCGTCGCAGCTTCACCGCGATGGTCGTTCCCGCGATCGCGATCGCGATCGCGGCCGGCTCGATTGGCGGAGTCTCGCCAAGCGCGGCGGGCGAAAGGGTGTCCTCGGGCTTCAGTCCGACCAAGGACGCCGGCAACAAACTGCGTACCGAATCCTTCAACAAGGGCTTCAACGTCTACGGCGAAGCAACGATTCCTCAGCAGCTGATCGGCAGGGGCGTGGCCTCGACAGGCAACGCGCAGCAGCTCGTCAACGATGCCGCCCCCAAGGTCACGGTCGAGAGCTACTACCTGAAGCTGCTGGTGGAGACGGGGGCGGTTGGATTCCTGCTGATCGGCGGCTTCCTGGTCTGGGCGGCCTTCTCGTTTGCCCTCGGTGCGTGGAAACCGCCGAGTGCCTGGGCTGCGGGCGTCGCCACCGCCGGGCTCGGACTCTCCCTGTACAACGTCATATACCCGGCGCTCGAGACCCAGGTCCTCGCCCTGACCTGGTGGCTGCTCCTGGTGCTCTGCCTGCGAGTCAAGGCGGAAGCCAGCGCCGATGAGCCGTCGGCGCCCGCTTCGGGGAACTCTGACGCGATCAGGGACCCGGCCCCCGCGTTGGCTGGCTGAGGCGGGCCCACCGGCTCGCTCGGCCCCGCGATGAGAGCGCTCCGCAAGATCACCCAGAACGTCGCCGCCAGGCCGCGCATGAAAGCGAGCCTGATCGTGGTCGGGGGCAACGTGCTCGGCGCCGGCGCCGCCTTCGCCGCCGCCATAGTCGCGGCGCGGGTTCTCCCCGTCGAGGGGTTCGCGGCGTTCGGCATCGGGCTGGCGGTCAATAGCCTCGCCGTGCAGTTCGCCGACTTCGGCCTGGGGACCGTGGCGATCGCGGAGACTGCCGACTCGAGCGACCCACATGTCGCTAGGGCCAAGCTGCGGCGGCTGGTCCTGCACAGGATCCGCACCGGCCTCGCCGTCGCCTTGCTGGTCGCGGCGGTAGTGCTCGTCCTGCCACCGCTGAGTCCGTATCGGACCGAGGGCCTGATCGCCGCCGGGGGCGAGGTCTTCGGCAGCCTCGCCTTTTTCTTCATCTGGTGCCTGCAGGGCGAGCGGCGCTTCGTCGCCGCCGGGGCGATGCAGGGCCTGCAGGGCTTTTTGCGCTTGGGCCTGGTCGGGGCCTGCGCGGTCGCCGGCCTGGGCGCGGCGTCGATGATGGTCGCCTACGCCATCGTGGCTCCGCTTGCGACTCTCCTGCTGGCGGGGGTGCTGCTGTTTGCCAGTCCGCCGGTTCCGGGTGATTTCGAGCCGGTGTCCGGCTCCAGCGAGATCGATCTCGACCGGCGCCGGGTGATGGCTTTCACCGGAGTCTTCTCGGCGATGGTCATCAACGGCGACGTGCTGCTGTTGGCGATGCTGTCCGGGCAACAGGACGTCGCCGCCTACACCGCGGCCTGGCGCTTCAGCTCGGGCGTGCTCCTGGCCAACACGGCGATCGCAAGCGCCTTCCTGCCCTTCATCGTCACCGCGCCCGACCCCTGGACGGAGGCCCGGCATCTGGTTCGACGTGGGCTCGCGATCGGCGCCGGCTGGCTTGCGCTGACGCCGGCGATGGCGATCGTCGGGCCGATCCTGCTCGGCTCGCTTGGCGACGACGCCCGCCTGCCGCTGATCCTTCTCCTGGTCGCCTTCGCCATCGACGGCTTTTACTTCGTCGTCTACCAGATCTACCTGCGGGTCCGCCGCGAGCGAATGTTGCTGGCGATCTCGGTCCTCGAGCTCACGGTGATGGTCGGCGTCACCATCCTTCTGCGCGGCCAGGGGGCCTCAGCTCCGGCCTACGGCCAGCTTGCCGCCAGGGTGGCTGTCTGCCTGGCGGTTGCCGCCCCGATCGGGCTTGCCTGGGCCAAGCGCTGTGACTGGTTTGAGCGCGGCGCCCCAGATCCTCCTCCCGTTCCGGGCTGAGCGGCGCGCGAGGAGAGCAAGCGCCCGATAGCCTTCCGGCGCAGTGCAAGACCTTAAAGGCCTGATCCTCTCCGGCGGGGCCGGCACGCGTCTGCGTCCGATCACCCACACCTCGGCCAAGCAGCTGGTGCCCGTCGCCAACAAGCCCGTGCTCTTCTACGGGATCGAGGCGCTGGTCGACGCCGGCGTCGTTGAGATCGGCATCATCATCGCCCCGGAGACCGGCGAGGAGATCCGCGAGGCCGTCGGCGACGGCTCCCGGTTCGGCGCCGAGATCACCTACATCGTCCAGGACGAGCCAGCCGGCCTCGCACATGCCGTGCTCACGGCCGAGGAGTTCATCGGTGGCTCGCCTTTCGTCATGTACCTGGGAGACAACTTGCTCGCCGACGGCCTGCGCGGCCTGGTCTCGACCTTCCGCGCCGAGGAGCCGGATGCGCTGATCTTGCTCACTCCGGTTGACGACCCGCAGTCCTATGGAGTCGCCGAGCTCGATGGCGAGCGGATCGTCCGCCTGGTCGAGAAGCCGAAGGACCCGCCGTCGAACCTCGCGCTGGTTGGCGTCTATCTCTTTGCTCCGCCGATCTTCGAGGCCGCCCGTGCGCTCGAGCCCTCCTGGCGCGGCGAGTTGGAGATCACCGAGGCGATCCAGATCCTCATCGAAGAGGGCAAGACGGTGAAGTCGGAGGTGGTCAGCGGCTGGTGGAAGGACACCGGTCAGCTCGCGGACATGCTCGAGGCCAACCGGCTCGTGCTCGAGGAGATCGAGACCAAGATCGAAGGCGAGGTCGATGAGGCCTCGCGGGTGGAGGGCCGCGTTGTGATCGAGCCCGGCGCCGTGCTGAAGGGTTCCGTCGTCCGCGGCCCAGCCGTGATCGGCGCCGGGGCTCAAATCGAGGACGCCTATGTGGGTCCTTACACATCGATCGGCGATCAGGTCTGCGTGCGCCGCTCCGAAGTCGAGCACTCGATCATCCTTGCCGGCTCGGTGGTCGAGGACCTCGGAACCCGCATGGAGGCGAGCTTGCTTGGTCGCGAAGTCAAGCTGACCCGCAGCGACGGGATGCCGAAGACGCTGCGGATGCTGGTCGGCGACAAGTCGGAGATCAAGATCATCTGATGGGAGAGCAGCGATGAAGGTCCTGGTCACCGGTGCCGGTGGGATGCTCGGCCGCGACGTCGTGCTCGCCGCCGGCAACGCCGGCCATGACGTGATCGGCTTCGGCCACACCGAGCTCGACGTCACCGACGCCGCCGCCCTGGCTGCCAAGTTCGAGCTCGAGCGCCCCGACGTGGTGATCAACTGCGCGGCCTGGACCGACGTCGACGGTGCCGAGGAGTTCGAGGAGGCGGCGCTTGCGGTCAACGGTGCCGCCGCCGGCAACGTTGCCGCGGCCGCCGCTGAGGTCGGCGCCAGCGTCGTCTACGTCTCCAGCGACTATGTCTTCGACGGCAGCAAGGGCGCTCCTTATGTTGAAACCGACCAGACCGCGCCGCTCTCGGCCTACGGGCGCACCAAGCTCGCCGGCGAGGAGGAAACCGCGGCAGCCAACAAGCGACACTTCGTCGTCCGCTCCTCCTGGCTCTTCGGCATCAGCGGCTCCAACTTCGTCGAGACGATGCTGCGCCTCGCCTCGACCCAGAACGAGGTCCTGGTCGTGCGCGACCAGGTCGGCTCGCCCACCTATACCTGGCACCTCGCCTACGGGATCGTCCGCCTGATCGAGGGCGTCGAGTTCGGTATCCACCACATGGCGGCCGGGGGCACCTGTTCCTGGTACGACTTCGCCCGCGAGATCTTCGACCAGGCCAAAGTCGAGTGCCTGGTCCTCTCCGCCACCACTGACATGCTCGGACGCCCTGCGCCCCGCCCCGCCTACTCGGGCCTGGCGAGCCAGCGCGAGCACGCGATCGAGCTGCCGCCCTGGCGCGACGGCCTCGCCGCCTACCTCGCCCAACGTTCAGCCGAGCACGAGGCAGCGGCATGAAGCTGCTCGTCACCGGCGCCGCCGGCTTCATCGGCTCGACCTACGTGCGCCTGGCCGATGCCGAGCACGAGATCCGCGTGCTCGACAAGCTCACCTACGCCGGCCGCCGCGAGAATCTGCCCGAGGGGACGGAGCTGATCGAGGGCGCGATCGAGGACCCGAAGGTCGTGCGCGGGGCAATGGAGGGCTGCGACGCGGTCGTCAACTTCGCCGCCGAGTCGCACGTCGACCGCTCGATCGACGATCAGGATGCCTTCGCCCGCACCCACGTGATCGGCACCGGCACCCTGCTCGACGCTGCCCGCGAGCTCGGCGTCGGTCGCTACCTGCAGGTCTCCACCGACGAGGTCTACGGCTCGATCGAGTCCGGCTCCTTCACCGAGACCTCGCCGCTCGACCCCTCCTCGCCCTACTCGGCGACCAAGGCCGCCGGTGACCTGCTGGTCACCGCCCACGTTCACACCTACGGCATCGACGCCTCGATCGTGCGCGGCTCCAACAACTACGGCCCCCGCCAGTATCCCGAGAAGCTGATCCCGCTGATCACGCTAAACGCCCTGCACGGTGACCCGCTGCCGGTCTACGGCGACGGCAAGCAGGTCCGCAACTGGCTCTACGTCGAGGACTTCTGCCGCGGCATCCACACCGTGCTGAGCAAGGGCAAGGCCGGCGAGGCCTACAACGTCGGCGGCCCGGACGAGTGCGAGAACATCGAGGTGATCAAGCGAGTGATCGAGCTGACCGGCAAAGACGAGTCGCTGATCGAGTACGTCACCGACCGCCCCGGCCACGACCGCCGCTACTCGCTCTCCTCGGCCAAGCTGAAAAAGCAGCTGGGCTGGGAGGCACAGGTCCACTTCGCCGAGGGGCTGGAGAAGACCGTTGCCTGGTACCGCGACAACGAGGAGTGGTGGGGGCCGATCCGCTCAGGCGAGTACCGCGAGTACTACGAGAAGCAGTATGGGAAGGCACTCGGCTGATGCCCGAGCGGCTGCCCGCCAAGCTCGACGGGGTCGTGCTGCTCGCGCCGACGGTCCACGGCGATGCGCGCGGCTTCATGGTCGAGACCTACCGCCGGGACGCCTGGGCCGAGCACGGCGTCGAGGTCGAGTTCGTCCAGCACAACCACTCGCGCTCCTCCAAGGGCACCCTGCGCGGGCTCCACTTCCAGACCGAGCCGGGCCAGGCGAAGCTGGTCCGCTGCCCGCGCGGCAAGATCTTCGACGTCGCCGTTGACCTGCGCCGTGGCTCCCCGACCTTCGGCCAGTGGGAGGGGTACGAGCTCGACGACGAAGCCCACCGCCAGCTCTTCGTTCCGGTCGGCTTCGGCCACGGCTTCGCCGTGCTCAGCGAGAGCGCCGACGTCACTTACCTCTGCTCCAGCACTTACGACCCAGCGACCGAGTCCGGCATTGCGTGGAATGATCCGGACGTGGCGGTTGAGTGGCCGGTTGACGAGCCGCTGCTGAGCGAGCGCGACACGAGCGCGCCAACTCTCGCCGAAATCGGCGAGACGCTTCCCTTCTAGCCCGTCGGCGAGCTCGGGCGATCTCGCCCGATCGAGCAGACCTCAACCCGTCCGGCCCGTTCGAGACTGAGGCGCCAGGGGACGTTGCTGCGGTCCGGAGGAATCGACAGGACGACCGGCTCCCCGCCACGCAGATCACCAAGCCCCGCCGCGAACCGGTCCGCCCAGCGCCGCAGGGTGAGCGTGGAATCGTCCGCGGGCGTCAGCACGGCACCGCCCTTCGGCAGGACGATTTCGGTCGGCCCAGAGCCGCCAGAAACCACCCTGCACCCCCGTCGCGCCGCTCTCGCCGGCACGGCGGCGGGGTGGAGCTTGAGCAGCTTGACCGCCAGCACGTCGGCCTCTTCGCGCACGCCCTCGCTTTGGCTGCGCAGATGCGAGATCGAGTCGGCGGGGGAGCCGTAACGGTTGGCCACTTCCAGCCAGGGGCCGACGTTGAGGTCGAGCGCGCCCGGCACGGTCCAGGGGGCATCGATGTTGGGCGTGAACGTCTGGTCACCGTTCTTCCCGGCCAGCTCGATCACCGCCATGTCGGCGCGGGCTTCCTTTTGGATCGCGTCGAGCATCTGCCGGGCGTCGTGAAAGCGGGCGAGGTTGCCGGCAACCGCGGCGCCGGTCAAAACCAGTGCGACCGCGACCGTGGCCCGCGTGGCCCGAGTGCCTCTGAGCAGCTCGACCGCCACCAGGAGCAGTGCCAGGACCCCGGCGTAGAGGTACCTCGGCTCGGCCGCCGTGCGGCCTGGGATGAGTACGATCCCCAGCTCGACCCAGAGGGCGATCATGATCGCCAGCGGTGGCCACAGCGTGCGAGGGACCGGCCGGTGGCGCCGCAGCATCCGGATGATCGCCACGATCGCCAGTGCCTCCAGCGCCGTGAAGACGATGCCCGCTGAGAGGTAGTCGAGGGAGAAGCCGTTGAGCCGCATCGAGCTCCAGGCGCCGGAGCCGATCAGCCCGACCAGGCCGAAGAGGGCGGTGCCGTAGACGGCGAAGGCATCGACGAAATAGGCCGGCAGGAAGGGGACGTTGGAATAGACGATTCCCGCCGATTCGTATTTTGCGGCCCACAGCCGCCATGCTCCGTAGGCGATGACCGGCACGGCAACGACCCAGATGCGCCGCTTGCGGTCGGGGCCGACCAGGATCGCCACCGCCGCGCCGATCAGGAAGGGGACCGCCTCGCTGAAGCCGGCGAGGGCCAGCACGAGCAGGGCGCAGGCGGCGACGTCCCCCAGCCTGTCCTCCCGTTCCAGCATCAAGATCGCCGCCAGCCCCGGCACCAGCGCCGCCAGGAACTGGATGCCGATCATCGGCTCCAGCAGGACCGGGTAGGCGCCGCCGAGGAAGAGCATCGCCGTGGCCGGAGCCAGGGCGAGGATCGGCCCAATGCGCCGCTTCGCGTAGACGTAGAGCAGGACCGCCATCAGACTGAGACCGATCACCTGGACCACGGCAAAGGCGGTGAAGCTCTCGCCGAAGGCGTCCAGCATTCCCCGCCAGACGAGATACGGAAAGACGATCAGGTGGCCGCCGTAGGGATGGAAGAGGGTGCCCAGGTCAGGCGCCAGGCCGCCCTGCTCCAGCCAGACGAATTCGTCCCAGCCGTAGGTCAGCCCCCGCTCGAGCCAGAAGATGAAGACGGCGGCGAGGGCGATCACCCCCGCCATCAGCAGCCAGCCCGCGAGATTTGGATTGCGGAGGCGCCCGGTCAAGCTCGCGGCAGCCTACTGGGCCGCCCGGCTCGTCGCTACGCCGTCAGCGTCTCAGACGCCAAACCGGCGGCGGACGACTGCCCACTACAATGCCCCGCCCAGCGCAGCGGCGCCGGGAAGTGGACGTAGATGCCCGATCGCGGCGAGACGACAGTCATCTTCAGCAACGTGCGCGCTGACCATCTGGTCCAGCGGCATCACTACGTTGCCCGCTGGCTGGCCGAAAGCGGCAGGTCGATCTGGGTGGACACCCTGGGATCGAGAAATCCCCGGCCGGCTGACCTGAAGCGCATCGGCGGCGAGCGAGCGGGACAGAGCTCCGAGACTCTGCTGCCGGGGGTCGAGGTCGTCAAGCCGCGCTTTGTGCCCCTTTTCGGCCGCCCCTTCTACGGCCTCAACCGACGCCTCGTCGAACGACAGCTCGACGAGCTCGGGGTCGACCCGGCTCAGAGCACGGCCTGGGTCTACCTGCCCCACCCGGTCGTGCTTGAGCTGCTGCGGCAGCGCAAATGGGGCCGGGTGGTCTTCGACCTCTGTGACGACATTGACGATATGGACGTGCACCCGGCCCTGCGGCAGGGCGAGACCGAGCTGCTGAAGAGCGCCGACGTCGTATTCGCGACCGCCGACGCCTTGGTCGAGAAGGCCCGCCGGGTGCGCGGTGGCGAGGTCCATTACGTCGCCAACGGGGTCGACAGCGCCCGCTTCGGCGACCACTTCGAGCCGCCCGGAAAGCTGCGGCGGGTGCTCTACGTCGGCGCGATCTACGAGTGGCTCGACGAAGACCTGATCGCCGCTGTCGCCGCGGGTCGTCCCGACCTCGAATTCAGGATCGTCGGGCCGGTGCGCCGGCCGCTGCCCCGGTTGGAGCAGATGGCCAACGTGACGATCCCGGGCCCGGTGGCGGCAGAGCGGGTTCCAGAGGAGATCGCCGCGGCACAGCTCTGCATAATCCCCTTCCGACCGGGGCCGCTGACCGAAGCCACCGATCCACTGAAGCTCTACGAGGCGCTGATCGCCGGCCGGCCCGTCCTCGCCACGGCTTTGCACCAGGGGGAGCGCTTCGCTCCCGCGGTCCGGCTCGAGCAGGACGCCGAGGGGTGGCTGCAGGCGCTCGCCGATATCGACAGCGGCGCCTGGGCTGTCGATGCCGCCGCGCTGCGTGAGCGAGTGACCCGCGAGGAGGACTGGCAGGCCCGCTTCGCGAGCATGGAACGCGCGCTCGCCGAGGAGGTGGTCTCGGCATGAAGGTCGGCATCGTCCTCGGCACCCGTCCCGAGATCATCAAGCTGGCGCCCGTGATCGAGGAGGTTCGGGCTCGCTCGCTCGAGAGCTACCTGATCCACACCAACCAGCACTACGACTGGGAGCTCGATGCCCAGTTCTTCGAGGAGATGGAGCTGCCGGCGCCCGACCTGAATCTGCGCGTCGGCTCCGGCGGTCACGGCGAGCAGACGGCGAAGATGCTGACGGCGATCGAGGCCGCGATCGAGGCGGAGGGGATCACCCACGTCATCGTCCAGGGAGACACCAACTCCGGGCTCGCCGGGGCTCTCGCCGGAGCCAAGCTCCTGCGCCGGGTCGCTCACGTCGAGGCGGGCTTGCGCAGCTACGACATGCGGATGCCCGAGGAGCTCAACCGGCGGCTGATCGATCACATCTCCAGCGACCTCTTCCCGCCGACCGCAACGGCCCACGCGGTGTTGGCCGGCGAGAAGGTCCCCGGTCGGATTCACGATCCGAGTGGCAACACCGTCGTCGACGCGGTTCTGCGCTACGCCCCGCGCAGCGGCGTGCCGATCGCCGAGCGCGAGCCACGGATCCTGATGACCATGCACCGGCCCGAGAACGTCGACGACGAGACGACGCTGCGCGCGATTCTCCTCGCGGTGGATCGGGTTTCCGCCGAGCGCGAGCTCGCGGTCACATTTCCCGCGCACCCGCGCACCCGCGAGCGTCTCGAGCGCTTCGGCATCGAGTTGCCCGCATGGATCGAGCTGGCACCGCTCAAGTCGTTCCGCGAGCTGCTCGCCCTGCAGGCCACGTCACGTTTGGTGATGACCGACTCGGGCGGCGTCCAGGAGGAGTCCTGTGTGCTCGGCTCACCCTGCGTGGTGATGCGCAGTCATACCGATCGCCCCGAGACGATCGATGTCGGCGCCGCCCGCCTCGGCGGCGTCGAGACCGACGCGATCATCGCGGCGGCGGATGAGATGCTGGCGCTCGAGCGAATCGACTGGGCGCAGCCCTTTGGCGACGGCAGCTCGAGTCGGGCGATCGTCGACGCCCTCGTCGCCGCCGACCCACGCGAAGAGCTCGCTGCTCCAGCCTGAGCCAGCGCCACGTTTGCCGGGCGACAGTTCGACTAGTCTGCCCCGCTCTGAGCCGAGGAGTCAGAAATCAGGGGGTCGTCGGCTGGGTGCTGATGGCGGCGACACTGCTCGCCGCCGCCGCCTTCATCTTCTGGCTGCAGCGTGGCCTCACGTTCATCTGGGACGAATTCATCTGGATGGAGAACGCCGCTCGGGGCATCAGGATCTGGATCCACCCTTACGGCGGCCACCTGATCGCCTTTCCCTACGTCATCTACAGAATCGTGCTCGAGCTGTTCGGCACGAGCTACGTCGCCTACTCGATCATCCAGGTCGCCGGCCTCAGCGCCGCTTCAGCGCTCGTCTACGTCTACGCGAAGCGGCGCCTGGGACCGATCCTGGCGCTGACGCCAGCGATCGCCCTGCTCGCGCTCGGCTCCTCCTGGCAGGTGCTGCTGCAGCCCATGGTCGGCATCCAGTTCCTCGCCGCGGTGGTGCCGGGGCTGGCGGCGATCCTGCTGCTGGAGCGCGACGAGCGCCGCTCCGACATCGCCGCCTGCGCCCTGCTCTGCCTCTCGGCGACCGGCTTTGACCAGGTCCTTCCCTTCCTTGCCGCGGCGTTCGTGATCGTCGCGCTCGCCCCGGGCTGGAGGCAGCGGATTTGGGTCGCCGCGGTTCCCACGCTCGGCTTCGTTGCCTGGCACCTGTGGGCGATGCGCTACGAACCGACTGGCACCCACCTCTCCAACATCCCCTTGCTGCCGACCTACTTCGTCGATTCGCTGGCCGCGCTCAGCAACTCACTGGTCGGCACCGATGTCCTCGTCGCGCCCGGCCCTTGGAGCCTGCTCCGCCTCGAACGCTCCGACATCAACGTCATCTCCGAGGCCGCCGTCTTCACCGTACTCGAGCTCTTGGCGATCTCCGGCGCGATCTGGGTGATGCGGATGCGTCGCGGCATCTCGCGAACGTTCTGGCCGGCCTTGGTGATGCTAGTCGTGTATATCGCCGAGCTGGGAGTCGTCTTCGCCCCCGGCCGCACGGCTTTCGAGAACCGCTACTACTACACCGGCGCGCTGCTGCTCCTGCTGGTGCTGGTCGAGTTCTTCAAGGGAGTGAGGACCACCCGCGTCACGGTGGTGGTTGCGCTGGCACTCGCCTTCGTCGCGGTCTTCGGCAACATCCCGCAGTTCCGCGAAGGCCGGCAGTCGCTCAACGCCTACCAGGCGCAGGCTCGCGCCGTGATGGCCGTCACCCAGCTCGCCGGCCGTCACGGCGACCAGGCCTTCGACCCCAATATCGATGCGCGTGAATTCACGCCGGAAGGGCTCTGGACGGTGACGGGGCCGTGGCAGGAAGTGGTCGATCGCTACGGCTCGGTGGCGGACTCCATCCCACAGCTGCGAAGCCAGGAGGAGCTGGTGCGTGAACGAGCCGACATCGTCGCGGCGATAGCGCTCAAGCTGCGGCTCGCCGGCGCCGCCGGGAGGGGGCACGGGCGATGCCATCGGGTCGGTGCCCCCGGCGTCCCGGTCGAAATCACGCTGCCACGCGGCGGCGCGTTCCTGATGCCTGAGCAGAGCTCCGAAGTGGCGGTGCGGCGCTGGGGCGACGGCTTCGCCGCCGGCCTGGGTGCGATGCAGAAGGGCAAGCCGGTGCTTCTGCGCATCCCGCCCGATGCGGCGTCGTCGATCCCCTGGCACCTGCGCCTCGCGCAGGGCGGGCCGCTCGCCGTCTGCTCGCTCAGCTAGATGCGCGAGGGCCGCCGGTGGCCGTCCTCGCTGTGCCGAGGCCGGTGATGCCGAGGCTGACCGCCAGCTTGGCGCCGATGCCCGCGTAGACGGCCGCGTTGACCAGCGGGTTGTGCTCGGGCGCGTCGAAGCGCCGGTAGAAGCGGCCCATGCCGCGGTGAAAGGCGATCTCCTGTTTGGGGCGGCGGCGCTTGCCGCTGGAGCCGCCCTTGACGTGCAACGCCACGCCGGCGGGCTCGTAGAAGACCCTCCAGCCCCCTTGCCAGAAGCGCCGGCACCAGTCCAGGTCCTCCATGTAGAGCCAGTAGCCCTCGTCGAGCAGGCCGACCTCGCGCACCGCCTCGGCGCGGCAGAGCATGAAGGCGCCATTGACCGCATCGACCTCGCCAGGGTCGTCGTCGCCGAGGTGGGTCGCCCGGTATTGGCTCAGCGCCGCCGAGGTGTCCTCGCCGCGGCCGATCCCGGTGAAGTGGGCGAGTGCGCTGAGGGGCGTCGGGAAGGAGCGCTTGCAGGCGTGGTCGAGTTCACCCGACTCGGTGATGAGCTTGCAGCCGACCATGCCGATCCGCTCCTCGGAGCGCAGCCGTGCCAGGGAGGCGTCGAGCGTCCCCTCGTAGACCTCGGTGTCGGGGTTGAGCAGCAGCACCGCGTCCGCCTCGTCCTCGCGCAGGACGACGTTGTTGGCGGCGGAGAAGCCGATGTTCCGGTGGCGCAGGAGGCGCGCGGCCGGGAACTCGCGCTCGACCATCTCGGGGGTCGAGTCGGTGCTGCCGCTGTCGACCACCGTGACCCGCATCGCGCCCGTTGCGGGGTGCCGCTCGAGTGAGCGCAGGCAGCGCCTCAGCAGTCCTTCCGCGCCGTGGCTGACGATGACCACCTCGAGGTCGAGCCGGGAGTTCATGATGGTCTCAGTAGGCGCCTTCGCCGCGGATGATCGCCCGCGGCGTGCGCAGCAGGATCGCCAGGTCGCCGGCGATCGAGAGGTTGTCGAGGTAGTCGCGCTCGATCGCCAGCCGCTCCTCGAAGGTGAGGTCGCCGCGGCCGTAGACCTGCATCGGGCCGGTCAGCCCGGGCTTGACGGCGAGGCGGATGCGCTGGCGCTCGTCATAGAGCGCGACGACCGCCTCCTCCTCGGGACGCGGGCCGACCAACGACATCTCGCCGCGGAGCACGTTGATCAGCTGCGGCAGCTCGTCGAGGCTGGTCCTGCGCAGGAAGCGCCCGGCGCGGGTGATCCGCGGGTCGTCGGGGATCTTGAAGGCGGGCTCGTCCAGCTTCTCGAGGTCGACTAGCTCGGAGAGGCGCTCCTCGGCGTCGGTGACCATCGTGCGGAACTTGCGCATCATGAACGGCGCGCCGTCCTTGCCGGCGCGTTTCTGGCGGAACAGGACCGGCGCGCCGGAGTCGATCAGGATGACGATGGAGACCGCCAGCAGAAGGGGTGAGAGCAGGGCCAGCATCAGGCCCGACACGAGCACGTCGAGGCCGCGCTTCATCGCGATCGTCGAGCGCGGCGGGTCGGAGAAGCGGAAGTCGAGCACCGGCAGCTCGGCGAGGCGGTTGAGCTCGATCCCGGGGCCGAGCAGGCCGAAGTGCTGGGGCAGGAAGGTGAGCCCGAGACCGGCCAGCTTGCACTGCTCGATCAGCTTCTCCGCTGCCGACTGACTCATCTGTTCGCCGGTCACCACGACCCGCTCGACCGAGTAGTCCGGCGCGACCGCGCCGATATCGGCGAGGGAGCCGAGCCGGGGCAGCTCGGTGGCGGGCGTTTCGTCGGGTGGCGAGAGATAGCCGGCGAGGGTGAGGCGTGCCTCGGGGTGGGTCGAGACGCGTCGGGCGACGAGGTCGACCGACGCGGCGGGCCCGATCACGATGCCGATCGCGTTGCCCGTCAGGTAGTGCCAAGCGAAGCGCAGCACGGCGCGCGCCAGGAAGCAGCCGGCGAGGCCGGCCACGCCGACCAGGATCGCGCTGTCGGGCGAGAGCGGCCCGACCGGGCTCAGGGCCATCAGGCCATCGAGGGCGAGCGTGCCGAGCGCGCTGGCGGAGACCAGCGCCGGCAGCTCGTCGAAGGTGCTGTGGCGGATGCGCCGGTGGTCGTTGTCGTAGAGCCCGTGCAGCTTGATCACGAGCAGCCAGACCGGGCTGAACAGGGTTGCCCAGAAGAGCGCCGCGATGTCGGTGGTGGAGGTCAGCGCGGTAGCCAGGCAAAGCGCCCCGACCACCGCTGCCCAGTCGCCAGTGGCGAGCATGCGGCGCAACAGGGGGCCGCGCCGTTGCGACGCCTCGGCGCCGGTGAGGCCGAGCCTGGTCGCGACCTCGGTGCGCTCAGGACGCGGCGGGGGCGGCCCGCCCTCGGTCCCGCTGGGGGGCGCCGCGCTCTGAGGGCGTTGGGACATGCGAACGCTCACCCGCAGTTCCATCCCGAGCGCAGGCATTTGGCGATCGGGTTGAGTTCCCTTGCCTTTTCGAGGTCCTGAAGGGCGGCTGCTTCGTCGCCGCCTTCGTGCTCGACCTTGGAGCGCAGGTAGTACCACTGCCAGTTGTGGTCCTCGCGGTTGATCGCGTGGCTGAATTCGATCGCCGCCGTTTCGTATTCCCCGTTCAGCTCGGCGAGCAAGCCCAGTTGGACGTAGGGAGAGGCGGCCCAGGGCTCGATCGAGCGGGCGCGCTTGGCGTGGTCGATGGCGTCGCCGATGTTGCCGCCCGCCGCCGCATTGCGGCTGGCGTCGATTTCACGGTCGACGAGCAGCGGGCCTAGCAGGGCGATTGCCGCGATCCAGGCGATCGCCACGCCGGCGATCGTGAAGCCGAAGCGGCGTCCCTCGGTGCGCCCGTTTGCCGCGGTTCTCGCGCGGCTCAGCTGAGCGCAGCGCGCCGCCATGACGACGCCGCCGGCGAGGAAGAACACGGCTCCGATGTCGGCCAACTCCCAGAACCAGTCGAAGGCAGCCCCGACCGCGAAGGCGAGCATCCCCGCAAAGAGCGCCGCGTAGCGTTCGCGCTCCGGGTAGGGGGAGTTACGCCAGGCGAGGAAGCCCGCCGAGAGGAGTGAGCCGACCAGCACCAGCACCAGCACGCCGCCGACGATCCCCAGCTCGGCAAAGGACTCGAGGTAGAGCGAGTGGGCGTCATGAACCGGCAGTTCGATCGAGCGCTTTTCCTCCCAGGCGAACTCATAGGTGCCGGCGCCGGCACCGAGCAGCGGCTTTTCGTCGAAGGTCTCGAGGGCGACGCGCCAGAAGTCGTTGCGGCCGGCCCCGTTCAGTTGGGAGAAGTGCTGCTCGGGCTGGTCGGGGAACTGAATGTCGCGTTCCGAGAACTGATGCCAGGCGCGCCCGCCGACCGCCACCGTCGCGCCGATCGCGAGGATCGCGATGGCGACGGCGACCCCCCTGAGGAAGGAGGGGTGGCGCGAGAGCGCAAGCGCTTTGCCGGTGAGGGGGCTGTTGCGGCGCTCGAGGCGGCGCAGTCCGGCGAAGAGCGCCAGGGCCAGCGCGGTGCCGGCAAGCAGGATGAGCAGGACCGTGACGCCCTGGTCGATGGTCGCCGGGCCGGCGACGTTGTCGGCGAGGCCTCGCCGTGCCTGCACGGCGAGGACCGCGGGCAGGGTGCCGAGGGCGCCGATCGCCAGCGTCGCGACCAGCCAGAGGCGGTCGCGCGAGAGTGCGATCAGGCAGCCGGCGGCGACCACAAGGGCCAGTAGCCCGCCCCGCGAGTAGGTGAAGTAGAGGGCGAGCAGGACGGCCGGCATGAGCGCGACCGAAAGCCAGCGCATCGCTACCGAGAGGGCCTGGCGGCTCGACCAGAGCAGCAGCGCGATGCCAATGCCAAAGACCGCCCCGTTCGCGTTCCAGTAGCCGAGCGGGTAGCGCAGCCGCGGGCCGGTGCCGAGCGAGTCGGAGACCTGCAGGACATGCGGCACCAGCCGGCTGGCCAGCCCTAGCAGGGCGATTGCAGCCAGCGAAATAGCCAGGCCTTCAGCGAAACGTTGGCGCCTTTCGCCGGTTTGAGCGATGAGAAACGCGGCAAGGAAGATCCCTAGGTAGACCAGGACGCGGTCTGCCTCGATCACGCTGAGCTCAACCGACCCCGACCAGAAAGATGAAATTGCGGACAGAAGCGACAGACCGAGGATCGAGCCAACCGCCCAGTAGAAGGGGCGGCGAAGCTGGACTGCCGACGCTGCTCCGAACACGAGCAGCGCAACGACGACCAGCCAGGCACCCAGGCCCGCGATGTGGCGCGCGGCGATTTCAAAGCCTCCCCCGGCAAGGGCGAGGCCGACGAGCAGCGCAATCGGGGCTGCCGCCGCGATTTGGTCTAACCTTCCGCCGGATGACTGGGATGCGCCGCCGCCAGGGCCGATTTTCGGGCCACCTTCTCTACGCGCTGTCAGTATTTGCTCTGCTCGCATTTGCTTCATTCCCAGTGGCGGCCGCGGCCGATTCCAGCAATATTCAGTATTCCGACGCCCCGCCGACCGCAACCGGCAAGGAATCTGTCAAGGAAACGCCGGCGAAATCCTCCAACGCCAAGAACGGTGGGGACACAAATCGTTCCAACACGCCAGGCTCCAAAGAATCTCACTCTCCGAACAAAGAATCGTCCGGTAGTACATCGTCGAGGTCGGACGCGGTCCCGGGCGGGGCTTCGCACAACGGAGGTAATGGGGGTTCTGGTCAGCAGGGTACCCAACGTTCAGGCTCGGGGGGGCACGGCGACGGCGCGCAAAGTGGTGGTCAGGCCTCGAAGACTGTCGCCGCGAGCAAGGACAAGGGCGGCTCCTCGCCACTGGTGCCGATCCTGATCGCGATCGCCGTCCTCGCCGCGATATCGATCGGGGCCGTGATGCTGAGGCAGCGCCGCCAGCGTGGCGGCGGCTCAGCCACTCCGATCTCCCCCAAGGCGAGCTGAGCCGATGCTCGAGGCGGGGATGAGCCCGGCAGGGCGGATACGCGCATGGCTTGCTGCCCTGGTGACGACGGCGATGGTGTTCGCCGCCCTTGCCAGCGGCGCCAGCGCGCTGCCAGCAGGTTTTTGGGGCGTCGTACCTCAGAACTCGCCCAGCGTGGAACAGTTTCAGCGCCTCAAGCAGGGCGGGGTCGGCAGCGTACGCGTGCCGATCCCCTGGTCGCTCGTCGAACCGGTCCAGGGCGCTCCGAACTGGGCGAGCATCGATCCGCTGGTGGCAGGCGCTGCTACCACGGGCATCAGCGTGCTGCCCTTTCTCTATGGGGCGCCGAGTTGGGCCGTGCCGATCGACCGGCGCTGGAAGAGCCCCGAGAACCTGCCGGTGAGGACCGGCCGCCAGCGCGCCGCCTGGCAGACCTTCCTCAGCGAGGCCGTGCAGCGCTACGGGCCACAGGGAACCTTCTGGGCGGAGAACCCCACCGTGCCCAGGAGGCCGCTGCGCACCTGGCAGATCTGGAACGAGCAGAACTTCAAGTACTTCGTCGCCAAGCCCAACCCAGTCGAATACGGAAAGCTTTTGACTCTTTCCGCGAGGACGATCAAAGCCGCCGATCCGGGCGCGAAGCTGATGCTCGGCGGCATGTTCGCCAGGCCCAACGAAGCGACCAAGAACTTCAAGCCGCCCCAGGCCTACTTCGCTACCGACTTCCTCCAGCAGCTCTACGAAAAGGTCCCCGGCATCAAGTCCAAGTTCCAGGGCGTCGCCCTTCATCCTTACACGGCGAACTACAAGCGACTCACGCCCTACATAGAAGAATTTCGCGAAGTCCTGAAGGCGAATCACGACGCCCGCAAGCCGCTGTGGATCACGGAGTTGGGCTGGAGCTCGGATCACCCAGCGGCCAACGACTCGTTCGCCAAAGGCAAGCAGGGTCAGGTCAAGCAGTTGAAGGGCGCCTTCTCGTTGCTGCGGGCCCGCCAGGCCAAGTGGCACCTGCGTGGGGTCTACTGGTTCTCGGTCGAAGACGGCCTGCCACAGGCCTGCAACTTCTGCGGCGGCAGCGGCCTCTTCGGGCCGGACTTCGTGCCGAAGCCTTCCTGGTCGGCGTTCGTCAAGTTCGCCGGCGGCAGCGCCGGCTGATCAGGCCTTGAACTTCTTCGAGCGAACCAGGCCCGAGCGGTGCAGCATCAGTCGCACCCCGGCCCAGAGGGTCTTCGTCCCGTAGACGATTCCGGTCGAGAAGTCGACCGAGGAGGCATCGTCGAAGTACTTGCCGGGGGCCGGCACTTCTTTGGTGCGCACTTTGAAGTAGGCCGCCTGCATCAGCACCTCCGAGTCGAAGCTGAAGTCTGAGGCATTGCGCAGGAAGGGGATGGTGAGGAGCATCTTGCGCGAGTAGGCGCGGTAGCCGGTGTGGGCCTCGGTCAGTTCGGTTCCCATCATCCGGTTCTCGATCGTGGTCAGGAAGCGATTTGCCGCGTACTTCCAGCGCGGCATGCCGTTTTCGAGCGCCATGCCGGGCTTCGCGAGGCGCGAGCCGAGCACCAGATCGGCTTCGTCATTGAGGATCGGGGTGACCATGTCGGGAATCAGCTCCGGCGGGTACTGCCCATCCGGGTGCAGCATCACGACCACGTCGGCTTCGCGCTGGAGAGCCTCGAGATAGCAGGTCTTCTGATTGGCGCCGTAACCGACGTTGTGGGGGTGCCAAACGACGTGCAGGGGGAGTCGCTTGGCGAGCTCGACCGTGTCGTCCCGCGATGCGTCATCCACCAGGATCACCTCGTCGACCCAGTCCATCGGGATCGAGCGGTAAGTGTCTTCCAGGGTCTTGGAGGCGTTCATCGCCGGCATCACGACGATCACCTTGCCCTCGGGACGCTCGGCGCGATCGGCTTTATCTATCTCTTGTACTGCGGTTTGGTCGCTCATCGGCCGAACAGTTTAAAGACGGGCCCTGACGGCCGCGCTGCGAGCCGGTTCGATCCTAGAGCGGGCAAACTGACAATCGCTCGCCTTCTGGGGCGTAGGCGTGCCAGGCGGCCCTGGCGTCATCCGTAGGGATCTTGACCGCTACGGTCCGGCCTGCCTGCAACTGGCCGACTTCGGCGACGTAGTGATCGGCGAACCTGCGCAGCAGCAGCGGGCTGGAGCTGCGGGCGCGCAGGATCGCTCCGCCGCGCGGGAGGCGCGCCTCGCCCGCGCTCACCGTGTGGCAATTCGAGCCCTTGCCCTGCACGGGCACGGTCCTCAAGTCGAGACCTCGCACCGCCACCAGGTCCGCGGTCTCTCGCTGGCCCTCGGGCTTCCCTTCGAGCTCGGGGATCGTGTACCCGAAGCGACCAAATTTCGCCTTGAGCGACGCTACGTTGGCTGGACCGATGAGCGTCTCGCGCCCCGACGTGAATGCTTCCGCGGCTTCCGTTGCCGGATTGAAGTCCGCTCTCATCTTGGGCCCGTCGAGTTCCATCACCGCGACCGAGGAGTGGAAGCCGTTGGAGTATTCGGCGATGATCTGCCGCCCTTCCCGGAAACGGGGCAGGTTGCCGAACACCGCGATCACCGTCACCGCGGCGGCGGCGAGCAGGGCGAGGCGGGTGGCCCGGATTCCACGTGCGCACTCGAGCAGGAGGAGCAGGAAGACCACCGTGTCTGGAAAGACGTAGCGGACCTCTCCCGGCGTGCGGTTGAGGGCGAGCGCCAAGCCGTGCTCGACCCAGATCGTGGCGACGACGGACAACGCGACCCAGAAGGTGGCGGGAAGGGGCCCACGCCGCAGCAGCCGGCGGATGATCAGGATGGCGGCAAAGACCTCCGCGGTGAGGAGGAAGAGGCCCTCGGCGAGGTGGCTGAGGTCGAACCCGACCAGCTTCAGATAGGTGAGCTGCCCGCTGCCGACCCAAAAGAAGAGTCCGAAGAAGGAGGCGACGACCACGCCGATCGAGTCGATCGCATATGCCGGGATCCAGGGGACATTGGAGAGCTGGATTCCCGAGCCGCCGTATTTGGCCGCCCAAACGCGCCAGACCAGGTAGATGCCGAACGGGATCGCGACGATCCAGGCCCGGCGCCGACGATCGTCGCGCAAGGCGATCGAGACCGCGCCGCCGATGACGAAGGCGAGCCCCATCTCGAATCCCAGGGCGGCGAGGCAGAAGAAGGCGCAGGCGGCAATGTCGCCGTGGCGGTCGGAGCGTTCCAGGGCCAGCAGGCCGGCCAACCCTGGGACCAGCGCGCAGAGGAACTGGATGCCGACCATCGGCTGTATCAGCACGCTGGAGGAGGTGCCGAGGAAGAGGATGACGATCGCCGGTGGCAGGGCCAGAAAGGGGCCGATTCGGCGCCTTCCGTACTCGTAGAGCAGGCCACTGAGGGTCAAGAGGAGGGCGATCTGGATCACGCCCATCGCGGTGTAGCTGGCGCCGATGGCGGCGAGCACCGCGCGGAAGATCAGCATCGGCGTCAGGATCAGGTGGCCGCCATACGGCTCCACCGTCACCTTCACCGGGTTGTAGGCGTTCAGCAGGATCCAGTTGACCGAGTCGTCGGCGAAGGCCAGATCCCTCTGCAGCCAGAAGAGGAACACCACCGCCACCGCCATCGCGCTCCCGAGGAGAATCCACGCAAGTCGCTGTTCCCTGCTGGGCGAGGAGAGCACGTTCGCGGCAGCCTATCGGCCGCTCAGGCCGGTCGACGGGCTTCGACGCAGACGGTGCCGCCGCGTCGGCCGGCGACCTCGATCGCGGAGCAGAGCAGGGCGATCGGCAGCAGCAGCACGGCGGCGAAGAGGACGAGCAGTCGCGTGCTCGACGACATCGGCTTTTCGCGAGCCTCGGGCCGGCGGATTGCGTCGTAGAGGTTGGGGTGATCGGGGAGCCAGCCGATGAAGCCGTGCAGCCAGCCGAAGGTGATCTGACCGCCCCGCGCATAGCTGACCTGCTCCACCTCCAAGCCGGCATCGCGGAGACGCGCCTGCAACGCCCGCGAGGGGATGTGGATGAGGTGGCGCGGCATGTCGAGCGCGAACCAGCGCTTGCCAAAGAGCGTCGCCTGCATGCTCGTCGCGTTGGGCACCGCGACGACCAGGACGCCACCGGGGGCGAGGATCGAGGCCGCATGCTCGAGCGCTGCCCCCGCCTCTCGCAGGTGCTCGAGGCTGTGCCAGAAGACGATCGCCGCCCAACTGCCCTCGACCTCGTCGAATTCCATCTCGCGCACGTGGGGATGCGAGGAGCGTCGCTCGACCCCGACCGCGTCGCGGCCGCGCGCACGCAGGGCGTCGACGAGGTTGCCGTCGCCGGCGCCGACGTCGAGGATCGGCCCCGGTGGGGCGATCGCATCTAGTCGTATCGCCAGGCGCGCCCGCAGGCGGCGCAAGAGGGAGTCGCCAAACCCGGAGAACCGCCCGGAGTCGGGGCGGTACCAATCGGCATAGGCGAGCCCCAGCTCCTCGTCGGTGGGCAGCGGGTAGGTCATCCAGGCGCCGCAGGCGCCGCAGCGCGCGCGGCCCTCGACCGCTTCCGCATCCTCGCGGAGGGGACCTCCGCACAGGCCGCACCCGACCCCCTGCGTTTCGACGGCTGAAACCAAGGCCCGCGATCCTAGCGATGCTCTTGGCGGTGACCAGACGCGGGGCGTAAGATCGGTCGATTGGCCATTGATGCGAAAGCGACCGTGGGATCTGACCCGCTGGCGCCCTTCAGCGCCCCCGTCAGGCGCTGGTTTGAGGCGTCCTTCGAGGGTCCGACACCGGCTCAGGCGGGCGGCTGGGAGGCGATCTCCAGCGGCGCCAACACGCTGATCTGTGCCCCGACCGGCTCGGGCAAGACCCTCGCCAGCTTCCTCTGGGGCATCGATAAGCTCTCCCGCGAGCCCGTGCGGGGCAACGGCGTCCGCCTCGTATACGTCTCCCCACTGAAGGCGCTCTCCTACGACATCGAGCGCAACCTGCGGGCGCCCCTGCGCGGGATCGGGGCCGATATCTCGGTCGGCCTGCGCACCGGCGACACGCCGCAGAAAGAGCGCCGGGCGATGCAGAAAAAACCGCCCGACATCCTGATCACGACCCCCGAGTCGCTTTACCTGATGCTCTCTTCGGCGGTGCGCGAGATCTTCTTCAGCACCGAGGCGGTGATCGTCGACGAGATTCATGCGGTGGCCCAATCAAAGCGGGGGTCGCACCTGGCTTTGAGTTTGGAGAGGCTCGAACACCTGGTTAGGGCATCCGGGGAGGGGTCTCCGGAGCAACAGCAGGGAGGCTCCGGAGACCCCTCCCCGGATGCCCTCCAGCGGATCGGGCTCTCCGCAACCCAGAGGCCGCTGGAGCGGATCGCTCAGTTTCTGGTTGGGCCCAAGCGCGAGTGCAGAATTGTGGATGCGGGCGTGGCGAAGGAGCTGGATTTGGAGATCGTGGTTCCCGTCGAGGACATGGCGGAACCGGGAGCTCCCGCTTTCCCCAACGAAGACGGCAACCCCACCGACGGTGAGCCTCTGGCTCACGTGAGATCGATCTGGCCCGCGATCTATCCCGAGCTTCTGAAGCTCGTCCGCGAACACACCTCAACCATCATCTTCGTCAACAACCGCCGCGCCGCGGAGCGCCTGGCCAAGCGCCTCAACGAGCTGCACGCCGATGAACCAGAGCAGGAGCTCCCGGCCACCGAGCAAGCCGGAAATGCGTCCCTGCCGGGGGGTGGCACCGTAGGGGGGCCCGCCGCCGAGGAAGCTTTAGCTACCGGAGGCGGTGGGGGGTCCCCTGCGGTGACAGGACCCGCCGGCCCGGAGACCATTGAGGAGATCGCCCGCGCCCACCACGGCTCCCTGTCCCACGAGGAGCGCACGATCGTCGAGGAGCTGCTCAAGTCGGGGCAACTGCCGTGCCTGGTCGCGACGTCGTCCCTGGAGCTGGGAATCGACATGGGCGCCGTCGACCTCGTGATCCAGGTCGAGTCGCCGAAGTCGGTCAGCCGCGGCCTGCAGCGGGTCGGCCGCGCCGGCCACTCGCTGGGCGAGGTCTCGCGCGGCCGCATCTTCCCCAAGTTCCGCGCCGACCTGCTCGAGTGCGCGGTCGTCGCCAAGCGCATGCGCGAAGGAGCGATCGAGGAGACGGTGATCCCGCAGAACCCGCTCGACGTGCTCGCCCAGCAGCTGGTCGCGATGGCCGCCCTCGACGAGTGGGAGATCGACGAGGTCGAGCGCCTCGTCACCGCCTCGGAGCCATTCCACGATCTCTCCCACGAGCAGCTGGAGAACGTCCTAGACATGCTCGACGGCCGCTACCCCTCCGACCGCTTCGCCGAGCTGCGCCCGCGCATCGTCTGGGACCGCGCCGAGGGCACCATGCACGGGCGCAAAGGCGCCCGCTCGCTGGTTGTCACCAACGCGGGCACGATCCCCGACCGCGGCCTCTACGGCGTTCATCTGCCCGACGGCCGCAGGGTGGGCGAGCTCGACGAGGAGATGGTCTACGAGGCCCGTCCGGGCCAGACCTTCCTGCTCGGCGCCACCACCTGGCGGATCGAGGACATCACCCGCGACCGGGTGATCGTCACGCCGGCGCCCGGAGTGCCCGGCGCTGTGCCCTTCTGGAAGGGCGACGGGATCGGCCGCCCGGCTGAGCTGGGCAAGGCGATCGGCGCCTTCGCCCGGGAGGCGGTATCGCGCGAGCCGAAGGAGCTGGCCGCGGAGTACGACCTCGACCGCCGCGCCGCCGAGAACCTCGTCGCCTACCTGCGCGAGCAGCAGAGCGCGACCCGTGTCGTCCCCTCCGACGAGACGATCGTGGTCGAGCGCTTCCGCGATGAGATCGGCGATTGGCGCCTCTGCGTCCTCTCTCCTTACGGTGGCCGCGTTCACGCCGCGTGGGGCCTGGCGCTCGCCGCCAAGATCCGCTCTGAGCGCGAGCTCGAGGCCGACGCGATCTGGTCTGACGAAGGCATCGTCATCCACTTGCCCGACGCCGACGAGCCGCCGCCGGCCGACCTGGTCCTGATCGAGCCCGACGAGGTCGAAGAGCTGATCGTCGGTGAGCTCTCCGGCTCGGCCCTCTTCGGCTCCCACTTCCGCGAGAACGCCGCCCGCTCGCTGCTGCTCCCACGCGCCTATCCGGGCAAGCGCACGCCGCTCTGGCAGCAACGGCTGAAGTCGCAGAGCCTGCTCGAGGTCGCCCGCGACTTCCCCCGCTTCCCGGTCGTGCTGGAGACCTACCGCGAGGTTCTGCGCGACGTGCTCGACCTGCCCGCCCTTGGCGAGTTGCTGCGCGACCTGCACTCGCGCAAGCTCAGCCTGGTCGAGGTCGAGACCCCTACCGCCTCGCCCTTCGCCTCCTCGCTGCTCTTCGACTACGTCGCCGCCTATATGTATGAGGGGGACACGCCGAACGCCGAGCGGCGAGCGGCGGCGCTCGCCCTCGACCGCGACCTGCTGCGCGAGCTGCTCGGCCAGGAGGAGTTGCGCGAGTTGATCGACCCCGAGGCGCTCGAGGACGTCGAGGCGCAGCTCCAGCACCGCACCGAGGCCGGCCAGGCAGGCGATCGCGACGCCCTGCAGCAGGTCCTGCGCAACGTCGGCGACCTCACCGCCGCCGAGTGCGAGGAGCGGGTCAGCGAGGGTTACTCGGCGGCCTCGATGCTGGCGAAGCTCCTCGACGAGCGCCGCGCGGCGCTGGTGCGGATCAACGGCGAGGAGCGCTACATCGCCGCCGAGGACGCCGGCGTCTTCCGCGACGCCCTCGGCGTGCCGCCTCCTGCCGGGCTGCCGGAGACCTTCCTCGAGCCGCACCCCGACCCGCTCGCCACCGTGGTCCGCCGCTACGCCCGCACCCACGGACCCTTCCCGACCGTCCAGCTGGCCTCCCGCTACGGGATCGATCCGATGCCGGCGCTGCGCGAGATGGAGCGGGCCGGAACCCTGGTCCGCGGCGAGCTCCTACCGGGTGGCAGCGAACGCGAGTGGTGCGATTCCGATGTGTTGCGCCGGGTGCGCCGCGCCAGCCTCGCCCACCTGCGCCGCGAAGTCGAGCCCGCCGGCCGCGACCGCTTCGCCCGCTTCCTGCCCAGCTGGCAGAACGTCGATGCCCACCGGGCCGCCGGTGCCGGCCCGGACCGCCTGCGCGAGGCGCTGGTGCCACTGCAGGGCGTCACCCTGACGCCGAAGGTCTGGGAGGAGGACGTCCTGCCGCGGCGCCTCGGCGCCTACTCGCCGGTCTGGCTCGACGAACTCTGCACCAGCGGTGAGGTGGTCTGGATCGGAGCCGGAGCCCGCGGCCGCAGCGACGGTCGCATCGCCCTCTACTTCCGCGACGACGTCCGCCTCGCCGGCCCGCCGCCGGCCAACGTCAAGCTCGAGAAACCCGAGGGCGAGGTCCACGATGCCATCCGCGAGCGCCTCAGCGCCGGTCCCGACTTCTGGCTCGATCTCCTCGCCGACCTCGACCATCCGCCCGAGGAACTGCACGCCGCCCTCTGGGACCTCGCCTGGGCGGGAGAGGTGACCAACGACGCCTTCTCGCCGCTGCGTGCCCCACGCCGCCGCGCCACGCCGCCGCCCGAGCAGCGCGGCCGCCGCTTCGCCCGTCGCCGCGCTGCCGGCGCGGCCGTGCAGGGGCGTTGGTCGCTGACCGCGCCGCTCTTTGCCAATGCGCCCGCGGCGGGGCCGCGCCTGCGCGCCCAGGCCGAGCTGATGCTTGAGCGCTACGGCATCGTCACCCGGGAGACCGTGCTCGCCGAGGGAATTCCCGGCGGCTTCTCCAGTCTCTACGCCGAGCTCGGCAACCTCGAGCTGCTCGGCACCGCCCGCCGCGGCTATTTCGTTGAGGGCCTCGGCGGCGCCCAGTTCGCCCTGCCCGGCGCGGTCGAGCGTCTGCGCTCGCTTCCTTACGAGGACGGCTCCTTCCGGCTGCTCGCCGCCACCGATCCCGCCAATCCCTACGGCGCCTCGCTGCCCTGGCCGAAACCGGCGACCGGGCGCCGCCCCGCCCGCACCCCTGGCGCTCACCTGCTGACCCGCGACGGCGCGCCGCTGATCTACATCGAGCGCGGCGGCCGCGGTCTCGTCCGTCTGGTCGAGCTGAGCGCGGACGAATTGACGACCGCCGTGCGCGCTCTTGCCGCCGAGGTCGCCGGGGGTCGCCTGCCCAAGCTGGCGCTGGAGAAACTCGATGGCGACCCGGTGATCGGCTCCGGTCAGGAGGACGTCCTGCTCGAGGCCGGCTTCAGCCGCGGCCCCCGCAAGCTCACTCTCGCCGCCCGCTAAGGCTTCAGCCGATCCGCGCGAGCCCGATTAGGACACCCACGTGCCTTGCCACGGATTCGACCGTATCCGCAGATGCCCAGCCAAGCTTTGCGAGCAACCGGGCCTTCGAGACGGACCGGGCCATCTCAGGCATGGCAAAGCTGACTCGGTGCAGGCCTCCTTCTGGTGGCTCCAACCTCACATGCAGCTTGCTGCCCCAGTCGGTGGTCGTGATCGGGACGCCGATGAGCAATTCCGATGTAGAGCGATTCATCGCGTTGACCGAGATGACGAGATGAGGACGACGGCCCCCTTGCTCGTGTCCCACCACCGGGTCGGGGTCGGCGAGGTAGATCTCGCCTCGCTTGACCTCGAGTGCGCTAGGGCCCATCGGCGGGGCGGTCGAGGGGCATCTCGAGCCAGGACTTCATCTCCTCGTGGATCTCGTCCCCGTACTTGCGGTAGGACTCGTCCATCGATGCCAGTAGCTCTTGCTCTTCCAACAAGTCCACCGCTGCGTCAAACATGTCGGTCAAGCTCTTCCCCTCGGACTCGGCCTGGCGAGCGAGACGTTCCTGTGAGCTGCGGCGCACGCGGATCATTGTCGTCTCGACTGCGGCCATGATTTGAGTCTACAGATCTGTATACATACTTTCTGAGTTTGTTCATTTCGGGCTAAGTCGCCGTCCATCCAGAGTTCTCCCCCTGGTGCAGGGATAATCAAGGCGATGGCAGATCGTGAGGAGGGGTTGGGGCCGGTCGCGCTGCTGCGCAGCGTGCCGCTCTTCGCCGACCTCGAGGAGGGGGAGTTGGAGCGCTTCTCGCGGGTTGCCGTCGCCCGTTCTTTCCCTGCCGGTACCCGCGTCTTCCACGAGGGCGATCACTCCGACGCCTGTTACATCGTCCGGGACGGCAGCTTTCGCGTCACCCGCGAGCATTCCGATGGGCGGGCGATTACGCTGGCCAGCCTTGGGCCCGGGGACATCTTCGGCGAGTTGGCGATGCTCGACGGCGAGGTGCGTTCGGCCAGCGTCGAAGCGCTCAGCGACGGCGAGCTGCTCGCCCTGCCCGCCGGCGAGGTGCGGGCGCTGCTGGCCCGCCATCCCGAGATCACGGTGAAGCTGATCGCCGCCCTGGTCCGGCGCCTGCGCACCGCCAACGAGCGGATCTCGCGCCAGTCCTTCCAGACCGTGCCAAGCCGCGTCGCCGGCGTGCTCTCACAGCTTGTCGCCGAGGAGTCGCCGCGCGAGGGGGAGGGAGGCGAGGTGACGATTCGCATGAACCAGGCTGACCTGGCCCAGCTCGCCGGCACCTCGCGCGAGAGCGTCAGCCGCTTCCTCGCCGATCTGGAGCGTGCCGGTGTCGTTCGTCCTGGCCGCGGCCGGGTGACCGTGCTGGCGCCGGAGAAGCTGCACAACTACATCTTCTGAGCCCGTCGCTCAGCAGCTGATCGGTTTGGGGTCCGACGCGTCCTTGCTGGCGTCGTCGTTCCCTGGACCACAGTCGATCGATTTGTCGCGCCGGCCGTCGATCGCTTCGATCGAGTCGTTGCCGCCCTTGCCGACGAAGGTATCCGCGCCGGTGTGGCCAAAGAGGCTGTTGGCGCCGTTGTCGCCGATCAGGACGTCGGGGCCGTCGGAGCCCTCGAGGTCCTCGTTGTCGCCGAGGACGTGGTCGGGCGTGCCGCAGCCGGGAGGACCGCCGGTGCCGCCGAGTTCGACCCGCATGTTGGCGTTGGAGCGACCGTAGGAGACCGTGTCCTCACCCGGCCCGCCACTGTAGGTGTGGCCCTGGCAGACCTCGGCCGAGGAGACCAACAGGTCGTTGCCCGGGCCGCCGCTGAGCTGGTCGGCGCCGGGATCGGCGTAGAGCACGTCGCTGCCGCCGTTGCCGATCAGGGTGTCGTTGCCGTTGTCGGGGCCGTTGTAGTTCTCGCCCGCTTCCAGCACGTCGTCGCCGGCCCCACCGCTCAGCGTGTCGCTGCCGGCGTTGCCGTTGACCCTTACTTTGACGCTGGCCGGGACGCTTTCGCTGACGTTGATCGAATCGTCGCCGTCGCCGCCGGTGATCACCAGCAGGCCGGTCGCGGTGCTGGTAGGGCAGCTGACCGTCGCGATCAGGCTGCTCGAGGTCGCCGACTGGCAGCCTTCGCCGGAGACGATCGAACCGTTTTCGCTCACTGTCCAGGTGCCGTTGCTGAAGTAGACGTGGATGTCATTGGCGCGGTTGTCGCCCTGCACAATCAGGCTGCTGCCGTCGAGGCCTTGGTTGAGGACGACGAAGGTGCCGTTGCCCGGCGGCGCCTCTTCGGGCCCGCACGAATATTCGGCGGCGAAGCCGTCGCATTCGTCGGTGCCCTGCCCGCCAAAGGCTTCGTCGGGACCGCCCATGCCGTCGAGGTCGTCGTTGCCGACGCCGCCGTCGAGGCGGTTGAATTCGCCGTCGCCGATGATCGTGTCGCTCTGAGGCGAGCCGACCACGTCCTCGAAGCCCTGCAGGGTGTCGTGGCCGTCTCCTTTGGAGCGACCGGAAGCGAGGTCGACGGTTACCGAGCCGCGGGTGGCGCTGGCGTAGGAGACGATGTCATTGGTGCCGGGGCCGCCGTCGAGCGCATCTTCGCCGCTGTCGCCGCGGACGATGTCGCCGTTGCCCTGGCCGCCGTCGGCGTGGTCGCTGCCCGCACCGCCGTAGACGAAGTCGCTGCCCGGCCCCCCTTCGAGGTCGGGATCGTCGCCGGGGCCGCCTTCGACGTGGTCATCACCGGTCCCGCCTTCGATTTCGTCGTTGCCCTTGTCGCCGAGCAACATGTCATTGCCCCCACCGCCGCTCTCGTCGTCGCTGCCCTTTTCGCCGTTGATGTAGTCGTTGCCGGCGTCGCCCTTAAGCTTGTCCGGCCCTTTCTGGCCGAGCAGTTCGTCGTCGCCACTGCCACCGACGATGCTGTCCTTGCCCTTGGCGCCGATCAGGTCGTCGTCCCCACTGCCACCGTCGATGTGATCGGAGCCCTTTTCGCCGTCGACGTGGTCGTCGCCGCCTTCGCCGAAGATCTTGTCGAAGCCCTTGCCGCCGTAGATCTTGTCGTCGCCGGGCCCGCCGCAGATGATGTCGTTGCCGTTGGGCCCGCCGTAGATCGTGTCGTTGCCACCAGCGCCGTAGATCACGTCGCTGGCGCCCTTGCCGTGGATCACGTCATTACCTGGAGTGCCGACGATCGTGGCGTGCTTGCCGTCACACTTGGCGGCGTTGGCGCTGGCAGCGAGCGCCAAGAGAAAAAAGGCCGCGCAGGCCAAGGCGCTGGCGAAGCGGGTTCGGGGGAAAGAGGATCCGATTTTCATCTCACCCCCCATCGGCCTGTTCGTGGCCGACCTACACTCTTGGCCGACGAACGTTCAAAATTCAGTAGACCCTTCGTCCATGCCGCCAACCCGACCGGTGGCGAGGATCAAGCTGAGCAGCGAGCCAGGCAGGGCGCGGTCAGATACGCTCGCTGCGATGCGGGGCGGTATCTACGTGCTCAACTTCTACTCACCGGTCTTCGTCGACCAGCTCAAGCGTGGTCGCAAGACCGCAACGATCAGGCTGGGAGACAAGAGCAGCAAGTACGAGCGGGGCCAGGTCGTCTGGATCACCGTTGGCTTTCGCCACAGCCCGCGCGAGAAGATCTTCACAGCCGTGATCGACGACGTCGAGGTGAAGCGGGTCTCCGAGCTCTCGCCGCGCGACATCGAGCACGACAACCCGGAGTTCCGCCGGCTCGAGGAGGAGATCAAGTTCCTCGAACAGATCTACGGAAAGCCGGTCGCGCCCGATGAATCGGTCACCGTGATCCGCTTCTCGCAGATCGTCGAGCCGCCCGGCGCCCATTTCGGCAACGGCGAGACGCCGCACCACAATTGAGCGCGCAGGCCGCCTGATCCGTATCTAGATCGGTGGCCAACTACTCCTTCCTGACGACCTGGCTGCTGGAGTCTCCACGCGAGCCGGTCTGGGAGGCGATCTACGATCAAGCTCGTTGGCCACAGTGGTGGCGCGGGGTTGAGGAGGCGGAAGAACTTCAACACGGGGACGGGGACGGGATTGGCACCGTCGGGCGAATGGTCTGGAGGAGCCTGCTGCCCTACAGGGTTGGGTTCGAGATAACCACCACCCGGGTCGAACGCCCGTACCTGCTCGAGGCCGACGCGGTCGGGGAGTTGAGCGGGGTCGGTCGCTGGCGGCTCTACGAGCAGGACAGCGTTACCGCTGTTGTTTATGAGTGGAACGTCGCCACCAGCAAGGCCTGGATGAATCTGCTCGCACCGATCGCGCGACCGGTCTTCGAGTGGAACCACGACTGGGTAATGGCCCGTGGCGGCGAGGGAATCGCCCGCCTCCTGGGTTGCAAACTCCTAGCCAACGGCTAGAAGCGCCCCCCGCCGACGGGCTCAAAGCGAAGATATAGATCGCTTTCAGGCCCGTTGGCACGCTGAATGGCTCGACTCGCTATCTTTCAGCCGTTGGCACTCTCCCCTGGAGAGTGCCAATCCCAGTTCGAACTTCTGAACCCCACTTGACGAATGATGGAGGTATACGGATGAAGCTGAAGCCCCTCGGGGACCGGCTGATCGTGAAGCCGATCGAGGAGGAGGAAACGACCGCCAGCGGCATCGTTCTCCCCGACACCGCAAAGGAGAAGCCCCAGAAGGGCAAGGTCGTCGCCGTCGGCGATGGCGCGATCAACGAGGACGGCACTCGCCGCCCGCTCGACGTGAGCGAGGGCGACGAGGTCCTCTACTCCAAATACGGCGGCACCGAGGTCACCGTCGAGGACGACGAGCTGCTCGTGCTGCGCGAGTCAGACGTCCTCGCCAAGCTCGGTTAACCAGCCGCCCAGACCAGGACTTAGAAGAACCAAGGAGGACTGAAAGCACATGGCTCACAAGGAGCTGAAGTACAGAGAGGATGCGCGGGGGGCCCTGCAGGCCGGCGTCGACGCTGTTGCCGATGCGGTCAAGGTCACCCTCGGGCCGAAGGGCCGTTACGTCGTGCTCGACAAAAAGTTCGGCGCGCCGACGATTACCAACGACGGCGTCACCATCGCCCGCGAGGTCGAGGTCGAGGACGTCTTCGAGAACCAGGGCGCCCAGCTCGTCCGCGAGGTCGCCACGGCGACCAACGACGTCGCCGGTGACGGCACCACGACGGCGACCCTGCTGGCGCAGATCATCGTTCGCCAGGGCCTCAAGAACGTCGCCGCCGGCGCCAACCCGCTGGCCCTGCGCCGCGGCATCGAGACCGCGGTCGGCAATGTTGTTGAGACGCTGCGCGAGAAGCAGTCCAAGGAGGTTGCCGGCAAGGAGCAGATCGCCCGCGTCGCCGCGATCTCCGCCGGTGACGATGAGATCGGCAACGTGATCGCCGACGCGATCGAGAAGGTCGGCAAGGACGGCGTCGTCAACGTCGAGGAAGGCCAGACCTTCGGTATGGAGCTGGAGTTCACCGAGGGGATGCAGTTCGACAAGGGCTACATCTCGCCCTACATGGTCACCGATCAGGACCGCATGGAGGCGGTGCTGGAGGACCCCTACATCCTCATCGCCAACCAGAAAATCGGCTCCGTGCGGGACATCCTGCCAGTGCTCGAGCAGGTGATGCAGGGTGGCAAGCCATTGCTGATCATCGCCGAGGACGTCGAGGGCGAGTGCCTCGCGACCCTGGTGGTCAACAAGCTGCGCGGCACCTTCACCGGCGTCGCGGTCAAGGCCCCCGGCTTCGGCGATCGCCGCAAGCGCATGCTCGAGGACATCGCGATCCTCACCGGCGGCGAGGTGATCACCGAGGAGATGGGTCTCAAACTCGAGAACACCCAGCTCACCCAGCTCGGTAAAGCCCGTCGCGTCGTCATCTCCAAGGACACGACGACGATCATCGACGGCAACGGTGAGGCCGACGACATCAAGGGCCGCATCAACCAGATCAAAAACGAGGTCGAAAACACCGACTCCGATTTCGATCGCGAGAAGCTCCAGGAGCGCCTCGCCAAGCTGGCCGGCGGCGTCGCCGTGGTCAAGGTCGGCGCTGCCACCGAGACCGAGATGAAGGAGAAGAAGCACCGCGTCGAGGACGCGCTGCAGGCGACCCGCGCCGCGCTCGAGGAGGGCGTCGTGCCGGGTGGCGGCGTTGCGCTGCTGAACGCCCAGGCCAGCCTCGACCCGGACAAGCTCTCCGACCCCGATGAGGCGACCGGAGCACGGATCGTCTACCGGGCGCTCGAGGAGCCGGTCCGCCAGATCGCCGAGAATTCGGGCGAGGAGGGCTCGGTCGTGGTCAACAAGGTCCGCGAGCTGAAGGCCGGCGAAGGCCTCAACGCGGCGACCGGCGAGTACGGCGACCTGATCGCCGCCGGCGTGATCGACCCGACCAAGGTGACCCGCTCGGCGCTGGAGAACGCGGCGTCGATCGCCAAGAACATCCTCGTCACCGAGGCGATCATCGCCGAGCCGCCCGAGAAGGAAGGGGCCGCCGGTGGCGGTATGCCGGGCGGCATGCCCGATATGGGCGGCATGATGTAGCCACGTCCCTGCGGGCGTATCCTCGCCTCAACAGGCGAGTGGCTTTTGAGAGGCCCGGCAGCTGCCGGGCCTCTCGCGTTCTAAGAAGTCTTCGCGGCTTTTGGCGGAGGCGGGGGCAGTGGAGGCAGCAGGCCGGCGTTGTATTCGGCGTACTGGAGGAAGGTTTCGCGGCGCAGCTTCAGGCGCAGGGTGTTGGTGGTGCGCGGGTAGAGGCTCAGGTCGTAGGTGTTGGTGCCGGGGCCAAAGCCGGCGTAGTAGACGAACATGCGAACCCGCGGGCGCTTGACCATCCAGGCGACCAGCTGTTTGACGAAGCGCGGTTCGTCTTTGCCCGATACGGCCCACTCGGTGATCGCCAGCGGCTTGCCCTTCCACTGCTTGCCGGCGTAGAAGCGCTTGAGGTCTTTCCAGACTGGATATTCGGAGTAGAAGTCCGTGCCGGCCCAGTCGACCCAGCGGGCGCCGGGCCAGAAGTTGCCGGGGAAGTTGCCCTTCACCCGCGGCGAGCCACCCGGCAGCGGGCTCCAAACGATGCTGACCGGCGCCGGCGGCAATTCGGTCGGGTTCGGCCCTTTGGTGCGGTTGAGCGGCGGCAGGCCGATTTCGGCGAGGGTTGCGTCGATCCCTTCCAGGGTCTGGCCGCCGCGGACGATCGCGGCAATGCGGCGGAAGGCCTCTTTGTACCAGTAGGCGGTGTGTTCGCCGCCCTTCGGGGTGCCGTCGCAGTTGAACGCTGACCAGGCGTTGAGGCAGCGATTGGGCTCGCCCAGCGGCCTGATGTAGGCCGGCAGCCCGCGTTTGGCGAAGAAGTCGTTGAGCTGCAGCAGGTAGTCATCACCCGCCCCGAGCGCGATCTGCTCTGGGGTGATCAACTCGCTCAGGGTCTGGTCGTCCATCGTCGAGATCGCGAGGACCGGCCGCGTGCCGGTTTCGCGCCAGCGTTCGTAGGCCTGATTGAGGCTGTTGCCCCAGGGATGGAAGGTCTCCAGCAGCGCCGGGTGCTTGGCGAGCAGTTCGGTGAATTCGTTGAACTGCTGCGTCGTCCCCTGGTCGCTGACGCCGAAGAGGACGTCTGGCTTGGGCGGGACCAGGGTCAGCGCCCGTGCGGGCGCGGCGCCGATCGCGCCGATCGCCAGAGCCAGCACCGCCGCCTGCCTAATCCTCCTCCAGTACATCGCCCATCTTTCTTGGCTTGACTCCAAGCTCCTCCGCATCGGCCGTGCCGCGCTCGCTGGTCATCGAGACCTCCATCAGCTCGGCCTCCTCCCAGGTTGCAAACACGGCCTCGCCGAAAAGGGAGCGCATCGCGATCAGGCCCGAGCGGACGATCGGGAGGGGAATGTGGACGAGCGGCCGCGGCCGGCCGGCGATCTGGCTGACCAGGCCGGACATCTCGTCGTAGTCGAGGGTCTCGGGGCCGGCCAGCTCGTAGCGTTGGCGCCCATCCCGCTCGAGGGCGGCAACTACGCAGCGGGCCGCATCGTTTGCCCAGATCGGCTCGAAGCGAGCCCGGCCCTCGCCGGAGACCGGCAGCACCGGCAGGAAGGAGAAACGGCGCAGCAGCGTGATCCAAGGATCCGAACGGTCGTAGACGATCGAGGGAGCGAAGATCGTCGTCTCCAGCGATGAGGAGGAGATCGCTTGCTCGGCAAGCCACTTGGCGCGGAAAAAGCGCGTGCGCTGGGCCTCCGACGCGTTGAGGGCGCTGAAGAAGACGAAGCGCTTGACGCCGCTGCGCTCGGCCGCCCGCAGCAGGCGCACCGTAGCCAGCCCGTTCAACTCCTCGATCCGGTGCGGAGGCTGGTCGCGGATGGTCGCCGCCAGGTGGACCACGGTGTCGACGCCACGCAGCGCCTGGCGCACCAGGTAAGGATCCGACATCTCGCCGAGGTCGCCGAGCGCGATCTGGACGTCAACCCGGCGCGGGCCCAACCGCCGCGGCTCGCGCACCAGGCAGCGCACATCGTGGTCGCGCTCGAGCAGCAGCGGCAGCAGCCGCGATCCAATGCTTCCGGTTGCCCCTGTCAGCAGCAGCATTGCCGAGCGATGCTAGTGGTGGTGAGCCTTGGGCTTCGGCTTGGGACCGGCGTGAGTTTGAAATTGCCCGATGAGGAGAGCGAGTCGGGGGCGGGATTCGCGGATAGATGGCGAGGGGGCCGAGCTTGTGTCCTTTCTTCGGCCCTTGGATTTTTCACCTCCCAGAGCGTGCGATGGACCGCCTCGAGCGCGCGGGTCGCCTGGCCGAGCATCTCGCCGCCACGCCTGTCACGCCATATCCCTAAAATGAGCGTCCGCGCTTTAGCGGGGGCCACGAGCTTCCGCCGCCGCCCGAAACGACGACCCAGGAGATAAGCCTCGAATGACCTATGTCATCGCCGAGCCCTGCATCGGCCAGAAGGACAACTCGTGTGTCGAGGTCTGTCCCGTCGACTGCATCCACCCGACCCCGGACGAGCCCGACTACGACTCGGTTGAGATGCTCTACATCGACCCGGACGAGTGCATCGATTGCGACGCCTGCGTCGAGGCCTGTCCGGTGGACGCCTGCTTCGCCGAGGACCAGCTTCCGGCTGAGTGGGCAAAGTACGCCGAGATCAACGCCAACTACTACAAGAGCAAGGCCAGCGCCTAGCGCGCCGGTCCCCCTGCTCGATTATTTAGGTACTTATTACGTACCTAAATAACGGCAGCCCGGATCTAACACTGTTTGGTGTATAGGTTCGTGACTGCCCTGCAATAAAAATAAAGTGGGCGTTGTCACCCATTTCCGCTCTCGACCTAGTGCACTATTTTTTAGCTTTAACATTGTTGTTGCGTCGGGTGACCCGCTAGGCAGTCAGCATGAGGCTTCCTAGCATTGGGACTCGATGCTTGCTCGATGGACTGGGAGGGCGGCGCTGCATTGGCCGCCCTCCTAGCTGTCACTGGTGGCTAGGCGCTCGCCTGGCGGGCGGCCGGAGCGGCTGCGCTCGAAGCTCATCGCCGCGACGACGGTTGAGATCCCAGCCTGATCGTTCTCGAGCAGGCGGGTAGCGCTTTTTGCCTCGATCTCCTCGATCCGCGCGTAGGAAGCCGCCATCTCGTCGGCAACTTCACGCCGTCCCTCCTCGTCGAGGTTGACCGAGCGCCAGCTCATCCAGATGTCCTCGTCGGAGTCCATCTTGTTGGCGCGCAGTGCCGACAGACCCTCCGCCATGATCGCTTGCAGGATCAGCGCGGCGAACTCACGTTTCGTTTCAGCCGGCAGTTGGCGCGCTTCCTCGTCGCTTATGAACGGCCGCGCTACCGCGCGGTAGAAGTGCTCGGTCGCGCCGCGCCGCTGCTCGGTGCCGACAAATTCAATGCAGCCGGAGTCGAACAGTTCTTTGACGTGATGGCCTACCTTGCTGACGCCCTCGCCGATGATTTTGGCGATTTCGTTCGGGCTGGCGGTGCCTTCGTTGAGGATCGCGAGGGCGTCGATCCTGATCCGGTGACCGACGGCGTAGGCCACCGCCTCGTCGATGCTTCTCCTCTGCCCCTTTGCGGTCGTCGCCAAGGCTGATCCTCCAGTCAAGAGCTATCTCATTGGTAAGGCCGGCCGGAGGATAAGCAAGTTTCCCTGATCGGAGGCACCTGCACTCAGTCACGCCTTAATACTAAATCTTTTCTTAGCATTGCCTCCCGAATCCCGGGCCGCCGGGCAAGAGATGGGAAAGGAGGTGAGCCGGGACGAAGATCCCGACGTGAGCGCGGTATTGCCGAGCCTGCAGGTGTTCAAGCACAACTAGCTAGGGCGTTAGCTACTGGACCACGGGAAGCGGCGTACCGCTGACCGGCGGCGGTTCCGCGGCCGCCGGGGTCGCCTGCAAGACCGGCAGCTCCTGTGGCGTGGCCGCGACAATGCCGCGCGCGGCCTGACGAATTGCCTGCGATGCGGGAGAGTCGGGCTCGGCTGTCACCAGCGGCAAGCCGCTGTCGGCGTGTTCGCGCAGGGGCTCGGAGAGCGGGACCTTCCCCAGCAGGGGAATGTTGAGTTCGTCGGCGAGCAGTTGCCCGCCGCCCTCGCCGAAGATCGTGAAGCGCTCGCCGTCGGGCGTCGTGAAGCCGGACATGTTCTCGATCGTCCCGAGCAGCTCGAGGTCGAACTTGGCCGCCATGTCAGCGCCCCGCTTGGCCACGCTCTGTGCAGCGGGCTGAGGGGTCGTGACGATCACGAACTTCGCCTGTGGCAGCAGCTGGGCCAAGGTCATTGAGACGTCGCCGGTTCCTGGCGGCAGGTCGAGCAGCAGGTACTCAAGCTCTCCCCAGGCGACGTCCTCGAGGAACTGCTGGATCGCCTTGTGCAGCATCGGGCCACGCCAGACGACGGCGGAGTTCTCCTCGACGAAGAAGCCAATCGACATCACCTTGACGCCACCGGCGGCTTCGAGCGGCAGGATCTTGCGCTCACCGTTGACCTCGGGCTTGTCGTTGACGCCGAGCATGCGGGGGATCGAGTAGCCGTAGACGTCGCAGTCGAGGGCTCCGGCCGGGTGTCCTTCGGCGGTCAGTGCCGCCGCCAGGTTGGCGGTCATCGTCGACTTGCCGACGCCACCCTTGCCGGAGGCGACGCAGATCACGTTTTTCACTTGGGCGAGAGCTCCGGCCGGCAGCTTGCCGCGGCCGAGCGTCTGCTGCAGGGACGATTTCTCCTCGTCGGAAAGCACATCGAAGCCGACCGCCACCTCGGTCACTCCGTCAAGCTCGGAGATCTGCTTGGCGACGGCCTGTTCGAAGTGGGAGCGAATCGGGCAGCCCGCCGTGGTCAGCGAGACCACGACCTCGACCCGGCCGCCATCGCGAACCTCGATCGAGCGCACCATGCCCAGCTCGACGATCGAGCGGCGCAGCTCGGGGTCGATCACGGCTCGCAGCTTCTCGGTTATCTGATCCTGCGTCGGAAGTGGCATCAACGCCATTCTCGCAAAGGTGCCGAGGCGGCAGCTCCCGGGCGCTCAGAGCAGGGGGGAGAGAACTGTCCACCGCCGTCTTAGGCCCCGCATATGCCGTCGAGCGAAGGAGGAGTTATGTCGGGCACGCGAGCCGGGATTGGCCGTGTCGTCGCAATGGGGATCGCGCTGGCACTCGCCTTGCTGCTGCTGATTGCCAAGGAGGCGACCGCGGGCAAGTACTCGGTTGCCCAGTGTGGCTGGTACGTCGGTGCCGACGCGAACTGGGCCGACAGCACCGGAGGGGCGAAGTTCCGCCCCGATGCGTGGTGCGTGCCCCCGGCCGGCCAAGATCCCTTCGACGGAGCGCACCTGAAGAGCTTCACCCGCGATGGTCAAGCGACTGTGTCGGGGACCCGCTACGCCCGCTGGCGCTGGGACGCTCCGCCGGGGACCGGGATCTCTCAGGTGCGGGGAACTTGGTGGCACGCGCTGCACGACGGCATCGAGCAGCGGCTCGGCATGGCCAACTGGGGCGGTGGCTTCGACGTCTTCGCGGCGGCGGGAAGCACCGACACCACGCCCCGCGAGTTCGTCGCCGGTTTCAACCCACCCCAGCCTGCATTCGAGGATCGCCTGCTCTGCGCCAAGGCCGAAAGCAAGTGGTGCAGCCTCGAATCCGGCTCGTGGTCGGCGATCCGAGCGCTGACGATCACGGTCCAAGACGACCAGCTGCCGGGGGCGGGGATCGGCGGCGAAATCACCGCGGGGGGATGGCGCCGTGGTACCCAGAACGTCGCCTTCGCGGGCAGTGACATCGGTGGCGGCGTTCGCTTCGGCGAAACCGCGGTCGACGGCGCCCGGGTGAACCTGACCGAATACGGCTGCGCCAAGGTCTCGATCGGTGGCGAATGGCGAGCGACACAGATGCGTCCCTGCAGTCTCGCTGTCTCCGCCAACGCGCTGATCGACACCACCCGCTTCAGCGATGGCCCGCACGGCATCCATCACTGCGCAATCGACTTTGCCGCCAACTCGTCCTGCACAGCGGATCAGACATTCCTCGTCGACAACAACCCCCCGGCGCACCCTCGCGACCTCTCCCTTGCCGGCGGCGATGCCTGGCGCCACAGCAACGACTTCGATCTCTCCTGGGTCAATCCCAGCCAGGCTCCCGCGAGTCCGATCGGTGGCGCGTCATGGCGCATCACCGGGCCGGCTGGCTATGACAGCGGCGCGAAGTTCGTGCCGGGCCACGAATTGGGGGGCCTGCAGAACCTGTTTGTGCCCCGTGCCGGCACCTACTCGCTCAGCATCTGGCTGCGCGATGAGGCCGGCAACGAAGCTGCATCCTCGGCGGCATCGCTGCCGCTGCGGTTCGACGACGTGCCCCCAGGCGTCGCCTTCGAGCCCGCCGCCGCCGGGGATGCGGCCGCGTCCCAGATTCGCGCTGAAATCAGCGATGCGCATTCTGGGCCCGCCGGCGGGGAAATCCACTACCGGCGCCTCGACAGCCAGCAGTGGACCGAGCTGCCGGCGAAATTCCAGCGGGTTGATTCGGCGGAGAAGGCGGAGCTGCTTGCACGGCTGCCGAGCGATCTGGGTCCCGGCACCTACGTGTTTCGCGCCGACGCCGCCGACGCCGCCGGCAACGCCGCGACGACCACCCGCCGTAGCGACGGCACCGAGATGACCGTGCGCAAGGTCGCCGGCGAACCGGTCGCCGCGGTTAAGCGGGCCGAGCCGGTCCGGGGCAAGGCGCGCATCTTCGCCCACCTCCGCTGGCGCGACCACCGTGGCACCGAGCTGACCGTCCCCTTCAGGACGGCTGTGACGCTGAGTGGCCGGCTGGTCGACGGCGACGGGGCCGGCCTTGCTGGGAGGACTTTGCGCATCACCGCTCGCCCCTCGCGCGGTGCCCTCGGCAGGGCGCTGGTGGAGCCGCTGCAGACCGGTACGCACGGTGGCTTTCAGTTGCGACTCCCGGTCGGCACCTCGCGCCGGATCGCCATCGCATTTTCCGGTGACGCCCATCTCGAGCCGGCCGAGAGGAGCCCGCTGACCCTGCGCGTGCGCAGTGGGGTTGAGTTGAAGGTCGCGCCGTTGCGGCTGAAGACAGGCGAGACCGCTCACTTCAGTGGCCGCGTCCGCAGCCTCGGCGCGCCGCTGCCGCGGCGCGGCAAGCTGGTCTCGATCCAGTACTACGAGTCGGGGGCGCGGCGCTGGCGACCGGTGCTGGTCACGCGCACCGACCACGCCGGCCGCTTTCACGCCGGTTATCGGTTCCGCTACATCAGTGGCTCGGCCCGGATCAGGGTCCGCGCAGCGGTGCTCCCCGAGGAGCGCTGGCCCTACGCGCCAGGTGCTTCGCGCCCGCTTGTTCTTCGGGTAACCGGGTAGGGTGGTGACCGATGTCGCAGGCAACCCTTCACACCAGCGCCGGCGCGATCGTGCTCGAGTTGCACGACGAGGACGCGCCGAAGACGGTCGAGAACTTCCGCAAACTCTCGGCCGACAAGTTCTACGACGAACTGGTCTTTCACCGGGTGATCCCGGACTTCATGATCCAAGGTGGCTGTCCGGAGGGAACCGGTCGCGGCGGTCCCGGCTACACCTTCGAGGACGAGTTCAACGATCACAAGGTCGAGCGGGGTGCGCTGGCGATGGCCAACGCCGGCCCCAACACCAACGGCTCCCAGTTCTTCATCGTCACAACGCCCTCGGCGCCCTGGCTGGACGGCAAGCACACCGTCTTCGGCCGCGTGGTCGATGGGATGGATGTGGTCGATGCGATCGAGGCGTCTCCGACTGATGCCTCGGATCGTCCGCTCGAGGCGCAGATGATCGAGCGCGTCGAACTGTCGGAGTGACTTCGGCCTAGTTGCTCTCGCCGACGCGCTTCCAGAAGCCCGCCCAGATCCGCTCCGCTTCGATACCGGCTTCCAGCGTGATCTGCGCCCCATCGGGCAATCCCTCGACTCCGGCCTCGCGCATCTCTTCGTACAGCGATAGCTGGGCTTCGTGCGCCGGCACCTGGGCAGCGGCCATCGCCTTCGGATCGGCGCCGAAGAAAACCTTTAGCAGCGCCAGGTCGCGCAGCTCGGTCAACTTGGCTGTTGGCTCCGCAAGCCATGCCAGCAGTGCCTTCCGGCCCTTGGCCGTCACCTTGTAGTGGCGCCGGCGCCGGCCGCTCTCCTCCCGCCGCTCGCTCAGGTACCCCGCGCCGGCGAGGCGCTCGGGCTCTGTGTAGAGCTGGGCGTGCTGCAGCGACCAGAAGTAGCCGAGCCCGGCCCCCACGGCCTGCTTCAGGTCGTACGGCGTCGCCTCGCCGAGCGCCTCGAGCACGCCAAGGACGATGTAGGAGGCGGGGGTTAGACGGAGCTCGGTTGACATCGCGCGGGGCTAATGGTATTCCATAGACCGTCTATTTTGGATCATCGAGAACAAGGGAGCGATGACGATGGCGGCAGACATGACAGCGGAGACCGTATCCCGTCCCACCTTCAGGAAGGGGTTCGAGACGCTCGAAGCCGAGGTGAGCCTTGATGCTCTGCCCGTGGAGGGCATGATCCCGGAGTGGCTCACCGGCACCCTGCTGCGCAACGGCCCCGCCAAGTTCGAGGTGGGCGAGCGGCGCCTCGAGCATTGGTTCGACGGGCTGGCGATGTTGCACAAGTTCTCCTTTGGCGGCGGGACCGTCTCCTATGCCAACCGCTTCCTGCGCAGCCGTGCATTTGAAGCGGCGGAGCGGCGGGGGGCGATCTCCTACAGCGAGTTCGCGACGGATCCATGCCGCTCGATCTTCCGGCGCGCGGCGACGCTCTTCCGGCCCAAGCTCACCGACAACTGCAACGTCAACCTGACGCGCCTTGGCGACGAATACGTGGCGATGACCGAGACGCCGATGCCGGTCGCCTTTGATCCTGAGACGCTGGAGACGCTCGGCGTGTCCTTCCGCCCGCCGGGAATGCACGCGACCGCTCATCCACACCACGACCCCGAGCGCAACGAGTTGATCGCCTACGTCACCCACTTCGGCCCGCGCAGCGAGTACCGGCTCTTCGCCCAGAGCGATCGCTCTAGGCAGCGCCGGATCGCCTCCAGGCGGGTCGCCGAGCCCTCCTACATGCACAGCTTCGCGCTCACCGAGCGCTTCATCGTGCTGGTCGCATTTCCGCTCGTCGTCAACCCTCTCGAGTTGGCGCTGTCGGGGAAGCCCTTCATCGCCAACTACCGCTGGAAGCCCGAGCGGGGCACCGGTGTGCTCGTCTTCGATCGTGCCGACGGCAGCCTTCGCGGCGTCCACGAGGCCGAGCCGTGCTTCTCCTTCCATCACGTCAACGCCTTCGAGCGGGGTGGCGAGCTGGTCCTCGACATGGCGGCCTACGAGGACGCCACGGTGATCGACTCGCTCTACCTCGACCAGGTGCGCTCGACGCGTGGCGCGACGGCTCCCACCGCCCGCCTCTGGCGCTACCGAATCGACCTCGAGCGCGGCGGCGTCGACGAGGAAGCTCTCTCCGAGGCGCCGCTGGAGCTGCCGCGGATCGACTATCGCGAGCGCAACGGACGGCCGTATCGCTACGTCTACGGAACAGGTGCCGCGAGCGTCGAAGAGGGGGGCGAGTTTCTCGACCGCCTGGTCAAGATCGACGTCACCACCGGCGCGGCGGCGGAGTGGCGGGAGGCGGGGTCCTTCCCGGGAGAGCCGGTCTTCGTGCCTTCTCCGCGTCCGGACCGGGCCGAGGACGAGGGCGTGCTGCTGTCCGTCGTCCTCGACGCTCGCGACACCTCCTACCTGCTGGTCCTGGACGCCGGCAGCCTCGAGGAGCTGGGCCGCGCTCGGGTCCCCCACCACATTCCCTTCGGCTTCCACGGGCAGTACTTCAGCTGAGTCAGGCGTCCTCGCCCAGTTGTTCGCGACGGCGCCGGATCGCTTCGCCGGGTCGCCAGAGGCTGACCAGGCCGGCGACCAGAGTGACGAGGAAGATCTGGCCGGCCATCATCTCCAGGCCGGCGATCAGTCGACCTGGCTGGC